>ERZ779623.13-NODE-13-length-168691-cov-17.574788_pt1 | contig 168691 bp, 166 predicted proteins | sample MGYA00514189_ERZ779623 | MGnify/ENA primary metagenome ERZ779623 (study PRJEB29562, sample SAMEA4376712) | mouse gut metagenome | isolation source: Cecum | study: EMG produced TPA metagenomics assembly of the A DSS colitis mouse model was used to assess the... | reverse complement strand
CCACCAAAGCTATGACGATCTGCTGACACACCGAAAAGTGAACGATCAAATCTGTTTGGCCCACGGTCTGCGGGTGCTGGAGGAGTGCGATCCCAGGAAGAAAAAGAAGCGCATGAAGCCCGGCGAGTACCAGGCTGGCCTGCGCGGCGACAGCTGGAAGTTGGATCTGATCCAGGCTATCAACGAGGCGCTGGAATACGCCACCAGCCGGGAGAGCTTCATCGAAAACATGGAGGTGGAGGGCTACGAGGTTTCCTGGTCGGACACCCGGAAGCACATCACCTTCACCTGTCCCAACGGGCGCAAGTGCCGGGACAGCAGCCTCCACGATGAAACCTTTCTCAAGGAAAATCTGGAGATGCTGTTCCAATACCGGCAGACCACCGATTTCCGTCCCCAGACGGTGGAGCCGGAGGAAGGCTGGATGGGTGAGTTGGCCGCAGGATGGTTCCAGGTAGCCGCCGACTTGGAACGTGACGATGAGTGGCAGTTTCCCGCGCCGCCAACTTGGACAGACAGCAAACAGCGCCGCCGGGAAGCCATCAAGAAAATGGCTATGGGCCAGAAGTTCAGCGGCGACCAACACTGGGAACAGACGATGTAAAAAATTGATAGACTTGTGGAGGCGGGTGCGGTATATTGTCGGTACCGCGCCTGCCTCCCGGACAGGAGGATCAAAATGAACAGTCGCAAATATCACAGCACTCATTTGAACATCAGATAAGAAAGGAGCAAATCAAATATCAAAGTAGGCCTGTCCGATGCATACCCTTGGATCAAAGGGGGCACGCGGGATGGAGGAACGGGCGCGTTTGGTCGGGATCGAACACGACCGCAAGATCACCAAAGAAATGGACAGCCAGTTCCTGTTTGAGTACCAGAGGGCCATCCTGCTGTCGCTGAAGGACAGCGGAGCGCTGGATGAGGCGCAGTACCGATACGCGGAAGGGAAACTGGAAAACCAGCTTCGAGCGCACATCAGAAAACAAAGTAGCACGGAAGAAAGGGGAGAGGAGCCATGATGAAAGTAGCATCCTACTGCCGGGTGTCCACCGACCGGGACGACCAGGCCAATTCCTTCGAGAGCCAGCAGCGCTACTTCAAGGAGTACATCGACCGCCAGCCCGACTGGGAGCTGTATCAGGTCTATGCCGACGAGGGCATCACCGGCACCTCCACGAAGAAGCGAGCGGCATTCAACCGCATGATCGCCGACGCCCATATGGGAAAGTTCCAGCTCATCCTCACCAAAGAGGTGAGCCGGTTTTCCCGAAACATTCTGGACACCATCTCCTACACCCGGGAGTTGAAGGCCCTCGGGGTGGGGGTGGTGTTCATGAACGACGGCATCTACTCCTTGGAGCCGGACGCGGAGCTGCGACTTTCTATCATGGGTTCCATGGCCCAGGAGGAGAGCCGTAAGACCTCCAGCCGGGTGAAGTGGGGCCAGACCCGGCGGATGGAGCAGGGGGTAGTGTTCGGCAGGTCGCTGCTGGGCTACGACGTGAAGGACGGAAAGATGACCATCAACCGATCGGGGGCCGAGATTGTCCGGCAGATTTTCTACAAATATGGCATGGAGAAAAAGGGCACCTCCGTTATCGCCCGGGAATTGCGGGAGGCTGGGTACAAAACTCTGAGCGGGAACGCCAAGTGGTCCAACACCTACATCATCAAGGTGCTGAAAAATGAGAAATATGTGGGCGACCTTGTGCAGAAAAAGACCATCACCCCGGACTATCTCAGCCACACCAAAAAGTACAACCACGGGGAGGAGGAGATGGTGGTCATCCGCAACCACCATGAACCGATCATCAGCCGGGAGCTGTGGGATATCGTTCAGTCTGAGATGAAGAAGCGGGACCGCAAAGGGGACTACGATGGAGGACACTCCAGCCGCTATGTGTTCAGCGGCAAGATCAAGTGCGGGGAGTGCGGGGCCAGCTTCGTTTCCCGAAAGAAGAACCGAAAGGATGGCACCAGCTATAGACGCTGGGGTTGCTTCACCGCCACCACGGAGGGGAACCGCCACGAGGACATCCAGGGAAACGAGGTGGGCTGCGATATCGGGAAGATGCTCCGGGATGAGCTGGCTATGGATATTCTGAAGCAGTCCCTGGCATCCCTGCAAATGGACGTGAACGGAATCATCCAAAATGTTACCGATATTGCAATGGAGGCAATTCAAGCAGGGGAGGAGCAGGGAATTGACCGCCCCGAAGCGTTGGAGTACCAGATCGAGCAGCTCACCAAAAAGAAAGCGGATGTGCTGGACGCGTTTATTTCCCAGCAGATTACCAAAGATGAGATGAAACTTGTAAATGAACGATACGACAAGGATCTGGGGGATTTGCGGAGCAGATTAGAGGCGGCGCGTTCTAAGGCTGGCATTTCATACCAGCCAGAAACCTTACAAAAAGACGTGAAGAAGAAAATAGCGGCTATCATAGGCGGCGATACGGAGAGCGAAATATTCTATAAAAATCTGCTGGATCACATGGTGGTCTACAAAGACAAAAAGGTGGAGGTCTACCTCAATCTTCTGCCCCAAAAATGGGTCTTTGTGCTGGAGAGTTTGCGGGTCGCAAACCACTGTCTGACAGGCCAAAATATGGAAGAAAAAGAGGTGTGCAATGGAGAATACGATGTATCCCCCCTTTCGACACCTGACCCCACCCCCGAAAAACCCAGTGATTGCAACGGTTTGAGGTCGGTGTGTCAAAACGACCCCTCAGTACCGATATCGGTGAGCAGCCCCTTCAGCTCGGGATAGGGCATTGAGTACCGCTGGGACAGGTAGCGCAGGGAAGCACCCAGCTCGCCATCTGGTCCTCCATACTGGGAAATAATTACAGACGCCAGCTTAGGATTGCAGTTCTTAATCCGCACCGGGTATTGCAGCTTCTTCTCATAGACAAACATCAGTCGGCCCCTCCTTCCTGCTGATAGTCCCAGGGCCAGGGATCGTCCAGCCAACGGTAGGCGGCGTCCTGCCCGGCACTGAGCTTAGTCAGCGGACCGTGCATCTCCTCATAACGCCGCTTGCCCTCCTTGGCCAGCTGGGCGTACTGCCGGAACAGTTGGAACGCCTCGGCATCATCCTTGTGGGTGTCCAGGTACATCCCCAGCTCCGTGACGACAAACAGCAGGGCCTGGAGCTGGGTGGAGTGGTTGTCAGGGAAGGCTCCCGGCTCCACCTTCAGATGGAAGGGGAGGTTCAGGCCGGGGAACAGGGTGCCGTTGGCCAGGGCGTCGGCCTGGCTGTATTTCTGGCTGCCCTGCTGCTGGAAGGGGACATATGGTACCGCCAGCGGGGCGCAGGACGGCATGGTGCCGCAGGCGTCCCCGCAAGGACGGGAAGTAGTTCCGTCGGAATTCAAGCGAATGACCTCCTTGAATTTAGTCTGGCATTGACTGCCATCCCATACTATGCGCCGTCCCTCGTATGTGCGCATAAAAAGTCGAGGAAAAGAAAAACCCGCCGCCATATTGAATTTGGGAAAGGGATGTGCTATAATACCTCCAGTTGCTGTAATAAGCGGCGGCTTTGACGCAGACCAGTTGAAATGGAGGGAGATACCCATGACCCACATCCAGACGCTGAACGGTGCCACCCTGAAGCAGAGCGCGGCCCACGGCGGTTGCGGCGAGTGCCAGACCTCTTGCCAGTCCGCCTGCAAGACCTCCTGCACCGTGGCCAATCAGAAGTGCGAGAACAAGAAGTAAGTCCATAACACAGCGCGCCGGAAAGGGTGGGAGCCTCCCACCCTTTTTCTGCGCATGAAAGGAAGGTTGACCGGAATGGTCCATACATTCATCTGCCTGGGGGTGCCTGTGGCGGTGGACGTGAACAGCGGAGCCGTCCATGTGCTGGATAAAACCGCCTATGAAGTCCTGTCCCTGCTGGACGGCCCCATGGCGGAGACCTGCCCCCAGGAGATCCACAGCAAGCTGCCCCAGTACGAGCCCGCCGTGATCGATGGCGTCTGGGCGGAGCTTCTGGAGCTTCAGAAGAACGGCCTGCTGTTTACCGGGGACAGCTACATCGATCCCGCCGCGGCCACCCTGATGCAGCAGGACGCCCCCATCAAGGCCCTGTGCCTCCATGTGTCCCACGACTGCAACCTCCGGTGCCAGTATTGCTTTGCCTCTACCGGAGATTTCGGCACCGGGCACCGCATGACCATGGATATTGAGACGGCGAAAAAGGCCATTGACTTTGTCATCGAGCGGTCCGGGAACCGCCGGAACATTGAGGTGGACTTTTTCGGCGGCGAGCCTCTGATGGCCATGGACACGGTAAAGGCCACGGTGGAATACGCCCGCTCCCTTGAGCAGGAGAAGGGGAAAAACTTCCGCTTCACCATCACCACCAACGGCGTGCTGCTCAGCGATGAGAACATCGAGTACATCAACCGGGAGATGTCCAACGCCGTGCTGTCCCTGGACGGGCGGCCCGAGGTCAACGACAGGATGCGTAAGACCGTGTCGGGCGGCGGTAGCTACGACGTGATCCTGCCCAGGTTCCAAAAGCTGGTGCAGGGCAGGGGAGAGAAGGACTATTACCTCCGGGGCACCTTCACCCGGCACAACGCCGACTTCGCTGCCGACGTGCTCCACATCGCCGATCAGGGCTTCCGGCACGTGTCGGTGGAGCCGGTGGTGGGCAGCCCGGACTGCGGCTATTCCTTCCGGGAGGAGGACCTGCCCGGAATCCTGGAGGAGTACGAGCGTCTGGCGGCGGAGCTGCTGAAGCGGGACGATGTGAACTTCTTCCACTTCAACGTGGATCTGTCCCAAGGCCCTTGCGTGATCAAACGGATGCGGGGCTGCGGCGCGGGGTGCGAGTATGTGGCCATCACCCCGGAGGGGGACATCTACCCCTGCCACCAGTTTGTGGGCAATGAGGAATATAAGCTGGGCAATCTTTACGACGGCACCTTCGACATGGAGCTGTCCCGGAAATTTGCGGGGCTGAACATCTACACCCGGCCCGACTGCAAGGACTGCTGGGCGCGGTTCTATTGCAGCGGCGGCTGTTCCGCCTCTAACCTGCTTGTCAACGGCGACATAATAAAACCGAACCGCTTCGGCTGCGATATGCAGCGCAAGCGGTTGGAGTGCGCCATCGCCATGCGGGCCATCCGGGCGGGCATGGCAGGGGAGAGACCCTGATCCGGTCAAACCCGCGAAAATACGCCAAACGGGCCGTGGTTTCAACATTTTGAAGCCACGGCCCATTTGGGCACAACATCGTGTGTTTGCCGGAAGAACCCTTGCCTGCTGTTTGCGTAGTTTACATAATGTTGGAGACATAACAACTGAACATAACGGAAAATTTCGGAGAAATTTCCCGTTTCCTCTTGCGTTTCCGGGAAAAGAGGTTTATGATAAACCTTACCGAATGAAGGGCCGCAGTTTCCCTCCGCTGTACAATCAATCCGTGTGGGTTTTCCGCATAGATCCTGTCCCGCCATCATAGTATCCCTGTGGGGTGATGGGTGTGGCAGTCCGCAGGACAGGAAAACGCATAGGGTCCGCGACCTCGTGGGACGGGGTGACCCGGCTGGCGATACTGGCCGTCTGCTTTGGGCTGGGTGCGCTGGGCGGGTTTCTGTTCTCCGCCCTGTCCGGGGATAGCGTTGAGCTGATGGACTACCTTCAGCAGTACTTCCAGTCCGCCGGACAGGGAGGCGGCCTGGAGCCGTCCCTGGCCGCCACGGTCTGGGATCTGGTCCGCTGGCCTTTGGCGGCGTTCCTGCTGGGGCTGGTTCCCCTGGGGGCGGTAGGCGTGCCCCTGCTGATGGGGGGGCGGGGGTTTCTGCTGGCCTTCGCGGCGGCCACCTTCGCCCGGCTGTTCCACCTGCCCGGCGTGGCGGCGGCACTGGCTGTGTTCGGGGTCACCCTGCTGGTGGCGGTGCCGGTGCTGTTCGTTGTGGCGGCGGACGCGTTCCGCCAGTCGCTGAGCCGCCTGCCCGGCGCGCCGTCGGTCCCCATCCATTGGACGGAGCGGATCCAGGCCCTGGCCCCCTGCGCGGGCCTGCTGGTGCTGGCTGCGGCCCTTCAGCAGACCGTGATGCCCGCCCTGTTTTCCGCCGTATGCGCCAGGCTGTTAAATCTATGAGAAAGGAGCTGAGCACGTTGGACTACATCGCCGGTTATGAGACGTGGCTGACCCGGGAGAAGCGGGCCGCCGCCAACACCCTCAGCTCCTATGTCCGGGACGTGCGCCAGTTCGCACACTGGGTGGACGAAAACAGGCTGGAGCTGCTCCAGACCTCCCAGGAGGATGTGAAGCGGTACGCCCGCCATCTGGAGCAGACGGGGAAGTCCAACGCCACAGTGGTGCGTTCCGTGGCGTCGCTGAAGTCCTTCTATACGTACCTGACCGCCGCCCATTTTGTGCGCTTCAACCCGGCCAAGGGCTTCACCCCCAACCGCATTGAGCGCAGGCTGCCCGCCATCCTCACCAACCGGGAGGTGGACCTGTTCCTGGAGCAGCCCAACATCGGGGACTCCAAGGGCTGCCGGGACAAGGCCATGCTGGAGCTGCTGTACGCCACCGGAATCCGGGTGTCGGAGCTTATTGCCCTGGACGCCCAGGATGTCAACCTGTCCGCGGGCTTCCTCCACTGCCGGGGGAAGAACAAGGATCGGGTGGTGCCCCTCTATAAGGCGGCGGTGCGTGCGCTGGCCTCCTATGTCACCGAAGTGCGGCCCCAGCTGCTGGAGAACCCCGCTGAGACGGCCCTGTTTGTCAACATGAATGGGGAGCGCATGAGCCGCCAGGGGTTCTGGAAGATTGTAAAGTGCTATCAGGAGAAGGCGGGGATTGTGAAGGATATCACGCCCCACACCCTGCGCCACTCCTTCGCCGCCCATCTGCTGGAAAACGGGGCGGATCTGAAATCCATCCAGGAGATGCTGGGCCACGCGGACATCTCCGCCACCCAGATCTATACCCAGGTGGTGAATCAAAAGCTCCGGGACGTGTACGCGAAAGCCCATCCCCGGGCCTGAATCCAAACCTGATAGGCCGCGGAACCAGCAGAAAGAGGTTCCGCGGCCATTTTTTGTGTGGACAAGGCGCATAAATCCCCCGCCCGGGACATACAGTAGGGTATGTAAGGGGGGATCGGCGTGGACACGACCTATGGACGCAGAACGGCAAGGGGCGGCCGCAGAACGGCCCGCGGGACAAGACGGCCCGCCCAGCAGGCCGGAACGGGCGATCGGCGCAGGCTGATCCAGCTGCTGGTGAGCTTGGTATTGTTTCTGCTGGTCTATGTGGGGCGGGGGGTATTTCCCGCTCAGTTTGAGACGTGGCGCGCTGCTCTGGACGAAAACGTGGATTTCACCGCGGCCTTCCGGGAGTTCAGCCAGTCCATCTCCGACGGGAGCACGCTGGGGGAGTCGTTGGAGACGCTGTGGGTGCGGGTGACCGGGGGTGAGCTGGAGCCGGACGATCCTGCCCTGGAGGGAAACCCGCCCCCGGCGGTGGTGCCGCTGGGCCAGACCCCAGGGGCGGGGCGGGCCTATCTGAGCACCCATGGGGTGATGGAGGGACGGGACAGGACGCCGCCGGACGAGCCTGACCCGCCGGCATCCCCGCCGCCGGAGACGGCCGCCCCGACCCCGGATCCTACCCAGCCCGCCGTGGTGACGGCGTTGGCCCAGGAGTACACCGACGACGGGGTAAAGCTGCCGTCCAACGTCAGCTTTGCCTATTATGAGCTGGGCCTGCCCAAGACAGTGGACCCGGTGACGGGCCCGGTGACCTCCACCTTCGGCTACCGGGACAGCCCGGTGAACGGGAAGAATGAGTTCCACTTGGCCCTGGACATTGGCGCGGCGGAGGGGACGGAGATCGGGGCCTTTGCCGACGGCGTCGTGGAGTACATCGGCAAAAGCGATGAGTTTGGGCTTTATCTGAAAATTACCCACGCCAACAACGTCAGCAGCTTCTATGCTCATTGCAGCAAGCTGCTGGTTCGCAAGGGCGACCCCGTGACCTGCGGCCAGACGGTGGCCTTGGTAGGGGACACAGGCAACGCCGTCGGTGCTCATCTCCACCTCACCATTGAAAAGGACAAAATCCGGCTGGACCCGGCCCACTATGTGGCGAAATCCTGAGCAACCCAGGGTGGAGGCCACCCCCGGTTTTTTGCTTCTGCTGGGGGCGTTGTTCTGGCTGGACGAGGGGGTGGGGCTGCTGCCCTGGGGCCTGCTGGCCTGTATCGTCCATGAGCTGGGCCACATAGCGGCGGCCCTGGTCTGTGGGGGCCGGGTGGAGCGGCTGTCCCTGACCATGGTGGGCGCGGAATTGTCCTTCTCCTACCGGACGCCGCTGTCCTATGGACGGGACAGCCTGGTGGCCCTGGCGGGGCCGGGGGCCAACCTGCTGCTGGGCGGGCTGTTCTTCTGGCAGGGGCGGCACCTTCCGGCGGTGCTCACCCTGGGCCTGGGGGTGTTCAACCTGCTGCCCATCCTGCCGCTGGACGGGGGGCGGGTGGTGTACGGCCTGTTGGCGGAGCGGCTGGACCCGGACTGGGCGGACCGCCTGCTGACCGCGTCGGCGGGGTGCCTGGTGGGATTGCTGGCGGGGGCGGGGGCCATCGCCGCCATTCACTACGCCAACGTGACCCTACTGCTCACCGCCCTGTGGCTGCTGGCAGGGGTGATCCGCCACAGCGGGCAGGGGAGGGGACGGGATTCTCTGTAGCAAATGTTAAAAATTTCCGGCTGTTCCATTGCCTCCTTGCAATGGGCGGTGTCCCGTGATAAAATAGGTTCGATAAGGGGCAATCAAGATGAGAAATGATATTTTGAATTATTTGCGGGGAGAGCTCCGGTGCCGTTGTGAGCAGCCCTCCAATCAATTTGGGATGGGCGTGTACGATCATATTGAGGCGGTGGTCAAAAACGGGGCGTTTTTGGCGGAGCGGTACGGAGCGGACAAAGAGGTCGTGATGATCGCGGCATGGCTCCATGATATCGCATCTGTCACCGACTACAGCCTGTATCCCGAGCACCACCTCCACGGGGCGGAGATGGCCCAGGGCATTCTGTCCCAATGGGATTATGCGCCGGAAAAGATCGCGCTGGTGCAAAACTGCATCCGCAGCCACCGGGGCAGTGTGCCGCTGGACCGGGAAAGTGTGGAGGAGCTCTGCGTGGCGGATGCGGACGCGGTCTCTCATTTTGACAGCCTGCCCAGCCTGCTGTATCTGGCCTACCGGGAGCGGGGCTTGGAGTTTGAGGAAGGGAAGAACTTTGTGAAGGAAAAGTTGGAGCGGAGCTTTCAAAAGCTGTCGTCCCGGAGCAGGGAGCTTTATCGAACCAAATACCAACAAGTCATGGACATACTGAACGGATAGAGAAGGGGAGAGGGGACATGATTTTAGCCATTGACATCGGCAACATCCGCACCACCATCGCCCTGTTCACCGGGGCGGGGGAGCTGTCCTTCCAGTCGGAGCTGGAGACCGACGCCAAAATGACTGACGACCGCTGCGCCATTGACCTGATGGGAGTGTTCCAGCTCTACCGGGCGGAGCTTTCTGGTGTAAAGGGAGCTATCTTGTCAAGCGTTGTGCCGCCGATTACCTCGGCCTATGTGCGCACCCTGCGGCGGCTTACGGGACGCTCGCCGCTGGTGGTGGGGCCGGGGCTGAAAACCGGGCTGAACATCAAGGCGGAGGTTCACGACCAGCTGGGCAGCGACATCGTGGCCTCCTGCGTGGCCGCGGCGGCCCTGTATCCCGCCCCCGCCATTGTGATCAACTCCCGCACCGCCGTGGCCTTCTCTTACCTCAGTGAGCGCGCCTTTGAGGGTTGCTCTATCATGCCCGGCATGGACATCGCGCTGGAGGCCCTGTCCCGGCACGGGGCCCAGCTTCCCCAGATCTCCATCGCCCAGGTGGACACGCCTTTGGGCCGGAATACGGTGGACTCCATGCGGGCGGGGGTGCTGTATGGCTACAGCGGCGCGTTTGACCGGGTCATTCAAGCCCTGGAGGAGGCAGCAGGTGCTCCCGCTGTCACGGTGGTGGCTACCGGAAGCCAGGCCCCGGAGCTTTACCACCACTGCCGCCGGGAGATCAAGTACGATCACGACCTTCTGGTGAAGGGACTGTATCTGCTGTACCGCAAGAACACCCGAAGATGAACTTTGTCCCCGCCTGACAATCCAAGCGGGGACATTTTCGCTGAAATGCAGTTTGACTTTGGCTGAACTGCAAAAACCTCCCGAAACCATCAAAACCCGCTTGCTTTTTTGCAGGACAGGGGATATAATGTGGCAAAGCAATTGGCTTGGAGGGATTCGATTTGAAGGAGCTTTCACGGACTGCGTCCGCAGTACAGATTTCCAGCACCATGGCAATTGACGCGCTGGCGAAGCAGATGAAGGCAGAAGGCGTTGATGTGATCGGCTTCGGTGCCGGCGAGCCGGATTTCAATACTCCGGCTCACATCAAGGCGGCGGCGGACCGGGCCATTGCCGCCAACCTGACCCGGTATACCCCGGCCTCCGGCACCCCGGAATTGAAGGAAGCGGTCTGCCAACGGATGCGGGAGGACTGCGGGCTGGATTACAAGTCCTCCCAGGTGGTGGTGTCCACCGGGGCGAAGCACTGCGTCTATCTGGCCCTGCGGGCTGTGGTAAACCCTGGTGACGAGATCATTCTGCCCGCTCCCTATTGGGTGAGCTACCTGGAGATGATCAAGATGGTGGGCGGCCAGCCGGTGGTGGTTACGGCGGGGGAGGGGGCCAGGTTTAAAATGACTGCGGAGCAGCTTGCCGCCGCCATTACCCCCAAAACCAAGGCCCTGATCCTCAACAACCCCGGCAACCCCACCGGCATGGTTTACGGCAGGGAGGAGCTGGAGGCCATTGCCCGGGTGTGTGTGGAGCATGACATCTACGTGATCTCGGACGAGATCTATTACGGACTGCTCTATGATGGGGCACGGTTTGTCTCTGCCGCCGCCCTGGGGGAGGACATGAAGGAGCGCGTCATTCTGATCAACGGCGTGTCCAAGTCCTACGCGATGACCGGATGGCGGATCGGCTGGCTGCTGTCCAATGAGCGGATCGCATCCGTGATGAGCAGCTATTTGAGCAATTCCACTGGATCCCCCTGCACCGTGTCCCAGGCGGCGGCGGTGGCTGCGCTCACTGGTCCCCAGGACTGCGTGGAGGAGATGAGGCGGGCCTTTGAGGAGCGCAGGAATTATATTGTGGAACGGATGAATGGGATCGGCGGCGTGAGCTGCCTCAAGCCGGAGGGCGCGTTTTATGTGATGATGAATGTGGAAAAGCTCATCGGCAAGACGATCCACGGAAGCCAGATCCAGACCTCCAAAGACTTTTGCACGGCATTTTTGAAGGATGGGCTGGTGGCGGCGGTGCCGGGGGAAGGCTTTGGTACGCCTGGCTTTGTGCGCTGGTCCTACTCCACGTCCATGGAGAACATTGAAAAAGGCATGGATCGGCTGGCGGCATTTCTGAAAGGTTGATTGCTGAAATTTGGGCGAAACACTTGCAAACCGCCGCAGTTTTGGGTATACTATAGGTTGTTCGACAAAAACTGCAAGGAGGTTATCCTGAAATGGCCAAAATTACAAAGGATACCATCATCGGCGATATTCTGGACATTGCGCCCGACACCGCCCCCATCTTCCTGTCCATCGGTATGCACTGCCTGGGCTGCCCGTCCTCCCGTGGGGAGACCGTGGAGCAGGCCTGCATGGTGCACGGCGTGGACGTGGAGGCGTTGTTGGACAAGCTGAACGCCACCGTCGCCTGACTGCCACCCTGGAAAAGAGCGGAGTTTCCGCTCTTTTCCTTTATCCAAAGGAAGGGAAGGGGATTCCATGGAGCTGACACCCAGGCTTCGGGCCATTGCGGAGCAGGTGCCCCAGGGGGCACGGCTGGCGGATATCGGCACCGACCACGGCTATCTTCCCGTGTGGCTGCTGCTGGCGGGCCAGATTGACCGGGCGATTGCGGCCGATTTGCGGGAAGGGCCGCTGAAACGGGCCAGAGAGACCGCGGCGCGCTTTGGCATGGGGGAGAGAGTAGACTTTCGTCTGTGCGATGGGCTGTCCGATATCCGTCCGGAGGAGGTGGATGCGGCAGCCATCGCCGGGATGGGAGGGGAGACGATCGCCTCCATTTTGGAGGCCGCTCCCTGGACGAAGGAGGGGACGCTCCTTCTGCTCCAGCCCATGACTGGGTTCGCGGAGCTTCGGCGGTGGCTCCAGGAGAATGGCTACCGGATTCTCAAGGAGTGCTTAGCCTGTGAAGGGAAACGGCTATACAGTATTTGGCTTGTAATGGGCGGAGAGATGCCGCCACTCACCCCAGCGGAACAGTGGGCGGGGCGGCAGAGCGGCGATCCCCTGCGGCGGGAGTATCTGGCGATGATCCGGGGAAAGGTGGAAAAGTCCCTGGCGGGCCAGCAGGCCGCCCGTGCGCCGGATCAAGCTGCCATTGAGGAGCTGGAAGTTGTGCTGTCCGGGCTGAACATAATGGAAAAGGAGCTGGATACCATGACGAGCGTTGGCGAAGTGTTGGCGTTTTTACAGGAAAAGGCACCCTTCGAATTACAGGAGGGCTTTGACAACGCCGGGTTCCTGGTGGGGCGGGCGGGCGGCCAGGTGAGCAAAATTCTGGTGTCCCTGGATATCACGGAACAGGTGGTGGAGGAGGCCGCCGAGCTGGGTGCCCAGCTCATTGTGTCCCATCATCCGGTGATCTTCGGCGGGGTGCAGGCTGTGACGGATCAGACGGTCACAGGGCGCGTACTGCTGGGCTTGGCGGAGAAGGGGATCGCAGCCATCTGTGCCCACACCAACCTGGACGCGGTGGAGGGAGGCGTGAACGACGCGCTGGCCCTGCGGCTTGGCCTCACCGGAATAGGCCAGCTGAAGCAGAGCGGTGTGGACGGGCAGGGGAGGCCCTACGGCATTGGCCGGGTGGGCTATGTGACGGAACAGCCCCTTTACGACTTTGCCATGGGGGTAAAGCGTCTGCTGGGAGCCAACGGCCTGCGGCTGGTGGACGGCGGGAAGCCTGCCCACAAGGTTGCAGTGGGGGGCGGGGCCTGTGCAGGGATGCTGGAGGATGTGCTGGCCCAAGGCTGTGACACCTTTGTGACATCAGATGTAAAGTATAATCACTTTCTGGATGCCAAGGCTCAGGGGCTAAACCTGATCGATGCGGGGCATTTTCCCACGGAAAACGTGGTATGCCCGGTACTGCGGGATTGGCTGGCCCAGCGGTTCCCACAGGTGTCGGTGATCGTGTCCAGCCGCCATCATGAGGTGTTTTCCTACCTTTGAGCTTGACATGAACCGCCCGTTCTCCTCATATGCTGGAGGGAAGGGGGGACGGGCCAGTGAAACGGGATCTGCTGTTGTTGTTTTTGTGCCTCTGCATCTTGGGGGGCGCGGTCTGGATGGGGCGGGACCGGGTGGTGTCTGCCGTGACCGCTCCAGTGGATGTGGAGCGGGTGCTGATTTTGGACGCGGGACACGGCGGGGAGGACGGCGGAGCCAGTTCTGCCAGCGGGAAAATGGAGAGCGGCATTAACCTGGATATTGTGCTGAAAACTGAGGCTCTGATGGCGTTTTTGGGCGTCAGGACGGAGCTGACCCGGAGCGAGGACCGCTCCATGCACAGCGAGGGAGCGCGCACCATTCGGGAGAAAAAGGTATCCGATCTGAAAAACCGGGCGGCGTTTATCTCTGGGTTTCCCAACGCCATGCTGATCAGTGTACACCAAAACCACTTTACAGACACGCGGTATAGCGGAGCACAGACCTTTTACAGTACCGGGGACACGAGCCGCCAGTGGGGGGAGGGCACCCAAGAGATTCTGCGGCAGACGCTGGATCGGCAGAACGACCGCCGCGCTAAGCCCATGCCGGATGGAATCTACCTGTTCGAGCATATCAGCTGTCCCGCCATCCTGGTGGAGTGCGGCTTTCTCAGCAACGGGGAGGAGGCGTCCCTTCTGCTGACCGACACATACCAGCGGAAAATCGCGGTGGCGCTGGCCGGGGCGTATGTCCAAGAATTACAGATGATACCCAGTGTTTGGGGAGGAGAATGACCGATGGCAAAGGTAAAAAGCCTGTTTTACTGCACGGAATGCGGAAATGAGTCGCTGAAATGGCAGGGGAGATGCTCCGCCTGCGGCGCATGGAACACCATTGTGGAGCAGCCCGCGGCGGAGGCGAAAAAGAAATCCTCCGCGCCGTCCCCCCGGGGGGGCGGCTTGCGCAGGCCGCGGCCCATTGCGGAGGTTGAGGCGGTGGATGAGCTGCGCTTCAACACCGGCATGAGCGAGCTGGACCGGGTGCTGGGGGGGGGCGCGGTGAAGGGCTCCCTGGTGCTGGTAGGCGGCGCGCCGGGGATTGGAAAATCCACGCTGATGCTGCAAATCTGTGATAATTTGTGCCGGTTTGCCAACGTTTTGTATGTATCAGGGGAGGAATCGGAGCGTCAGATTAAGCTGCGGGCCCAGCGGCTGGGTGTCCGGGATGAGGGGCTGTACCTTTTCTCCGAGACAAACCTGGACGACATTGTGGCCGCTGTCCAGGAGCAGAAGCCGGACGTACTGATTGTGGACTCCATTCAGACGATTTACAACGGGGAGTCCAATTCCTCGCCGGGCAGCGTGGCCCAGGTGAAGGAGTGCACCATGGCGTTGATGCACCTGGCCAAAGGGATGGGCGTCACTGTATTTGTGGTGGGCCACATCAACAAGGAAGGCTCCCTGGCGGGGCCCAAGGTGCTGGAGCACATGGTGGACTGTGTGCTCCACTTTGAGGGGGAGGAGCACAACTCCTACCGGATTCTGCGGGCGGCAAAGAACCGCTTCGGGGCCACCAACGAGATCGGCGTGTTTGAGATGGTGGACAAGGGACTGGTGGAGGTGCCAAACCCGTCGGAGGCCATGCTGTCCGGGCGGCCGGAAAATATGCCCGGCTCCTGCGTCACCTGCGTGATGGAGGGGGTGCGGCCCGTGCTGGCAGAGGTGCAGGCTCTGCTGGCACCCTCCGCTTACGGCAATTCCCGCCGCACCAGCAACGGGTTTGACTACAACCGGGCCATGATGATGCTGGCGGTGCTGGAGAAGCGGGGCGGGTTGATGCTGTCCAACTGCGATTTTTATGTGAACGTCATCGGCGGACTGACCCTGGACGAGCCGGCCGCGGATCTGGCCCTCATAGTGGCGTTGGCTTCCAGCTTCCGGGACAAGCCCGTGCCCTTTGACTTGGCGGCCATCGGGGAGGTAGGGCTTACCGGAGAACTGCGCTCGGTGAACGCCATCAACCAGCGGCTCAGCGAAGTCCGGCGGCTGGGCTTCACCAAATGCCTGGTGCCCGTCCGGAGCAGCGGAAAGCTGCTGGCTCCCGATGGCTTAGACCTGATCCGGGTGGGCAATATCCGCGAGGCCATCGCCATGCTGGTTTGATGGGCGCGGCGTGAAGTTCAGGCAGGCCTTGTTGGGGACCGCCTGGACGGCGGCGGGCTGGGCCTGTGCCAGGGTGCACAGGCCCTCGTTCTGATATTTGCAGTTCTGCGTACATGGGATCAGGCTCACAGAAATCACCCCATAATCCATTGGAATAGAAAACGCATCTTAGACAACCGGAAACGAGAGGAGGTGTGGATCGGCATACTCAACTCAACAAAATAAAAATTTTGTTGAGTTGAGGGGAGGGGAAAACCGGGTTTTCCGGTTATCCCGCTGAGCGAGCTATTTGAGCTGGTGCCATGGTTCCGGCGTCCCGCGACTTGTAGTCTGCCCAACTGTCTCCCAGTTATGAGTGCCGATCCCCGATCATGATTGACTACCGCTTGGAAGCACCGCCCATCCTGCGGGATTTCCTGACCTACCACGAGACCATCCAGGGCCACTCCAAGAAAACTGTGGACGAATACTTCTTGGACCTGCGCACCTTTTTCCGCTACATTAAGATCGAAAAAGGCCGTGTGCCCCGGGCCACGCCCCTGGACGAGATCTCCATCAGCGACGTAGATCTGGCTCTGATCCGCTCGGTAACGCTGACGGATATTTACGCCTTTCTCAGCTTCCTCAGCCGGGATCGGAAGAAAAACGCCAACGACCCCAACTCCCGGTATGGGCTTGAGGTGTCCTCACGGGCCAGAAAAGTCGCCACAATTCGGTCTTTCTACAAGTATTTGGTGTCAAAGGCCAAGCTCTTGGACGAAAATCCCATCCAGGAGCTGGATTCGCCCAAGATTCGGCAGACCCTGCCCCGCTATTTGACACTGGATGAGAGCATCCAGCTTTTGGAATCCATTGAGGGGGACAACGCGGAGCGGGACTTTTGCATGATCACCCTGTTTTTAAACTGCGGCCTGCGGATTTCCGAGTTGGTGGGGCTTAACCTGTCCGATGTGCGGGACGATCGGCTGAGGGTGCTGGGCAAGGGCAATAAGGAGCGGATTGTCTACCTCAACGCCGCCTGCCAGAATGCCATTGAGGACTGGCTGACAATACGGGCCATGTCGGGGGCGGCAGATCCCCACGCCCTGTTCATCACCCGGAAGCATACCCGAATCACCAAGGCAGGCGTCCACTATATGCTGAAGCAGCGGTTCACCGCCGCGGGGCTGGACAGCAGCAAATACTCGGCCCACAAGCTCCGCCATACCGCCGCCACCCTGATGCTGCAAAACGGCGTGGATGTGCGGACGCTCCAGGAGGTTTTGGGCCACGAGCATCTGAACACCACCCAGATTTACACCCATGTGGACAGCGACGCCTTGAAGGACGCGGCCCAGTCCAATCCGCTTGGGCAGATCAAGGCCAAGCCCCGCCGGGGCCGGCCCAAAAAGCAGGAGGAATAGAGATGGAGCAAATTCAGCGCATTATCTGCGGAAACGTGAATAGTTTTTTGATTTCCAATGGAAATTGTGCGATTTTGGTGGATACCGGCCGTGAAAAGCATCGGCAGAAGGTATTGGATGCCTGCAGGCCGTATCAGGTGCGGCTGCTGGTGCTCACCCACGGTCATATGGATCATGCGCAAAATGCAGCCTTTTTGTCCCGGGAATTGAATTGTCCGGTTGCTATGCACAGGGCTGACCTTGATTTGTTAAAGGACAATATGAGCCAGGCGTTATCTGCCAACACGGTTTTAGGCCGGATCGTATTGTCCGCCTCAATCAAAAGCTTCCAACCACCCAATGGCATCCCGGCCTTTATGCTTGCCGTCTTTCTGGACGAAGGTGACAGCCTGGAACGCTATGGATGTTCCGTGAACGTGGTCGGACTTCCCGGGCACACGGACGGCTCCATTGGGCTGGACGTAAACGGAACGGATCTTATCGTGGGGGACGCGCTGATGAATATGGTTTATCCCACGGTGTCCATGCTCTACCATGACAGGGGTACGATGCTGGAAAGTGCGCGGAAAATTGAGGCGTTTGGCCACCGGTACATCCACTTTGGCCACGGGAAATCTGTCAAAAATCGAAAATGGGCATCGTAAACGCACAGCGCGGAGAGTTTCAGCTCTCCGCGCCATTACCTGTCCGGATCTGCCCATTATTTGGCCCGTCCGTCACTTTCAATGCCCCCACAATGTGGAGAAACCGCCACTCCACCACGTTTTGGTAGCTGTCCAGCGGCCGGTAATCGGCGTCGTTGGAGTGGGCCGCAATGAGGATATTGTCCGGCCTGGGCACGGCCCCCACGGAAACCACCACCGGCGTGTGGGCAAATACCTCCCCGCTGTTCTCAAACCTGAGCTGGATGAAGTCGCCGGGGCGCAGGAAGTTCATGTGTACCTGGATGCCCACCGGGCCGTCGGTGGGCTGGGGCCGGGTCATGAAGTCCCAGAAAAACTGCACCCCCGTCCAGGATGGAGAACGGTCGGTGGCGTCGATATAGTACCAGCCGAATTCCGGCGTGAAGTTCATGATCCCGGTGCCGGCATACAGGCACTGGGACGCAAAGTTGGTGCAGTCCCCGCCGATCTCACTGAAATCATAGAAGGCCGGGTTGCGGGTGTAGGCCCATTTGTGGGCATAAGCCACCGCCGCCCGGCGGTTATACGGGAGCAGCTGGATCATGCCGCCTCCCCCCTTTCCCGCCATCCTATGCCCGCCGTCATTTTGTTGACACCAACCGGGAAAAATCTTCCCGGTTTTGTGGTTTTTGACCGCCGAAAACCGGAGCTTTTGCTTGCATTTTCCGGTGGCGAATGTTAAAATCATAACGGAAACCACCAAAATCAAATTTTGATAAGGAGTTGGACAATTATGCCACTGGTTACCTCTACCGAAATGTTCAAGAAAGCCTATGAGGGCGGCTACGCCATCGGTGCTTTCAACGTCAACAACATGGAGATCGTCCAGGGTATCACCGAGGCCTGCAAGGAGGAGAAGGCCCCCGTCATCCTCCAGGTGTCCAAGGGTGCTCGCGCCTATGCCAACCACACCTACCTGGTGAAGCTGGTGGAGGCCGCTGTGATCGAGTGCCCCGAGATCCCCATCGTGCTCCACCTGGATCACGGCCCCGACTTCGAGACCTGCAAGAGCTGCATCGACGGCGGCTTTACCTCCGTCATGATCGACGCCTCCTCCAAGCCCTTCGAGGAGAATATTGAGATCACCAAGAAGGTGGTGGAGTACGCCCACGACCACGGCGTAGTGGTGGAGGCCGAGCTGGGCACCCTGGCCGGCGTGGAGGACGATGTGAAGGTGGAAGCCGCTGATTCCTCCTACACCCGCCCCGAGGAAGTGGAGGAGTTCGTGTCCAAGACCGGCTGCGACTCCCTGGCCATCGCCATCGGCACCAGCCACGGCGCTTACAAGTTCACCGCCGCCCAGTGCACCCGCAACGAGAAGGGTGAGCTGGTGCCCCCGCCCCTGCGCTTCGACATCCTCGAGGAGGTGGTCAAGCGCCTGCCCGGCTTCCCCATCGTGCTCCACGGCTCCTCCAGCGTGCCCCAGGACTACGTGAAGATGGTCAACACCCACGGCGGCAAGATGCCCGACGCGGTGGGCATCCCCGAGGAGCAGCTGCGCAAGGCCGCCACCCTGTCCGTATGCAAGATCAACATCGACTCCGACCTGCGGCTGACCATGACCGGCACCATCCGGGAGTTCTTCGATGAGCACCCCGACAAGTTCGACCCCCGCGAGTACCTGAAGCCCGCCCGCGCCAACATCAAGGAAACCGTCCGTCACAAGCTGGTGAACGTGCTGGGCTGCGCCGGCAAGGCCTAATTGCCATCTGCCAATTCATAGCTGCTGTTCCCGCCCCTATCTGTGGTATAGGGGCGGAAACAGATCCCATTTACCATAATAAAGGAGAGTTTCGACTATGTCTCAGTTAAAGGGTGCTTGCGTCATCGGCCAGTCCGGCGGCCCCACCTCTGTCATCAACGCCAGCGCGTATGGCGTGATCCGCGCCGCGCTGGACTGCCCGGACATCACCGCCGTCTACGGCATGGCCCACGGCATCAAGGGGATGCTCAACGACCAGCTGTACGATATGGGCCAGGAGGACGCCAAGGAGCTGGAGCTGCTGCTGAACACCCCCTCCTCCGAGCTTGGCTCCTGCCGCTACAAGATCGCCGCCCCCGACGTGGACGACACCGATTACAAGCGCATTCTGGAGATTTTCCAGAAGTACAATATCCGCTACTTCTTCTACAACGGCGGCAATGACTCCATGGACACCTGCGCCAAGGTGAGCCGTTTCATGGCCAAGTCCGGCTATGAGTGCCGGGTGATGGGCGTACCCAAGACCATCGACAACGACCTGTTCGGCACCGACCACTGCCCCGGCTTCGCCTCCGCCGCCAAGTATATCGCCACCTCCTGCGCCGAGGTGTACAAGGACGCCCGGGTGTATGACACCGGAATGGTGACCGTCATTGAGATCATGGGCCGCCACGCCGGATGGCTGGCTGGGGCCGCCGCCCTGGCTGGTGTGGTGGGCTGTGCCCCCGATCTGGTTTACCTCCCCGAGGTGGACTTTGACATGGACAAATTCTTGAATGATGTGGACGCCATCTACAAGAAGAACGGCAACTGCATCGTGGCCGTCTCCGAGGGCATCCACTACGCCGACGGCTCCTTTGTCTCCGAAGCCAAGACCTCCGCCACCGACGGCTTCGGCCATGCTCAGCTGGGCGGTCTGGCCGCGCTGCTGGCCAACATCGTGAAGGAAAAGACCGGGGCCAAGGTGCGCGGCATCGAGCTGTCCCTGCTCCAGCGGTGCGGCTCCCATCTGGCCTCCCAGACCGACATTGAGGAGTCCTTCCTGGCGGGCAAGACCGCTGTGGAGGCTGCGGTGTCCGGCGAGACGGACAAGATGGTGGGCTTCGAGTGCACCCGCGAGGGCGGCGCGTATACCTGCAAAACCAAGCTGTTCAACCTCTCCGAGGTGGCCAATTTTGAGAAGAAGGTGCCTCTGGAGTGGATCAATCAGGACGGCAACGGTGTGACCCAGGCATTCATCGACTATGCCCTGCCCCTGATTCAGGGTGAGAACCATCAGGCCAAGGAGAACGGCCTGCCCCGGTTCGCGCGGCTGAAAAAGGTTCTGGCGAAGTAATTAAAAGCAGTAAGAGACCCGGATTCCTTGTGGAATCCGGGCCTCTTTTCATCAAAATTCAGATCATCTTGTCGTCAGAAACCCCTGTCATGGCGCGGGCCACGGTCTCGCTCAGCTTATCTAGGCCCTTGCTCATGGACAGGGCCTCGGTGATGTCATAATCCACGATGTCATCGCCCTTCATGGCCACCACCCGGCAGGTCTTCCCTTCCGCCAACAGCTTGACCGCCTCGTAACCCATATAAGTGGCTACCATACGGTCGCGAGAGGTGGGAGATCCGCCGCGCTGGACGTGGCCGAGCACGGTGACACGGGTGTCCAGAGCCGTCGCGTTCCGAATCTGATCGGCCACCTGATACGCGCCGCCGGGGACGCCCTCCGCCACAATGACCATGAAATGGGTGCGTCCGCCCAAGCGGGCCCGGCGGATAGGCTCGATCACATCCTGCTCAAAGTTCACTTCCCGCTCCGGAACCAGAACCACCGTAGCCCCGCAGGCGATGCCCACGGAATAGGCCAGATAGCCGGCCCGGTGCCCCATGACCTCCACCACGGAGCAGCGTTCGTGGGACTTCATGGTGTCCCGCAGGCGGTCGATGCTCTCCAGGGCGATGTTGCAGGCGGAATCGTACCCGATGGTGTAGGAGGAGCAGGCGATGTCGTTGTCGATGGTGCCCGGAACCCCGATCACGGAGATCCCGTTGTTCGCCAGACTCAGCAGGCCCTTAAAGGTGCCGTCGCCGCCGATGCCCACCAGGGCGTCCATCCCCAGAAGCTTGCAGGTAGCCAGGGCCTTGTTCCGCCCCGCCTCCTCAATAAACTCCAGACTGCGGGCGGAGTAGAGCATGGTTCCGCCCCGCCGGGAGATATCGCTGACGCTCTCAAAGTCCAGTCTGGTGAAATCGCCGTTCAGCAGGCCGTGGTAACCCCGGCGGATGCCGATACATTCGATGCCATAGTGCAGGGACGCCCGCACCACGGCACGGATGGCGGCGTTCATGCCGGGAGCGTCGCCTCCGCTGGTAAATACTCCGATTCGACGGACAGCAGCTTTCATAAGTAGTCAATCCTTTCCAAAATATTGTTTCGGACGGGTTAAACCTTCAGATCCACAGCCCCACCGGACAGGGCGTCCGGATGGGCGGCCAGCACCGGCTGGACAAATTCCGTGAGGAAGTCGGTCACCTGCTCCGGGCACCGGCCGATGTAGCGGGCAGGCTCCATGTGGGCGGTCAGCGTCTCCCCACTCAGGTGGAATTGCTCGTCTGCGGCGATCAGATCGATCAAATTGTTTGGCAAGCCTGATTCCTTTACATTGCGCCCCGCTTCCAGGGAAAGCACCCGGATGCGCTCATGGAGCTGCTGCCGGTCTCCCCCCTGCTTTACTGCGTCCATCATGATGTTCTCGCTGGCCATGAAGGGAAGCTCCTCCAGGATGTGCTTCTCTATGACCTTCTCATGGACGATCAGCCCGGAGGCCACGTTTTCATAAATGCCAAGGATGGCGTCCACCGCCAGGAACGCCTCGGGAACGGACAGCCGCTTGTTGGCGGAGTCGTCCAAAGTGCGCTCAAACCATTGGGTGGCGGCGGTGTAGGCCGGGTTCGCGGCATCCGCCATCACGTACCGGGCCAGGGAGCAGATGCGCTCGCACCGCATGGGATTGCGCTTGTAGGGCATGGCGGAGGAACCGATCTGGCTGCGCTCAAAGGGCTCCTCCACCTCCTTCAGGTGGCAGAGCAGCCGCACATCGGTGGCAAACTTGCAGGCGGACTGGGCGATTCCCGACAGGGTGGACAGGATCGCCGCGTCAACCTTCCGGGAGTAGGTCTGGCCGGACACGGGGACCGTGGCCTGGAAGCCCATTTCCCGGGCAATGCGGCGATCCAGCTCCCGGCACTTCTCATGATCGCCCTCGAACAGTTCCAGGAAGGAGGCCTGGGTTCCGGTGGTGCCCTTACAGCCCAGCAGCTTCAGGCTGGAGATGCGGTACTCCACCTCGTCCAAATCCTGAAGCAGCTCATTCATCCATAGGGTGGCCCGCTTCCCTACCGTGACCAGCTGGGCGGCCTGGAAGTGGGTAAAGCCCAGGGTGGGCAGGGCCTTATGCCGATCGGCAAACCGGGCCAGCCCGTTCAGCACCCGCACCAGCTCGTCCCGGATCAGCTCCAGCCCCTCCCGCATGAGGATCACATCGGTGTTATCCCCCACGTAACAGCTGGTAGCCCCCAGGTGGATGATGGGCATCGCCTTGGGGCATTGGGCCCCGTAGGTGTGGATGTGGGCCATCACGTCATGGCGCAGTTCCCGCTCTTTTTGGGCGGCAACCTCGTAGTCGATATCGGTGACGTGGGCCTCCAGCTCGTCAATCTGCTCCTGGGTGACGGGCAGGCCCAGCTCCATCTCGGCCCGGGCCAGGGCGATCCACAGCCGCCGCCAGGTGGAAAATTTCTTGTCCGGGGAAAAAATATACTGCATTTTGTCGCTGGCATAGCGGGAGGACAGGGGACTTTCATAGATAGCCTTATTCACGTGAAGCGTTCCTCCTTATCGTCCGGCCCGGTGGTTTTAAAGCTGCCGCGCGCCGGACAAAACATCCTTTTCATTATACCATAGTTCCATGGGAGAAACAAGGCAAAGTGCCGTCACCCGACCGCACAATCCCCGCCTGTGCGCCTGTTCACGGTATCGGCGCGCTCCTCCGAAAAAGATTGTCTTAATTTTATCATAATCGGTCCAGAGATTCAAGCCGCTTCACAAAAAAGGATCGTGCTGGCAGACCAGCACGATCCTTTCCGATTTTCTTATCAGCCCTCGCCGCGCATCTTGGCGAAGCACTCGCTGCAATACACGGGACGGTCGGTCTTCGGCTCAAAGGGAACCTTGGCCTCGCCGCCGCAGGCGGCGCACACAGCGGTGAAGTACTCCCGGGGGCCGCGGGCAGCGGCCTTGCGGGCGTCGCGGCAGGTCTTGCAGCGCTGGGGCTCGTTCTGGAAGCCGCGCTCCGCATAGAACTCCTGCTCACCGGCGGTGAACACGAACTCCTGGCCACACTCTTTGCAAACTAAGGTCTTGTCTTCGTACATGGAAATACCCTCTCTTTTGATGCCCAGAATTGGAAATACAACCTGCTGGGACTGTAATATTTGCGTCAGCTTTCGCTGATAACGCCAAGATCGCCGGCTACCTTGCGCCGGATGCGTTGAATCGCGTTGTCCACCGATTTGGCGGGGCGTCCCACCTGCTCGCTGATTTCCTGATAGGAAAGGCCGTGCAAAAAAAGCGTCAGGATTTTCCGCTCCAGCGGAGACAGCTTCTGGGCCAGGGCATTCAACCGCTCCGCCTCCTCCTCCCTGCTGATATACAGCTCCTCCGGGCTGGCGTCGCTGCCCAGCATAGGAGATTCAAAGGGAACGCTGTCGTTCAGCGGGGCGTGCTTGCTCCGGGCAGCGGTAGCTACCGCGGAACGGATGCGGTTGCGGATGCAGACCTCTGCAAAGGTTTTGAATTTCGCGTCGTGCCTGGGGTCAAATTCGCGGATGGCCTTTAACAGCCCGAAGGTGGCCTCCTGGATCAGATCCTCACTGTCCCCCCCTGCCAGAAAGTAAGGGCGGGCGCAGATGCGCACCATCCGGAGGTACCGCTTGACCAGAACCTCCTCCGCGTCCCGGCGGCCGGAGGCGGTGATCTGGCATAGGGCCTCGTCGCTGTATTCATTGACTTGGGAATCAAATGTACTCATATTTTTACCCTACATATTATTATCACAAAAACAAAGGCTTGTCAATCTCTTTCGGCAATTTTTTAGAAATTCTCCTGAAAATTCCTTTTCCTTTATCAAAAATGCCAAAAATTTGATCTGAAACCCAACAATACACCAAATTTAGGACGCGTTAAAAGCTGAGCTGATCCAAGATCTGTCCCGGCAAAGCCCCGCCGGGGGCCGTCATTCCCAGATGCTGGTAGGCCTTGGGGGTGACGCACCGACCACGGGGCGTCCGGGTGAGAAATCCCAGCTGCATAAGGTATGGCTCGTACACGTCCTCCAGGGTAACGGACTCCTCGTTGATGGTGGCAGCCAGAGTGTCCAGCCCCACCGGCCCGCCACCGTAGTTGGTGATAATGCTGGACAGCATCCGGCGGTCCACGTTGTCCAGCCCCAGCCCGTCGATCTCCAACGCCTTCAGCGCACGGTCCGCCACCCCCTGGGTGACCACGCCTCCGGCGGTGACCTGGGCAAAATCCCGCACCCGGCGAAGCATCCGGTTGGCAATCCGGGGGGTGCCCCGGCTGCGGCGGGCGATCTCCAACGCCCCCTCCCCTTCTATGGGTACGCCCAAAATCCCGGCGGACCGCGTGACGATCAGGGCCAGCTCCTCCGGAGTATACAGCTCCAGCCGCAGGGTGACGCCAAACCGATCCCGCAGGGGTGCGGACAACTGCCCCGCCCGTGTGGTGGCTCCGATCAGGGTGAACTTGGGCAGATCCAGCCGGATGGAGTTGGCGGAAGGCCCCTTGCCGATGATGATGTCGATGGCGTAGTCCTCCATGGCGGGGTACAAAATCTCCTCCACGGAGCGGTTCAGACGGTGGATTTCGTCCACGAACAGGATGTCGTTCTCCTGCAAATTGGTGAGCAGGGCCGCCAGATCCCCCGGCTTCTCAATGGCGGGGCCGGAGGTAATGCGGATATTCACCCCCATCTCGTTGGCGATGATGCCGGACAGGGTGGTTTTGCCCAGCCCCGGGGGGCCGTGAAGCAGTACGTGATCCAGGGGCTCCCCCCGCATTTTGGCCGCCTGGATGAAGATGGACAGGTTCCCCTTGGCCTTCACCTGGCCGATGTACTCCCCCAGGGACTTGGGGCGTAGAGAACCCTCCCCCTCGTCGTCCCGGGTGAGAGAGGTAGTGACCAGCGGTTCTTCCGTCTCAAAGCCGCCGTTGTCGGAAAAATCAATGCTCAAAGCTGTGCCTCCTTGTCATTTCTCGACAGATTGATAGCGGTAGAGCGGATCGAATACCAGGAAACGGCTTCGTGCTCATTACAGGGCGTCCAATTCACTCCATTTGCCTCACAATGGTTTCCGCTGACTGCCGGGGGGAAAGTCCGTCCGTCATGATTTTAACCGTGTTCTGCCGGCCATAGGCCGACAGATATTCCAAGCTCCGGGCCAGGGCATCCCCGCCCCGCAGACCGGCCCGTATGTCCGCCTCAATCCGGCGGCACAGGGTCTGCTCAGAGCTCAACAACGTAAATTGACGCAAGCGCGCATTCTCCAATTCCAGCCGCGCCAGGATATCCCGGGCGATCTCAGGCTGGTGCATCACCCAGCCAAAGATCACATAGTCCAGCTCCGGGCAGGCCAGAAACCGGGAAAGCGTCCCGGTGAGATTGTCCAGCACCATGGCCCTGGTTTCGTCCGTCACCCGGAAGGGATTCATATTCCAGCACCAGTCCCCGTCCAGGTATACCCCCGGCGTCAGGAGCTTCAACAGTTCCCGGCAAACCGCGCTCTTGCCCACGCCCATGGGACCATTGACAAAAATCAGCGTTTTCACGCCTTCACCATCTTTTTCAACGCCTGTTTGATCACATCTTCCAAAGAAAGCCCATCCAGGTCGATCCCCTTCAGGGCCACGGCGATCTCGCTCTGGCTGTACCCCAGCACCGCCATGGCCGCCGACGCCTCGCTGGCCTTGTTCTCCGGGATCACCGTGATTCCCCCGGCATAGCTCTCCCCTCCTGTCGAGGTGAGCTGCCCCTTTGCCAGCTTGTCCTTCAGCTCCAGGATGATCCGCTGGGCGATCTTCTTCCCGATCCCCGGCGCGGAGGTAAGGGCCTTTTCATTGCCGGACACGATGGCCAACGCCAGCCCCTCCGGGGTGTTGGAGGACAGAATGGCCAACGCCGCCTTAGGCCCCACCCCGGACACCCCGATCAGCATCCGGAAGCAGCCAAGCTCGCTCTCGCTGGCAAAGCCGTACAGCTCAAAAATCTCCTCCCGGACATACAAATGGGTGTAAAGCTTTGCCACTTTCCCCGTATTGAGCTTACTGATGGTGTGGTTCGTGGTGCGGCAGGCGTAGCCCACCCCTCCGCAATCAATCACCGCCAGGTAAGGCCCGATATGGGCCACAGTGCCGTTCAAATAATAGTACACGTTAATCCCTCAAATCCTTATCGTATGGTTTTCAGCAGCGAGGTGGACGACCGGGCATGGCACAGGGCGATGGCCACCGCGTCGGCGGCATCGTCCGGCTTGGGAACGGCGGCCAGGTTCAGCAGCCGCTTGGTCATGTCCATCACCTGCCGCTTTTCCGCCTTGCCATAGCCCACCACCGCCTGCTTCACCTGGGACGGATTGTACTCGCAGACGGGCAGGCCCAGCTTTTCCGCCGTCATGAGGATAACGCCCCTGGCCTGGGCCACCCCGATACCAGTGGTGACGTTGTGGTTGAAAAACAGCTCCTCAATGGCCATCACATCCGGGTGGAACTGGCTGATCAGCTCCTCCAAATCGGTGGCGATCCGCCACAGGCGGGCGGGCAGACGCACTCCCGCCTGGGTGTTGATGGCCCCGCAGGCCGCCATGCGGTACTTTCCCTGGGCGGCCTCCACCAGCCCGAAGCCCACAATGGCATACCCTGGGTCGATTCCAAGTATCAGCATAGCGCACCTCCGCACGCGCCGCCTGGGACGGCGCGCTTCAAACGAGAGCTATTGTACCACAGCCTGGGAGAAAAGACAAGCGGTCCCAGGCTCAGACGCCTTCTTTCCCGGAAAACATAGAGGGAACCGACAATTTCCATCGAAAATTGCCGGTTCCCTTTTGGAGCAGGTGAGGGGAATCGAACCCCCGTGTTCAGCTTGGGAAGCTGACATTCTACCATTGAACTACACCTGCAACTGTTTTTGTATTATAGCAGACCTCACCGAAAAAAGCAAGTAGTTTTTTTCCAACGGCCCACAAAATTTTCCCGGCGGGCAGGCCCTCCCCCGCCCGCCGGATTACCCCCTCAGATCACGTGGTTTTTGAGGATGCCCACACCCTCAATCTCCACCTCCACCACATCGCCGGGGATCATGGGCCCCACCCCTGCCGGGGTTCCGGTAGCCACCACATCCCCAGGCTCCAGCGTCATAGAGGCGGTGATAAACTCGATCAGCTTGCCAACCGGGGTAATAAAGTCAGCGGTATTCCCCTGCTGCACGACCTTGCCGTTCAACCGGGTCTCCACCTTCAGCGATGCCGGATCCACATCATCCACAACAAATGGCCCCACCGGACAGAAGCCGTCCATGGATTTGCCCCGGGTCCACTGGCCATCGTGCCGCTGCACGTCCCTGGCGGTGGCGTCGATCAGGCAGGTATAGCCCAGCACATAATCCGTAAAGTCTTTTGCTTTTACATCCTTTGCCCGCTGCCTGATTACAACGCCAAGTTCCCCCTCGTAGTCCAGCTGCGCCACAAAGTCCGGGGCGTGGATAGCCCCCTCGGGCCGATTCAGCGTATTGGGTCCCTTCAAAAACAGCACAGGAAAGCCGGGAGGCTCCGTCCCCATTTCACGGGCGTGCTCCGCATAGTTTTTGCCCACACAGACGATTTTGCTGGGGGAACAGGGGGCCAGCAGCTTGCATTGGCACAAGGGAAGCCGCCCGCCGTCGTACTCCACCCCATCAAAGGGGGGCTTGGAGAGGGCCAACGCCTCCTCCCCCTTCACCACAGCCCAGCAGGGGCCCTCCGGCCTGTCGATACGCACATACTTCATGTCCGATCCCCCAAACAATTCAGAATTTCCCCGATCAAGTCCGGCTTCCCAGTTCCCTTTTCCGCCGAAAATGGGATGACAGACGCGGTCTCCGGCAGGGCTAACGTCTCCCGGATTCGGAGCAGATTGTCCTCAATCTCGCTCTTTTTCAGCTTATCCAGCTTATTTGCCAGCACCAGAAAGGGCTTATCCGCGCTCAAAAAGACCTGGGCCATGGTGCAGTCGTCTGCCGTGGGCTTGTGGCGGGCGTCTACGATCAGGATACCTGCCGCCATCCTCCCGGAATCGGCAAACCATGCCTCAATGAGCCGCCCCCAGCGGTCCCGCTCCTGCTTGGACACCTTGGCATAGCCATATCCCGGCAGATCTACCAGGTACAGCTTTTTGTCAATCAAAAAGTAGTTGATATGGGTGGTTTTCCCCGGTGCCGAGCCTACCCGGGCAAAGTTCTTCCGGTTCAGCAGCCGATTGATCGCCGAAGATTTCCCCACATTGGAACGGCCCGCAAACACCACCTGGGGCAGACCATCCCGCGGAAAGTCCGCCGGCTTTGCCGCTGAGCGGATAAACTCCGCCTTATTCCAATTCACCGTCATAACTCCACCTCACTGCCGCAGATTGACGGTGTGCCCCACCGCCTTGGGCCTGTCAGCGGCAGGCATAGGGGCCGCGTCCAGCTGTAAGGGTAAAGCACCTGTCAGTGCTTGGGACAGAACCTCATCCACCTGCTGAACCGGAGCGAACTTCAACGCGGCACGCACAGTCTGGTCAATCTCCTGCAAGTCCTTCACATTGTCCGCCGGGAGGATTACCGTGGAAATATGGCTGCGCAAGGCCGCCATAGTCTTTTCCCGCAGTCCGCCAATGGCCATCACCCGTCCCCGCAGGGTCACCTCCCCCGTCATGGCTACGTCCCGCCTCACTGGGATTCCGGTGAGGGCAGACACCATGGCGGTGGTGATAGCAATTCCGGCAGATGGTCCGTCCTTGGGGATTGCCCCCTCCGGGAAGTGAACGTGGATATCTTTGGTGGTGTGGAAATCTGGTGCCACGCCCAGCTGCGCCGCGCGGCTGCGGATATAGGACAGCGCGGCCCGGGCGGACTCCTTCATCACGTCCCCCAGATTTCCGGTGAGGGACAGCTTGCCGGAACCGGGCACCACATTGACCTCTACCTCCAGTAGTTCCCCGCCCGCCGAGGTCCAGGCCAGCCCGTTCACCACACCCACCAGCGGCTCCATGGACGGGGTGTCGTCCTGGTAACGCCTTGGGCCCAAAAGCTCCTCTAAATCAAATTCTGTAATGGAGATATGCTTGACACTCTCTTTGACGATCTTCGCCGCAGTTTTCCGGCACAGGGCCGCCAGCTTCCGCTCCAGCTGCCGCACTCCGGACTCCTTTGTGTAGCCGGTGATCAGCTCATTCAGCCCTCCGTCGCTGATTTTCATCTGAGCGCGGGTCAGCCCGTGGCGTTTCAGCTCCCGGGGTAGCAGGTGCTTCTTTGCGATCTGCAGCTTTTCCTTGTCCGTGTAGCTGGACAGCTCAATGACCTCCATCCGATCCAGCAGGGGCTTGGGGATAGTACTGGTGGTGTTGGCGGTCGTAATGAACATCACATCGGACAGATCAAACGGCAGTTCCAGAAAATGATCCCGGAAGGTGCTGTTCTGCTCCCCGTCCAGCACCTCCAGCAGAGCCGCCGCCGGATCGCCCCGGTGGTCGCTGCCCACCTTGTCAATCTCGTCCAATAGCAACACCGGGTTGGCACTTCCGGCCTGTTTGATCCCGGCGATGATCCGCCCCGGCATGGCCCCCACATAGGTCTTGCGGTGTCCTCGAATATCCGCCTCGTCCCGGATGCCTCCCAGGGAGATCCGGGCCAGCTTCCGGTTCATGGCCCGTGCCACACTCATGGCGATGGAGGTCTTGCCCACCCCAGGCGGGCCCACCAGGCAGATGATCTGCCCCTTGAGCTGTGGGGCCAGCTGCTTCACCGCCACAAATTCCAAAATCCGTTCCTTCACCTTGTCCAGTCCGTAGTGATCCGCGTCCAACGCCTTGGATACCGCCGCCATGCTCACCCGCTCCCGCGTTTTCACCTGCCAGGGCAGCTCCAGGCAGGTATCCAGGTAGCCCCGAAGTACCGCCGCCTCTGACGAGCTGTAAGGCTGTTTTTCCAGGTGCCGGACCTCCTTCAACAGCTTTTCCCGCACCTCGCTGGATAGCTTCGCCTTGGCGATACGGCCCCGGTACTCGGAGATCTCATCGTCCTCCTCTCCCTCCCCCAGCTCCCGCTGGAGGACCCGCAGCTGTTCCCGGAGGAAATAGTCCCGCTGGCTGGCGGCCACCTGCTCGTGCACCTTGGCCGCCAGCTCGCTCTCTACCTCTAAAATCTCCACTTCGCGGCCCAGAATCCGGCAGAGTCGATCCAGGCGGCGGGCGGGCCGCAGCTCCTCCAGCACCGCCTGCTTGTCCTCAAACCGCAGGGGCAGGTGCTGGGCGGCATAGTCGGCAATATAGGCCGGATCATCATTGGCCAGCAGCTTCAAGTAGATCTCCGGCGTCACCCGGTCAGACAGCTCGGTATACCGCTCCAAATAGTTGTAAACCTGCCGGATAGCGGCCTCTGTCCGGGATGAATTTCCCTTAGACGTTAGAATTTCCGGGATCAGCTCCACCTCTGCCGTGAGATAAGGCTCCGATGAAGTGATCCGCAGCAGGCGGCCCCGGCTGCGTCCCGCCACCATGACCCGGACGCTGTTTTCCGGCAGGCGGAGGATCTGCTTCACCTCCGCCACCGTGCCGATGGCGTAGAGATCCCGCGCCTCCGGGTTTTCCACCGTCAGATCCCGCTGGGTGACCAGAAAAATCTCCCGGTTTTCCTCCATCGCCTCCTCCAATGCGTGGATGGACGCATTCCGCCCCACATCAAAATGAAGCAGAAGCTGAGGAAAAACCGTAAGCCCCCGCAGGGTGAGCACCGGGATCGTCAGCCGATCGGGTCCATGCTCCAGTATCTCTGTCATGAGCATCCTCCTTACTGTAATAGAACCGCTTCTGAAGTCCGCAGCGGCTCTCCGCCACAGACTTCACAGCCATCGCCAGTGCGCGGAGCACACAGCCGGCGGGCAACATCAGACAAAGGGGCGGGCCGAAACGCCCGCCCCTAATCGCAGCTTGTTTTCTTTGCCTCCTGCTCAGGACGCGTTTCCCCGGGGATGGGCCTGCTGTCCCCCCCGCTCCGCCCGCAACTCGGCGGCACCCAGGCGCGGCCGGGCCGGGCGGCCCTCCTCCCGGAGGATCTCCGCCTCCCCTTCGCCCTTGATGGCGTCGGCGGTGATGGTCACCTTGGCAATGCTCTGATCAGAGGGCACCTCGTACATCACCGGGGTCATCACGTCCTCCAGCACCGCCCGCAGGCCGCGGGCACCGATTTTGCGCTCCAAAGCTTTGTCCGCCGCGGCCTCCAGCGCGCCGGGGGCAAACTCCAGCTCCACATTGTCGTAGTCCATCAGGCACTTGTACTGCTTCACCAGGGCGTTCTTGGGCTCGGTGAGAATGCGCACCAGCTGATCCCGATCCAACGCCTTCAGGCTGGTGAGGATGGGCAGACGGCCCACCAGCTCCGGAATAATGCCGAATTTCAGCAGATCGTGGGGCTGGACGTGCTGGAACACGTCCTCCTTCTCCCGCTCCGCCGAGGTTTTCACATCGGAACCGAAGCCGATTGTCTTTTGATCCAGGCGTCGCTCGATGATCTGATCCAGCCCGTCAAAAGCCCCGCCGCAGATGAACAGGATGTTTTTGGTGTCAATTTGCAGGAACTCCTGGTGGGGATGCTTGCGCCCGCCCTGGGGCGGCACGTTGGCCACGGTGCCCTCCAGGATTTTCAGCAGGGCCTGCTGGACGCCCTCGCCGGACACGTCCCGGGTGATGGAGGTGTTCTCGCTCTTGCGGGCGATCTTGTCAATCTCGTCCACGTAAATAATTCCCCGCTGGGCCAGCTCAATATCGTAGTCCGCAGCCTGGACCAGCCGCAGCAGGATATTTTCCACATCATCGCCCACATACCCCGCCTCAGTGAGGGTGGTGGCGTCGGCAATGGCGAAGGGCACCTTCAAAATCCGGGCCAGGGTCTGGGCAAACAGGGTTTTGCCGCAGCCTGTTGGGCCTATCATGAGGATGTTGGACTTTTGCAGCTCCACATCGTCCCCGCCGCCGAAATAGATGCGCTTATAATGGTTATATACCGCTACGGACAACGCAATCTTCGCGTTCTCCTGCCCGATAATATACTCGTCCAGCACCGCCACCATCTCCTGGGGGGTGGGGATCACGTCGGGGATCTCGGGGGCCTCGTCCGGCCCGTCGTCATAGTCCTCCCCCAGTATGTTCATGCACAGGCGGACGCACTCATTGCAGATATACGCCCCGGGTCCGGCGATCACACGCTCCACCTGCTCCTGGTGCTTGCCGCAGAAGGAGCAGCGCACCGATTTATAGTCGTCTCTTGCCATGGTTCATCTTCCTTTCAAGGAAAGCGGCAAAGAGCGGAGACGGCAGCCTCCGCTCTTTGGACCGTATCAGCGATTGGTAATAATCTTGTCGATCAGGCCGTACTCCAGGGCCTCCTCGGCGGTCATGAAATTGTCCCGCTCACAGTCGGCGGTGACCTGGGCCAGATCCTTTCCGCAGTTGTCCGCCAGGATCTTGGTCACCCGTTTCTTGATGGTCTCCAGCCGCTTCAAGTGGAGGGCCATGTCGGTGATCTGCCCCTGAGTGCCCGCGGAGGGCTGGTGGATCATGATCTCCGCGTTGGGCAGGGCCATCCGCTTGCCCTTGGCCCCGGAGGACAGCAGGAACGCGCCCATAGACGCACCCATGCCCACGCAGATGGTGGACACATCGCACTTGATGTACTGCATGGTGTCATAGATGGCCATTCCGTCCGGGATGGACCCGCCGGGGCTGTTGATATAGAACTGAATGTCCTTGTCCGGGTCCTGGGCCTCCAGGTAGAGCAGCTGGGCCACCACCAGGGACGCGGTGGTGGCGTTGACCTCCTCGCCCAGGAAAACGATCCGGTCGTTCAGCAGCCGGGAAAAGATGTCGTAGGAACGCTCGCCCCGGCTGGTCTGTTCCACAACATAAGGTACTAAGCTCATATGAATTGCTCCTTTCTGATGGGGGAACCGCAGTCCCCCAACCGCCGGCAGACATCAGTATACCCACCGGGGCTGGAAACTTATTCCCTCCCGCCCTCAAAAAAGCAGATTAGTTTTCCTCACTGTCGGACGCGGCCTTACCCTTGCCCTTGGAGGCGGTCTTCTTCTTGGCGGGCTTTTCCTCAGGCTCGTCTTCCTCGCCCTCCGCGCCGTCGGCCTTCTTGGCCTTTTTGGCGGGCTTCTTGGCCGCGCCCTTCACCAGATCCAACGCCTTGCGCATGGCCAGATCGGTCCGCAGATCCTCCATGCTCACCAGCTCCCGGACCTTGTCCGCCTCCAGCTTATACTGCTCCGCCAGCTTGGCGATCTCCTCGTCCACATCGGCGTCGGTGGCCTCAATGCCCTCGGCGGCGGCCACGGCCTCCAGGGCCAGATCACTGCGCACATTGCGCTCGGCGGCCGTCTTGGACTGGGCCCGCAGCTCGTCCAGTGTCATGCCCATCATCTGGAGGTAGTTCTCGAAGCTGATGCCCTGGCCCTGGATGCGGTTGGCGTAGTCCTCCAGCATCTTGTCCGCCCGGTAGTCGATCATGGCCTGGGGCACGTCGCACTCCAGCTTCTCGATCAGCGCGTCGATAACGGCGGTCTCGAAATCCCGGTCGGCCTGCTCCTGGCGGCGGGTTTTCAGCTTCTCGCCCAGATCCTTCTTGAACTCCTCCAGCGTGTCAAACTCAGACACGTCCTTGGCGAACTCGTCGTCCACCTCAGGCTCCTGCTTCTCCTTCACCTCGTGGACCTTGACCTTGAACACCACGGCGGCTCCGGCCAGCTCGGGGGTGTAGTTCTCCGGGAAGGTGATGTTCAGATCCTTCTCGTCTCCGGCCTTCATGCCGATCACCTGCTCCTCAAAGCCGGGGACAAAGGAGCCGGAACCCAGCTCCAGGCTGTAGTTCTCGCCCTTGCCGCCCTGGAAGGGCACGCCGTCCTTGAAGCCCTCGAAGTCGATAACGGCGGTGTCGCCCTTCTTGGCCTTGCGGTCCACGCTCACCAGGCGGGAGGCCCGGTCGATGTACGGCTTCAGCTCCGCCTTGATGTCGGCGGCGGACACCTTCACGTCCGCCTTGCCCACGGGCAGGCCCTTGTAGTCCTTGATGGACACCTCGGGCTTGACGGTGACGGTGGCCTTGAAGGTAAAGCCGTCCGCGCTCACGTCCAGCACCTCCAGTTGGGGATAGGCCACGGGCTTCAGCCCGGTCTCCTTCAGTGCGGCTTCGTAGGCGTCGGGATAGGCCAGGGAGATGGCGTCCTCGAAAAAGATCTCGGTGCCGTACATCTTCTCCACCATCTTCCGGGGGGCCTTGCCCTTCCGGAAGCCGGGGACGTTGATCCGGTTCTTCTGCTTGTTGTAGACCTTGTCGATGGCGGACTGGAACTCCGCGGCCCCCACCTCGATCACTAACTCAAACGCGCTGTTTTCTGTTTTCTCGTTGCTTTTGATGTTCATGGTTGTTCCTCCAAGCTCGGCCCTGTCAATGCTCCGGGCCTTCTTTCTAAATAATCCAGCCTATTCTATCAGATAGGCGCGGAAATTTCCACTGTTTTTTTGCTCAATCTAAAATTTTTTTCGGACGGAACCCGACAAAGTCCGCAGACACCAGCCGGTAGTCCACATTCCCCTGCACCCCCTCGATGGCCAGACGGTGGCTGGCCCCGTGGAGATGCCCGTAACAGCATACCCGAACCTGATACCGCTCCAGCAGGTCGATGATCTCCTGGCAGCGGTATCCCCGGTACAGGGGCGGGTAGTGGAGAAAGCAGATCTTTTCCCGCTCCCCCGCCGCCTTCAGGGACGCCTCCAGCCGGATAAGCTCCCGGTTGAACACCTTCTCCCAGTGGGGCGTGCCGTTCTCCTCGAAGAACCAGCCCCGGGTGCCGCACAGGGCGGCGTCCCCATAGAGGGCGCAGTTATTGTGGAGAATATGGAGCCGGGTGAAGCCGTTGGCCGCGAAAAAGGCGTTCATCTTGGACGCGGTGGTCCACCAGTAGTCATGGTTCCCTTTCAGCAGCCACTTTTCCCCCGGCAGCTCGGAGTTCAGAAACGCGAAGTCGTCCCGCGCCTCCTCCAGGCTCATCCCCCAGGACAGGTCGCCGCACAGCACCACCGTGTCGCTGTCCTTCACCGGGGCAAAGCCCTCCCGGAGCTTGTCCACGTAGCCCTCCCATCCCCCGCCGAACACGTCCATGGGCTTGTCCGAACGCAGGGACAGGTGGGTGTCTCCGATGGCGTAAAGTGCCATCCCCTCACCTCTTATTTCAGGAAGTCCAGCACGCAGTCCGTCATGCCGGCGGGATCAATGGAGCCGCTGAACCGACGCTGCTTGTTTTTCAGCCGGGCCAGGGGCATGGGCACAGGCACCCCGGTGTGCTGGCTAAGCTGATCCAGTATGTCCACCCCGGGCTTGTGATCCCGCACCCCCAGGGCGGTGAGAACGCTGGAGCAGAACTTGAAGGGGCTGGCGGTGGACACCACCAGGGTGGGGGTGTCGTCCCCCGTCTCCGCCCGGTACTCATCCAGCACATGGAAGGCCACGGCGGTGTGGGGGTCGATGAGGTACTCCATCTCCTTCCACATCCTCCCGATCATGACCAGGGTCTGGGCGTCGTCACAGCAGCCCGCGCTGAACAGCTTTTTCAGCTTGGTGCGGATGGCACTGTCCACCCGGTAGCTGCCGTACTCCGCCAGCTGGGACATATATTCCCGCACCTGCTTGTCGCTCCGGCCGGACAGCTCAAAAACCATCCGCTCCAGGTTGCTGGAGATCAGGATGTCCATGGAGGGGGACAGGGTGTTATAGAAGGTGCGGTTGCGGTCGTACGCTCCCGTGTGGATGAAGTCTGTGAGGACGTTGTTATGGTTGGAGGCGCAGATCAGGCGGTTGATGGGTATGCCCATCTCCTTGGCGTAGTAGGCGGCCAGAATGTTGCCAAAGTTCCCGGTGGGCACGCACACATTGACTGCCTGCCCCTTGGTGACGGCCCCGGACTTCAGCAGATCGCAGTAGGCGGAGGCGTAATACACGATCTGGGGCAGCACCCGCCCCCAGTTGATGGAGTTGGCGGAGGACAGGAAATAGCCCCGCTCCGCCAGGGTATGGGCCAGCTCCTGGTTGGAAAAGAGCTGCTTCACCCCGGCCTGGGCGTCGTCGAAGTTCCCCGCCACCGAGGTCACCCCCACATTGCCCCCCTCCTGGGTGACCATCTGAAGCTCCTGGATGTCAGACACGCCGTTCTTGGGGTAGAATACCAGGATCTTCGTCTTGTCCACGTTGCGGAAGCCCTCCAGGGCGGCCTTGCCCGTGTCGCCGGAGGTGGCCACCAGAATGCACACCGTCTTTTTCTCATCGTTTTTCTCCAGCGACGCGGTGAGCAGATGGGGCAGCATCTGAAGGGCCATATCCTTGAAGGCGCAGGTAGGCCCATGCCACAGCTCCAGGCAGTAGGTGCTGTCGTCCAGCTTGCGCACCGGGGCCACGTCCTCGTGGGAGAATTTCCCCCCGCCGTAGGCCTCGGACGCGTAGGTGGTCAGCTCGGAGGCCGCGAAGCCCTCCAAAAAGCTGTTCATGATATAGACCACCCGCTGCTGGTAGGACATCTCCTTCATGGTCTCCACCGCGGAGGCGGGCAGGCGGGGCAGCACCGCCGGGGTCAGCAGCCCCCCGTCCGGGGCCAGTCCCTTGGCGATGGCCTGGGGCGCGTTCATCCGGAGGTCTCTATTTCTCGTACTCAGGTAATTCATCTTTCACTCACTACTCTCATTAAATTGTTATAAAACAGGTTGCGCACAACTGTTTCATGATAACCGTGGTAAAGCAGATAGTCGTAAAAATCCCCAATCCTGTCGATGGAGGGGAGTGCGGGGATGGTGTCGCAGCCGTCCCAGTCGCCCCCCAAGGCGACGTGGGCCGCGCCGCCCAGTCCCAGGATGCGATCCAGGTGGGCACGGAGGGCGTCGAAATCCCGTCCGCCGCCCACGAAGTCCTCATAGAAATTGAGGCCGATCACACCTTGATTTTTTATTATCGCATTTATTTGCCCATCCGTCAAGTTTCTTGTGTGATCCCGCACAGATTTTGCGTTGGAGTGGCTGGCGATAAAGGGCCTGCGGGCCAGCTCCGCCAAGTCCCAGAACCCGGCCTCCGACAGATGGGACACGTCCACCAGGATATGTAACTCCTCCATTTTTGCCACAAACCGCCGTCCCAGGGGGGAAATTCCCCTTTCCGGTTCCTCCGCCGAGGAGCCGGAAAGGGCGTTGGCGTGGTTCCAGGTGAGATTGATGGCGATAACGCCCTCCGCCGCGGCCCCGTCCAGCCGCTCCGGGTCACAGCCCAGCAGCTCGGCTCCTTCCACAGTCAGGAACGCCGCCGCTTTCCCCTGCCTGTGGGCGTTTTCCGCGTCCTGGGCGGTCCGGCATTGGACGATCCTGTCCGTGTTGCGGGCCATTTGTTCCTTGAAACAGCGCAGAAGGGCCTGATAAGCCCGCTCCACCGAGTCCCCGCCGGAGGGGTAGCCGGTGTAGCCGTCCGCCGTCCACAGGGCAAAAAACTGGCAGTACCGGGCAAACCCCGCCGTCCGCTCCAGGGAAATCATCCCGGTGTTGCAATCCAGCCCTTCGTACTCCCGCCAGCAGCGGGAAATGGTATCGCAGTGGGCGTCAAATACGCAGATAGGCTCCATAGCTGTCCCCCTAAAAGGCGTTCTCAATATAATATATGTCCGGCTGCTCTGTGCGCACCCCCTGGGGAGCGTAAACCTCGGCCACATCAAACCGGGGCTGAAGCTCCGTGGGACGGTGAAGCAAATAGGACTCGGCGGTGAGCCGCAGCTTGCGCTGTTTGGAAAGGGTTACCGCTTCACAGGCCGCGCCATAACTGCCATCCTTGCGGAGCTTCACCTCCACAAAGGCCAGATACCTCCCGTCCTCAGCAATGAGGTCGATCTCCCCCATGCGGCACCGGAAATTTCGTGTTACAATCCGCCAGCCCTGGGCCTGGAGCCGCTCCGCCACCTGATCCTCACCCCACTGCCCCAGGGCGCGGGCACCTCCCCCGCCCCTCACAGGTTTTTCAAGAAGGAGCGGCGGTGGATAGGACAGGGTCCAAACTTCCGCAGCAATTCAAAGTGGCGTTTGGTGGGATAGCCCTTGTGGCGTTCGAACTCATATTGCGGGTACCGCGCCGCCATTTCCACCATCCAGCGGTCCCGGCTGACCTTCGCCAAAATGGACGCCGCCGCAATGGAATATGACAAGCTGTCTCCCTTTACAACCATCTGATGCTCTGCGGTAATGGCGTGCTTGCTCCCGTGATCCCGGTTGCCGTCGATGAGGGCGAAATCCGCCTTTGGTTCCAGGGCGTCGATGGCCAGCTGCATGGCCTTGATCCGGCTGTTGAGAATGTCCAGCTTGTCGATCTCCTCCGGCTCCACCCAGGCCACGGCCCAGCTCACGGCCTGCTCCTGGATCTGGCCGAACAAGATCTCCCGCCGCTTCTCCGTCACCCGCTTGGAGTCGTTGAGCCAAGGCAGCTCCAGCCCGTCCGGGAGCATGACCGCCGCCGCGTATACCCGGCCCGCCAAGGGGCCCGCGCCTGCCTCGTCACAACCGCATACCGCGTGGTATCCCCGCTCTGCCGCCGCCCGCTCATAGTCCCAGCCCGGCATGGCCTTCCCTCCCCTTCTCTATCGCTTCACATCTTCCGGTGCTTCCAGTGTAAAGCGTCCCAGCTTGCCGCCCCGGAACTCGTCCAGCAGCAGCTTCGCCATCCGCTCCGTGTCCACCTCGCCGCCGGAGATCCGCATACCCCGGTTCTTCGCGCAGTCCTCCAGCAGCTCCCAGCCCTGCCTCCCCTCCAGCTCCGCCACCTTGTACCGCTCCTTTACGGCCTGGGGGTAGCGGTCCCGCAGCAGCTCCAGCAGGGCGCAGGCCAGCCCCTCCAAGTCCGTCACCTCGTCCTTCACCGCGCCCGTAAAGGCCAGGTGCAGGCCGGTGGTCTCGTCCTCGAACTTGGGCCAGAGGATGCCCGGCGTGTCCAGCAGCTCCAAGCCGCTGTCTACGCTGACCCACTGCTTGCCCCGGGTGACGCCGGGGCGGTCTCCGGTCTTGGCGGACTTGCGCTTGGCCGCCTTATTGATAAAGGTAGACTTGCCCACATTGGGCACACCCACCACCATGGCCCGGATGGGGCGGCCCACCTGCCCCTTTTCCTTCCACCGGGCGATCTGCTCCTTCAGCGCGCTCCGGGCCAGGGCCGCCATCTGGCCCACCCCCGTCCCCGCCCGGGAGTCCGCCGCCGCAGCGGGAATGCCCAGCGTCTTATTGAAGTAGTCCGCCCAGGTGCGGGTGAGCTGGGGGTCGGCCTGATCCGCCCGGTTCAGCACGACAATCCGGGGCTTGTTCCCGCAGATGGCGTCGATGTCCGGATTACGGCTGGAGATGGGAATGCGGGCGTCCACAATTTCCACCACAATGTCCACGTGCTTCAGGTCGGCCTCCATCTGCCGCCGGGTTTTGGTCATGTGCCCCGGATACCACTGGATGTTCACAGGCGCGCCTCCTTATCTATCGTGCTCCTTTGAATAAAAAAGGAGCGGTCCCCCGCTCCTTTTTTATTCCACAGCTTACAGATCCTCCTTAACCTTAGCCGCCTTGCCCACGCGGTCGCGCAGGTAGTACAGCTTGGCCCGGCGGACCTTGCCCTTCCGGACGGTCTCCACCTTCTCGATGGTGGGGGCGTGCAGGGGGAACACCTTCTCCACGCCGACGCCGTAAGAGATGCGGCGGACGGTGAAGCTCTCCTCCACGCCGCCGTGCTTCTTGGCGATCACGGTGCCCTCGAACACCTGGATACGCTCACGGCTGCCTTCCTTGACCCGGATGTGCACGCGGACGGTGTCGCCCACGCGGACAGAAGGAGCTTCGTCCTTCATGTACTTCTCGCTGAATTGCTGCAACAGATCCATTTGTATTTCCTCCTATAGTCAGGCGTTCATGCGTCCAGGCCGTTTCGCCGCGCAGAGGACCACCCGTTTTCAGACCAAGGTAGTTTATCATATCACGAAAGGATTTGCAAGGGGGTTCCCGGAAAATTTTTAACATGGCCGGAACATTTCCGTCCCGGCCGTTTGCTCAAATATTCGCTCGGATGACCTCGCCCATTTTGCGCGTGCCGATAACGCTCTCCCCCGGCCCTGCGATGTCGGCGGTGCGCCAGCCGTCGGCCAGTGCCTGGTCCACGGCACGCTCAATGGCATCCGCCTCCTCTGCCAATTTGAACGAGTATCGGAACATCATGGCGGCGGACAGGATGGTGGCGATGGGGTTAGCTTTGTCCTGTCCCGCGATGTCCGGCGCGGAGCCGTGAATCGGCTCGTACAGCGCGGGCGCACCGTCCCCCATGGAGGCGGAGGGCAGCAGGCCGATGGAGCCGGTGATCATGGACGCCTCGTCGGACAGAATGTCCCCGAACATATTTTCCGTCACCACCACGTCAAACTGCCCCGGATCCCGCACCAGCTGCATGGCGCAGTTGTCCACCAGCACATCCTCATACTCTACATCGGTGTATTCCTCCGCCAGCCTGTGCATGACGGACCGCCACAGCCGGGAGGTCTCCAGCACATTGGCCTTGTCCACGCTGGACACCTTGCGGCGGCGCAGGCGGGCCATCTCGAAGGCCCGGCGGCCGATACGCTCGATCTCCTTCTCGGAATAGGCCATCAGATCGGTAGCCTCCAGCCCCCGGTCCTCCGTCTGGTACTTGTCCCGCTTCCCGAAGTAGATGCCCCCGGTAAGTTCCCGCACCATCAGCAGGTCAATGCCCTGTTCCGCCGTCTCCTTTTTCAGCGGGCAGGCATCCGCCAGGGCGGGCCGCAGGGCGGCGGGCCGCAGATTGGCGTAAAGGCCTAAGTCTTTACGGATAGCCAGCAGTGCCGTCTCCGGCCGCTGCTCTGCGGGCTTGTCGCTGCCCCATTTGGGACCGCCCACCGCCCCCAGCAGCACCGCGTCGCAGCTCCTGCAAAGCTCCGCCGTGCCCTCGGGATAGCTCACCCCCACTGCGTCGGTAGCACAGCCCCCCAGCAGCACGTCCACATATTCGAAAGAGTGGCCGAACTTCTCCCCCACCTTGTCGATGACTTTCACCGTCTCGTTGACGATCTCCGGGCCGATGCCGTCGCCCCGGATCAACGCAATCTTATAATTCATGGCTGTTCCTCTCCATCTATGCTCAGACATCCGTCCAAGCGTCAAATCTTGTGGAAATCTGCGGGTCATATACAGGAATACCAAATTCCTCGGTCATAACGTCTATCAACAAATTCAAATTCTGCTCAGACATCCCATAGCAGTCAAACCGGACAAGCTGTGGCGTAGTATACAGCGTGAAGCTGCCAAAGCCCTCTTTTTCGCAGTTGTCCTGATCCAGCCAGTCCCAACCGGAAAAAACAGCACGAATCCGCTCCCTGATATTCTCTATGGGAAGCGATTGCAAATCTTCCAGCTGCTCCTCATCGCACAGAGAAGCATATACCTTTTCATCCTCGTGAACTACGTCCTGCTTGTACTTCCAGAAGTTGTAATCCGCACTCATTTTGCCACACCTCTCGCCTTTAAGGACTTCAGCAGCCCGCCGTGCTCAATAATCCCATTGACGAACGCCGGGAAGGGTGCGGCCTGGAAGCTGGCCCCGGTGGTCTCATTAACAATCATCCCGGTTCCGAAGTCCACCGACACCTGATCTCCCGCGGAAATACCGTCCACCGCCTCCGGGCACTCCAGAATGGGGAAGCCGATGTTGATGGCGTTGCGGTAAAAAATCCGGGCAAAGCTCTTGGCAATGACGCACTTCACCCCGCAGGCCTTGATGGCCAGCGGCGCGTGCTCCCGGGAGGAGCCGCAGCCGAAATTGCCGCCGCCCACCACAATGTCCCCGGCCTCCACCGTGGAGGCAAACTGGGCGTCAATGTCCTCCATGCAGTGGGAGGCCAGGGAATTCTCGTCCGGAGCGTTGAGATACCGGGCGGGGATGATCACATCGGTGTCCACGTTGTCGCCATATTTGTAAATCTTCATACCTTTACACCTCTTTCAAAGGCTGGCCGGGTCGGTGACCACACCCGTCACAGCGGACGCCGCCGCCACCGCCGGACTTGCCAGGATGATCATGGAGCTGGTGGGCCCCATGCGCCCCACGAAATTCCGGTTGGTGGTAGAGATCGCCCACTCGCCGTCGCTCAGCACCCCCATGTGTCCCCCAAGGCACGGCCCGCAGGTGGGGGTGGAAACCACCGCGCCCGCGTTGATAAAGTCCGCCACAAGCCCCTCGGCCATGGCGTCCAAATAGATCTGCTGGGTGGCGGGAATCACGATGCAGCGCACTCCCTCCGCCACCTTTCGCCCCCGGAGGATCTTGGCGGCCTCCCACAGATCCTTCAGCCGTCCGTTGGTGCAGGAGCCGATCACCACCTGCTGAATAGGCTTTCCCGCCGCCTCGTCCACGGTTTTCGTGTTGGAGGGCAGGTGCGGGAAGGCCACCGTGGGCCGCAGGGCGGACAGGTCGATGGTGACTTCCCTTGTGTACTGGGCGTCCGGGTCCGCCTCAACTGCCTGCCAGGGGCGGTCCACCCGGCCCTTTAGATAGGCGGCGGTCTTGCCGTCCACCGGGAAAATTCCGTTCTTGGCCCCGGCCTCGATGGCCATATTGCAGATAGTGAAGCGGTCGTCCATCTCCAGGGACGCCGCCCCTTCCCCGCCAAACTCCAGGGACTGGTACAGTGCGCCGTCCACGCCGATCAACCCGATGAGGTGAAGGATCACGTCCTTGCCGCTGACATACGGTCCCAGCTCCCCCACCAGATTCGCCTTGATGGCGGAGGGCACCTTGAACCACGCCAGCCCGGTGGCCATTCCCGCCGCCATGTCGGTGGAGCCCACGCCGGTGGAGAACGCCCCCAACGCCCCATAGGTACAGGTGTGGGAGTCCGCCCCGATGATCACCTCTCCGGGTGCGGTAAGCCCCTGCTCCGGCAGGAGGGCGTGCTCAATCCCCATCCGCCCCACATCGTAGAAGTGGGTAATGGTGTGCTTTTGGGCGAACTCCCGGCAGGCGGCGCACAGCTGGGCGGATTTGATATCCTTGCAGGGGGTGGAGTGGTCCAGCACAATGGCGATCCGCTCCCGGTCAAACACACTGGACAGCCCCGCCTTCTCAAACTCCGTAATCGCCACCGGGGTGGTGATGTCGTTGCCCAGCACCAGATCCAGCTTCCCCTCGATGAGCTGTCCTGGCTCCACCCGGTCCAGTCCGGCGGAACGGGCCAGGATTTTTTGGGTCATGGTCATACCCATGGAATTACCTCCTCAAAATATTTCGTGCACTTATTATGCCAAATGCCGCCGTAAAACAATGTAAACTGTGATACAGTTCAGCAAGGAAAAGGAGGCGGTGGACATGGCGGACTGGGATCGGCTGTCGGAGGGCCGCAGTCCCCGGAAATACCGGGCGGGACAGATGGTCTACCTCCAGGGCACCCCTCCGGACTGCTTTTACTACCTGGCCTCCGGCTCGGTGCGCAGCTTCATCAGCAGCCCCTCCGGGGAGGAACGGGTGCTCACCGTCCATCGGGCGGGCGATCTCATGGGGGAGGCGTCCTTTTTTGACGGCTGCCCCCGGGTCACCTCCGCCATGGCGTTGGAGGACTGCCTGATCCTGTCTGTCAACCGGGAACAGCTGGACCGGGCCTTCCAACGCCACCCGGAGCTGGCCCTGCCCATGCTCCAGCACCTGGCCCGGACGGTGCGCACCCTGTCCGGGCACGTGGGGGCCTCCTCCCTGCCCGCCCAGCAGCGGATCGCCCGCTGGCTCCTGGGCCAGCCCACTGGAGAGGACAGCACCATCAGGACCACCCACGAGGAGATTGGTCAGGCGGTGGGCCTGTCCCGTGTGACGGTGAGCCGGGTGTTAGGTGAATTTACTTCACAGAGTATGGTGTCGCTGGGCTACCGCACAGTTGCCATTATGCGACGGGATCGGCTGGAGGAGTTGGCCTTTGAGACATAAATAAAGTGTTTCATACAAAGGAGGATAATCTATGGGTGCCTTTGAATTAATTGAGAAAAAAAGGTATGATGAATTTTGCTCCCTCTATTTTCAAAAATCTCATTTAAGGAAAGAACAGGCCGAATGCGCAGACTTGATGCCAGGAAACTATGTCATGGCCTTGATCGGAGCCAGACAATATAAATCTTTGATATCCTTTTGCCTGGAAACCATTGCGGAAATTCGGAAAAGCTCAATCAAAATAGATAGAAGCTCCTCAAACTTTTTTATTGCACTGAGTATCGGATATTTCCAGCTCAAAAAATATTCGGAAGCATTACAAGCACTCCGAGATGGAAGTCGGGCCGCTTACCAGGACCGTCCAAGGACACAGACCCCCGCCATTTTATATTGTGAGGCTGCAATGTTAAATGATAAACAGGCAAAGCAGGAGAGCAAAAAGCTATTGAATACCCGTTTAAGAAATAAAAATTTGTCATCTCCTGAATTTGCTGCGGCAGGATTTTTGGTAGGAAAATGCAGCGAGGAAGAAATGCTTGCTCAAATAAATACATATCCACCTTTTTTGTTGGAACGCGCAAAAGTACAAGCACTTTTCTATATGGCGATAAAAGCATTTGAAGCCAACGATTTCGATAGGTATGCAGAGCATCTTAAAAATGCCTGCGACCTATACAAAAGTGCCCCTATCGTCACGCTGGAATTTGAATACCACCTGGCAGAAATCTATTTCTCCAAAATATGATGACAAAAAGCATACTTTAAAACAAGCTACCCGGCGCAAATGCGCCGGGTAGTTCATTCACAGGATGATACAGATCAATCCCCCGGACCCCTCGTTGATGATCCGCTGCAAGGTCTCCCGCAGCTTCTCCCGGGCCTCCTCCGGCATCCGCTTCAGCTTGCCGTTCAAATCCTCCCCCACCAGCTCATGGAAGGAACGCCCGAAGATGTTGGAGTCCCAGATCTTCCCGGTGTCCCCCTCAAACTGCTGGAGCAGGTAGTCCACCATCTCCTCCGACTGCTTCTCGGTGCCCATAATGGGGGACACCTCCGCCCGGATATCCGCCCGCATCATATGGATGGACGGGGCGGACGCCTTGAGCCGCACCCCGTACCGTCCCCCCTGCTTGACGATCTCCGGCTCCTCCAGCGTCATCTCCTGGGGGTCGGGCATCACAATGCCATACCCCGTGGCCTCCACCTGATGGAGGGCCTCCTCCACCTTCTCATAGCTGCGCTTCATGGCGGCCATCTGGGTGAGCTGGTCGATGAGATCCCCATCGTCCCGGATCTCCAGCCCGCACCGCTCGGACACGGTGGAGTAGAACAACGCCCGGGGCAGCTCCAGTGTGGCGGTGACTACCCCGCTGCCCATGTCCATCCGGTTGAGCACGGCGGAGCTGACCTCCTCCCGGTCGCCCATGGCCAGCACCGCCCCCTCCGCGTCCCGCAGGCGCATCAGGTTGGCGGTCTCCTCCCGGATCATGGCGTACAGCCCGCTCTTGATGGGGTGGTCGAAGGGCAGTACGTCCACCCACGGGGGCAGGAACAGATCCATCTGCTTCATGGGGAACTCGTGGAGCACCGCCCGGATGATCTCGCTCACCGCCCCCTCGTCCAGGGTCAGGCAGTTGGCGGCCAGACAGGTCACGTCATACCGCTCCGCAATATCCGCCTGGAGGGTCTGGGCCCGTTCACCGTAGGGCTGGGCGGAGTTGAGCAGCACCATAAAGGGCTTCCCCAGCCCCTTCAGCTCGCTGATCACCCGCTCCTCCGCCTCCAAATAATCCTCCCGGGGAATGTCGGCCACGGTGCCGTCGGTGGTCACCACAATCCCAATGGTGGAGTGGTCGGTGATCACCTTCTGGGTGCCGAATTCCGCCGCCTCCGTCATGGGGATCTCATGGTCGAACCAGGGGGTCATCACCATCCGGGGCTGGTCGCCGTCCATCTGCCCCAGCGCGCTGGGCACCATGTAGCCCACGCAGTCGATGAGCCGGACGGAGAACACACCACCGTCCTCCATGCTCATCTCCACCGCGTCCTCCGGGACGAATTTGGGTTCGGCGGTCATCACCACCCGCCCGGAACCGCTCTGAGGCAGCTCATCCCTGGCCCGATCCCGGATGTAGGCGTTCTCGATCTTGGGCAGAACCAGGGTCTCCATGAACCGCTTGATGAAGGTGGACTTCCCCGTCCGCACGGGGCCTACCACGCCGATATAGATATCGCCCTGGGTGCGCTGGGCGATATCCTCATACAGTTTGTTTTCCAAAGCTGAACCCTCCTCACCGCATACTCGTCTTATATGTATGGGCACAAGCGGGAGAATATGACAGGGCGGCATGGATTTTGTCCACGCCGCCCATTCTGTTCAGCATCTTCTTGCCGGGATCAGCAGCAGCTCCCCCTGCGCCGCCTCCCGCGCGGGCAATCCGTTGGCACTGCAAATGTCCTCCACGGTGGAGCCGCAGGACTTGGCGATGTCCCACAGGGCCTCCCCCCGCTCCACCCGGCGGATCACCACCGAGGGCCGCACACCCGTCTCCTTGGCTGCGCTGGGCTTCAAATCGGTGACGCAGGCCGCCTGCTCCTCCTTAAGGGTGGTCCAGGCAAACTCCGCCTCGAACCGCACCTCCAGCCCTCCGGTGACAGGGACGGCGGTGGCCTCTCCAACAGGGCGGCAGGTGCAGGAGCAGGTACAGCCCGGGGGCAGCTCTCCCCGGCAGGACACGGGAATGTCCACCTCCACCCCACACAGCGCGTCGTCCTCGCTGAGATAGAGGATGGACGCCACCGCCTGGGCGGTGAACTCCATGCCCCCCTCCGCCGGAGCGGAGGCCATAGAGGTCACCGACACGGCGCAGTCCAGCACCTGCTTGGCGGGTATGCCCGATTCGCACAGCTTCCGGGCCGTTTCCCTCCGGTTGGTTCGTTCCGCCATGGTGCACAGGCGGGCCGGGGTGCGCTCCACGTCGATGGGCTGTTTGAGGCAGTAGGCGTCGCTGATCAGGGTCACCGACCGGCGCACCCACAGCGCGGCCTGGGCCAGGGCCTCCATCGTCACCTCCAGCTCCCCCTCCCGCAGGCGGCAGTCTACGCTTTTCAGCGTCATCACCACCTCCGGCTCCGCCTCCTCGGCGGTCTCCCCCAGGTCCAGGATCTGGGAGTAGGGCAGTTCGAAGCGCAGGGGCACCAGCCCAGCCCCGCCCTGGTACAGGGTGACCAGCTGGATGTCCCCCTTGAGCACCAGCTTCTTGCCGATGAATTTGGCGTCCACCGCCCCCAGCTCCGCCCGGTAGAACAGCAGCTCCTCCATCTCCGGCTTGGAGGCCGGGGGCCGCAGTACATCGGAGAAGGTGAACGTCTTTTCCGCCACGTCGGGGATCACACAGCACTTGCAGGGGGTGAGCAGCTTCTCCACCCCGCTCCCCTCCCCGCAGCTCACATCACAGCTCAGCTCCTGCTTTTCCTGCTGGTAGGCCGCCGCCCACACCGTCAGGTTCACCCGCACCAGCATCTTCCGGGGATTGATGGTGCGGGCGTCCGCCGAGGCGGCGTACACCGCCGCCTGCACCGGGCATCCGGCGTGGAACTGGGGATCGTCCCGGACGCACTGGAAGGGGATGGTCACCTCCAGCGGCTGGGGGGCCGCCTCCCCCTCCGGTATGTAGAGCACGGTGACCCGGGCGGTGCCGGACAGCCGCAGGGAGCCTTCCCCCAGCTCCTTATCCTTCAAAAAGACCTTGCCCACCGCGGAGACGATCCGGGAGATATCCGGAAAGGCGTCGGGTACAATGCTCTCCAACGTCTCCTCCTGGGAAAACATCCCCTGGCTGACGGGCCTGTAGCCCTCCATCACCATGCGCTGCAGCTCCATGTCCATAGGCTTCCTCTCCTTGCACGTATTCTGTGTTCACTATATGAGGGGAAGGGCCGGGATATGTCGGGTTCTCTCAGTCCATATGGAAGATCTTGCGCATCAGGCCGCACAGTGCCTTCGGAAACTTCACCACCACGACTCGCATGAAAACTGCCCCCTTTCTCAACGCTGGAATCTATACCAGCATATGAAAAAGGGGGCTGTCCGGTTCCATTCAATTTTTCCGGGTCTCCCACTCCGGGATCTCCCTGGCCTGTTCGTACAGGCGGATGTAGCTTTTGTGGCGGCTTTGGGCGATTTGGCCCGCCTCCACCGCCTCCCGCACGGCGCACCCCTTTTCCTTCACATGGGCGCACCCCTGGAAGCGGCACCCGTCCAGAAAGGGCCGGAACTCCCGGAAGGCCCCGGCCAGCTCCTCCTTCGGGATGGCCTCCATCTGCTCCACGTCAAAGGCGGAGAAACCCGGCGTGTCCGCCGCCAGCCCTCCCGCCACCGGGAACAGCTCCACATGGCGGGTGGTGTGGCGGCCCCGGCCCAGCTTTTCGCTCACGTCTCCCACCTCCAGGCCGAACCCCGGCTGGAGGGCGTTGAGGATGCTGGACTTGCCCACGCCGGAATTCCCTGTAAAGGCTGACACCTTTCCAGCGATTGCCGCCGCCAGCTCTGGGATGCCGTCCCCTGTCTCCGCACTGACCTGGAGGGTGGGGAAGCCTGCCGCCCGGTAGAGGGATGCCAGCCCGTCCGCCCGATCCAGGTCGCACTTGTTCAGGCACACCAGCACCTCGCACCCCTTCCACTCCGCCATGGCCGCCATCCGGTCAATGAGGAAGGGATCGGTGACGGGAATGGCCCCTGACGCGATGATCACCATCTGGTCAATGTTGGCGACCATGGGGCGTCGGAACTGGTTTTTCCGGGGCAGGATGGCGTCTACCATCCCCGTACCATCGTCCTGGACGCTGATTTCCACCCGGTCCCCCACCAGGGGGGTGAGCTTCTGGTGGCGGAGCCTCCCCCGCCCCCGGCAGGGGACGGGGTGCCCCTCCCCCGTATCCACGTAATAAAATCCGCTGAGAGCCTTGACAATTCGGCCCGTCACACTGTCAGAAGGGCAGATCATAGCTGCGCTCCAGTACGTTGTTGATATAAATAGACACCTTCTGAACACCGGACGCGGTGGCCGGCTTGCTCAACACCCCAGTGGACGCGTCCACCGAGCCGTCAAAGATCAGCTGATCCCCCACCAGAATCCGCACGTCCACCGTACCCGTAAACCCGCTGAGATCCACATTGATAAACTGGGTGCTGGTGGGCACGCCCACATCCTCCGTGGGAATGGGAGGCGTCTCCGTGGGAGGAGGCTCCGTGGCGGGCGGTTCGGTGACGGGCGGCTCTGTCTCCGGCGGCTCCGTCTCCTCCGGGCCTGTGCTCACCCAGAAGTCGATGACCTTGCCCTTTTCCACCTCGCCCAGCACGCTCTGCCAGATCACCCTGCCCTCGGAATACTCCTCGCTGGGGTGATTATCCACCTTGCCCCGGATCAGCCCCATGGTGCCAAGCTGCCGTTCCACGTCCTCGAACGTCCAGCCCACAAAGCTGGGTACGGCCACCTTGGGGGTCTCCGGACCCTTGCTCACCACCAGTACCACCTTGTCGCCCTTTTCCACCACAACATCGGCCAAGGGCGTATAGGAGATGATCATGCCCTTGGTGATGGTGTCGGAGAACTCCTCCTGTATTTCCACATCAAGCCCCATCTCGTTTTGCAGCTTCAACTGGGCCTGCCGGTACTCCCAGCCGTCCACCGGCGGCATCACCATCTTGTCCTCGCCGCCGCTGATGGTCACCTTGATCACCAGTTCATCCTCTTTGACCTTGGTTCCGGCCTCAGGGGTCTGCTCGCAGATCTCGCCCGCCTCATACTCCTCGCTGTAGACGGTGTCCCCTTCCTCTACCTTAAAGCCTTCTGCGATGGACGGGTTCTTTTTCAGATCCTCCAGGGTATACCCCAGCAGGGAGGGCACCTGGTACTCCTTCTTCTCCTCAAACATTCCCTTAAACATGAAATTGTAGAGGAAAAAGGCCATACCGCCGATAAAGATCAGGATCACCACAATGGCGGCCACCGCGGGCACCACGCTGGAGCCGCCCCGGGGCGGCTCATCGTACTCGTCCAGCTCCTCCTCCCGGTAGCGGCGTTCCCGCCGATCCGGCTCCCGGATCGGCTCCCTGCGGCGCGCGCCCGTGTCCCCGGCGGCGTTCCGGGTGATGGGCACCACCATGGTAGGCTCATCCACCACCTCCGGCTGGGACACCTCCATGTCCGGGTTCTTGCGGAACTCCTTCAGATCGTCCAGCATCTCGTCCGCCGAGCTGTACCGCTGGTTGGCGTCCGGTGCCATCGCCTTCATGGTGATGTCCTCCAGGGCCTGGGGCACGTCCGGGTTCAGGCTCCGGGGGGGCACCGGGATGGCACTGATGTGCTGGATCGCCACCCCCATCGGGGTGTCCCCCTCAAAGGGCAGCCGCCCGGTGAGCATCTCATACAGCACCACCCCGGCGGAATAGATGTCGGTGCGGCAGTCCACGTGGCTGCCCCTGGCCTGCTCCGGGGAGATATAGTGGACGGAGCCGATGGCCTCCTGGGTCATGGTGTTCTGGGCCGCGCTGGCCAGCTGGGCAATGCCGAAGTCGGTGACCTTCACGCTGCCGTCCCGGAGCACCATGATGTTGTGGGGCTTGATGTCCCGGTGGATGATGCCCCTGGAATGGGCGTGGCTCAACGCCCGCATGATCTGGGTGATGAAATGCTGGGCCTCCCGCCAATTCAGCGGGGTGCCCCTGCGCTGCATATACTGCTTCAGCGTCAGCCCGTCCACCAGCTCCATGACGATGTAGTCCAGCCCGTCGGATCGGCTCACGTCGTACACGGACACGATGTTGGCGTGGGACAGCATGGCCACCGCCTGGGACTCGTCATGGAAGCGGCGGCGGAACTCGGCGTCCTGGGCCAGCTCCGGCTTCAGAATCTTCACCGCCACCAGCCGGTTCAGACGGTGGTCCCGGGTCTTGTAGACCACCGCCATGCCGCCCATGCCGATGCACTCCAGAATTTCATATCGGTTGTCGAGCATTTTACCTATGTATTGATCCATGGTAAAAGTCCTCCTACAAATTGCTTACAGCTCCGCCAGGACAACGGTGACGTTATCCGGCGCGCCCTGTTCCAGCGTCATATCCACCAGCCTGCGGCACAGCTCCTCCGGCCCCCGCTCCTCCAGGGAGGTCCGGAGCAGGACCAGGTCGGGCAGCACGTTGGACAGCCCGTCGCTGCACAGCAGCAGGCGGCTGCCCTGCCCCGTCTCCACCCGGAGCAGGTCGCAGGCCACGGCGGGCTCCACCCCCAAAGCCCGGGTGATCAGGTTCTTCTGGGGGTGCCGCCGGGCCTCCTCCGCGGTGATCTCCCCCCGGTCCACCAAAAGCTGCACCAGGGAGTGGTCCACCGTCACCTGCCGGATCATCCCGTTCTCCAGCAGGTAGCACCGGCTGTCCCCCACATTCACCACGTAGGACTCCCCCGGCAGGGCCAGAGCCGCCACCAGCGTAGTACCCATCCCCCGGTACTCCGGGTTGGCCTGGGCCAGCTCGAACACCTTCTGGTTGGCCTGGGCGCAGGCCTCCGCCAGCGTGTCCTCCCACCACTCCGGGTCGTCCCGGGGCCCCTGGGCGAACCGCTCCTCCACGAAGGCAGAGAAGGTCTCCACCGCCACGGAGCTGGCCACGCTCCCCGCCTGGGCACCGCCCATGCCGTCGCATACCAACAGCAGGGCCGCCCCGTCCAGCTCCCGAAACACAAAGCTGTCCTGGTTGTCCTTCCGGTGACGGCCCACGTCCGTCACGCCGAACAATTTCATAATAGAAGGTCCCCCCTTCTGGGAATCAAAGGCCGTCCCCGCCGCCAATGTGCTTGCGCCGGAGCTGGCCGCAGGAGGCGTCGATGTCGCCCCCCAGCTTCCGGCGCACCGTGGCGGTGACGCCGTGCCCCTCCAGCCGCTGCTGAAACTGCCGCACCCGGCGGCTGGGCTTCAGCGGCGACTCCGCCACATCGTTCAGCGGGATCAGGTTCACGTGCCCCGGCTGTCCCCGGAGCAGCTCCGCCAGCCTGTCCGCCTGGGCGTCGCTGTCGTTCACCCCGTCGATCATGGCGTACTCGTAGGAAATCCGCCGCCCGGTGGCCTCAAAGTACCTCCGGCAGGTCTCCATCAGCGGCCCCACTCCCACCGCCCTGTTCACCGGCATCAGCCGGGACCGGGTCTCGTCGTCCGGGGCATGGAGGGAAACGCTCAATGTTAATTGTAACCCAAGAAGGGCCAGTTTGTCAATTTTCTTTATCAGCCCGCAGGTGGACAGGGAGATGTGCCGCATCCCAATGTTAAGCCCATCGGGGTGGTTTACCAGCGTGAGAAACCGCATCACGTTGTCAAAATTGTCCAGCGGCTCCCCAATCCCCATCATCACAATGTTGGAGATTTCCGCCCCGCTGTCCTTCTGGGTAAAGATGATCTGGTCAAGAATCTCAGCGGGTGTCAAGTCCCGCACCTTGCCGCCCAGGGCGGAGGCGCAGAACACGCAGCCCATATTGCACCCTACCTGGCTGGACACACAGACAGTATTCCCATGCTTGTACCGCATCAAAACCGTCTCGATACAATTTCCGTCCAAAAGCCGCCACAGGTATTTTATGGTACCGTCCGCCTGAGACACCTGCTTCCGCTCCACCTTGGGCACCGTGAGGAGGCACTGCTCCCTCAGCATCTCCCGCAGAGACTTGGGCAGATCGCTCATCTCGTCGAAGGATTCCACGCCCCGGTGGAGCCAGCGAAACACCTGCGCGGCCCGGAACCTGGGCAGGGCCAGCTCCTGAAACCAGGCTTCCAGCTCTGACCGCGTCATGGACTTCAAATCCACCACGGGGCTCACCCCTTTCTGCGCAGCTTGGCCACAAAAAACCCGTCCGTCCCGTGGATGTGGGGCCAGAAGGTGATCCACCCCGGCTGTTCCCCAAACTTAGGCAGGGTGAACGGCTCCAGGGCAAATTCCGGGTGCCCGGCCAGAAATCCCTCCACAATGCCCTCGTTTTCCCGCCGAAGCACCGTACAGGTGGAGTAGACCAGCACCCCGCCGGGCCGCACATACCGGGCGCAGTTGTCCAAAATGCCCCGCTGCACCTGGGGCAGGCCCTCTAACGCCTTGGGGTCCTTATAGCGGATGTCCGGCTTCTTGCGGATGATCCCCAGCCCAGAGCAGGGCACATCGGTGATCACCGTGTCAAAACCGTCCACCCACTCCTCCCTCAGCTCCGCCGCGCTCTGGCGGCAGGGGGCAATGACAGACAGCCCCAGCCGGTCCCGCCCCGCCTGGAGCAGCTTGATCTTGTGGGGGTGGATATCGCAGGAGATCACCTCGCCCTGGTTATCCATGTCGATGGCGGCGGCGAAGGACTTGCCCCCCGGCGCGGCGCAGCAGTCCAGCACCCGCTGCCCCGGCGTTACCCCGGCGGCGGTAACCGCCAGCCGTGCCGCCGGGTCCTGCACGTAAAACCTGCCCTCCTGGAAGGGGGCCAGCTGTTCCAGATCCCCCGCGCCGCTCAGCAGCAGGCACCCGGGCATCCACGGGTGGGGCGTCGCCTCCGCCCCGGCCTCCCGCAGCTCCTCCGTCAGCTTCTCCAAAGTCCCTCGCAGGGGATTGAGCTGGGCGGCGGTCGGGGGCTGTAAATTGTCCGCCTCCAGCAGGCGTTCCGCCCCCTCTGGACCAAGCGTATCTATAAACTCCTCCACCAGCCACAGGGGATGGCTGTATTTTAGCGACAAGGTTTCTGCCTTGTCACATCCCTCCGGCTCGGGCAGATCCTTCTGCCGGAGCATGGCCCGCAGAATGCCATTCACCATCCCGGCGGCCCGGGGGTTGCGGCAGTATTTTTTGGTCAGCTCCACGGCCTCATTCACCGCCGCGCTGGGCGGAATCTTATCTAAAAACAGGATCTGATAGACCGCCGCCCGAAGCCCGCACAGCACCGGCGCGTCCAACGCCTCCAGCCTCTTATTGCAGAACCGGGCCAGCTGCCAGTCCAGCAGCAGCCTGTTTTGCAGTACCCCGTAGCACAGCCGGGAAGCCAGCGCGGCGTCCCGTTTGTCCAGCTCCTGCTCCCGCAGGGCCTTTTTCAAATATCCATCCGACCACGCCCCCTGCCGCTCACAAGCGGTCAAGGTGATCAGCGCGGCCTCTCTGGCAGAACCCATCAGGCTTCCTCCTAACCTGTCAAAACTGTGCCTGTCCTGATGGGATGTCCCATCAGGAACGCGGACGCGGCCATGGCCTTCTTCCCGTCGGGCTGAAGCTCAAGGATTTCCAACGCCCCATCGCCGCAGGCCACCCGCAGGCCCTTTTTGTCCGCTTGCAGTACCGTCCCCGGAGCCACTTTCCCGGCCTCCCCCGCTAAAACGGTGCGCAGAATCTTACACCGCACCCCGTCCACCACCGCCGTGGCGGCGGGCCAGGGATACAGCCCCCGCACCTGGTCGTGGAGCTGCCGGGCGGTTTTTTCCCAATTCATGGGCGACAGCTCCCTGGACAGCATGGGGGCGTGGCTGGACCCGCTCTCGTCCTGGGGCACAGGCGTCACCGCCCCCGCCCCGATCTGTGCCACCGTTTCCACCAACAGCTCCGCACCCATCTGGGCCAGCCGCTCAAAAAGCTGGGCGGCGTTTTCCTCCATAGGGATTGGGGTGGCCCGTTGGGCCAGAATGTCCCCGGTATCCATCCCCTCCGCCATGACCATAATGGTAACCCCTGTTTCGTCCTCCCCGTTGAGGATGGCCCAGTTGATGGGCGCGGCCCCCCGGTACTTGGGCAGCAGGGAGGAATGCACATTGATACACCCCAGCCGGGGCAGCTCCAGAATTTCCAGGGGAAGGATCTTCCCGTAAGCCGCCACCGCGATAAGCTCCGGCTCCAGCCCCTTCAAGATCTCCAACGCCTCACCGTCCCGCACCCTGGCGGGCTGGAACACTGGCAGGCCAACCGACAAGGCGTATTCCTTCACAGGCGGCATTTGGAGCTTCATTCCCCGGTTTTTCGGCTTATCCGGCTGGGTAAATACCCCGCAGATCTCATGTCCCGCCTCCACCAGGGCCTTCAGCGATGGCACCGCGAACTCCGGCGTGCCCATGAACGCAATTCTCATTTCCGACGACCCCTTTTCTGGCGGGGCTTCCGGCTCTCAGCCTGCTCCGACTCCATGGCGTCCAGCTCCTCCATGGTGTAAAGCTGTCCGTCGGTGCGCTCCACAAACAGGTGGCCCTCCAAATGCTCCAGCTCGTGGCAGAAACAGCGGGCCACCATTTCCTCTCCGGAGACCTCAAAGAAATTCCCATCCCGATCCTGGGCGCGGACGGTGACGGAGCTGGGCCGATTCACCCAGCCATACTGATTGGGCACACTGAGGCAGCCCTCCCAGCCCTCCTGCTCGCCCTCCGCGTGAATGATCTCCGGATTTACCAGCTCGAGCATCCGATCCTCATCGTCCATCACAATCACCGCACGGCGGAGTATGCCGATCTGCGGGGCCGCCAGCCCCACGCCCCCGGCGTTCTCCAGCGTCTCCTTCAGATCATCCAGCAGCCAATGGAGCTTCCGGTCGAACTTCTCCACCGGGCGGCACGCCTTTTCCAGGGAGGGGTCCCCCTGGGTCAAAATCTTTCGCAAAGCCATCGCAAATTCCTCCTCTTATTCCATGGGGTCCAGGTCCGCATAAATCGCCACCCCACGGTTCTGCCTGTCCGACTGGGCACGCCGGAGCAGATGGGCCACCAGCTGGCGAATGGCCCGTGTGTTTTGTGTGCTCAGCACCAGCCGGTAGCGGTAACGGTCGTTTACCTTGGCCACCGGAGCGGGGGCAGGCCCCAACAGACGGTAAGGCGTCCCCGCGTAAGGCCCCCGCACCATGGCGGCCCCCAAGCTGTCCCGCAGCCGCAGGCAGGCCTGGAGCACCGCTGTTTCCTCCAGCCCGGAGGCGCACAGCAGAAACAGGTCGTTACAGGGCGGCAGCTCCCGCACCTCCCGAATGCGGATCTCCTGGCGGTAAAAGGAGTCACAGTCCTGCCGCGCCGCGAACCGGATCACGTCGTTGTCCGGGGTGAGGGTCTGGATCACCGCCTGCCCCTCCTTCTCCCCCCGGCCCGCCCGGCCCGCCACCTGGGTGAGCAGGGAGAAGGTGCGCTCCGCGGCGTGGATGTCCCCGGTATACAGGCTCTGATCCGCCGACACCGCCCCCACCAGGGTGACGTTTTCAAAGTCCAGCCCCTTAGCCACCATCTGGGTGCCCAGCAAAATGGGAATCCGCCGCCGCCGGAACCGTTCCAGCAGGGCCTCGTGGCTGTGGGTGACAGACACGGTGTCCGCGTCCATCCGCAGCACCTCTACGCCGGGGAACAGGTTCCGCAGCTCCTCCTCCACCTTCTGCGTTCCGGCCCCCACAAAGCGGAACAGCCCGCCGCACTCCGGGCACCGCTCCGGCAGGGGCTGGGAGTGGCCGCAGTAGTGGCACATCAACCTCCGGTTGGCAGAGTGGTAGGTCAGATGGACCGAGCACCGGGGGCAGGCGGGGATCTCTCCGCACTCGCCGCACACCGCCATCCGGCTGGCCCCCCGGCGGTTGAGGAACAGGATGGCCTGCTCCCCCCGGTCGATGGTCTCCTCCAGCTTTTGGGCCAGCGTCCCGCTGATGGAGCCGCCGTTTCCCTGCCGCAGCTCCTCCTTCATGTCCACAATGGTTACCTTGGGCAAGGCCCGCTCATTGAACCTGCGGCTCAGCGTATACAGGTGATACTCCCCCTGCCTGGCCCGGTACATGGCGTCCACCGACGGGGTGGCTGAGCCGAGCACCAGCAGCGCGCCCGCCCGGTGGCAGCGGCAGCGGGCCACCTCCCTGGCGTGATACCGTGGGTTCTGCTCCGACTTATAGGAGGGCTCCTGCTCCTCGTCCAGGATGATGGCCCCCAGGTTGGGCAGGGGGGCAAACACCGCGGAACGCGTCCCGACCACCACCCTGGCCTCCCCCCGCCGTGCCCGCTTCCATTCGTCGCACCGCTCCCCGGCGGACAAAGAGCTGTGAAGGATTGCCACTTCACAGCCAAAGTGGGAGACAAAGATCCGCATGAGCTGGGGGGTCAGGGCGATTTCAGGCACCATCACCAACGCCGTTTTCCCCCGTTCCAGCAGGGTGTGGATCAATTTCAGGTAGATCTGGGTTTTGCCGCTTCCGGTGACGCCGTACAGCAACGCCGCGCCCCCGCCCCCCTCGGCCTGGGCCAGCAGACCCTCATAGGCCGCCTGCTGCTCCCCGTTCAGCTCCACCGGGGCCGCCTGATCGCAGGCGGGCAGCTCCGGACGGCGGTAGACCTCCCGCTTGGACAGGGTGAGCACCCCCTGCCGCTCCAATGCCCGCAGGGTGGACATGGACGCTCCGGTGAAATAGCACAGCTCCTTGGCGGAGGTCTCCCCCGCCGCGCACAGGGCCTCCCCCGCCGCGTATTGCAGCGGAGCACGCTTCCGCTTGGGGGCCAGCAGGGCCAGGGCGTCCCCCGGGTCCATTGCCAGGGTGGCGACCTGCTCCGTCTTGTCCTTTACCCCCCGGGCGGCGGCGGCCTCCTGGACGATGATCCCCCGCTTCTCCAACGCCCGCAGCGCGGGGCCTGGGTTGGCGGTTCCGAATGCCACACGGATCCCACCCAGCTCCGACCAGCCATCGTTGGCCAGCAGCAGGCCCACCAGCTTCCGGGCCGCCTCGTCCTCCCCCGCCGCGCCGTAGGCCGCCTCCCGGTCGATGCCAGGGGCGATCCGCCAGCAGTCCTTTAGGGAAAACCACAGCCCCGCCGGAAGCATCACCCGCATGGCGTCGTACACGGTGCAGAAGTAGTGCTCCCGCATCCAAAGGGCCAGCTGAACCGCCTCCGGATCCAATACCGGCTCCTCGTCCAGCAGGGCCAGCACATATTTCAGCTTGGCCGTGTCCTCCCGCTCCCCCAGGGCCAGCACAATGCCGTCGCTCACCCGGTTTCCGGTCCCGAAGGGCACCGCCGCCCGCATCCCTGGGCGCAGGGCGTCCGCCAGCTTGGGCGGGATCAGGTAGTCGTAGGGCTTGTCGATGGCGTAGGCCGCCGACGATACTGCGATTTTTGCGATCCCGGCCACGGCCTCACCCCGTCCCTCTCCAAAGTCCAAAGGGCAAGCAGGCGTCCTGCTTGCCCAGAATTGCTACGCCTCCGCCTGCTCCTGCTCCTGCTCCTGTTCCGCCTCCAGCTCCTGCTCCGCGTCCTCCACCCGGAGCGTGCCGCTGGCCACCTCATGGATGGCCAGGGAGACGGCCTTTTCCTCCAGCGGCTCCCCGGACTGCTCCGCTTCGCTGGACAGCTTCCTGGCCCGGCTGGCCACCATATTCACCAGCATATAACGGCTGGGCACCTCGTTGAGCAAATCCTTGATTGCGGGATAAAGTAACATGACGCATCCTCCTAATAATTGATAATGCTCTCAGCCAAGTGGAGCCGCTTTGCGGTTCGGCACCGCTCCGCCTCCAAAATGGACTGGATCTCCCCGGCGGCGGTGACCACCGTGTCGTTCACCACCAGATAGTCGTAGTGCACGCTCTCCTGGCACTCCTGCCGGGCCTTTTCCAGACGACGCTGGATGGTCTCCTCCTCGTCGGTGTTCCGGCGGTGGAGCCGCCGGGACAGCTCCTCAATGGACGGCGGGATCAGGAAGATCAGCACCGCCTCCGGGCACCGCTCCTTCACCTTGGCCGCCCCCTGAACCTCGATGTCCAGCAGTACGTCCACCCCCTGATCCAGCTTTTCCCGGATCACCTTCAGCGACGTGCCGTAGTAATTGCCCACATACTCGGCGTACTCCAGAAGCTCATCGGCGGCAATCATCCGCTCAAACTCCTCCCGGGAGACGAAGTTGTAATTCACCCCGTCCGCCTCTCCCGTCCTGGGCTGCCGGGTGGTGAAGGACACGGAAAAATGGATATCCCGCCGCGCGCTCAGCAGCTCGGCGATCACCGTGCTTTTCCCCACCCCGGATGGCCCGGACAGTACGATCAGCTCTCCCCTTCTCCCACTCATTACGGTTCCTCCTCCATCCCGTCCTGCTGCTCCGCCCCGTCCCCGAACCGGGCGGACACCTGCCCCGCGGGCAGGGACGACCAGATCACGTGCCCGCTGTCCATCACCAGCACCGCCTGGGTCTTGCGGCCAAAGCTGGCGTCGATGAGCATACCCCGCTCCCGCGCCTCCTGCCCCAGCCGCTTCACCGGGGCGGAGTCCGGGCTGACGATGGCGATCACCCGCTGGGCGGACACCATGTTTCCAAATCCGATATTGACCAGCTTCATGCCGTCACTCCAAATTCTGGACCTGTTCCCGGATCTTCTCGATCTCCGCCTTCATGTCAACCACCCGGCGGGTGATCTCCAGATCGCTGCACTTGGAGCCGATGGTGTTGGTCTCCCGGTTGAACTCCTGGATCAGGAAGTCCAGCTTCCGGCCCACTCCGCCCCCGGCGGACAAAAGCTCCCGGAGCTGGCCCAAATGGCTGTGCAGGCGCACCGTCTCCTCGTCCACCGCCACCTTATCGGCGAAGATAGCCGCCTCCGTGAGCAGACGCCCCTCGTCGATCTGGGTGTTCTGGAGCACCTCCCGCATTTTGCCCTCCAGCCTGGCCCGGTAATCCGCCACCGTCTGGGGAGAGCGTGCCTCCACCTCTCCCAGCAGCCGCTCCACCGTGTCCGCGCGGCCCAAGATATCGGCGGCCAGCCGCTCCCCCTCCGTGGCCCGCATGGCGTTGAAGTCCTCGATGGCCAGATCCAGCACCGCCAGCAGGCGTTCCTTCACCAGATCCAGATCCTCCGCTTGCTTCTCCACCGTCAGCACATCGGGGAACCGGGCCAGATCCGTGGCCCGGAAGTCCTTCTTTACCCGGCCGCCCCCCAGCTCGTGGAGCTTCCTCAGGGCGTCCAGATAGCCAACCACCAGATCCTCGTTGACGGTAACCACCATATCGCCCCCGCCGGAGTGGTTCAGGGTGACGAACACATCCACCTTGCCCCGGCCCACCGCCGCCTGCACCCGGGTCTTGATGGCGTCCTCCGCGAAGATATAGGCCCTGGGCAGCTTCACCGCGCAGTCCAGATAGCGGTTGTTCACCGCCCGCAGCTCCACCGTGACCTGAAGCCCCTCAAAGGAGCAATCCCCCCGGCCGTAGCCGGTCATGCTTCTCACCATTTCACGTCCCCGCCTTTCCGTGGGCCGCCCGCTGAACCCGGGCAATATACACCGCGATCAGCCTGCTGAACCCGTAATCATACAGTAAAAACACCACATTCGCCGCCCCATACAGCACCCACACCGACCTGCCCAGCACCTCCGGCAGGGACGACGCCACCGCCCCGGCCATAGTCAGGTAGATCAGGGTAAAGGCGGCGTTGAAAAAGGCCAGCTTCAGCAGATACCCCAGCGGCCCGCGCCGCAGCCCCTCAATGAGGGACTTCACCATGGGGTACAGCCCGAACAACGCCCCGAACAGCAGGACGCAGAGCTTATCCGGCACCAGCAGGAAGGCCAGGATGGACACACCCGCCCAGCACAGCAGTCCCGCCTTCATCCCCGCCGAGATCACCGCAAGCCCGGGCAAAAGCCCCGCCGCCGCCACGATGCCCCAGCTTCCCGTGGGCGCGATGGAGCCCAGGTAGACTAAAATCAAGGCCAACGCCCCCAAAATGGCGGGATACGCCGTCATTGCCGCCGCGTTCTTTCTCCTCATGTCAGCGGCAGCCCCCGCACAGGCAGTTTAGGCACAGCATGGTGGTACAGCAGTCCATGCCGTCGCACTGCGCGCCCGCCATGTCAGGCTGGTAGCCATAGCCGCCCTGCCGCATCATATTGAACGCCTGCCGGTACTCCATGTTTCCCGGCTCCATCTGGACGGCGATCTGGTAGTTCTGCCGGGCCTCGTCCAGCCAGCCCCGGCGGTAGGCGATGCTCCCCATGAGGAAATACCACTCGCCGTTCCGGGAGGGCGCGCCCTGCAAAATCTGCTCCGCCCCCTCCAGGTCGTTGCGCTGGATGGCCGACCGGGCCTGGCTGAACAGGCCCGCCCCGCTACCCTGCCGCTGCTGCTGGTAGGCGGAGCCGCCCCCGTACCCGTAACCATAGCCGCCCTGGGACCCGCTTCCGCCGCCGTAGGCTCCCCCTCCGGTTCGCCCCTTGGTGATGGCGTCATAGGCCTCGTTGATCTCCTTCATCTTCTCCTCGGCCAGATCGGACAGGGGGTTGTTCTGGTAGTTGTCCGGGTGGTACTTCCGGGCCAAATCCCGGTAGGCCCTCTTGATCTCGTCGTCGCCGGCGTCAGGGCTGACGCCCAGCACCTCATAGGGATCTCTCATGCGGTTTTCTCCTTGTCTGTCTCATTTCTTTCCACTGGCCGTCCAGCACGGCGCGCTGTACCGCCGGCAGGCCGAGATAGAGTATATTTTCCACAATGGGCGTCCAATGCCCCAGCTCCATCAAATTCGCGGCGGAGCCCGCCAGCCGCAGGGAGTGGACGGCGGTGGTTTCCAGGTAAGCCCGCTCCTCCCGTGCCCTGCCCTCAAACCGGACGTCCAGCGGGTTATACCGCCCCCGCTTCCGATCCTCGTCCAGATCGTCCCAAGCGTCCATCAGGTAGATCCAACGCCCCACATGGTACAGCAGCTCCCCCAGCGACCGCCCCTCCGGGCTGTCCGCCGGGTAGACCGAGGCGGCACAGGCCAGAATCCCCGCGAAAGCGTCCGCCGCCCGGTCCAGCTCCGGGGAACGTTCCTCCTCCATCCGGCCCAGGCGGGCCAGCCCCTCCCGCACCTGACGGTCAAATCCGGGCTGGGCCTGGGCCGCCCGGCGGTAGGCCCGCCGGAACAGCCGCCGGACCATCCGGTAGGGCAGGCCCGTGATCAGCCCGTGATCTGACACATCATCGGACAGCTTGTGGTAGAACAGAATGATGCTCTCGTCGGCGGCGTCATACAGCCGCTTCCCTGCCAGACAGGCCCTGGGCTTCCGCCAGGGATGGGCGGGACAGCGGCGGCAGGCGGGCCTGTCCCCCTGTTCCCCCGCCGCCAGCAGAATTGCCAGGAAGGTGAAGTCATATTGCAGGGTGAACCGGGCCAGCCAGCCGTGCCGCTCCCCCAGGGCGTGGCACAGGCCGCAGTACGCGCCCTGGTACAGCTCCCGCTGCCCCTCGTCCAGCCGGTCCAGGACGGGGCGGACATAGCCGAACACGTCAGCCGCCCGCCGCTGCCGGGGACAGGGACACCACCACCGAATAATAGGTCGCGTTGGCGGGGGGCAGCTCTCCCAGATCCTCCTTGGTGCCCGCGCTGCCCAGGTAGATGTCGACTGGAACGGTGTACGGCCCCGCCGCCGGGTCCAAGTTCCGCAGATCCGCCACCACCCGGATATTCTCCGGGATCAGCTCATCTATGAGCTTCTGGGTGCCGCGGATCTCCACCGACAGCTCCTGGGTCACAATGTCCACATCCCAGCCTTCCGGCTCGTTGATGACTTGGATGTTCTTGGTGATAAAGGTCTGGCTCACCACCCGCTTGGTCACTCTAAAGGTGGCCGTCACCTCCGCCACGCCGCTGAGGTTCTCCAGCCTGTCGTCCAGGGGAATCGCGAAGGTGCGCTCATCCTTGTCCTTGATGGTGGCCAGGTTGATCTCCGCCAGGGTGATCCCGCCCTGGCCCTCCAGGGCGGCTACCGCGTCCTTGCTGCCCGCCACCGTAATACTGCCGGTGGTCAGCTCCATCCTCACGTCGTCCTCGTCCAGCCCGCCTCCGGCGATGAGCTTCACCTCCAGCGGGATCTCCGCCATGGCCCGGATGGGGAAGGTGGTGTAGACCCTGTCCGCGTCGCAGGTCACGTCCAGCTCCTCCAGCGGCTCGTCGTTGGCCCCGATGAGCTGGAAGGGGAAGTCCCCCTCCACATTGCCCGTCAGGTTTTCCTCCGTCACCGTCACCCGGGCGTAGGCCACCTGGTTCACAAACTCCGCCCGCCCGCTGACCACGACAGTCTCGGGGGAGAACTTGAAGTCGTTCTCACTGCCTGCCAGATAGCCCTGCTCCACCGTGCCCTGGAAGCTGCCCTTGATGGGCACCGCACGGCTGAGATACCGGGCCACCTCCACGTTCACCACACCCATCCGGGCGTTGGTGGTCACGTAGCTCACATCGCTGGAGCTCACCCCGGCGGGCAGGTTGGGGATATAGACGATGGAGTGGCTGCCCTCCTCGCTGATGCCGGACACGTCCACCGTGACGGACAGCCCCTCCCCGTTGGCCAGCTTGGCGTGCACCGCGGGCTTGGCCTGCACCGTCAGGTTGACGGTGGCGTTCTGGTTGACTACCATCAGCCCCCGGTCCCTCAGAATGTCCAGCCCCCGGAACTCCACCGGAACCCCCCGGTAGGGGGTCTGCTTCGGGGTGCCGTCGGTGGAGGTCACGTAGCACCACAGCCCCACCGTGAGGATCACCGACAGCACCACGTAGAGCAGCTTGCTGTCAAGAATCTTCTTTCCCATTGGAATTATCTCCCTTAATGCCCTTGAATACACTGGTCAGCCGGGCGGCGGCGGTAACCGGCCCGTTCTCCCCGTCCGCCGCGGGCATCAGCTCCATCCGCAGCAGACGCTCCAGGGTGTCCGGCGACAGGTGCCGCTTCAGCATCCCGTTGACCGCCACCGAGATGGAGCCCGTCTCCTCGGAGACGATGGCCACCACCGCGTCGGAGTTCTCGCTGACGCCGATGCCCGCCCGGTGGCGCATCCCCAGTTCCCGGCTCAGGTTCACATTGCCGGACAGGGGGAGCATACAGCCCGCCCCCACAATGCGCCCGTTGCGCACGATCACCGCCCCGTCGTGGAGGGGGGCCTTGTTCCAGAACAGGTTCTTCAGCAGCTCGGCGGACACCTGGCAGTCCAGGGTGGTGCCCGTTTTCAGCATATCGTCCAGCATGGTGCGCCGCTCGAACACCATCAGCGCGCCCACCTTGTCCCGGGACATGGCGGCATAGGCCTCCACCGTCTCCTTGATCGCGCTCTCCAGGTCGTTTCCGTAGGTCTCCGCCACGAACAGCTCCTTGATCTTGCCGCTGCCCATCTGCTCCAGGAAGCGGCGCAGCTCGGGCTGGAAGATGATGATCAGGGCGATCACTCCCAGCTCCATGGCGTTGGTCAGGACGAAATTCATCACCCGCAGGTTCAGAAGGCTGGGACTGGTCAGGGCCAGGGCCACCAGCAGGAACACGATGGCCTTCACCACCTGCCCGGAGCGGCTCTTGCGGACAAAGCGGAACAGGTGGTAGATCCCAAAGGCGATGATCGCCATGTCCACAATGTCGGTAAAGCCAATCAGCTTGAGATATTCCGGCGCAGACTTCAACGCCTCCAGAATGATGTCCATAGATCCACCCCTCCCCCCGCCGCCTGTCAGGCAGGGCCTCCGATCACTTTCCCATATTATATCGTATCCGCCGCCCGTTGGCAAGCAAATCACAGATAAAACAAAGAAAATTCAAAATTTATCCTACAAAAAAGGCGTGGATTTACCACGCCTTTTTGCCGTCTTTCACAATGCCGCCCAACGCCTCCGCCGCCCGGTCCGCCTGATCGGCGCGGTTAAAGGCGGAAAAGCTGAACCGGACGGTTCCGGTGTCCGCCGTCCCCGCCGAGTGATGGGCCAGCGGCGCGCAGTGCAGTCCGGCCCGCACCGCGATCCCCCGCCGGGCCAACGCCTCCGCCGCGTCCTCACAGTCCATGCCGTCCACCACAACGGAAAACAGGCCGCTCTGGTCCTCCCCCCGGTAGACGGTCACGCCGGACAGCCGGGCCAGCCGATCCATCATCCGGCAGGCCAGCCTCCGCTCGTGGGCGTGTATGTGCTCCGTGCCCTTCCGGGCCACGAACTCCATCCCAGCCAGCAGGCCCGCCGCGCCGCACACGTTCTGGGTGCCCGCCTCCAGCCGGTCGGGCAGGAAGTCGGGCATCTCCTGGGAGGCCGACAGGCTGCCCGTGCCGCCGCGGATCAGGGGCTGGGCCTCCCCGCCGCACAGCAGCAGCCCGGTGCCCTGGGGCCCGTACAGCCCCTTGTGCCCCGGCATGGCGATAAACGCCGCCCCCCAGCCCTCCAGGTCCAACGGCAGAATCCCGGCGGACTGGGAGGCGTCCACAATCAGGGGCACCCCCCGCTCCCGGCACAGGGCCGCGATCGGGCCTATTGGCTGGATAAAGCCGAATACGTTGGAGACGTGGTTGCAGATCACCGCGTCTACCCCGGCGGTGATCTCCCGCTGGAACGCTTCGTACACGCCTCCGGCGTCAAACAGCGGCCCTGCCGCCACCCGGATCTTCACCCCCGGTATGGCGTGAAGGGGCCGCGTCACCGCGTTGTGCTCATAGCCCGAGATCACCACCGTCCCCCCGGGGGGCACCAGGGTGTGTATGGCGATATTCAGCCCGTGGGTGGCGTTGGAGGTCAGAGCCACCCGCTGGGGGTCCCCCACGTGAAACAGCTCCGCCGCCCGCTCCCGCACCCGGTAGACCAGCTCCGCCGCCCCCATGCCCGCGCCGTACCCGCCCCGTCCGGGGCTGGCCAGATGGGTCATGGCCCAGGCGGTGCGGGCGGAAACCGCCTGGGGCTTTTCCAGTGTCGTCGCCGCGCTGTCCAGATAGATCATGCCTTCACCTCGCTGTATCCGCCGTCCGCTGACTGGAGGAACACCTGTTTGGGGGCCAGGCCCTCCCGGCGCAGCACCACCAGCGCGTCGGTGAGCCGCCGCTCCGCGATGCGCACGCAGTAGCCGCAGCCCTCCCTGGAGATCACCTTGGGGGCGCGCAGGACGTATCCGGGTATGCCCGCCCGCTCCAGCACATGGGCGGTGCGCTGGGCGTAGGTCAGCGAGCGGCAGATGATCAGATAATAAACCATGGGCCCACCCTTCCTTTCCCGTGTCGTCTGATTGCCCGTGGAGAGGGACGGCAAAACGCCCCCCTCAAGGCCATCCTATGCCCTGAGGGGGACGCGGGTTCCACGCTTCTTCAGTTTTCGCCGATGAGGGCCACCGCGTGGGCGGCGATGCCCTCCCCCGTCCCAGTGAAGCCCAGGCCCTCCTCGGTGGTGGCCTTCACGCTCACCTGTCCGGGGCCGACGCCCATGGCGGCGGCCAGCCGTTCCCGCATCTCCGGGATGTAGGGGGCCAGCTTGGGCCGCTGGGCCAGCACCGTGGCGTCCACATTGCCGATCCCGTACCCGTGCTCCGCCAGCACCTCCGCCACGCGGCGGAGCAAAACCAGGCTGTCCGCCCCCGAATAGGCCGGGTCGCTGTCCGGGAACAGCTTGCCGATGTCCCCTAAAGCTGCCGCCCCCAGCAGGGCGTCCATGACGGCGTGCGCCAGCACATCCGCGTCCGAGTGGCCCAGCAGCCCCTTCTCAAAGGGGATCTCCACCCCGCCTAAGATGAGCTTCCGCCCCTCCACCAGCCGGTGGACGTCATATCCGTGCCCGATTCTCACAGCATCCCGGCCCCCTCCGCCGCCAAAAGCTCCCCTACCTCCAGGTCTATGGGGGTCGTCAGCTTGATGTTCCGCTCATCCCCCGGGGTGAGCACCACCTTCATCCCCAGCCGCTCCACGGCGGCGCAGTCATCGGTCACCGCCGCCCCATCGTCCAACGCCTTTTGAAGGGCCGCCCGGATCAGGGAGGCGTCGAACACCTGGGGGGTCTGCACCGCGTACAGGGACGCCCGGTCCGGCGTCTGGGTGACGATCCCGTTTTCCGCAATCTTGATGGTGTCCTTCACCGGGACGGCGGGGGCCGCCGCGCCGTTTTTCGCGGCCTGGGCCACCGCGTCCTCGATCACCTGCACCGGGACGAAGGGCCGCGCCCCGTCATGTATGGCGATGAGCGGCGTATCCTGCCGGGCCTCCAGCGTGCCCAAGCGGGCGGACTGGGTGCGGTTCTCCCCTCCCCGGATCACCTTGGACACCTTGGTAAGCTGGAACGACTGGCACAAACGGGCCACCTCGGGCACCAGCTCCTCCCGGGTGACCACCACCACCTCCGCGATGCTGGGGGCCTGCTGGAACGCCTCCGCACACCGCACCAGCACCGGAAGGCCCCCCACCTCCGCCAGCAGCTTGTCCAGCCCCATGCGGCTGGACGACCCGGCGGCCACAATCACGGCGGAGCAAAGTGCCTCCGGTTCCTTCTCTTTTCTGCGAAACAGGCCCATCAAGAATCCCCCTCCTGCGCAAAAAGGAGCCCTTCGGCTCCCCTCCGCTTTCCGCTCAATGGCTCAGCACCATATCAATGTTTTCCTCCACCGTCTTATAGGGCAGGCTTTGGGCCAGCACCAGCTCGGAGATCAAAATCTGCTTGGCGGTGTGGAGCATCTTCCGCTCCCCGTTGGACAGGCCCCGCTGGTCCTCCCGGAGCAGAAGCCCCTTCACCACCCGGGCCACCTCCAGCAGATCCCCGCTTTTCAGCCGCACCATGTTCTCCCGGTAACGCCGGTTCCAGTTCTGGGTCATGTCTACCTCAATGCCCTCCATGGCGTCGATCAGGCTCTCCGCCTCCTGGCCCGACACCACGGGGCGCACGCCGATCTCCTGGGTATTCCCCGTGGGGATCATCACCGTCATGCTCCCCACCGACAGCTTGAGAAGGTAATAGTTCTCTACCTTCCCAGCCACCTTGCGCTGGACAATGGAATCAATGACTCCGGCCCCGTGCATGGGATGCACCACCTTGTCTCCGATCTGGTACACCTTCTCGCCCCCTTTAGCCTATGTATAATATCTCATAAGTAGTATACCCTTTTTAAATTGGCAATGCAACCTTAAATTTGCAAAAATTCCGGAAAATTTCCGGTTCAAGCAGAAAAAACCAGGCCGCAGATGGGAAAATCCGCTTCCGCGGCCCCCTCCGCTGCCTGGTCCTCATGTATCTTTTCCAAAAATTTACCCCGGAGGGAGCAGGCCGAAGTGCCGCAGGGCCTGGGACACCCCGCCCTCGTCCACCCCCGCCGTCACATAGTCCGCCAGCTCCTTCACAGGGGCCCCGGCGTTCCCCATGGCCACCGCCGTCCCCGCCAGCCGCAGCATGGGCATATCGTTCTCCCCGTCGCCGAAAGCCATAATCTCATCCCGGGCCAGCCCGTACCGCGCCATGGCCGCCTGGACGCCCACGTCCTTGCCGCCGTCCCCGGGCATGATGTCCAGCCCCATGGGGTGCCAGCGGGTGTGGATGCAGTTTGGCATGGCATCCAAAAAGGGCTGCTCCTCCTCCGGGGTCACGAAGGGCACGAATTGGTACACCCGCCCGCTCAGCAGCTCCTCCAGCGGGCAGGCCGGGTAGGGCTCCGTATGTAAAAACTCGTAAAGCTCCCGCACCCGGCCGTTGATCTGGGCGAGCCAGCTCTCCCCGTTCCCCTCCAGCAGGGCGGATATGCCGGGGTTGGCCCTCATGACCTGATACGCGCCCCGCAGATCCTCCAGATCAATGGGCCGGTCCCGGAAGGGGACGCCGTCCCCGTCGCAGCAGAACTGCCCATTGATGGTCACGTAGCCGTCGAACCGCGCCCCCCGGAGCATCCCGGTGCGCTCCAGGTCCTGCAAAGCCCGCCCCGTGCTCAGGAAGGTTTTGATCCCCCGCTCCCGGAGGGCGGCCAGATCCGCCAGAAGCCCATCGGGCAAAAATTTGGTCCGGTAGGACACCAGCGTACCGTCCACATCAAAAAACAACGCCTTGATCATTTCTTTTTCCCAGCCCTTTTCTTGAACTCGTCGGCGGCGGACAGCAGCTCCTCCGCTCCGTCCAGCATGACGGCGGTGACCTCCCCCCCGCTGAGCCGGGCCAGCTCCTCCCGGCGGCGGGGCCGGTCCAGCCGCTCCACTTCGGTGTAGGTGCGCCCGTCCCGCTCCCCCTTCTCCACGGAGAAGTGCACGTCCCCCATGGCGGCGATCTGGGGCAGGTGGGTGACGCACAGCACCTGCTTGGTGCCGGACACCTGGAACAGCTTCCGGGCCACCTTGCCCGCGGCGCGGCCGGACACTCCGGTGTCCACCTCGTCAAAGATCAGGGTGGTCACCTGCTCCGTCTCCGCCAGCACGTTCTTCAACGCCAGCATGATCCGGGACAGCTCGCCGCCGGAGGCGATTCTGTTGATGGGCTTCAAATCCTCCCCCACGTTGGCGGACATGAGGAAGCGCACCGTGTCCATCCCGGTGGCGTCCATGCCGTCGGCGGCGTCCTTGGGGGCGAACTCCACCTGAAAGCGCACCTTGGGCATATCCAGCTCCTTCAGCTCCGACTGGATCCGGGCGGACAGCCGCTCCGCCGCCGCCCGCCGCTGGGTGGAAAGGAGTTCCCCTTGCTTCCTGGCCAGGAGAAGGGCCTTGTCCAGCTCCTTGTCCAGATGGGCGATCCGGTCCTCGGAGAACTGGATGGCGTCCAGCTCGGCGCGGCACTTCTCCAGGTAGGCCAGCATCTCCGCCGTACTGCCGCCGTACTTCTTCTTCAGGCGGTACAGCTTGTCCAGCCGCTCCTCGATCTCGTCCAGCTCCCCTGGGTAAAAGTCCAGCGTCCCCCGGAGGTCCCGCACCAGCTCCGCCAGATCGTCCGCGTCGCACCGGATCTGTGCCGCACGCTCCGACAGCTCCTTCAGATCCCCGCTGTACCGCCCGCCCTGGGCCAGCCGGTTTTCCGCCTCCATCAGCAGGGACACCGCCCCCGCCCCGTCGTCCCCTCCGGTGAGGGCCTGCCACGCCCCGTCCACCGCGTCGGTGAGCCGCTCGGCGTTGCGCAGCACATCCCGCCGCTGGGACAGCTCCTCGTCCTCGCCCTCCTTCAGCTCCGCCCGCTCCAGCTCCTCGATCTGGTAGGTCAGCGTGTCGATCCGGCGGGCCTTTTCCGCGTCGTCCATCTGGAGCTCGTCCCGCTCCCGGCGCAGGGCGCGCACCTTCTCATAGGCCGCGCCGAAGGCCCCCCGCTGCTCCCCTGTGCCGCCGAAGCTGTCCAGGTAGTCCAGGTGGCACTCCTCGTCCAGCAGCTGCTGGCCGTCGTGCTGGCCGTGTATGTTCAGCAGCTGGCAGCCCAGCTCCCGCAGCTGGGTCACCAGCAGGGGCCGCCCGTTCACCCGGCACACGTTTTTCCCGTCCCCCTGGATGGCCCGCTCAATGAGCAGCTCCCCGTTCTCGTCCGGGGCAATCCCCTGCCGCTCAAACCACGCCAGGGCGGGCAGATCCCGGAACACCGCCGACACACGGGCGGACTTCGCCCCGGTGCGGATGAGATCCCGGCTGGTGCGCTCCCCCATGATGGCACCGATGGCGTCGATAACGATGGATTTGCCCGCGCCCGTCTCGCCGGTGAGCACGTTGAAGCCCCGGTCAAAGGTGATGTCCGCCTCGGAGATCACCGCGATATTTTCAATGTGAAGCAAGGAGAGCATCCTCGTATCCCCCTTACGCCTTCCCTAATTTCTGGTTGATCCGCTCATAGAAGCTCCGCCCGGTGAGCTTCACCAGCCGGGTCACCTGCCTGGAACGCCGGCACTCCACCCAGTCCCCCGGCTGTATCCGAAAGGCCCGCCCGCCGTCCACCGACAGGTAGGCGGTCTTTTTGCTCCCCGGAGCCACCCGCACCCCCACGGTCCGGGCACTGTCCAGCACGAAGGGCTTGGCGTGGAGGGAGTGGGCGCAGATGGGGGAGATGATGATATTTTGGGCGGTAGGCTCCACAATCGGCCCCCCCGCCGCCATGGAGTAGGCGGTGGACCCGGTGGGGGTGGCCACCACCAGCCCGTCCCCGGAGAAGGACGAGATCACCACCCGGTCCCCCGTCACCTCCAGATCCAGCACCCGGGCCACCGCCCCCTTGGTGACCACCGCGTCGTTCAGGGCCGACTCGGTGAACACCGGGCGGCCCTCCCGCCGGACCGTCACGTCCAGCATCATCCGCCGCTCCACGCCGAACCGCCCCCCCGCCAGCCGGGACAGCAGGGACAGCTCGTTATGCTCCAACTCCGCCATGAAGCCGATGCTGCCCAGGTTCACCCCCAGCACGGGGACGTTCCGGGCGGTGGCCTCCCGGGCGGAGTGGAGGATGGTGCCGTCCCCGCCGAAGCACACCAGCACGTCCGCCCCCTCCAGCTCCTGGGCCAGCCTGCCCAGGGGCTGATCGGCGGGCAGCTCCAGGCGGCTGCCCTCGTCCAGCTCGAAGGGCAGGCAGATCACCGCCTCCACCCCGCTGCGCTCCAGCACCCGGCGGGCGAACTGGGCCGCCCGGAGGCCCCGGTCCCGGTACGGGTTGGGGCTAAGCACCACCTTCATGTTGTTCCCCCTCCGCCTTCAGCGTCTCGTGGGACTGCCGCACCAGATCGGGCAGGTCAAAGCTCCCGTCCTCCCCGGCCCCGGCCCGCAGATAGCCCAAATACTCAATATTTCCCTCCGGCCCCCGTATGGGTGAAAAGTCCAAACCCTTGACAGAAAAATCCGCCTGGGCCGCGTGGCGGAGGAACTGCTCCAGCACCTCCAGATGGACGGCGGGCTCCCGCACCACGCCCTTTTTGCCCACCTTCTCCCGGCCCGCCTCAAACTGTGGCTTCACCAGGGCAACCGTCTCGCCGCCCTCCTTCAGCAGAGGGCGCAGGGCTGGCAGGATCAGCCCCAGGGAGATGAAGGACACGTCGATAGAGGCGAAGTCCAGCGGCTCCGGTATGTGCTCCGCCGTGAGGTAGCGGGCATTGGTGCGCTCCAGGCACACCACCCGGGGGTCGTTCCGGATGGCCCAGGCCAGCTGGCCGTAACCCACGTCCACAGCGTACACCTTCACCGCCCCGTTTTTCAGCATACAGTCGGTGAATCCCCCGGTGGACGCGCCGATGTCAGCGGCGGTTTTCCCCGCCAGCGTAATGGGGAAGGCACCCATGGCCTTCTCCAGCTTCAGTCCGCCCCGGCTCACGTACCGCAGGGCCTGGCCCCGGATCTCCAGGGGCGTCCCCTCCTCCAGGGCCAGCCCGGCCTTGTCCAGCCGCCGCTCCCCGGAGTAGACCTGCCCCGCCATGATCACCGCCTGGGCCTTCTGACGGCTCTCCATCAGCCCCCGCTCCACCAGGAGCACATCCAGCCGTTTCTTAGCCACGGCCCATCACCTCCAACGTCCGGCGGGCGATGGACGCCCCGTCGATGCCGCACAGCTGCCGCAGCTCCACCACGGTGCCGTGCTGGACAAAGCGGTCGCCCAGGTTCACCAGGGCCAGCTTCACCCCGGAAATCCCCCGCAGGGCAAATTCCGCCGCCGCCCTGCGCCCCACGCAGCCCGCGTCCACGCACTCCTCCGCCACTACCAGCCGCCCGGTTTTCTGGGCGCAGGCGGCCACGGTGTCCACGTCCAGGGGGGCGATGCTGTTCCACTTCACCACCTGGGCGGACACCCCCCGCTCCGCCAGCAGCTCCGCCGCCGCCAGTGTCTCGTTGATCATGGTGCCATAGGCGGCCAGGGTCACGTCCGTCCCCGGACGGATGACGCTGGCCCCCTCAATACCGCACAGGGCCCGGAACGTCCCCTCGCCCCCCTTGGGGTAGCGCACCGCCGCCGGGCCCCGGCACTTCTCCACCGCGTACCGCAGCATGGCCCGCAGCTCCTCGAAGCTGGCGGGACAGTAGATCTTCATCCCCGGCACCGTACTGAGATAGGCCGCGTCGAACACGCCGTGGTGAGTCTCGCCGTCCTCCCCGGACAGCCCCGCCCGGTCCACGCCCAGTACCACGTGCAGTCCCTGGATGGCCACGTCGTGGATCAGCATATCAAAGGCCCGCTGTAAAAAGGTGGAGTAAATCGCCGCCACGGGCACCGCCCGCTGCTTGGCCATCCCCGCGGCCATGGCTATGGCGTGGCCCTCCGCGATGCCCACGTCAAAGAAGCGGTCCGGGTATTCCCTGGCAAAGCGGTCCAGCCCCGTGCCCCCCGGCATGGCGGCGGTCACCGCCGCCACGTCCTCCCGCTCCCCGGCAAGCTGGCACAGGGTGTCCCCAAACACGGAGGAGAAGGTCTCACCCCCCTCGTGGAGGGGCTTTCCGTCCTCGATCCGGAAGGGACCGATCCCGTGGAAGCGGTCCGGCTCCTGCTCCGCAGGTAGATAGCCTTTTCCCTTTACAGTCTTGATGTGGAGCAGGACAGGGCAGTTCAGCTCCTTGGCGTACCGCAGCAGGCGGGTGAGGTAGTTCACATCGTGCCCGTCCACCGGGCCCAGGTAAGTAAAGCCCATGTCCTCAAACATACTGCAATGGAGGACGGCGTTTTTCACCGCCTGCTTCGCCCGGTGGGTGAAGCGGTACAGCCCCCGCCCCGCAGCGGTGGCCCCGGTGACCTTCCGGTATACCTTTTTAAATTGGAGGTACTGGGGCTTCAGCCGCTGCTGGGCCAGGTGCCGGGCCACGCCTCCTACGTTCTTGGTGATGGACATCCCGTTGTCGTTGAGGATCACCACCAGCTGCTCCCCGCTCTGGCCCGCGTCGGAAAGGCCCTCATAGGCCAGCCCGCCCGTCATGGCCCCGTCCCCCAGCATGGCGAGAACGCAGTAATTTTCCCGGTTCACCGTCCTGGCCCGGGCCATCCCCAGGGCCACCGACACCGCGTTGGAGGCGTGGCCCGCGATGAACGCGTCCGCCCGGTGCTCCCTGGGCTTGGGGAAGCCGGACAGCCCCCCCAGCTTCCGCAGGGTGTCCATCCGTCCCCCCCGCTGGGTGAGGATTTTGTGGGCATAGCACTGGTGGCCCACATCGAACACCAGCCGGTCCGTCTCCAGGTCGAACACCCGGTGGACGGCCACCGTGGCCTCCACCACCCCCAGGCTGGAGGCCAGATGGCCCCCGGTTTTGGAAACGCTGTCCACGATCCGCTCCCGGAGCTGATCGCACAGCATCCGGGCCTGTAGATCGGTGATCTCATGGATTTGTTCCGGAATCATGGACGCACCCCCTTTCTATCTCCATGCCAAATCGTCAAAGAAACAACAGCCCGCCGAGCACGCCCACGGCCACGCCCAGCACCGCCCCCACCGCCACCTGGAGGGGCGTGTGGCCGATGAGCTCCTTGAGATCCTCCTCGAAGGTCTCCGGCCTGCCCTCGCCCAGGTTCCGCATGAGCTGGTTGAGCACCTTGGCCTGCTTCCCCGTCTCCAGGCGCACATGGGCGGCGTCATACATGACGATGAACGCCAGCACCGCCGCCACGGCAAACACAGGGGAGTCAAGCCCGGTCTCAAAGGCCGCGGACACCGCGCAGGCGCACACCAACGCCGAGTGGGAGCTGGGCATACCGCCCCCAGTGGTCAGGTAGGTCAGGTCCAGCTTGCGGTACACCGCCCAGGCGATCAGCAGCTTCAGCACCTGGGCCGCCGCCCAGGCGGACACCGCGATCAGCAGTATTTTGTTTGCCATTGGCCCCGCCTCCTGTCTGTTTTCAAGCCTGCCATCTCCCGGATGGACAGAGCCTGCCCGCCGGAAAGGGCACAGCTCCGTGGAGCTACTTTGCGCACTTCAGAGAATTTCATTCCCACGGCGGGAAATGCTTTGCGGCATGGCTCCCTAATGCGTCCGCACCGCCAGCGACCGGGCCAGCTCACACAGGAAGCCCGTGTCCTGGAACACGCCCTCCAAGCTCTCCTGGGCCAGCCGGGTGTGCTCCGCCACCAAACGCCCGCACTCCTCCAGCCCGTACAGGGAGGCGAAGGTGGTCTTGCCGTTGTCCGCGTCGGAGCCGATGGGCTTGCCCAGCTCCTCCGCGGTGGAGGCCACGTCCAGCATATCGTCCCGGATCTGGAAAGCCAGCCCCAGCTCCCGGGCGTACCGCTCCGCCGCCGCCCACTGCTCCGCCGAAGGCTCCACCGGGGAGGCGGTCAGCCCCAGCAGGCACGCCGCCTCCAGCAGGGCGGAGGTTTTCCAGCGGTGGATCCGGGTGAGCCGTTCCTCGTCCAGCGTCTTCCCCTCGTCCACAATGTCCAGGTATTGGCCCCCGCACATTCCCGCCGCTCCCGCCGCCTTCGCCAGCACCGCGCAGGCCCTCCCGTTGGCCGCCGGGGAAGTTCTTGATGAGGACGCCAGCCGCTCAAAGGCCGCCGCCTGGAGGGCGTCCCCCGCCAGCAGGGCCAGCCATTCGCCGTATTTCACGTGGCAGGTGGGCTTTCCCCGGCGCAGGTTATCATCGTCCATGCAGGGCAGATCATCGTGGATCAGAGAATAGGTGTGAAGCATTTCCACTCCACAGGCGTAATCCAACGCCGGCTCCATCTCGCCGCACAACGCCTGACAGAATTTCAGCGTCAGCACAGGCCGCACCCGCTTACCCCCCGCCAGCAGGCTGTACCGCATGGCGTCCAGCAGCTCCCCCTGGGGGCAATCCGTCCGGAAGCTGTCCGCCAGCTCCCGCTCCACCAGGGACAGCGCGGCCTCATATTCCACCCGGTAGTCCATCACCTGTCCTCCTCCTCGAAGGGCACTTCCTCCCCGCCGGACAGCAGGAGGCTCACCTTCTGCTCCGCCTTGTCCAGCAGCTCCTCGCACTGGCCCGCCAGCTTGGCCCCCTCCTCGAACAGCTTCAGGGACTGGTCCAGGCCGCACTCACCCCGCTCCAGCAGTCCCACAATCTCCTCCAAGCGGCCCATGGCCTGCTCGAAGGACGGCTTTTTCACCGCCATGTCCTCTCCTCCTTCCCCTCGATCACACAGCTCAGCGTCCCATCGGACACCAGCACCTCCAGTTTATCCCCCGGCTCCGCCTGGGCAATGGAGGACACCACGTCCTCCCCCCTCCGGGCGATGGCGTAGCCCCGGCCCAGCACCTTCAGCGGGCTCAATGCGTCCAGCCCCGCGGACAGGCGGCCCAGCCGCCCCCGCTGCTCCGCCGTGCGGTGCTTCAACGCCAGGGGCAGACGGCCCCGCTGGGCGTCCAGCCGCTGCCGCGCTTTCTCCGCGTCGTGGCCCAGTGCCAGCCCCATCCGGCGGCGCAGGGCGTCCACCGCCAGCCGCCGATCCTGGATGGGGGCCTTGCCATTCTGTAAAGCTCTGCTGCTTTTCAGCCTTTTCAATTCCAGGCGGGCACCCTCCAGCCGGACGCGCAAGGCCCGGGCCAGCCTGCGGTTCAACTGGGCCAGCCGCTCCCGCTCCTCCGTCTGATCGGGCACCGCCAGCTCCGCCCCGTTGGAGGGGGTGGCCGCCCGCAGATCCGCCGCGTAGTCCGCGATGGTCACATCCGGCTCGTGGCCCACGGCGGAGATCACCGGGATGTTGGAGACGGCAATGGCCCGGGCTACCGCCTCCTCGTTAAAGGCCCACAGGTCCTCCATGGAGCCGCCGCCCCGCCCGGTGATGATCAGGTCGATGTCCGCCCGGTTGTTCAGACGGTGGATGGCGGCGGCGATCTCCCCCGCCGCCGCCGCCCCCTGCACCCGGACGGGAGCCACCAGCACCTCCGCCAGGGGCCAGCGCGCCCCTAAAATCCGCAGCATATCCCGCACCGCCGCCCCCGCCGGGGAGGTAACCAGGGCGATCTTCCCCGGGTACTCCGGCAGGGGCTGTTTGTTGGCCTCGTCGAACAGTCCCTCCGCCTCCAGGCGGCGGCGGAGCCGCTCGAACGCCTCGTCCAGCGCGCCCCGGCCGTCCTGCATCAGCTCCTGGCAGTAGAGCTGGTAGGCCCCGTCCCGGGGGTACACCGACACCCGGCCAAAGGCCACCACCCGCATCCCGTTTTCCGGGCGGAAGCGCAGGCGGGCCGCCTCCCCCCGGAACATGACGCACCGCAGGGCCCCCGCCTCATCCTTCAGCGAAAAGTAGTGGTGCCCCGAGGGGTAGCGTTTATAATTGGAGATCTCGCCCCGCACCAGCAGCCCGGTGAGCAGCTCGTCCCCGTCCATCAGCCCCTTCACGTAGCCGTTCACCTGGGACACGGTATAGACGGGCAGATTGGCAAGCCTCATCCCGGTATCCCCCGTTCCAATGCCCGGTGGGCCAGGATGGCCACCCCCAGGGCGTTGTCGGTGGCGTACTGGGGCTGGGCGAACACCGCGCCGCAGGCCTGCTCCAGGGCGGCCCGGATCTGACGGTTGGAGGCCACCCCGCCGGAGCAGAGCACCGGAAGCCCCGGCCATTTCCTCTGGGCCTCCCGGGTGGCCCGAAGCAGCACGTCCATGATGGTGTCAATGGTAAACCGGGCCACATTGGCGGGCTTTTCGCCCTTCTCCGCCAGCTCCTTCACCTTGTTCTCCATGCCGGACAGGGAGAAGGTCAGGCCGTTCAGCTTCACCCGGAAGAAGCCCGCGCCGTCCGCCTCGGGGTACAGCCCGTCCAAGGCCTTGCCCGCCGGGAAGGGCAGGCCCAGCAGCAGGCCCGCCCGGTCCACCAGCTGGCCCGCGGAGATGTCGCTGGTGCCGCCGATCACCTCCGCCCGGACGGTGTGGCCCTCCGGCTCCACCCGCAGAAGCTCGGTGGTGCCGCCGGACAGGTGCCATGCCAGATGGGGCTTGTCCAGGAGATCCTCCCGGCCCGCCGACCAGGCCGCCGCCGCCACGTGGCCCTGCTGGTGGGAGCAGGGATAGAAGGGCACTCCCACCGCCGCCGCCAGGGCGCGGCCCTCCCCCTCCCCCACCAGGAAGCAGGGCATATAGGAGCCCTCCGCCTCCCGGGGCCGGGTGGAGGCCCCCACCGCGGCGATCTGCCCGACGGCCCCCTCGGAGCGCAGCTGCTCCACCATCAGGTGCAGCCGCTTCACGTGCTGGAACAGGGCGTCGCTCTGCCGCAGGCCCAAGGCCCCCTCGGGCACCGTCAGCAGCCTGCCCCGGTTCTCCGCCGTCCCGCCGCCAAACACCGCGGCGGAGGTGGTGTAATTGCTGGTGTCAAATCCCAGGCACTGTGTTCCCATGGCGTTCACTCCTGCTCGGGCAGCTCGGCGCGCACAAAGGAGCCCAGGATGCCGTTGATGAATTTCACCACGTCGTCGTCCAGGTACTTCTTGGCGATCTCCACCGCCTCGTTGATGGCCACCTTGTTGGGCACGTCTGGCATATACAGGATCTCGTACATGGTCACCCGCATGATGGCAGAGGCCACCCGGTCGATCCGGGAGAACCGCCACCCCTTGGCGTACTTCTCGATGTAGCCGTCCAGCTCGGCCCCGTGGCCGCCCACCCCCCGGGCCAGCCGGGTGACGTAGGCCAGCTCCCCTTCCCCGGGAAATTCGGCGTACAGCGGCTCGTCCTTGGCCCGTAGGGCAAAACGCTCCGGGGTCAGCTCCCGGGCCAGCAGATCCTCCGCGCTTTCGCTGGAAAAGGCCAGCGCGAAGGTGAGGTGGACGGCGATCTCGCGGGCGGTGCTTCTGTTCATGGGAACCTCATCCTTTCCCGGCAAACCCGCCGGTTTTCTCTCTATGGGCACAAAACTCCATTATTGTTTATTCAACCTATTATACACGCCGGACGGGAAAAAGAAAACCCCTTTTTTCCGCTCCTGGAAAAAAGCGTGAAAAAGCCGGGCCGAACCGGCCCGGCTTCGGGGAAGCACCCCATTATTTCTGGAAGGTCACGCCCACGACCGCCACATTGACGCAGGCCACGCCCAGCCCGCTGGTGTTTTCCACCGCGCTGAACACCGCGTCCTGCACCGCCCGGGCCACATCGGTGACGACGTAGCCGTACCGCACCAGGATGGACAGCTCCACCGTCACCTTCTCCTCCTCCACCCACAGCCGCACGCCCTTGGTCAACGCCTTGCGGTTGGCGGTGGCGGTGACATCGCTGCTCAGGCCGGAGCCCAGACAGCTCACGCCCTCCACCTCCACCGCGGCGGCGGCGGCGATGACAGCCAGCACCTCCTCGGAAATGCTGACGCTGCCCAGCTCGCTCTCGTGGGAGATATATTCCCTGCCTTCGGCCATAACGCCTCACGCTCCTTTTTTCAGGTTGGAGGTATTATATCACCCCGGCGGCCAAATTACAATCCCGATTTTTCCGGCTCCGGGCTTTCTCACGGCTCCGCCTCAATGATCGTCACCTTGGAGGGGGTAAGCCCCGTCTCCTCCATGACAATCTCCGCGATCTTGGCGATGTCCGTCTCATTCAGCCCGTCGGCGGTGGAGGACACCACCACGCTGGCACTGTTCTCGTTGATGAAGCACACGCAGTCCCCATAGCCCTTGGCGGTGACCAGGTTCTCCACATTGGCCTCCGACAGGGTGAGGGCGGCCATGGCCTGGATGGAGGCGTTGGCCTCGTCCAGCACGGTCTGCTGGGCGTTTTCATCCGCGGCGGCCTTCTGGAGCAGCTCCAGCGCGCTGTCCCGGGCCTGCTGGCGGTTCAGCCGCGCCGAGGCGAAGTAGCCCGTGGACACCGCGCCCCCCGGCTCCCCGCTGGGGGCCGCGCTGGGACTCGCGCTGGCCTTGGGGTCCCCGTCCTTGCCGTCGTTTTTGCCCGTGCCGCCCTTGCCGTCGTTCTCCCCGTTCACCAGGGTGGTCTGGCCCAGCAGCTTACCGCCCTCGCCGTCCTTGCCGCCGTCCGCCGCCTCCTTGCTGTACGACCAGTTCAGGTACACCGCCGCCCCCACGAACAGGACGATGGCCACCACCACCGCGTTGCGTTTCCAAACACTCATTGCTCTGCCCTCCACTTCAAATTTTGCAAGATATAGGATGTAGAATCTACCCCGCGCCCTTGCACACCGTCACCCGGTCCGCCCCCAGCCCGGTGAGCGCGGACACCGCCTGGGTCATCAGCAGGCGGATGGCGGGATCGTCCCCGCCCTGGCACACCACCAACGCCCCTTGGAAGGTAGGATACCGCCTGGACAACAGCACCGCCTCCTGACTGCCGCCGGAGCCTGTCAGCACCGTCTCCTCCTCCACGCTGCTGCCCCGGTCGGTAACGGAGGTGGTGCGGTCGGAGGCCAGCACCCGCTCCATGCCGCTTTTCACCGTGAGGGTCACCGTCACCTGCCCCGCCCCCTCCACCTGGGACAGGGTGCGGGACAGCTTTTCCTCCAAAGCCTCCAGGTCGAAATCCTCCTGCGGCTCCGGGAGAATGCCGTCCGCCGCCTGCCGCTTCCCGTCCCCCGTGGGCCACAGCAGCAGCAGAATGCCCGCGGCGATGACGATCAGCACATATTTGTACTGGTCCAGCAGCTTCCACAGGCCCCCCTCCGAGGGCTTCCACTGGAGCTTCATGGCAGTTCCTCCTCAAAGTGCTGCCGCTGTGGGGGAATCCCCAGATCGTCCTCCAGGAGACGGCCCACCGCGGCCCGCTTCTCCTCCGTCCAGACGCCCCGGGCGGTGACCTCCCAGGGGCAGGGCACGCCGTTTTCGTCATTGGAACAGGTCACCTCCGCCTGACAGAGGATGCCTAATTCCTCCGCCTTGTCCACAATATATGCGGCGGTTCTGTCCTCTATGATGGTTTGGTAGAGCAAATTGTTTTTTTCCGCCAGCTCCGTCTCACAACTCCGGGAGGCGGCCCGGTACTCCTCCGCCGCCCGGGCGATCAGCCCGCTGTCTATCTGGAGCAGCGGCCCCGCCGCCGCCAGCACCAGGGCCAGCCCTCCCGCCAGACGGCACACCTTTTTCACGCTGCCCTTGGGGGTCAGCCCCTCCGCCGCCGCCAGCATCAGGGCGGTGCAGGCCACCCCCAGCAGCCACTGCCGCAGGGCCGTCATAGGGCGGCCACCGACACACAGGACACCAGCGCGATGAGCAGCAGCAGGCAGCAGGCCCCCGTCATGCCCAGCACCAGCCCGAACGCGCCCCCCAGGCGGTCCACCAGGCCGCACACCGGGCCGTCCCCCAGGGCGGAGGCCAACGCCGCCGTCAGCTTGTAGGCCAGGTAGTGGACCGCAAGCTGTAGCAGGGGGATCAGGCAGATCCCCAGGATGGTCACCATGCCGAACACCCCCACCGTTCCCTTCAGAATTCCCGCCGAGGCCAGCACCGTCTCCGCCGCGTCGGACAGGATGCCACCCACCACCGGGATGGCCCCGGATATGGCGAACTTGGCGGCCTTCACCGTGGCGGCGTCCGCCGTCCCGGCCACCACGCCGCTGGCCGTCAGATAGCCCACAAAGGCCATGGTCACCACCGTCAGCACCGTGGTCACCGTCCATTTCAGCAGATCCGCCAGCCGCTTCAGCCGGTTCTCCCCCACCGCCGCCTGGGCCGCCGAGGCGGCGATGTAGCCATACAGCAGGGGCACCAGCAGGCCGTGGATCAGGTTCACCAGCAGATCGGAAAAGAGGGCCGCCGCCAGCTGCCGGGCCGCCGCCCCGGTGACGGCCCCGGTAGCCGCCGTCAACGCCGCCGCCGTGGGCAGAAGCACGTTGGCGAAGGAGGTCATCCGGGCGATGGCCCCCGTGCCCATGCCCAGCAGGGCGTTCACGTCCGCCACCGCCACCGCCGTCACCGCCAGCGTCCCCGCCAGGGACACCGAGCGGGAGGGCGAGCCTCCCGCCCCCTCCTGCACCGTCTCCGCCAGCCCGCAGAACAGCAGGATGAGCAGAATCAGGACGGACGAGCGCACCGCCCGCCGGACGATGCCCGCCAGCTCCCGGGTTCCGGTATCCACCAGCTCCGCCAGCCCGTCGTCCAGGGCCGCGCCGTATTCCGCCGTGCCCCCCTGCTCCGCCGCCGACCGCTCTACCTCGCTGACGCCGAAGTCCTCCTCCCGGACGGTTCCCGCCCAGGCGGGAAGGCACAGCAGGGACAGCACCAGGGGCAGCAGCGCGAACGCCAGCCTTCCTCTCATCCCGCCGCCCCCCTCAGATCAGCCCCGTCAGGGTCTCCACCACCGCCGTCATCAGCGGCAATACCGCCGACAGGGCCAAAACCGTCCCCGCCAGCTCCACCGCCGAGGCCAGCCCGCCCTCCCCCGCGTCCTTGCAGAAGTCGGCGGACAGCCGCGTGACGATGGCCACCCCCGCCGTCTTGACCACCGGGCCCGCCACCTGGGGGGACAGGCCCCCGGCCTCCATCAGCTTGTCCATCAGCTCCACCACCGCCCGGAGGGCCCCGGAGCAGTACAGCAGGATCACCGCCCCGGCGCAGGCCGCCAGCGTCAGCGCGAGCTCCGGGGCCTGCTTGCGCACCACCACCGCGCACACCGCCGCGGCAATGGCCGCCGCCCCTACCTTGACAATGCCGCTCACAGCCCGAACAGGTTCTTCACCAGGTCGAACAGGTCGCTGATCTCCTGCACCACGATCATCAGCACCACCACCAACGCCACCAGGGTGGTCATGGTGGCCATCTCGTCCCGGCCCGAGCGGGTCAGCACCTGGTTGAGCACCGACACCAGAATACCGATGGCCGCAATTTTGAAAATCAGATCCACGTTCAAATTGACTCCTCCTTGGAACCTGTATTCATCGCCGGGGATACCGGGCGTGCGGGGGATTTTTCCGCGCAGTATGGCGGAAAAAGGTCCGTCCGCACAGTGTTTGAGGCGGTGAACACAGGCTCTTGGTTCATATCAGAAGGATCGCCAGGAACAGCCCCGCCGTCACCCCCAGCACACCGTATACCCGGCCCAGCCGCCGCCGATCCTCCTCCGCCCGCTCCCGCCGCCGGGACAGCTCCGCCAGGACGCGCTCCAACGCCTGCCGCTGGCTGTCCCCGTCGTAGCGGCCCAGCACCGGGCCGAGCTGCTCCAGCAGCGTCCGGTCCTCCCGGTCCAGGCACAGGGGGCACTGCGCCAGCCCCGCCCGCCAGAGGGTTTGGAAGGGCGAGCCGTCCAGCCGCCCCGCGCCCTGGGCACAGAAGGCGAAAAACCGGGCGGCCCGGCCGTGGACGCCCTCCGCCGCCGTCTCCAGGGCGTTGGGCAGAGGTGCCAGCTGCCAGCCCAGCTCCCGCTGGAGGGTGTCCAGCCCCGCCGACAGCTCCCGGAGATCCCGTACCCGTCCGTCCAGACGGCCCACCGCCCCCAGGCCCAGCGCGCCGCACCCCGCCATCAGCAGGCACGCCCCCGCCAGCCGGATCACGGCAGGGCCTCCACCCGGGCCGTCCGCTGTCCGTCCCGGCGGTCCAGCACCACCAGCCGCCGGAACACCCCCGCCGACAGCAGGGCGCGGTACACCGGCCTGCGCCGCAGATCCTCCGGCCCCCTGCCGTGGGCGGTGGCCAACAGGGCCGCGCCGCAGCCCGCCGCCTCCGTCACCGCCCGCACGTCGGCGGGGTCGGTGATCTCGTCCACCGCCACCGCCTGGGGATTCATCCCCCGGATGAGGATGGACAGCCCCTCCGCCTTGGAGCAGCCGTCCAGCACGTCGGTGCGGCGGCCCACGTAGAGCTGGGGCTCCCCCCGCCACAGGGCGGCGATCTCCCCGCGCTCGTCCGCCACCCCCACCCGCAGGGGCGGAACCCCGTCCCCGTCGGACAGGCCCCGCACCAGCTCCCGCAGTAGGGTGGTCTTGCCCGCCCCCGGCGGGGCCAGGATCAGGGTGCTGGCGAAGGTCCCGTGCTCCATGAGCTGGGGCAGCAGCGTCCGGGCCTGTCCCGCCACCGGGCGGGCCACCCGGATGGACAGGGAGGACAGCTCCCGCAGGGTGACGATCTGCCCGTCCCGCCGCACCACCGAGCCGCATAAGCCCACCCGGTGCCCGCCACGGAGGGTGACGAAGCCCTGCCGCACCCGGTCCAACGCCGTGTGGGCGGAGGACTGGGTGGCGTTCTCCAATACCTGGCGCAGGTCCTCCTCGCCGATGGGGGGCGTGTCCGTGTTTATCTCCCCCTCCGGCAGAAGGGCCGTCATGGGGAAGCCTCGGCGCAGGCGCGCCTCCTCCAGCCGGGAGAGCCTGTCCAGGCCCAGTGTCCGCAGACCTGTCCGCAGGTGCTCCGGCAGTACCGCCAGCCCCTGCTCCCAGGGATATCGCTTGTCCATTGTGTCACCGCCTCGCTTGTTACCCCATTTCTATGTGGACGTGCCCCGCGATATTCCCGAGGACGGAAAATTTTTGCGGACAGGCGGTTCCCGGCCCGTCCGGGCATGAAAAATCCGGCCCGGCAGTAACAAGGGAAATTGCTTTCCCCTGCCCTGCCGGACCGGATTTTGTTGGTTGAACGGTTACAGAACGGACACAATCCGCCGGACTGCCTTCTGGGTGGCGTCCGCGTCGCCGAAGGCGGTGACCCGGACGTAGCCCTCCCCGCTGGGGCCGAAGCCCGCGCCGGGGGTGGTGACCACGCAGGCCTTCTTCAGCAGTACGTCGAAGAAGTCCCAGGACGGAGTGTCGCTGGGGGTTTTCACCCACAGGTAGGGGGCATTCCGCCCGCCGTACACCGTCAGGCCCGCCGCAGTCAAGCCGTCCCGGATCACCCTGGCGTTATTCAAGTAGTAGTCGATGGCCTCCCTGGTCTGGGCTTTGCCCTCCGGAGACAGGGCCGCCTCTGCCGCCCGCTGGATCACGTAGGGCACGCCGTTGAATTTGCTCCCCTGGCGGCGGTTCCACATGGCGTTGAGGGACACGCCGTCCCGCTCCAGAGCCTTGGGAATCACGGTGTAGGCACAGCGGTTGCCCGTAAACCCGGCGGACTTGGAGAAGGAGCGGAACTCGATGGCGCAGGTCTTGGCCCCTTCCACCTCAAAGATGCTGTGGGGGACGCCCTCCTCCCGGATAAACGCCTCGTAGGCGGAGTCGAACAGGATCACGCTGCCGTGGGCGTTGGCGTAGTCCACCCACACTTTGAGCTGCTCTTTGGTCGCCGCCGTCCCGGTGGGGTTGTTGGGGGAGCAGATATAGATCAGGTCGGGCACCTTACCCGTGGGCAACTCGGGGAAAAAGCCGTTTTCCGCGGTGCAGGGCAGGTAGACCAGCTCCGTCCACTTCTCCCCGTCGTAGTCCCCCGCCCGGCCCGCCATGGCGTTGGTGTCCACGTAGACGGGGTAAACCGGATCGCACACCGCCACCACGTTGTCCACCGAGAAGATATCGCCGATGCTGCCGCAGTCGGTCTTGGCCCCGTCGGACACGAAGATCTCGTCGTCGGCGATGTCCACACCCCGGGCCTTGTAGTCGTCCCGGATGGCGAAGCGGAGGAAATCGTAGGCGCAGCAGGTCTCCTCGCAGTAGCCCCGGAAGGTCTCCTTCACTCCCATCTCCTTGGACGCCTTCACCATGGCGTCCACCACCGCGGGGGCCAGGGGCAGGGTCACGTCGCCAATGCCCAGCCGGATCAGGGGCAGGGGCGGGTTCTGGACGGAAAAGGCCCGCACCCGGCGGCCGATTTCCGGGAACAGGTATCCTCCGGGGAGCTTTTTGAAATTCTGGTTGACGCGGGCCATGGCGACCACTCCTTACTTTATCTGGTTAAATCATTGTACCACAGGAAAAACATCCCGGTCAATCGGCAGTTTCGCCATCAAACACGGTAACGGCAGGCCCGGTCATGAACATATGGCCGGTTTTTTCGTCCCAGCGGACGGCGAGATCTCCCCCGGCCAGATGGATCACCGCCTCCCGGTTCAGCTTCCCCTGGGACGCCATGGCCGCTGCCGAGGCGCAGGCCCCGGTGCCGCAGGCCATGGTCTCGCCGCTCCCCCGCTCCCAGACCCGCATTTCCAGCTCCCGGCGGTTCAGCACCCGGACAAACTCGGCGTTCACCCGGTTGGGAAAGGCGGGGTGGCACTCCACCAGGGGGCCAAGCTCCCCCAGGTCCAGGGCGGCGGGATCGTCCACCTCCACCACCCCATGGGGATTGCCCATGGACACCGGATAGACTGTACGGGGGATTCCCTTGACAGTAATTGCCACAGGCTGTCCAAGCTCCGGGATGCCCATGCCCACCACCGCCCCGGTCACCGTGCCGCAGCCGATGAGCAGGGCCAGCTCCCGATCCCCCGCCGCCGTCTCGATGGTGAGGTGGGCCCGGTCCGTCAGCCGCTTGTCATAGACGTACTTGCCGAAGCAGCGGATGCCGTTGCCGCACATGGCCCCCTCGGAGCCGTCGGCGTTGAACATCCGCATCCGGAAATCCGCCCGCCGGGACGGGCAGACGCAGATGATCCCGTCCCCGCCCACGCCGAAGTGGCGGTGGGACAGGCGGCGGGCCAGCGCGCCCGGGTCCTCCGGCATCCCCTCCAGGCAGTTGAGGAAAATATAGTCGTTGCCCAGGCCGTGCATTTTGGTAAAGCGCATACGCTCCCCTCCTTACAGGGGAGCGTATGCGCTTGGATTGTCCCGCTATGCCGGGATCAGTAGTTGATGATATACTTGTCCCGCTCCCAGGAGGACACGCGGGTGCAGTATTCGTGCCACTCCGCCTCCTTGCCGGCGATGTACTGGCTGGACACGTGCTGGCCCAGGGCGGCCATCACCAGCTTGTCCTTCTTCATGGCGTTGAGGGCCTCCTCCAGGGAACCGGGCAGGGCCTCGATGCCCCGGCGTTTCCGGGTGGCGGGGGTCATGGTGAAGATGTTTTCCGTCACCTCGGGGGGCGGGGTCATATTGTGGGCAATGCCGTCCAGTCCGGCGGCCAGACAGACGGCCAAGGACAGGTAGGGGTTGCAGGCCGGGTCGGGGCAGCGCAGCTCCACCCGGGTGCCCTGGCCCCGGCTGGCGGGAATGCGGATGAGGGTGGAGCGGTTGGAGGCGGACCAGGCCATGTAGCAGGGGGCCTCAAAGCCGGGGACCAGCCGCTTGTAGGAGTTCACCAGGGGGTTGGTGATGGCCGCCATCCCCTTCATGTGGCGGAGAATGCCCGCGATGAAGGCGTAGCACTCCCGGGACAGGCCCTTCTCCCCTTTCTCGTCAAAGAATGCGTTTTTGCCGTTCTTGTACAGGGACATATTGGTGTGCATTCCGTTTCCGGCCAGGCCGTAGATGGGCTTGGGCATGAAGGTGGCGTGGAGGTTGTCCCGCTGGGCGATGGTTTTCACCGCCAGCTTGAAGGTCATGATCTTGTCGGCACACTCCAGGGCGGGGGCGTATTTGAAGTCGATCTCGTGCTGGCCGGGGGCCACCTCATGGTGGGACGCCTCGATCTCATAGCCCATCTGCTCCAGGGCCAGACAGATCCGCCGCCGGGTGGGCTCGCCGTGATCCAGGGGGCCCAGGTCGAAGTAGCCCGCCTCGTCGTTGGTTTTGGTGGTGGGCTTGCCGTCCTCGTCGGTCTGGAACAGGAAAAATTCCGCCTCCGGGCCTACGTTGAAGGTGTCGTAGCCCATGGCCTTCGCCCGCTCCAGCACGCGCTCCAGCACGCCCCGGGGATCGCCCACAAAGGAGGAGCCGTCCGGGTTGTGCACATCGCAGATCAGCCGCGCCACCTTGGCGTGCTGGGGCTCCCAGGGGAAGATCACGAAGCTGTCCAGATCGGGATAGAGGTACTGGTCGGACTCGTTGATGCGGACAAAGCCCTCGATGGAGGAGCCGTCCAGCATGATCTCGTTGTTCACCGCCCGCTCCACCTGGGAGGCGGTGATGGCCACGTTTTTCAGCTGACCGAAAATGTCGGTGAACTGCATCCGGATGAACTTGACGTCCTCCTCCCGCACGATGCGGATGATGTCCTCTTTCGTATAGCCCATGTTGGCTTCCCCTTTCCTGAGCGGCCCCGCCGGGGGAAACGCCCCGGACCGGACTGCCGTTTTCTCTCTCAAATATGGGTTCAGTATATCATAAAGGCCGTTTTTGTCAATCAATTTCTGCTCCGGCGCAAAATTTCAGCTCAAAAATCAGGTTCAAACGCCTCACAAACCAAATTCTTGTGATTTCTCACATTTTCGAGGGGCGGGCCGCTCCCGAAACGAGAATCCCCAGATGATGGAATTGTGGGCCAATGACACAGCTTTCTGGGGAAAAACATGAAAATTCTGGCCGTTTTTTACTTGACAATCCCGGATACCCTGTTTAAAATAGTAGAGCGATTTGCAGGGAGCTTATCATTTACACTTTTAGATAATTTTTGGAGGTATGTCGCAATGGATCATAAGTACGTCTATCTGTTCTCAGAGGGCAACGCAAATATGCGGGAGCTTCTGGGCGGCAAGGGGGCCAACCTGGCCGAGATGACCAACATCGGCCTGCCCGTCCCCCAGGGCTTCACCATCACCACCGAGGCCTGCACCCGCTACTACGACGACGAGCGCAAAATCGGTGATGACATCCAGGCGGAGATCATGGAGTATATCGACAAGCTGGAGTCCATCACCGGCAAGAAGTTCGGCGATAAGGAGAACCCCCTGCTGGTGTCCGTCCGTTCCGGCGCGCGGGCCTCCATGCCCGGTATGATGGACACGATCCTGAACCTGGGCCTCAATGAGGACGTGGTGGCGGTGCTGTCTGAGAAATCCGGCAACCCCCGCTGGGCCTGGGACTGCTACCGCCGCTTCATCCAGATGTACTCCGACGTGGTGATGGAGGTGGGCAAGAAGTATTTTGAGCAGCTCATCGACCAGATGAAGGAGAAGAAGGGCGTCACCCTGGACGTGGAGCTGACCGCCGATGATTTGAAGGAGCTGGCGGGCCAGTTCAAGGCGGAGTACAAGGAGAAGATCGGCGCGGACTTCCCCGCCGACCCCAAGGAGCAGCTCATGGGGGCCATCCAGGCCGTGTTCCGCTCCTGGGACAACCCCCGGGCCAACGTGTACCGCCGGGACAACGATATTCCCTACTCCTGGGGCACCGCCGTCAACGTGCAGTCCATGGCTTTCGGCAACATGGGCGACGACTGCGGCACCGGCGTGGCCTTCACCCGCAACCCCGCCACCGGCGAGAAGAAGCTGTTCGGCGAGTTCCTGACCAACGCCCAGGGCGAGGACGTGGTGGCCGGCGTGCGCACTCCCATGCCCATCAGCGAGATGGCGGACAAGTTCCCCGAGGCCTTCGCCCAGTTCGAGGGCGTCTGCAAGACCCTGGAGGATCACTACCGGGATATGCAGGACATGGAGTTCACCGTGGAGCACGGCAAGCTCTATATGCTCCAGACCCGCAACGGCAAGCGCACCCCCGCCGCCGCGCTGAAGATCGCCTGCGACCTGGTGGACGAGGGTATGATCGACGAGAAGAAGGCGGTGGCCATGATCGAGCCCCGCTCCCTGGACACCCTGCTCCACCCCCAGTTTGACGGCGCGGCCTTGAAGGAGGCCCCCATGCTGGCCTCCGCCCTGGGCGCGTCCCCCGGCGCGGCCTCCGGAAAGATCGTCTTCTCCGCCGAGGAGGCCAAGGAGTGGGCCGCCCGGGGCGAGAAGGTGGTGCTGGTCCGGCTGGAGACCTCCCCGGAGGACATTGAGGGCATGAAGGCCGCCCAGGGTATCCTGACGGTGCGGGGCGGCATGACCTCCCACGCCGCCGTGGTGGCCCGGGGCATGGGCAAGTGCTGCGTGTCCGGCTGCGGCGAGATCAAGATGGACGAGGAGAACAAGCAGTTCGAGCTGGCGGGCAAGACCTTCCATGAGGGCGACTGGCTGTCCCTGGACGGCTCCACCGGCAAGATCTATGACGGCGCGGTTCCCACCGTCCCCGCCTCCATCGGCGGCGAATTCGGTCGGGTGATGGGCTGGGCGGACAAGTACCGCCGCCTGGAGGTCCGCACCAACGCCGACACCCCCCACGACGCCGCCCAGGCCCGGAAGTTCGGCGCGCAGGGCATCGGCCTGTGCCGCACCGAGCATATGTTCTTTGACGGGGACCGCATCCCCGCCATCCGGGAGATGATCTGCTCCGACACCGTGGAGCAGCGGGAGAAGGCCCTGAATAAGCTGGAGCCCATGCAGCAGTCCGACTTTGAGGGCATCTACGAGGCCATGGAGGGCCTGCCTGTCACCATCCGTTTCCTGGACCCCCCCCTGCACGAGTTCGTGCCCACCGAGGAGGCCGACATTGAGAAGCTGGCCTCCGACATGGGTAAGACCGTGGCGGAGATCAAGGCCATCATCGCCGGACTTCACGAGTTCAACCCCATGATGGGCCACCGCGGCTGCCGCCTGAGCGTCACCTTCCCCGAGATCGCCAGGATGCAGACCAAGGCCGTTATCAAGGCCGCTCTGGCGGTGCAGGCCCGCCATCCGGAGTGGAACATCGTTCCCGAGATCATGATCCCCCTGGTGGGCGAGCTGAAGGAGTTTGCCTACGTCAAGAGCATCGTCACCGGCGTGGCCGACGAGCTGCTGAAGGAGGCTGGCTCCAGCATGACCTACAAGGTGGGCAACATGATCGAGACTCCCCGGGCCGCCATGACTGCCGACGACATCGCCCCCATCTCCGACTTCTTCTCCTTCGGCTCCAACGACCTGACCCAGCTGGTGTTCGGCTTCAGCCGGGACGACGCAGGCAAGTTCCTGAGCTCCTACTATGAGAAGAAAATCTATGAGCAGGACCCCTTTGCCAAGCTGGATCAGCACGGCGTGGGCCGCCTGATCTCCAACGCCACCCGCTGGGGCCGCTCCACCAACCCCGGTATCCACGTGGGCATCTGTGGCGAGCACGGCGGCGATCCCGCCTCCGTGGAGTTCTGCCACAAGATCGGGCTGGACTACGTCTCCTGCTCCCCCTTCCGGGTGCCCATCGCGCGGCTGAGTGCCGCCCAGGCCGCTATCGCGGAGGGCAAGTGATTTCCCTTGTCACAATTTGAAGCATAAGGATGTGCCGCACCTGAGTCAATCAGGTGCGGCACGTTTTATTTCTCCCTCTCCCCTTTTAATATGGACACGCCGCTCAAGCATACAGTTTGAGTGGAGGTGGTATCCATGTGGACGGCATGGCTGTTATTGACGCTGAACGGACTTTTTTTCACCCTGCGGCTGGCGGGGAATACAGGATCCTTTCCCCGGGCTCTCAGCCGGGAGGAGGAGCAGGACTGCCTGGAGCGGATGGCCCGGGGGGATACGGACGCCCGGGATGAGCTGATTGAGCACAATCTGCGGCTGGTGGCACATATTGTGAAGAAGTATTACACCCCAAACGGGGACCAGGACGATCTGATCTCTATTGGAACCATCGGCCTGATCAAAGGGGTGTCCACGTTCAAGCCGGACAAAAACGTGCGGCTTGCCACCTATGCCAGCCGGTGTATTGAGAATGAAATCCTGATGTACTTCCGCTCACAGCGCAAGCTCCAGGGGGAGCTTTCCCTCTCCGACTCCCTGGACAGCGACGGCGAAAACGGCTCCCTGTCCCTCATCGACGTGGTGCGGGTGGACGACAATATGCTGGAGGAGCTGGATCTCCGGGATGCCTGCGCCAAGGTGCGGCGGTGCGTGGACGCCTGCCTCACCGGACGGGAGGCCCACATCATCCGCCTGCGCTACGGTTTGAACGACCAGGCCCCCCTTACCCAGCGGGAGATCGCATCGCTGTGCGGGATTTCCCGCTCCTATGTGTCCCGCATCGAAAAAAAAGCCCTGGAAAAGCTGCGGGTCGAATATGAGAGGCGATGAGAATCCGCCCCGGCCCTCCTTTACTTTTTGCCTCGGATCGTCTATAATTAAAGCACTCTGTCGAAACAGGAGCGGTACGCCATGGCTAATTTCACCCGGAGGGCCATCAAGGAAAGCTTTCTCAAGCTGCTCAACCAGCGGCCCTTAAATCAGATCACCATCAAAGACATTGTGGAGGACTGCGGCATCAACCGCAACTCCTTCTACTACCACTTTGAGGACCTGCCCGCCCTGGTGGAGGAGATGGTGGCGGAGCAGGTACAGGCCCTCCTCCAAAAGCACCCCACCGTGTCCTCCGTGGAGGAATGCGCCGACGCGGTGATCGAGCTGGTGATGGAAAACAGGCGGGCCGTCTACCACATCTATCACTCCCTGAGCCGGGACGTGTTCGAGCGGCACCTCATGGACGGCTGCGGCTGCATCGTGTCCACCTACTTAAAGACGGAGTTCGCCGGTAAGCCCATCGACCCGGCGGACCTGAACGCCCTCATCCGGCTGCACAAGTGCGCCTGCTTCGGCTCAGTCATCGACTGGCTTAACGGCGGCATGAAGGACGATATCGCCGATTACTTCCGCCGCGTGTGCGCGCTGCAGAAAAGCGGGTTGGAACACCTGGAGCATTAAATGATACCCTTTTTCAACACGGGGCGGCTCTGTACCCAGTTTTAGGCACAGAGCCGCCCCGTGTCTGAATTTCAGTCAGCGCAGTCCCCGTGCCTAAAAAATAGGCACGGGGACTTTTTTTGCCCATGGTAAGCGCGCCGCCCCCCTGCTATACTCACCATCACAAGGAAACGCAAGGAGGTGTAAATCTTGAAAACCCGTTCAACCCTTCCCATGTGGGTAGCCAAGTCCGGCTACATCGTCATGTCCCTGGTGTTCTGCGCCGCCGGGACCGCCTGCATCGCCAACCCCGGCCTGTCCGCCGCGGTTATCGGCCGGGTGCTGGGTGCGGCCATGATTCTGTTCGGGGCCGTCAAGCTGGTGGGCTACTGCTCCCGGGACCTGTACCGGCTGGCCTTTCAGTACGACCTGGGCTTCGGGCTGCTGCTGATCGCCCTGGGGACGCTGGTGCTGATCCGGCCCGCGGGGGTGCTGGACTTCCTGTTCACCGCCCTGGGGGTCGCCGTCCTCACCGACGGCCTTTACAAGGTGCAGATCGCCGTGGACGCCAAACGCTTCGGCGTCTCCGCCTGGTGGCTGACTCTGGTTCTGGCCGTGGCCGCCGGGGGCGTCGGGCTGGCCCTGGTGTTCCGGCCCTGGGACAGTGCCCGGCTGCTCACCATCCTGCTGGGCGCGGCCCTGCTGGCGGAGGGCATTTTGAACCTGTGCGTGGCGGTCAGTACGGTGAAAATCGTGAGCTACCAGCAGCCGGATGTGATTGAAGTCACCTCCTTCGAGGTGGAAAACGAAACATTGTGAACTGTGAAAGGACGTATGCTGTATGAAATTCGCGAAAGCGGTGGTCAAATGCCGCGTTCCCATCCTGATCCTGACCCTGCTGCTGATGATCCCCTCCACGCTGGGCATGGCAGCCACCCGGGTCAACTACGATATGCTCAACTACCTGCCCGAGGACATGGACACCGTCATCGGCCAGAATGAGCTGCTGGACGGCTTCCACAAGGGGGCCTTCTCCTTCCTCATCCTGGAGGATATGCCCGCCAAAGACGCCGCCGCCCTGAAAAAGCAGGTGGAACAGGTGGAGCACGTGGACACCGTGCTGTGGTATGACAGCCTCATGGAGCTATCCGTCCCCATGGAGCTGCTGCCCGACAAGCTCTACCAGGCGTTCAATACGGAAAACGCCACTATGATGGCGGTGTTCTTCGACACCTCCACCTCCTCCGATCTCACCATGGACGCCATCCGGGAGATCCGCTCCATCGCCGGGGAACAGTGCTTCGTGTCCGGTATGTCCGCCCTGGTGACGGATTTAAAGGATCTGTGCGAGGTGGAGGAGCCTATCTATGTGGGCATTGCCGTAGCCCTGGCCTGCGGGGCCATGCTGCTCCTGCTGGACAGCTGGCTGGTGCCCTTCGTGTTCCTGGCCAGCATCGGCATGATGATTTTGATGAACTTAGGCTCCAACTACTTCCTGGGGGAGATTTCCTACATCACCAAAGCCCTGTCCGCCGTGCTTCAGCTCGCCGTCACCATGGACTATTCCATCTTCCTGTGGAACAGCTACAACGAGCAGCGGCGGCTCTATGACGACGGCAGGGAGGCCATGGCCCACGCGATTCAAGCAACCCTCACCTCTGTGCTGGGCTCCTCCATCACCACCGTGGCGGGCTTCATCTCCCTGTGCTTCATGTCCTTCACCATGGGCCGCGACCTGGGCATCGTCATGGCAAAGGGCGTACTGCTGGGGGTGCTGGGCTGTGTCACCGTTCTGCCCGCGCTGATTTTGGTATTCGACAAGCCCCTGCAAAAGACCCGCCACCGCTCCCTCATCCCCAGAATGGACCGGCTGGCCGGCGGTGTAGTGAAGGCGTTCCCTGTGTTCCTGGTGGTGTTCGCCCTCATCGTGCCCCCCGCCCTGTACGGCTATAACAGAACCAACGGCGAGGTCTATTACGACATGGGCCAGTGCCTGCCCCAGGATATGGAGTATGTCATCGCCGAGGGCAAGCTCCGGGACGAGTTCCACATCGCCTCCACCCATATGCTGCTGGTAGACGCGAAGCTGCCCGCCAAACAAGTGCGGGCCATGGCGGACGAGATGGAGCGGGTGGACGGTGTGAAGTACGTGCTGGGTATGGAGTCCGTGGTGGGCTCCCGCATCCCGGAGGAAGTTCTGCCGGAGTCCGTCACCTCCAAGCTGAAAAGCGGAAACTGGCGGCTGCTACTGATTAACTCGGAATACAAGGTGGCCAGCGACGAGGTGAACGCCCAGATCGGCGAGCTGAACCGCATTTTGAAGCAGTACGACCAGGGCGGTATGCTCATCGGAGAGGCCCCCTGCATGAAGGACATGATCCAGACCACCGACCACGACTTCAAGATGGTGAACACTGTGTCCATCATCGCCATTTTCCTCATTATCGCCCTGGTGGAAAAGAGCTTCACCCTGCCCTTCCTGCTCATCGCGGTGATTGAGGCCGCTATCTTTGTCAACCTGGGCCTGCCCCACTACCTGGGCCAGAGCCTGCCCTTCATCGCCCCCATCTGCATCAGCACCATCCAGCTGGGGGCCACGGTGGACTATGCCATTTTGATGACCACCCGCTACAAAACGGAGCGCATGGGCGGCGCGGATAAGAGACAGGCGGTCCACACCGCCCTGACTACCTCCATCCCCTCCGTCATCGTGTCCGGCATGGGGCTGTTCGCCGCCACCTTCGGCGTGGCCCTGTATTCCGAGATCGACATCATCAGCTCCATGTGTATGCTCATGGCCCGCGGGGCCATCATCAGCATGGCGTCCGTTATCTTCACCCTGCCCGCCCTGCTGCTGCTGTGCGACAAGCTCATCCGCGCCACCACTGTAGGCATGAAACAGCCCAACCACCCCAAAATTTCCGATCAGGAGGTTATGTAACATGAAAAAGCCCGTTATAAAGGTAATGTCCCTTACTCTATGTGCGGCCCTGGCCCTGGGAGGCCTGGGCGGTACGGTATACGCTCTGAACGCCGCCGGGAATCCCGCCCCCGCCCAATCCGTTCCGGCGGAACCCAGCGGCGAGACCGCCCCCACCGGGGATCGGAACATCAAGGACGAAACCGTCTACGTGCTGGCCCGGGCGGACGGTTCGGTGGAGAAGATCATCGTCAGCGACTGGGTGCGGAATACCCAGGGCGGCGATACCATCCACGATGTAACCCGGCTCACCGAGATTGAGAACGTGAAGGGCAGCGAGACCTACACCCTGGGCGGGGACAACGCCTGCGTGTGGGACGCCAAGGGGAACGATATCTATTACCAGGGCTCCATCGACCAGGAGCTGCCCGTGTCGGTGGCGGTGTCTTACACCCTGGACGGCCAGCCCGTCTCCCCGGAGGAGCTGACAGGGAAAAGCGGCCGTGTGTCCATCCGTTTCGACTATACCAACCACCAATACGAGCTGGTGGACATCGGCGGCAGACAGGAAAAAATTTACGTTCCCTTCGCCATGCTCACCGGGGTAGTGCTGGATAACGACGTGTTCTCCAATGTATCCGTGTCCAACGGCAAGCTTGTGAACGACGGCGACCGCACCATTGTGGCGGGGCTGGCCCTCCCCGGCCTCCAGGACAGCCTGGGGCTGGACCGGGACACCCTGGACCTGCCCGGGTATGTGGAAATCACCGCAGACGTGGAGGGCTTCACCCTGGAAACCACTGTCACCCTGGCGGCCAACGGCCTGTTCAACGACATAGCCTGTGAAGTTAATGAGCTTGACGGCGTTGACGAGCTGGATGACGAGCTGGACCAGCTCACCGACGCCATGGATCAGCTGATGGACGGCTCCTCCCGGCTGTACGACGGGCTTTGCGCCCTGCTGGACAGCTCCAACGAACTGGCGGCGGGCATTGACAAGCTGGCGGCAGGGGCCGCCCAGCTCAAGCAGGGTGCGGACGGCCTGTCTGCCGGGGCGGGCCGTCTCCAGACCGGGGCCGCCGCTTTGAGCCAGGGCCTGGACGCCTTGGCCCAGCAGAACGCCGCCCTGAACGGCGGCGCGGCCCAGGTGTTCCAAACCCTGCTCAACACCGCCGATGCCCAGCTGGCCGCAGCGGGCGTGCAGGCCCCCAAACTCACAGCACAGAACTACGCCCAGGTGCTGGAGGGCGTCATCGCCTCCGCCGGGAACTCCCCCGCCGGACAGCAGGTGTCCGCGCTGAAAGCCTCCCTGGACAGCTACAACAGCTTCTATCAGGGACTTCAGCAGTACACCGCCGGGGTGTCCCAGGCCCAGGACGGGGCCAGGGAATTGAATACCGGCATCGGCACGCTGAAATCCGGCGCGGACAGCCTGGGCGTTGGCGCTGGCCAGCTCTACGACGGCATCCTTACCATGCGGAACAGATCCCCCGCCCTCATCGACGGCGTGACCCGGCTGCGGGACGGGGCCATGGAGCTGTCCGATGGGCTGAAGGAGTTCAATGAAAAGGGCGTACAGAAGCTGGTGGACGCCTTCGATGGCGGCCTGGGCCAGCTCATGGACCGGATGGACGCGGTGAAGGCCGTGTCGGAGCGGTACGCCTCCTTCTCCGGCATCAGCCCCGACATGGATGGACAGGTCAAGTTCGTGTGGCGCACCGAGGCGGTAAAGGCCCAGGACTAACGCCGGAAACTCCAAGTCTTTCAAATGAGCACTATCGTTCCAAGCATGGGTGTGGCCAGCACAGGCCGCACCCATGCTCCGTATTTGCGCCCCATTCCGTCCCGCTGATTGCGGAAAGGGAATTGATTTTCCCTTTCCAGTGTGATATACTTCCCCCGCCGCAAGGCGTGATACAAGCAATCGGAAGTGGATACCATGAACACGGCCACAGAACAGCCCATAGAAAAGGAACCCTTTTTCACCCGGGACAGCGGGTTCTACAAGACCCTGTTCCGGATGCTGCTGGTGGTGGCGATGCAAAACCTGGTGGCCTACAGCGTAAATATGGCGGACAACATCATGCTGGGCGTTTACAGCCAGGATTCCCTGTCCGCCGCCGCCACCGTCAATCAGGTATTTTTCGTGGTGCAGCAGTTTGCCCTGTCCATCGGCAACGCCCTGGTCGCGCTGGCCGCCCAGTATTGGGGCCAGAACCGCCCCGGCCCCGTGCGGACGCTGACGGGCATCGCCCTCAAGCTGGGGGTGATCCTCAGCGTAGCACTGGTGGCGGTCTGCGCCCTGTTCCCGGAGCCGCTGCTCTACCTGTTTACCGACTCGGCGGCGATTGTGGCGGAGGGGACCAAGTACCTGTCCCTGCTCCAGTGGACCTTTGCCCTGTTCATCCTCACCAACGTGCTGATGGCGGCCCTGCGCAGCGTGGGCATTGTGAACATCTCCTTTTACGTGTCGGTGGTCTCCCTGCTCGTCAACGTGGGCATTAACTACACCCTGATCTTCGGCAGGTTCGGCTTCCCGGAGCTGGGCATCCTGGGTGCCGCGGTGGGCACGCTCACCGCCCGGACGCTGGAATTTTTGATCGTGCTGGCCTACATCCTGAAGGTGGACAAAAAGCTCCGCCTGTTCAGCGGCGGCGCGCTGCTGCGGCGGGACCCCGCCCTCCGCCGGGACTACGCCAAGGTCTACCTGCCCATCATGTGCTCCCAGGTGCTGTGGGGGATCTCGGTGCCCATGCAGACCGCCATCCTGGGCCACCTGTCCGACGACGCCATCGCCGCCAACTCCATCGCCACCACCTTCTACCAGTATTTGAAGGTAATCGTCATCGCCATGTCCTCTGTGTCCGCGGTGATGATCGGCAGTGCCATCGGCCGGGGCGAGCGGAAGCGCGTCCGATCGGATGCCCGCTCCATGGCCGCCATCGACGTGGCCATCGGCTGCGTGCTGGCGGCCACGCTGTTTGTGCTCCGGGGACCGCTGGTGTCGCTGTACGACCTGACGCCGGAGGCGGCGGAAATGGCCCGCAGCCTCATCGCCGTCATGAGCGTGGTGATGATCGGGATGTCCTACCAGATGCCGGTGAGCTTCGGCATCATCCAGGGGGGCGGCGACGCGGGCTTCACCATGAAGATGAACCTGATCTCCACCTGGCTCATTGTAATGCCCCTGTCCTTTATGGCGGCCTTCTGGTGGAGGTGGCCGGTGGAGGCGGTCGTGCTGGTGATCCAGTCCGACCAGATTTTCAAGGGCCTGCCCACCTACCTGCGCTTCCGCAAATACCAGTGGATGAAGAAGCTGACCCAGGATGGATGAGCACGCCCTCGCCCCTGCTCATCCCGAAATGCCACATAAAAAAGCAAGCCGCGCCGCAGCCGCAGGCGGAAACGGAGGGAAACCATGCGAATCATCATCTCACCCGCCAAGAAAATGGCGGCAGACACGGACAGCCTCGCCGCGGACGGACTGCCCGCCCTTCTGGAGCGGACGGAGCGGCTGAAGGCCGTCCTCCAGGAAATGTCCCCGGCAGAATTGCAGGCCCTTTGGAAGTGTAACGACGCCATCGCCAAGCGGAACGTGGAGCGGCTGTCCGCCATGGATCTGCGCCGCCGCCTCACCCCCGCCATCCTCTCCTACGAGGGCATCCAGTACCAGTACATGGCCCCCCGGGTGATGGAGACAGCCCAGCTGGACTATCTCCAGGAGCATCTGCGCATCCTGTCCGGCTTCTACGGCCTGCTGCGGCCCCTGGACGGCGTAACCCCCTACCGGCTGGAGATGCAGGCCAGGCTTCCGGTGGACGGGCACCGCGATCTGTATGGCTTCTGGGGGGACGCCCTGGCCCGACGGCTCGCCGCCGAGACGGATTTTGTGCTCAACCTGGCCTCTAAGGAGTACAGCCGCGCGGTGGAGCCCCACTTACCCAAATCCGTCCGTTTCCTCACCTGCGCCTTTGGCGAATGGAAGGACGGCAAAATCGTGGAAAAAGGCACGATGTGCAAGATGGCCCGGGGCCAGATGGTGCGCTGGCTGGCGGAGAACGGCGTCACAAGCTGGGCCGATATCCGGGCGTTTGACCAGCTGGGGTATCAGTACCAGCCGGATCAGTCCACTGAGCACCACAGCGTATTTCTGAAAACCGCGCAGAAAGCAACCGCCCACGGCTGACCGTGGGCGGTTGCTTTCGATTCATTTGTCCCCTTTGAGATACGCCAAAACCTCCGCCGCGTTGGTGTCCGGCTTCACCTTGGGCATGACCTTTTCGATCACGCCGTTCTCGCCGATGATGAAGGTGGAGCGCACCACGCCCATGCTCACCTTGCCGTACAGCTTTTTCTCCTGCCATGCGCCGTAGGCCTGGATGACGGCCAGCTCCGGGTCGGAGAGCAGGAGGAAGGGCAGCCCGTACTTCTCCGCAAATTTTTTGTGTGAGGCTGTGGAGTCCTTGCTGATCCCGATCACCACCGCGCCGATCTGCTGAAACTCCTCAAATGCCCCGGCAAAGGCGCAGGCCTGACGGGTACAGCCGGGGGTGTTGTCCCGGGGGTAGAAGTACAGCACCACCTTCTTCCCGGCAAAGTCCGCCAGGGAAACGGGCTTCCCCTCCCCGTCCGGCAGCGTAAAACCAGGCGCGTTCGCGCCAGCCTCCAGCAGCTTGTTTGTCTCCATATTCATATCTCCATCGTTCAAATTTTCTGTGGATGATTGCTGACACCATCAGTATACCGGAAATACCCGCCAATTTCAAGCCTGAATAGACACCCGGCGCGCGTTTCCGCCCCACTGTCTCCGGCCCAGATACCGGATCAGATCCAAAAGGGTGACATTGTCACAGACCCAGGCCGCCTTTTTGTTTATACTGCACTCATCACACAAGATAAGGAGACAAAAGCCATGTCTGCAATCAATATCAATCAAACCAACTTCCCCGCAGAGGTCCTCCGCTCCGACCGCCCCGTCCTGCTGGACTTCTGGGCCCCCTGGTGCGGCCCCTGCCGCATGGTGGGCCCCATCCTGGAGGAGATCGCGGCGGAACGCCCCGATGTCAAGGTGGGCAAGGTCAATGTGGACGAACAGCCGGAGCTGGCGGGTCAGTTCGGCATCACCAGCATCCCCACCCTGATGGTACTGAAGAACGGCGAGATCGTGAATCAGGCTATGGGCGCGCGGCCCAAAAGCCAGATTCTGGCCCTGCTGTAAAGGAGGTATGCTTTATGGGATTCTTTGATTTTCTGAAAGGCCCTGACATCAACCAGGGCGTCGCCGAGTGGAACGCCACCCCCGGCGCGGTGCTGCTGGATGTGCGCACCCCCCAGGAATACCGGGAGGGCCACATCCCCAACAGCGTCAACCTGCCCTTGCAGAGCCTGGGCGGTGGGGCGTCCGTCCCCGCCGGGAAGGACGCGCCCCTGTTCGTCTACTGCCACAGCGGGGCGCGGAGCCGGCAGGCAGTCAGCCTGCTGGGACAGATGGGCTATGCCCACGCGAAAAATATCGGCGGCATAGCCGCCTATCAGGGAAAGGTGGAACGCTGAATGAAGGTTGTCATTGTGGGCGGCGTGGCGGGGGGTGCCACAGCGGCGGCACGGCTGCGCCGCCTGGACGAGCAGGCGGCGATCGTGGTGTTCGAGCGGTCAGGCTATATCTCCTACGCCAACTGCGGCCTGCCCTACTACATCGGCGGGGCCATTGAGGACCGGGACGCCCTCACCCTCCAGACCCCGGAGAGCTTCGGTGCCCGCTTCCAGGTGAAGATGCGGGTGCGCCACGAGGTCACCGCCATCCATCCGGACCGCAAAACCGTCGCCGTGAAGAACCTGGGGACGGGAGAGGTGTTCGAGGAGTCCTACGACAAGCTGATCCTCTCCCCCGGCGCGAAGCCCGCCAAGCCCCCCATCCCGGGGATTGATCTGGACCGGATCTTCACCCTGCGGACGGTGGAGGACACCCTCCGCCTCAAGGACTACATCGGCACCGCCCGCCCCAAATCCGCGGTGCTGGTGGGCGGCGGCTTCATCGGGGTGGAGCTGGCGGAGAACCTGCGGGAGCTGGGGCTGGAGGTCACCATCGTAGAACAGCTTCCCCAGCTGATGAGCCCCTTCGACCCCGACATGGCGGCCTTCCTCCACGGCGAGATGCGGAAAAACGGAGTCAAGCTGGCCCTGGGCCGCGCCGTGGCGGGCTTTGAGGCCCGGGACGGCGGCGTGGACGTGCTGCTGAAGGACGGGGAAACCCTCCACGCCGACCTGGCGGCCCTGGCCATCGGCGTCACTCCGGACACCGCCCTGGCCAAGGAGGCGGGGCTGGAGCTGGGCCTCCGGGGCAGTATTGTGGTCAACGACCGGATGGAGACCTCTCTCCCGGACATCTACGCCGTGGGGGACGCCGTCCAGGTAAAGCACGCCGTCACCGGACAGGACGCGCTGATCTCCCTGGCGGGCCCCGCCAACAAGCAGGGCCGGATCGCGGCGGACAATATCTGCGGCGGGGACAGCCGCTACCTTGGCAGTCAGGGTAGCTCCGTCCTCAAGGTGTTCGGCATGACGGCGGCGGCCACCGGGCTGAACGAGACCGCCGCCAGGCGGGCGGGGCTGGACGTGGATCGGGTGGTGCTGTCCCCCATGAGCCACGCGGGTTACTACCCAGGCGGCAAGCTGATGACCATGAAGGTGGTCTTTGAAAAGGGGAGCTGCCGCCTGTTAGGGGCCCAGATCGTGGGCTACGAAGGGGTGGATAAGCGGATCGACGTGCTGGCCACCGCCCTGCGCGCCGGACTGACGGCCCTCCAGCTCAAGGATCTGGATCTGGCCTACGCGCCGCCCTACTCCTCCGCCAAGGACCCGGTCAATATGGCGGGATTCCTGGTGGAGAACCTGGAGAAAGGGGTTGTGAAGCAGTTCCACCTGGAGGACGTGGACGCCCTGCCCAGGGACGGCAGTGTGACTCTGCTGGACGTGCGCACCCCCCAAGAGTACGCCGGAGGCTATGTGGAGGGCTTCCAGCTCATCCCCGTGGACGTCCTGCGCAAACGGCTGGGGGAGCTGGAGCGGGGCAAGCCGGTATACGTCATGTGCCAGAGCGGCCTGCGCAGCTACATTGCCTGCCGCATCCTGGCGGGGCACGGGTTTGAGACCTACAATTTCTCCGGCGGCTTCCGGTTCTACGACGCGGTCAGGAACGACCGCCGGCTCATTGAGCGGGCCTCGGCCTGCGGCATGGATCAGTAAAAAGGCCCCGCCCCGCTTCCGGTTTGGAAGCGGGGCGGGGTATTCTCACGTCCGGCTCAATTCCTCCAGCCGCTTTTCGTCCAACAGCTCCACCGCCCCCCGGGACAGCTTCACCAGTCCCTCTCCCTGGAGGTAGCGCAGCATCCGGGTCACCACCTCCCGGTGGGTGCCCAGGTGGTTGGCAATGGCCTCGTGGGTAATGGACAGCCGGTTCCCGCCCTCAATGGCGGCCTCCTCCAGCAGAAAGCCCGCCACCCTCCGGTCCATGCTTTTCCACATCACCTGCTCCAGCAGCCACATCACCTCGGAGAACCGGGCGGCCATGATCTCATTGGTGTAGTTGGACAGCGGGGCAGACTGGGCCATGATCCGCTGGTAAATCTCGGTGGGGATCACCCAGAGCTCCGTGTCCTTCTCCGCCTGGATGGTCACGTCAAACTGGAGGCTTCGCAGCATACAAGAGGCGGAAAACAGGCAGATGTCCCGGTCGAACAGCCGATAGAGGGTGATCTCCCGCCCCCCGTCCGACAGGATGTAGGCCCGGAGCCGTCCGGACTCCACCAGCAGCAGTCCGGCGCAGTCGGCACTGCCGTTGTGAATCACCGTGCCCGCCTCGATCCGGCGGCGGATCAGGCTGTTCCTGATGCGCTCCTGATGCTCCCCCGTCAGCTCATCCCAGATGGGAAACCAGTCTTGAACCTTCATTCCAATCCTCCACACAGATGCGGCTGTTTGCGGGGCAAGGGGGCGGCTTTGCCGCCCCCTTGCCCCGCCTCGGTGAAATGCTCAGAAGCTCCGCGCCTCAGGCCCGCCAAAGGCCATGCAGATTGCAGTAGGCGTAGACGGCCTCCACCTCGTCGCCCTCGCACAGGGCGAAGCAGGCGGCAGGCTCACTGCCGGGGCTGAGCACCTTCCGCTGGTTCCCCTGCTTGGTTTGAAGGGAAATCCACTCAATATGGTGCTCCTGCGCCATGGGATGCTCCACGGAGCCCACCTGTACCTTGACCAGATTCCCCTCCACCTGATACACGGGGATGTGCTTTTCGGTGGCGGCCTCGGTGGTGCCGGCGACCAGCTCGGTCATCTTCTGCCCGCAGCACATCACCGGCACCCCCGCGTTCTTCACCATCGCGATGATATTGCCGCAGTGCCCGCAGATATAAAATTTCTGTTCCATGTTTCAATTCCTCCTGCTTATTTTTCCGGAGCAAGCTCCGCTTCCGGTGTGTTTATGCCCGTCCGCATACCATCCAGCCACTGGCCCTGTCCCCGTCCGTTTTCCGCCGCCTCTCAAATACGGAAACGTCTGATGAGGCCATTCAAGGCCCGCGCCTGCTGGGACAGTTCCCGCGATACCGCCGCGCTTTTCTCCGCCGCGGCGGAGTTGCTCTGGACCACCACGGAAATCTCCTTGATCCCGGTTTCCACCAGCGAGATCATCTCCGACTGCTGGACGCTGGCGGCGGCGATCTCGTCCATCAGCGTCTTGATGGACTGGATGCAGCTGTTGATGTCCCGCATGGCGGAGACGGCCAGATCCGTGGACTCGCTCCCCGTCTTCGCGCTCTGAATGGAGCGGCTGATGAGCTGGTTGGTGTTCTGGGCGGCCGCGGCGGATTTTGCCGCCAGATTGCGGACCTCGTCCACCACTACGGAGAAGCCCTTCCCCGCGCTTCCGGCCCGGGCAGCCTCCACAGCGGCGTTCAGTGCCAGGATACTGGTCTGGAAGGCGATATCCTCAATGGTGTTGATGATGGTGCCGATCTGGGTAGAGGACTGGTCGATGTGCTGGGTGGCCGTGGTGATCTGCTCCATCCTGGTGTCCGCCTCGGCGGCGTAGCTGGTAGCCAGACCCACCTGCTGGGTGGCACTGCCGCAGCGCACCGCGCTGGTCTGGATCTGGGCGGTGATGGAGGTCACGTTCTCCATCAGCCCCTCCACGGAGGACGCCTGCTCTGTCGTCCCCTGGGCCATTTCGCCCAGGATGCGCCCCACATCGTCAATGGTCTTGCGCAGGCAGCTGCATACCCCGTGGGTGGTCTGGGCGATCATGCCGATCTCATCGGAGCGGCCGTAGAAGGGCTCCAGCTCCTGGTCCGCCGACAGGTTCAGATCCCCCAGCCGCCCGATGGCCCGCTCCACCACCATAAGCTCGCGGCCCTCTCTCCGCAGGATCAGCAGGGTGATCAGAATAACGGCGGCGGCGGTGACGGCGCACATCACGCCCACCAGAACCCGCACCATTGTCACGGCACCATAGACCTCCGTGGCGTTGTCCCGGACCATAAAGACCCAGCCCCGGTCCCGCAGGTACTTGTAGACCACCAGCTGCCGAACCCCGGCTTCATCCCGGTAGGAGTAGGTGTTGGCCTGGGTGCCGCCGTCCTCCTGGATGCGCCGGAGGATCTCCAGATACCCGGACTCGGTGGTGCTGGTGTTCAGCAGGGTTTCGTCCTCGTGGTAAAGGTACACTCCCGTCTCCACGTTCAGGAACACGTACTCGCTGCCGGGCAGGCCCTTGATGTTCAGGTTGAGCAGGGAATCCATCAGGTGGCTGGCATACACCCCCGCGCCCACATAGCCGATGCACCGCTGGTCCTCAAAGATGGGGTAGTACATAGACAGGATCATGCTGCCGGTGCCGGGGGACTGCATGATGCCCGAGTTGGTCAGCTCCTGTCGGGCCAGAATGGCGTTCCTGGAAGGTATTCAGCGAATCCCCCGGCCGGGTGGTTATGCCGATGGCCCCCTGGGCGGTGTGGGTGAGGACATGGGTTTCCGGTGTGGCAATGTACAGGCCCTCAAACACCCCGGCGGCGAAGTCCTCGGTGTACTTCTGGGCCTGGGCCAGCAGCTCCGGGTCATCCGGGTCCAAGAGCAGTGCCCGAACCTCGCCGCCCAAGGCGAAGGCTGTCATATATTCCTCTGCGATTCCTCTGCGGAGAGCACGTACGCATCAATGATGGACGCCCTTGACTCCACGGCATCGGTCATCTGATTGGTGATGTCGTTTTTGACTACGGAGGCCGCGTTGGTGGACACGAACAGCCATAGGATTGCCATGCCCACCAGGGTGACGATGATGGGCATGATTCCGATCCGCGCAGCAAGCTTTTTGTTTTCCATGAACTTCATAACAGTTCCCCTCCATCGGGAAAATATAGGATTGTCACCATCTCATATCATAGCCCATTGTTCCCAAAATTTCAAGAATTACCTGCGGCGAAATGAGCATTTTTTGATGGCTCAATCCACCGCCCAACGCCGCGCTATACCCCGTTCCTCCCGGCGGAAAACCGCCTCCCCTGCCGCGCAACAGGACTGCCCGCAAAAAATAAGCCCCTTCCCTGCCATCCGGCCCAACCTAATGGCAGAAAAGGGGCGTTTTTTCGGTTTGACTGTCCGTTACAGCGCGGCGTAGCCGTACTTGTCTATCACAGCCTCCAGGGGCTGGCCCGCCTTGCAGAGGGGGCACTCGTCGGGGTGGTGGCTGGCGTAGCCGGGCAGGTCGTTGGTGTTGAACAGGGACACCACCGGCATCCCGTCCACCTCCTTCACATGGCTGTAGATGGAGACAACCCCCGCTACGTTCCCGCCGTAATAGTGGATGCAGCGGATTCCCTTCCGGACCGTACTGCCGGTGGTGACGGAGGCCAGCAGCAGAAGCACGTTTTTCCCCTCCAGCATAAACCGGGCGTTGTCCCGGAAGATGAGCTTTCCATCCCGGCTCACGTTTTCCCGGAGCAGGTAGATCTCCTTTTCGGCGTTCACCGACAGGTTGCCGATCTGGGTAAGCTCGTGGGCCAGACAGGTGCCGATAACACGGGTTCCGTCCAGGCACAGGATGGTGTCCACCATGGTGTTGCGGGTGAGATCCCGCTGGGCCAGCTGCCGGGCCACCGCCTCTGCCTCCCGGAGGCAGGACTGCTGCTCGGTCACGTCAATGAAGTAGTTGGTGTGGCTGTTTCTGGTGGCGAAGTGGCCCTTTGCCACCCGCAGGGAGACGTTGCCGACGCTGATGGGAATTTTAAAAAACTTGGGCTGCATGGTCTTTCCTCCTTTTCATCTCCACGGCGGAGAGTAGTTCTCCTTAAATATACCATATTCCCCATCGGCTGTCCAGCTATTTTTGTGCAAATTCACAACATTTAGAAAATACTCAAATGCAGTTCCCCGCTCAGCCGCTCCAGCAGCTTGATCCCCGCCACGCTGTTCCCCTTGCGGTCCAGGGCGGGGCCGAATATGCCAATCCCCATGCGGGTGGGTGCCACCGCCATAATGCCTCCCCCCACGCCGCTCTTGGCTGGAACCCCCACCCGCAGGGCAAACTCCCCGGAACCGTCATACATACCGCAGGTCATCAAAATGGCGTTCACATACCGGGACAGGACGGAGGGGAAGATCCGCTCATTGGACACTGGCAGACGTCCCCGGTTGGACAGCACCGCCCCAATGTTGGCCAGCCCCCGGCAGTCCAACCGGATGGAGCAGGCCCGGAAGTAGCAGTCCAGCACCTCCTCCACGTCCCCGTCCAGCAGGCCGTGGGACTTCAGCAGGTAGGCCAGCGCGCGGTTCTTGCTGCCGTGGCTCTTTTCGGAGTGGTACACCGCCTCGTCTACCCCCAGCTCCCTGTCCCCCGCCAGCTTCCGGGTCAGGTCCAGCAGGCGGCTGAACCGCTCCTCATAGCTGCCGCCGTGGATCAGGCTGCACATGACGATGGCCCCCATGTTCACCATGGGGTTGATGTTCCCGCTGTCCAGGTGCTGGTCTCCGGAGTTGATGGCGTCAAAGGGCTTGCCCGTGGCCTCCACCCCCACCCGGCTCATGACGAACTCCGCCCCGTTGTCCAGCAGGGCCTGGAGCAGCAGAATGGGCTTGACGATGCTCTGAATGGTAAAGGGCTGGCGGCAGTCCCCCGCCCAGCTCCGCTTTCCCTCGCTCCCGATGATATAGATCCCCAGGGCCTCCGGATCCCCCTTGGCCAGCTCCGGGATATAGTCCGCCACCCGTCCCTCCCGGGCCGCAGGGCGGCATTCCTCCAGCAGACGCTCCAAAAGCTCCTCCATGGCATTTCCCTGCCTTTCCGGTTCAAGATAGTTTGACGGCGGCGCGAAAGGCCGGCCCGGTTCCGCCGGCCGGGCGCGGCGTGTTCGCCGGATCAAAGCGGCCCTGCCCAATCCACAGGCCAGAACCTGTTCTGATTTGGCAGGGCCGCTCCATTTTCAGGGCAAAGCCTTATTTGGTGGTGATGGCAGCCGTCCTGGTGGCCCCATCCCAGCCCACGGTGAAGGTGCCCATGACATCGGCCAGGTCACGCAGCCTGTAGTAGGTGGTGTCGCCGCCCTTCTCGTTGGTGAGGATGATATGCTGTATTGATACGGGCTTCCCGTTCACATTGATCGGGTTGGTGCCCATGCGGTAGGTCTGGGGCCCCACAAAGCGCAGCAGGCACTCCAGGGGATCGTTATGACCGTTGTAGGGGGCGTAGGCCTTCCCCGTGACCAGATTCACCCTGCCGTTCCAGCTCACGTCAAACAGGGCCTTGGGGAGGGGCTTGTTCCACCAGGGCAGGGCATCGGTCATGTACCACGCCAGATCCCGGACCGCCACATAGTTCTCGTTGTTCAGCATATAGGTATGCACCATGAACTTATAGGTGCCGTTGACCACCACCTGCTGCTGATTGGGGTTGACATACTTCGGCTCCTGGGTGGCCTGCCCAGGCGTCACATCGTAGGCGCACACGCCGTAGTACCGGGTGTTTACCAGAATCTCCGGCTTCCCATCCCCATCAATGTCCGCCACAGTGGGGGCGGCATACGCGCCGTTGTCGTAAGCGGTGGGGCCGCTCTCGTAAATGGCGGAGTGGAGCTTGTGCTTGGTGAGCAGCTTGCCGCTGCCGTCCACCACATAGAGGGAGCCGTCCACGCCGGTCTTGGTTCCGGCGGCGTTGGCCGTGCTGGACGCAAAGATCACCTCCGGCTTGCCGTCTCCGTTGATGTCGGCGGCCACCGGCTCGGTGGCTGTCTCATACACCGCACCATTGCTGTTGGGCAGGACAAAGGGCCAGCCCTCCAGCTCTTTGCTGGTGTCCTTCAGGGAGTAGCAGTGCACCATGCCGTCGGAGGAGTTGAACAGGATCTCGTTCACCCCGTCCCCGTTGACATCCGCCACCAGGGGCACGGACAGCACGTCCGCGCTGATGTTTTCGTGGCTCTGGTTCAGGGGAGCACCCAGCTTGGGATTGGTGATGTTTGTGGGAATGTTCTCCCAGTTATAAACCCCGTTGTTGAACCGGGTGTGATCCTGGTTCAAAATGTATACGGTGCTGTACCGGGCATCCTTGATGGTGAAGGGGTCTCGGTTGTTGGGATCGGTATTCAGGAGGGCCGCGGTGTAGTCCAGCATCACGGCGGAGACCACCACCTCGGACCTGCCGTCGCCGTCCACGTCCACATAACGGGCAGTGGAGAAGGTCATAACCGGGCGGTAGGTGCCCTCGCGGCCCTTCTGCTCCAGGCTCTCCCATTGCAGGCCCAAGCCCCAGCCGCCGTTCTCCCGCTCCAGCTCCCGGCCATAGTTCTCATAAAAGCCCACCGCGCTCCAGGGGATCTGTCCGCCGTAGCTGAACCGATCCTTGGAGTCGTTCTGGAACTTGCCGCTGACCATCACCGGGGTGCCGTCGCCGTTGAACGCGCTGATAAACTGGTTGTCGGTGGGCATGATGATCTCGGGCAGGCCATCGCCGTTCAGGTCGCCGGTGGCGATACCATTGCTGTAGATGCCGTCCACATAGCTTTCGGGCAGGGGGCCGCCAACCTTTGCCTGGGGCCAGCCGGGCTTCAGATTGCCGTCACAGCCAAAGACATAGAGGCTGACGGAGTGGGCCACGCCCAGGCCAACGATGATCTCCTGCTTGCCGTCGCCATCCAAATCGTCCGCCGCCAAGGCCCAGGCAGAACGCCCGTCAGGATCGGTGCGCTGGGGCCAGCCGGGGAGGAAATAGCCCTGGCTGTTCAGCACTGCCACGGTGCCGTTGGCGTAGGCCGCCGCGATCTCCAGCTTGCCGTCCCCGTTCAAATCCTTCACCACGGGGGTGCACAGCATCTTCCCCGCCGGGTTCGCGCCGCTGTTGGTATAGCGGGAGTACGGAGTGGAGCGGTCCTTACCCGCGTTCACCTGCCACTTCACCTTTCCGGTGGCGGCGTCCGCCACTGTGAGCGTATAGGCCCCGGTGATCACTTCCAGCTTGCCGTCGCCGTCCAAATCCGTCACGATGGGGGCGGCCCAGTAGGACTCCTCAACGTATTCCGTACCATTATGGGGCTGGAGCACCGACTCTCCGCCCACCAGGGTGTACTTCTCCTTCAGCCCGATCACAGGCTCCGCCGCGGAAGCCGTGGGGACAGTCAGGGAACAGAAAATCGCCAGGGACAGCAAAAGGGACATCGCTTTTTTCATCTGACACACACCTTTCCGAACCTATTTCCCAGTCAATGCCCGCCCCGGCGGACACGCGCTGGCATAATTTTTGCCGCGTCTCTGGAAAAAAAACGAGATTTCCCCAAAAACAAGGCAATATCTGAGGTAAAGTATAGCACCTTATACAATCTCTGTCAAGGGAGCGTGCCGGAAATCAGCCCCCTCAGCGGATCAAAGCGAAGCCCCGGCCATCGGCCGGGGCTTCGCCAGCTTCCCCCAATTACTCAGGGCTTGCCCAGCAGGGCAAACATATTCTTCTTGTACGCCTCCACCCCGGGCTGATTGAAGGGGTTCACCCCCAGCACGTGGCCGCTGATGCCGCAGGACAGCTCGAAGAAGTAGAGCAGCTCCCCGAAGTCCCGCACGTCCATCTTGTCCATGCGCAGCACCATGGAGGGCGCGCCGCCGTCCTTGTGGGCGGCCAGGGTGCCCCGGAAGGCCATCTCCCGGACAAAGCTCAGGGGCTTGCCCGCCAGATAGTTCAGATTATCCCCGTTGTCGTCGCTGTAGGGCACCTCGATATCGCAGCCGGTGTCGTCCACGTAGATCACCGTCTCAAACAGGTGGCGTTCCCCGTCCTGGATATACTGGCCCAGGGAGTGCAGGTCGGTGGTAAACTGGGCGGAGGCGGGGAAAATCCCCTTGCCGTCCTTGCCCTCGGACTCGCCAAAGAGCTGCTTGAGCCACTCGCCCACGAAGGAGTAGGACGGCTCGTAATTGCAGAACAGCTCGATCTTTTTGCCCTTGCGGTACAGGGCGTTCCGGGCCGCCACGTACTGCCACACCGGGTTGGACATATCCCGCTTGTCATAGGCGGTCATGGCGTCGCGGGCCCCGGCCATCAGCTCGGCGATGTCGGTGCCGCCCACGGCGATGGGCAGCAGGCCCACGGCGGACAGCACGGAGAACCGCCCGCCCACGTCGTCGGGTACCACAAAGGCCTCCCACCCGTTGGAGTCCGCCAGGGTTTTCAACGCGCCCCGGGCCTTGTCGGTGGTGGCGTAGATGCGCTTGTCCGCGTCCTTGCCGTACTGCTTCACCAGCAGCTCCCGGAACACCCGGAAGGCCACGGCGGGCTCGGTGGTGCCGCCGGATTTGGAGATCACGTTGATGGACCAATCCCGGTCGTCAATGCGGCGGATCACGTTGTCCAGCTCGTTGGGGCTGAGGGAGCAGCCCACGAAGCAGATCTCCGGCCCGTTGGAGGGGAACACCTCCAGGGCGGCCCGCGCCCCCAGGTAGGAGCCGCCGATGCCCACCACCACCAACACCTGGGAGTCCTTCCGGATCTTGGCGGCGGCCTTCTGGATGCGGGCGAACTCCTCCTTGTCATAGTTCTCCGGCAGGCGCACCCATCCGGTGAAGTCCGCGCCGGGGGCGGCGGGGTCGTACAGCTTGGCGTGGGCGGCCTCCAGCTCGGGGGCCAGGGCGTCGATCTCCTGCTGGGAGACCACTCCCTCCAGATTGGATAAATCGAGTTTCAGCATGATCAAATCCTCCTAAACAAGCAAAGAATGAGAACCTGTATTCATAGGCGGTGGATGCTGGATGGACAAGGGATTTTGCCGTCCTGCAAGGCAAAAAATCGCAGGAATACTTGAGTATTTCAAGATTTTTTAACGCGGCAGGGCGGCAAAAGACCCGGCCAGACAGCGTTCAACGCCTGTGGATACAGGTTCTAAAGGTTGGTTATGTGGACTGGGTGAAAAACAGGGCCGCGCCGCCAAAGATTCCGGCGTTGTTCCCCAGCTGCGCCAAGGCGAAGCGCACATCCCGGCAGGGCGGGAATACGTTCTTCTGGAACGCGTCCTCCACCGGGTCCAGCAGGGCCCGGCCGGCGGCGGACACGCCGCCCCCCAGCAGGATCACCTCCGGGTTGACCACGCAGCCCAGGATGGCGGCGGCCACGCCCAGGGCGGTCCCCGCCTCCTCCGTGACCCGCTTGGCGTTCTCGTCCCCGGCGGCGGCCGCGTCGTACACGTCCTTGGCGGTGACCTTCTCCATCTCCTTAAACGGGGAATACTCCCGGGCGGCCCGGATGATTCCGGTGGCGGAGGCGGTAAGCTCCAGGCAGCCGTGCTTGCCGCAGGAGCACTGCCAGTCGGTATGGAAGGCCGTGGGGATATGGCCCACCTCCCCGCCGCCGCCGGTGGCTCCGGAGACAATCCGCCCGCCGCAGATCACGCCGCCGCCGATTCCGGTGCCCACGGTGAACAGCACCAGGTTGCGGCAGCCCTTGCCTCCCCCCTGCCACAGCTCGCCCAGGGCGGCCAGGTTGGCGTCGTTCTCCACCTTTACGGGCATACCCGCCCGGCGGCCCAGCTCCTGGGCCACGTCCACGTCCCCCCAGCCCAGGTTCACGCACCCCCGCACCAGGGACTGTTCCAGCACCGGGCCGGGCACCCCCACCCCCGCGCCGATGCACATGGCGTCAGGGAAGCTGTCCAGCACCTGCCGCATATTGGCGGCGATGTCGTCAAAGGCGGCGGCCAGCTCCCGCTGGGTGGAGAACTCCCGCTTTTCCAGCAGGTCCCCCTCCCGGTTCACCAGCCCCAGCTTGACGGTGGTGCCGCCGATGTCGATGCCAAAGCATACCTGTCTCATGGCCAAACCTCCTCAAAATTTGGCCCGGCCCGCCGCCCGGCGGACCGGGCCAGCTCTCATTTCATGTTCCAGATGTTCTGGGCGTACTCCTCCACCGCCCGGTCGGCGGAGAAGAAGCCCGCCTTGGCGATGTTCACCAGGGACATCTTGTTGAACCGGGCCTTGTCGCCGTAGATGGCGGACACGTCCCGCTGGGCGCGCACGTAGTCGTGGAAGTCCGCCAGACACATATAGGGATCGGCGGGGCCCTTGTGGTTGGTGGTCAGGGAACGCACGATGTCATCAAAGTGCATTCCGCCGATGCCGCCCATGAGCAGATCCATGACGGCCTTCAGCTCCGGATCGCCGTGGACGTAGTCCAGGGGGCGGTAGCCGCTGCGCCACAGGTCGTTGACCTCCTCGGTCTTGAGGCCGAACAGGACGATGTTGTCGTCCCCCACCTGCTCGTGGATCTCCACGTTCGCGCCGTCCAGGGTGCCCAGAGTCACCGCGCCGTTGATCATCAGCTTCATGTTTCCGGTGCCGCTGGCCTCCTTGCCGGCGATGGAGATCTGCTCGGAGATCTCGGCGGCGGGGATGATGATCTCCGCCAGGGAGACATTGTAGTCCTCCATAAAGACCACCTTCAGCTTATCCTGAACGTCCGGGTCGTGGTTGACCAGGTTGGACACGGACACAATGAGCTGGATGATCTGCTTCGCCATGATATATCCGGCGGACGCCTTGGCGGCGAACACGAAGGTGCGGGGCTGGAAGGGCGCGCCGGGATTGTGCTTGATCTCCAGATACATATGGAGGATCTGGAGGACGTTCAGCAGCTGCCGCTTGTACTCGTGGAGCCGCTTGATCTGCACGTCGAACAGGGAGCCGGGGTCTACCACGATGCCGTTGCGCTTGAGGATCAGATCCGCCAGCCGCTTCTTGTTCTCCAGCTTGATGTCCTGGAGCCGCTGGAGCACCTGCTTGTCGTCCTTGAACTTCAGCAGCTTTTCCAGCTCCCGGCTGTCCTTGGTGAAGCCGTCCCCGATGAGCTCCTTCAGCAGGGCCGTCAGCTCCGGGTTGGACTGGCACAGCCAGCGGCGGTAGGCGATGCCGTTGGTGACGTTGCAGAAATGATCCGGCTCCATCTCGTAGTAGTCCCGGAAGATGGAGTTGGTGAGGATCTCGGAGTGGAGCTTGGACACGCCGTTTACCTTGTGGCAGGCGGACAGGCACAGGTTGGCCATGCGGATCTCATGGCGGCTGATGACGGCCATATACTCGATCTTGCCCGTGTCATTGCCATAAAATTCGTGGAGCCGGGCCCGCAGGCGGCGGTCGATCTCCTCCACGATCTGGTACACCCGGGGCAGGAGCTGCTGGAACAGATCCACGCTCCACCGCTCCAGGGCCTCGCTCATGACGGTGTGGTTGGTGTAGGACAGGGTGCGGCAGGTGATGTCCCAGGCCTTGTCCCAGGGGTAGTCGTACTCGTCCACCAGCAGGCGCATCAGCTCGGGCACGCACAGGGCGGGATGGGTGTCGTTGATGTGGATGGACACCTTGTCGGGCAGGTTGTCCAGGCTCCGGTTCTCCCGCAGGTGCTTTCTCAGAATGGTCTGCACAGAGGCGGACACCAGCAGATACTGCTGGCGCAGGCGCAGCCGCTTGCCCTCGGTGTGGTCGTCGGCGGGGTAGAGCACCTTGGAAATGACCTCCGCCATGGTGTCCCCCTCCAGGGCCTTGGCGTAATCGCCCCGGGAGAAGGCGGACATATCGAAGCTCTTGGGGGACTTGGCGGACCACAGCACCAGGGGGTTGACGGCCTTGCTGTCATACCCGGAAATATACATCTTGTTGGGCACCGCCATGACGGACTGGTAGTTCAGGTGGGCGGCCCGGAAGCGGCCGTTGTCCTCCCAGGTGTGGATGTTTCCGCCGAAGCGCACCTCCACCGCCTCGCCCTCGTGGGGCACCAGCCACACGTCGCCCATGCTCAGCCAGTCGTCGGGGAACTCCACCTGCCAGCCGTCCACGATCTTCTGCTTGAAGATGCCGAACTCATAGCGGATGGAATAGCCCGTCATGGGCAGATCCAGGCTGGCGGCGGAGTCCATGTAGCAGGAGGCCAGACGGCCCAGGCCGCCGTTGCCCAGACCCGCGTCGGGCTCGATCTCGTACAGGTCGTGGATATCCACGCCGCACTTGTCCAGGGCCTTGGCGAACACGTCCTCCAGCCCCAGGTTGTAAAGGTTGTTCCGCAGGGAGGTGCCCACCAGAAACTCCATGGACATATAGTAGACCTGCTTGCCCTGATTCTTGCGGTGGAACTCCGCGCTCTTGCTGGCCAGCATCCCGTTCACCACATAGCACAGGGCCCGGTACATCTGCTGGGGAGAAGCGGTGGTCATGGAGCAGCCGTACCGCACCAGCAGCATCTCGTCCATTTGCTTGATAACCTGTTTTTGATCCATATGTTGATCTGTTCCCTTCTTAACCGGCCCGGGGCCGGGAATTGACGAACTTTTCCAATCCTTCCCGAAAGCGCAAGTCACAGCCCGCTCCCGCAGGCTGTGACTGCACCGGGCCAGGTAAATGCCCATTTATTATATCACACTGTCAAGTGAATTTGCACTACTTTTTTCACTTTTTTCGTGTAACTGTGAAAATGAAGAAAATGAGCCAAAATTTTGGTTAAAATTCGTCACTTACTCCATCATTGAGCGGTAAATATTCCAATACTCCTGGACAGAACGCTTCCAGGAACTGTCATAGGCCATCACGCTCTTTTGCAGAGCTGTCCAATGCTCCTTATCGTGGAACAAAGACTCCCCCCGGCGCACCGCGTCCAGCATATCATGGGCGTTGTAGCTCTTGAAGGTAAAGCCGTTCCCCTCCCCCGTCTCGATGTTGTAGGCGGGCACCGTGTCAAACAACCCCCCGGTCTCCCGGACGATGGGAATGGTGCCGTACCGCATAGCGATGAGCTGGGTCAGGCCGCAGGGCTCCTGCTTGGAGGGCATGAGAACCAGATCCGCCCCGGCATACGCCTGATGGGCCAGGGTGTTGTCGAACACGATGTTGGCGGACATCTTGGCGGGGAAGCGTCCCGCGTAGGAGCGGAACATCTCCTCATACTGCCACTCTCCGGTGCCGATCACCACCAGCTGAAGGTCGTCCCACATCAGGTCCTCCATCACCCGCTGAACCAGATCCACGCCCTTGTGCCCCACCAGCCGGGTGATCATGATGATCAGGGGCACATCGTCCCGGACCGCCAGACCCAAACGCTCCTGGAGGAACTTCTTGTTCTCCGCCTTCTTCTCCAGGCTGTCCGCGTCAAACCCGGCGTAGAGCAGGGGGTCCGCGGCCGGGTTGAACTCGTCCTGGTCGATGCCGTTCACCACGCCGTTGAGCTTATAGCTGTGCTGGCGCAGAACGTCGTGAAGCCCGTGGGCGAAGTAGGGGTTCTGGATCTCGAAGGCATAGGTGTGGGACACGGTGCTCACCCGGTCGGACACCAGGATGGCGGCCTTCATCAGGTTGGTGCAGTTGTCGAAGTGCATGGTGCCCTTCCAGTCCTCGGGCAGGCCCAGCACCTCGTCCACAAAGGAGTCCGGGAACCGGCCCTGGTACTCCATGTTGTGGATGGTGTACAGGGTGCGGATAGCCTGATAGGACGGCAGGTGCATATAGTGGGCCCGGAGGAACACGGGCACCAGGGCGGTCTGCCAGTCGTTGGCGTGGATCACGTCGGGATACCAGGTCAAATGCTGGAGGGCCTCCAAAATGGCCTTGGAGAAGAAGGCGAACCGCTCCCCGTCGTCATAGTGTCCGTAACAGCCGTCCCGGTAGAAATAGTATTCGTTGTCGATGAAGTAGTATTGGAGCTTCTTGCGCTTGCTCACCGCCCGGAACAGGCCCGCGTACACATTCCGCCAGGACAGGGGGACGGTAAAGTTTGTGATGTACTCCAGCTCAAACTCCGGATTGTCCTTGATGGCCTTGTAGTAGGGCAGGAATACCGCCACCTCAGTGTTGGGAGACTCGGCCAGAGCCTTGGGGAGGGCGGCGGCTACGTCCCCCAGCCCCCCGGTCTTGACAAAGGGCGCGGCCTCGCTGGAGGCAAGCAGGATTTTCATACGGTGACTCCTTTACGAATGACCACGGGATTGGACTCCAGGCCCTTGAGCTGCGCGCCGCTGGTGATGTTGACCCACTTGTCCACCACCACGTTCTCCAGGCTGGCCCCCTCGCCCACCAGGCTGCCCTGCATGATCACGCAGTTCTTCAGGGTCGCGCCCTTGCCGATTTTCACGCCCCGGGAGAGGACGCAGTTCTCCACCTTGCCCTCGATGATGCAGCCGTCGGCGATCACGCAGCCGCTGACCTCGCACTCCGTACCGTAGTGGCAGGGCACCTCGTCGGTGACGCGGGTAAAGATGGGACGGTCGCCCCGGAACAGCGGGGTGCCCACGGCGCAGTCAACGATGGACAGGCTGCTGCGGAAATACTCCTCCACGCTGCGGATGCGCAGCACCACATCGTCCACCTGATAGAGGTTGATGGACAGGCGGCCCCGGTTGAACTCGTGCTGGATGAAGTCCCGCAGGAAGTCGTAGATGCCCCGGGAGGTATAGTCCCGGATCACGTTGATCAGGAAATCCCGGGAGATGATCATGTGGCCCATGCTGGCGTAGTCGCCGGCCTTGGCGACGCAGTCCAGGGCATAGGAGGTCACCCGGTGGCTGGGGTCGGCCCGCAGGACGGAGACATAGTTCTCCTGGGAAGGCTCGCTCTCCAGGGTGGCCAGCATCGTGATATCACAGCCGCTGGCGATGTGGGCCTCCAGGGCGGGGCGGTAGTCGATGTTACACACCACATAGGCGTCCGCCAGCAGGACGTAGGGGGTGGTGGTGATGGTCTCCAGGTAGTCCAGCGCGTTGCGCAGGTCGTCCAGCTTGCCCCGGTTGTTGGCCCCCACGTTCTCGGTGGCGAAGGGCGGCAGGAGCTGAAGGCCGCCGTTCTTCCGGTTCAGGTCGTACTGCTGGGCGTTGTTCAGGTGATCCATCAGGGAGTGGTAGTGCTGGGTGGCCAGCACGCCCACGTTGGTGATGCCGGAGTTGACCATATTGGACAGCACAAAATCCACCAGGCGGTAACGCCCGCCGAAGGGGATGGCGGCCATATTGCGGTCGTAAGTAAAGGTGCCGAGCTCACCGGAGTACATCTCAGAGAAAATAATACCAGTCATGTTCATGGTGGACACCCCCTTAAACAATTTCCTTGGGTTTGATGACGGAGCCGGCGGGGAGGGTTTTCTTGTGGCCCACCACGGTGATGCCCCAGTCCTCGTTGGGGCAGTTCTCCGGCCGTTCGCCGATCTTCACGCCCTCCTCAATGACGCAGCCCTCGCCCACGATGGCATAGCTGACGTTCGCGCCCTTGCACACCCTGGTGTTGGGCATGATCACCGCCCCGGTGATGATCGCGCCCTCCTCCACCTCGCAGTCGGTGTAGAGGACGGAGTGCTCCACGGTGCCCCGGATGATACAGCCCTCCGCCACGAAGGAGTTAGTCACCCGCGCGCCCGGATCGATGCGGGTGGCGGGGGAGGCGTAGTTCCGGGCGTAGACCCGGAAGGAGGAATCCCGCATATTGATGGGATCGGTGGGGTCCAGCAGATCCATATTGGCGTCCCACAGGCTCTCCAGGGTGCCCACGTCCTTCCAGTAGCCCTCGAAGGCATAGGCGAACATGGGGCGGCCGTCCCGCAGGAAGGCGGGGATGATGTTCTTGCCGAAGTCATTCTCCGACTTGGGGTCGGCCTCGTCGTCGATGAGGTACTGCTTCAGGGCGGACCAGGTGAAGATGTACACGCCCATAGAGGCCAGATTGCTCTTGGGCTTCTTGGGCTTCTCCTCGAAGTCGGTGATGGCATCGTTTTCATCGGTGCTCATGATGCCCATGCGGGTGGCTTCCTCCAGGGAGACCGGCATGACGGCGATGGTGCACTCGGAGCCCTTCTCCTTGTGGAACTGGAGCATCTTGTTGTAGTCCATCTTATAGATGTGGTCGCCGGACAGGATCACCACGTACTCGGGATTATAGCGGTCCACAAAGGGGATGTTCTGGTAGATGGCGTTGGCGGTGCCCTTGTACCAGGACTCGGTCTTGGACTGGGTGTAGGGCGGCAGGATGTGGGCTCCGCCCCAGTTGCGGTTCAGATCCCAGGGCTGGCCGTTTCCGATGTAGTCGTTCAGCTCCAGGGGCTGGTACTGGGTGAGCACGCCCACGGTGTCGATGCCGGAGTTGACGCAGTTGGACAGCGGAAAATCGATGATGCGGTACTTGCCGCCGAAGGGCACCGCGGGCTTGGCGGTGTCCTGGGTCAGGCAGTACAGGCGGCTGCCCTGGCCTCCGGCCAGAAGCATGGCGATACATTCTTTTCTACGCTCGGACAAAGTGATCTCCCCCTCAAGTATTACTTGGATTCGGCTTCGGTTTTCTTGGCAGCGGGTTTGCGCTTGGGCTTCGCCTCCCCGGTGTCGGCTTTTTTGGCCCGGGGCTTGCGGACGGGCTTGGCCTCGGCGGGCGCGGCGTCCGCCTTGGGCTTGCGGCCGGGCTTCTTCTTTGGCGCGGGCGTCTCCGTCTCCGCCGCCGCAGGCTGGGCGGACTTCTTCGCCGGGGCCTTGCGGGGCTTCTGGGAGGCCCCGTCCTCCTCCTGGGACTCCTCCTTGGCGGCGCGGGGGCCGGCCTTGCGCTCATAGAATACGGTGGACATGGCGGGCAGGGTCAGGGACACGGCATAGGGCAGCCCGTGCAGTTCCTTCTTCCGGGCCTTCACGGGGAGCAGCTCCGTGCCCGTGCCGCCGTACCTGGCGTCGTCGCTGGACAGCACGGGGACATAGGTGCCCGCCTTGGGCACGCCGATCTCATAACCGGTGCGCTCCACGGGGCAGAAGTTACACACCACGATGATCTCCTTCCCCTTCTCGTCAATGCGGCGGAAGGAGATCACGCTCTGCTCACTGTCGTCGCAGGCAATCCACTGGAAGCCCTGCCAGTCGGTATCGTTGCTCCACAGGGCGGGGTGGTCCAGGTAGTAGTGGTTCAGATCCCTCACATACGCCCGGAGCTGCTGGTGCTTTTCGAAGTCCAGCAGGAACCAGTCCAGCTCCTTCTTCTCGTCCCACTCGATAAACTGGCCGAACTCGCCGCCCATGAACAGGAGCTTCTTGCCCGGGTGGGTCATCATGTACCCGTAAAACGCCCGCAGGCCATGGAACTTGTCGGCGTAGTCCCCCGGCATCTTGTTGATGAGGGAGCACTTCCCATGCACCACCTCGTCGTGGGACAGGGGCAGGACAAAATTCTCCGAGAAGGCGTAGGTCAGGGAGAAGGTGATATTGTTATGCTTGCCCTTCCGGAACAGGGGATCGGTGGACATATAGTCCACCATATCGTGCATCCAGCCCATGTTCCACTTGAAGTTGAAGCCCAGGCCGTTGAAGTCCTCCTTGGGCTTGGTGACGTTGGCGTAGGCGGTGGACTCCTCCGCCACCATGATCACGTGGGGATCGAAGGCGAAGGCGGCGGCGTTCATGTCCTGGAGGAAGGCCACCGCGTCCAGGTTGATATTGCCGCCGTACTGGTTGGGCCGCCACTCGCCGCCCCGGCGTCCGTAATCCAGGTAGAGCATGGAGGCCACCGCGTCCACCCGGATGCCGTCCACGTGGAACTTTTCCAGCCAGTAGACCACGTTGGAGATCAGGAAGGAGCGCACCTCATACCGGCCGTAATCAAAGATCCGGGTGCCCCAGTCCGGATGCTCCCGGCGGAGGGGATCGGCGGGCTCGTAGCAGTACCCGCCGTCAAACTCAAACAGGCCGCACTCGTCCCGGGGGAAGTGCGCACCCACCCAGTCGATGATAACGCCGATGCCCCCCTCGTGGCACAGATCCACGAACTTCATGAAGTCGTGGGGGGTGCCGTACCGGGAGGTGGGGGCGTAGTAGCCCGTAACCTGATAGCCCCAGGAGGGGTCATAGGGGAACTCGCTGACGGGGAGCAGCTCCACGTGGGTGTAGCCCATCTCCTTTAAGTAGGGCACCAGCTCCTTCGCGCAGTCCACATAGGAGAGGAAATTCCCGTCCTTATGCCGCCGCCAGGAGCCCAGGTGCATCTCGTAGATGTTCATGGGGCTTTTCAGGATCTCCCGCCTGCCCCGCGCCCGGCGGTAGGCCCCGTCCGTCCACGCAAAGCCGTCCAGGTCAAAGACCTTGCTGGCGTTCTCCGGCCGGGTGGCGGCATGGGTGGCATAGGGGTCGGCCCGGAATACGAAGGAGCCGTCGGGCCGCTCGATATAGAATTTATACTCATCGTAGGTCTGGACGCCGGGGATAAACCGCTCCCAGATGCCGGGGGCGATGGGCTCCATCACGGGGGCCTCCTTGTCCCAGCTGTTGAAGCTGCCCAGCACCCGCACGCTCTTGGCGTGGGGAGCCCACACGCGGAAGACATAGCCCTCCTGTCCGTCCACCGCCTGCCTGTGACAGCCCAGGAACCGGTACGCGTCGTGGCTGACGCCGCCGCTGAAGCGGGCGATGGCTTCGCTGAGTTGGTCTGTTTTGTTCAACATATCGTGCCTCCAAACCTCCGCCGGATCGGGGCGGAACCTGTGTAAATAATCCTGGCACGCCCTTGGACGTGCTATGATATCATACATTATAGCGTGGTTGGCACATAAAGTCAAGGTGCACAAAAAGCAAAACAAAAAGCAGACAGATTCTGTCAATCTATGCGAAATCCTCTGGAAACGTTTTGAAAAACCAGGAAAACCGCCGGATGGGCTTGCCATTCCCCGGACACAGGGGTATAATAGCCCCCGCGCCGCCGGAAGGGCCGCCGCTTGGATTTTTACAAAGGGAGGAGCGTGCCAAGAAATGCTGTTTACCCGCCGCCAGATCCTGTCCCTGCTACTTCCCCTGATGCTGGAGCAGCTTCTCTCCGGACTCATGGGCATCGCGGACACCATGATGGTCACCGCCGTGGGGGAGAGCGCGATCTCCGCGGTGTCCCTGGTGGACACCGTCAACGTGCTGATGCTCAACCTGCTCAGCGCGCTGGCTGCCGGGGGCGTCATCGTCTGCTCCCAATACCTGGGCCGCGGGGAGGCAGACCAGGCCGCCAACGCCGCCCGACAGGTGCTGCTGGCCGCCCTGGGTCTGAGCCTTGTCATCATGGCCCTGTGCCTGCTCCTGCGCCGTCCCCTGCTGGCCCTGATCTTCGGCGCGGTAGAGCCCGCCGTGATGGAGCAGGCCCTGACTTATTTCCTCATCACCGCCCTGTCCTACCCCTTCTTAGCCGCCCAGCAGACGGCGGCGGCGGTGTTCCGGGCGGAGGGACGCTCCGCCCCTCCCATGGCGGTGGCGGCGGCGGCAAACGCCGTCAACATCGCCGGAAACGCGGTGCTCATTTTTGTGTTCCACCAGGGGGTGGCGGGGGCCGCCCTTGCCACCCTGATCTCCCGCGTCCTCAGCGCGGTGGTGCTGATGGCCCTGCTCCGCAGCCGGAAGCTCACCGTCTCCATCCGGGACTACTGGAGCATACGCCCCGACAGGGCCGTGATGGGCACGGTGCTGCGGGTGGGCGTGCCCACCGGGGTGGAAAACGCCATGTTTCAGCTGGGCAAGCTGATGGTGCAGTCCACTGTGGCCACCTTCTCCACCGCCGCCATCGCCGCCCACGCCATGGCCCAGACCCTGGACATGGTGCAGAGTATGCCCAGCATCGCCATCGGCCTGGGCCTGCTGACGGTGGTGGGCCAGTGCATGGGGGCGGGCCGGGTGGAGGAGGCCCGCGCCTGCGTCAAGCGGTTCTGCCTGCTGTCGGAGGGATCCATGCTGGTGATGAGCACCCTGGTGGTGGTCTCCACCCCGCTGGTCACCCGGCTGTCCCGGATGTCGCCGGACAGTGCCGGGCTGACCCTCCGGCTGGTCCTGCTGGTGAGCGCGGGCAAGCTGGCCTTCTGGGTGCTGGCCTTCACCCTGCCCCAGGGGATGCGGGCCGCGGGGGACGTGCGGTTCGCGGCGGGCGTGTCCGCCGCGTCCATGTGGATCTTCCGGGTGGGCCTGTGCCTGCTGCTGTGCCGGGGGTTCGGCGTAGGGCTGTACGGCGTGTGGATCGCGTGGCTGGCGGACTGGCTGTGCCGGGCGGCGGTGTATACGCTGCGGTTCCGGAGCGGCAAATGGACGGGCTTCCGCGTTCTGCGGGGTTAGAAGCTGTACCAATAGCCTCAGCACCCAGCTTAACGGCCAGAATTGCCGCTGGCCGCGTTGAAAAATCTTGAAATACACAAAGTATTCCCGCGATTTTTCGCCTTGCCACCGGCAATTCTGACTCGCGAATCTGAATACTTCGGCTATTGGTACAGCTTCTTAGATTTGCGTCCGGGGGTTGAAAACCGCCGGAAAGTGTGCTATATTGTTGGATGAATTTTCTGCCCCACCGGGCTTAGAACCTGTATTCACAACCTCAAATGCCGTCTGGACGGGTCTTTTCCCGCCATACTGCGTTGAATTTTCTTGAAATACACAAAGTATTCCCGCAAAAATTCGCCTTGTCTGGCGGAAAAATCCCTCGCCCACCCGGCATCTTCGGCTGTGAATACAGGTTCTTGCACCTCACAAGAAGGGAACGATACCACCATGTCAGGACATTCCAAGTGGCATAACATCCAGAAAACCAAGGGCGCGGCGGACGCCAAACGCTCCGCGGCATTCACCAAGATCGCCCGGGAGATCATCGTGGCCGTCAAAACCGGCGGCTCCGGCGATCCGGCCAACAACTCCCGGCTGGCCACCGTCATTGCCAAGGCCCGGGCGGCCAATATGCCCAACGACAACATCAAGCGCACCATCGAGAAGGCCATCGGCTCCGGCAACGCCAACGACTACGAGTCCATCACCTACGAGGGGTACGGCCCCGGCGGCGTGGCGGTGATCGTGGAGGCCCTCACCGACAACCGCAACCGCACCGCCTCCGAGGTGCGCCACTACTTCGACAAGTTTGGCGGCAACCTGGGCGCGACCGGCTGTGTGTCCTGGTCCTTCGATCAGAAGGGCGTGCTGGTCATCGAGCGGGAGGACCTGGACGAGGAGACCGCCATGATGGACGCCCTGGACTGCGGCGCATCCGACTTCGAGGCGGACGAGGACTGCTTCACCGTCTACACCGTCCCCGACGACTTCGGCGCGGTGCTGGCCGCCATGGAGGAAAAAGGCTACGCCTTCGCCTCCGCCAAGGTAGAGATGGTGCCTCAGAACTATGTCACCCTGTCCGACGAGGGGGACATCAAGAACATGGAAAAGCTCATCGACATGATGGAGGACAACGACGACGTGCAGAACGTCTACCACAACTGGGACGAATAAGACCGCGCCCCCTGCCTTGCGGCAGGGGGCGTGTAGTTTTATTTCCCCAGCTCCATACTCCTCCGCCAGGAGGCCATCACCGCGTCCATGGCGGCGGAGCGCAGGCCGTGCCGCTCCAGCTCCGCCACCCCGGCGATGGTGGAGCCGCCGGGGGAGCACACCTCGTCCTTCAGCTGGCCGGGGTGCTTCCCGCTCTCCAGCACCATGGCCGCCGCCCCCAGCACCATCTGGGCGGCGTACTCCAACGCCTTGGCCCGGGGCAGGCCCGCCATCACCCCGCCGTCCGCCAGCCCCTCAATGTAGGGGTAGACAAAGGCGGGGCCGCAGCCCGCCACGGCGGAAAACTGATCCATCATCCCCTCGGGGATGCGCTCCACCCGCCCGGTGGCGGCCAGGATCTCCTCCACGCCCCGGATGTACTCCTCCCCTACCGCCTCTCCGGCGCACAGGGCGGTCATGCCCTTTCCGATGGCTACGCAGGTGTTGGGCATCACCCGCACAACGGGCACATAGTACCCCGCCCCCGCCAGGTGGGGCCGCAGATCCTTGATGGTCAGCCCCGCCGCCATGGATACCGCCACCTTGTCCTCTCCCACCCGGTGGCGGTCCCTGAGCTGGGGCCCAAGCTCCTCCAGCAGGGCCGGGACCCCATCGGGCTTGGCCCCCAGGAACAGGTACTCCGCCGCCCAGGCCGCGTCGGCTGCGCTGTCCACCACCTCGCAGCCCAGCTCTGCCCCCAGGGCCTTCGCCTTGTCCGGCGTGCGGTTGAACAGCACCACCTGGTCCGCGCCCACGGCCCTGCACGCCGCACGGGCCAGCGCGCCGCCCATATTCCCTACGCCGATAAAGGCCGCTTTCTTCATGTCAGCACCCACTTTTCTAATTGATCCCCCTGCGGGGGGTGTGTCTCCTGTGAAGCGTCCGTTCCCTGCCTGCCCCGCGGCGGGACAGCCCCCCTCACCGGCCCTGGTTCAGCCAGCGGTTGATGGCGCACAAAATCGCCCGCAGGGATGCCCGGTTGATGTTGTGGCTCTTGCCCACACCGAACACATCCTGCCCGTCCGGGGCTTTCAGGTGGATGTAGCACACCGCCTGGGTGTCCGAGCCGGAGGAGATGGCGTGCTCCTTGTAGTCCACAAACTGGTAGCCCTCGATGTGCCCCTCCGGCAGGTCGTGGAGGGCGTTGAAGAAGGCATCAATGGGGCCGTTCCCCTGACCGTAGGCCTCCATGGTGCGGCCCTTGTAGCCCACCTGCCCCACGAAGGCCACCCGGCTCACGTCCCCGTGGCGGGAATCCTCCCGGAAGGAGTGCCGCTCCAGCTGGTAGGTCTTGGGGACGGACAAATATTCGTGGTCGAACAGCTCGAAAATCTGCTCCGGCTTCAGCTCCTTGCCGATGCGGTCGGACTCCTTCTGCACCACCGCCCCGAACTCACCGTGCATGGCCTTGGGCAGGTCATAGCCGAAGTTCTGCATCATCACAAAGGCGGCCCCGCCTTTCCCCGACTGGGAGTTGATGCGGATGATGGGCTCGTACTGCCGCCCCACGTCGGCGGGGTCGATGGGCAGGTAGGGCACCTCCCACAGATCGGTGCCGCTCTCGTTCATATAGTGGACGCCCTTGTTGATGGCGTCCTGATGGCTGCCGGAGAAGGCGGTGAACACCAGCTCCCCCGCGTAGGGCTGCCGCTCCCCCACCTTCATCTTGGTGCACCGCTCGTACATATCCCGCACCTTGTTGATGTCGTGGAAGTCCAGCTCCGGGTCCACCCCCTGGGTGTACATATTCATGGCCAGCGTCACCATGTCCACATTTCCGGTGCGCTCCCCGTTGCCGAACAGGGTGGCCTCCACCCGCTCCGCCCCGGCCAGCAGGCCCAGCTCGGTGGTGGCCACTCCGGTGCCCCGGTCGTTGTGGGGATGGAGGGAGATGATGGCCCGCTCCCGCCCGGGCAGCTTCCGGATGAAGTATTCCAGCATATCCGCCAGCTGGTTGGGCATACAGTTCTCCACCGTGGTGGGCAGGTTCAGGATCACCTTATGGCTCTCGTCGGCGTGGAGGTGGTCCAGCACCGCCGCGCAGATCTCCACCGCGTAATCCATCTCCGTCCCCATAAAGGACTCCGGGGAGTACTGGAACCGCAGGTTCATCCCCCCCTCAATGACGGGCTGGGCCATCTCGTAGATCAGATCCGCCGCGTCGGTGGCGATCTTGGTGATGCCGCCGCAGTCCATGTGGAACACCACCTTCCGCTGGAGGGTGGAGGTGGAATTGTAGAAGTGGAGGATCACGTTCTTCGCGCCCCGGATGGCCTCGAAGGTCTTTTTGATCAGGTGCTCCCTGGCCTGCACCAGCACCTGGATGGTCACGTCGTCGGGGATGTGGCCCCCCTCGATCAGCTCCCGGCAGATCTCATACTCCGTCTCGGAGGCGGAGGGAAAGCCGATCTCGATCTCCTTCACCCCGATGTCCACCAGGGTGTGGAAATACTCCAGTTTCTCCTGCAAATTCATGGGGTCGATGAGGGCCTGGTTCCCGTCCCGCAGATCCACCGAGCACCACACCGGGGCCTTGGTAATGGTCCTGTCCGGCCAGGTGCGGTGTTCAATGGGCTGGGGCTTGAACGGGATATACTTCTCAAATCCGGGCTTCAGCTTCATGGGGTTTTTCCTCCTTTGGATTCGCGGGGGAATCAAAAAAGCCCCCGACGGTTGTGTCAGGGGCGAAATGTCGTCACGCCGCGCCTGTCAGCGGCGCTGATCTATTTCGCGGTACCACCCTAATTCCGCATACGGTTACCCAGTACGCGCTCCCGGCCTCCAACAAGGCCATGACCTGTAACGGGATCACCCGTCCAGTCCTACTTGGTGTGTTCAGACTGGCGGCTCCGGGGCCAGTATCCACGCGGCACCCCCTGCCGGCTCGCACCAGCCGCCGGCTCTCTGAGCGGGGGAAGGGCCGCGTCTTGTTCCCATCCACGCCTTTTGCTTAAGGGTTATTATACCGTGGGGCCGGGGGCCTTGTCAAGGGGCAGTTTCCCCCGCCCGCCGGCGAAATTTTCCGCCGGGTATTGAACATTTCCCTCCGTTATGATAGACTACCCGAAGCGTCGGCCCGAAAAGCCCTCTCCCGGACAGACGCCCAGCCTTGGAGCCTGCATGGACCGCCGCAAACGCCGCCCGCCCTTGTATACAGGCCCTTACACACCGGAGGACATCCCATGACAGAGAAAATCCGCGGCCTCATCGCCGCCCGCAGGGAACAGCTCGCCTACCTGGTGGTAGGCGTCATGACTACAGTCATCAACTACATCATCTACGTCCTGCTGACCGAAGGCATCAGCCTCCACTACGCCGCCAGCAACGTGATCGCCTGGGCGGCGGCGGTGGCCTTCTCCTACTTCGCCAACGGCAAGTGGGTCTACCGCTCCACCGGCCGCCGGGGCTGGCGGGAGGCCGGGGAGTTCGTCCTGTCCCGGCTATTTTCCCTGGGGCTGGAGACCGTACTCCTCCTGCTGCTGGTGGACCTGCTCCACGCGGACAAGCTCATCGCCAAGCTGCTGGTGGCGGTGGTGGTGGTTGTTGTGAACTACCTCACCGGCCTGCTGGTGTTCAAGAGAAAGAAGCGGGCATAGCCTGCGCTGTCCCCAGCCCTTCCCGCCCGTAGCGGGAAACAACCCATCGGCGGCACAGTCAAGTCGAACGGCTGCGCCCTCCCCCCGTAACAGAAGCCCCTCCGCAGCGCGGAGGGGCTTTTTCTATCCCTGTCCGGCGGCTCCGCCCTCCTGCCCTGTCTCCCGCAGCAGCCGGGTGCGCAGGGCGGAGTACCGCTTTGTCTGCCTGTCGTTGGCCACCATCCGGGCCATCAGCTCCCCGTCCCCCACCAGGATGAACAGCTCCCGGGCCCGGGTAATGGCCGTATACAGCACCCCCCGGGCCAGCAGAGAGGGCGGCACGTCGCTCAACGCCAGGATCACCGCCCGGTACTCGCTGCCTTGGGCCTTGTGGACGGTGACGGCGTAGGCGGGCTCCAGCTCTCCCAACAGCTCCGGCGGGTAGGCCACCAGCCGCCCGTCGAAGGACACGGTGATCCCCCCGGCGTCCACCTCCAAAATGGTGCCGATGTCCCCGTTGAACACCCCTAAATCCTTTTCTCCCGTGTCCGGGTCCTCCCAGAACAGGTCGTAATTGTTCTTCACCTGCATCACCCGGTCGCCCTCCCGGAAGATGTAGGGGCCAAAGGCCCGCTCCCCCCTGCCCTCCTCGGCGGGGTTCAGGGCCTCCTGGAGGGCGCGGTTCAACGCCGCCGTCCCCGCCCCCCGCTTCCGGGTGGGGGTGAGCACCTGGATCTGCTCCGGGGGTATGCCCATGTTTTGGGGCAGGCGGGTTTTGCAGAGTTCCACAATGGTGTCCACCGTCCGGGCCGCGTCCCTCCGGCCCAGGTAGAAAAAGTCCTTGGACTTGTTTTTCAGCTCCGGCACCGTCCCCCGGTTCACCCCGTGGGCGTTCATGACGATGGCACTCTCCCGGGCCTGCCGGAAGATCTCCGTCAGCGACACCGCGGGCACCACCCCGGACCGGATCAAGTGATCCAGCACGTTTCCCGGCCCCACCGAGGGCAGCTGGTCCGGGTCGCCCACCAGCACCAATCGGCAGTCCCCCCGCAATGCCGCCACCAACGCCGCCATCAGGGACACATCTACCATGGAGGTCTCGTCCACGATCACCGCGTCCACCTCCAGGGGATCGTCCTGGTTCTTGGTAAAGGCCAGCTGCCCGGTGTAGGGGTCCAGCTTGGTCTCCAGCAGCCGGTGGATGGTCGCCGCCTCCGTCCCGCAGGTCTCCCCCATCCGTTTCGCCGCCCGGCCGGTGGGGGCGGCCAGGGCCGTCTCCAGCCCCAGCGTGTCGAACAGGGCCAGCACCCCCCGCAGGGAGGTGGTCTTTCCCGTCCCCGGCCCCCCGGTGAGCAGCATCACCTGCCGGGAGGCCGCCAGCTCCACCGCCCTGCGCTGCTGGCCCGCGTAAGTAAGCCCCTGCTCCTTCTGGATCTTGTCAATCAGCTTCCCCAGCCCCTTGGGGGGCGCGATCTCCGCGCCGCACATCTCCCCTAAACGCATGGCCACATAGCTCTCCGCCGCGTACAGCCCCGCGGGATAGCAGGCCGTCACCCCGGCGATGTCCTCCCGCACCACCTCGCCCCGCTCAATGAGGGCGTCCAGCCCTGCGGTCAGGCAGTCCCCCTCCACCCCGATGAGGGCGGCGGTGGCGTTCAGCAGCTTCTGCTCCGGCAGGAACACGTGCCCGTTGTCGGCATTGTGGTCCAGCTCAAAGGTCAGCGCGGCCTCCACCCGCTGGGGATCGTCCCCCGCCACCCCCAGCTCGATAGCCAGGGCGTCCACCTGGGTGAAGGGGATCTCCAGGGAGCGGTCGGCCAGCAGGTAGGGATTGTCCCGCACCACGTCCACCGCGTAGTCCCCGAACCGCTGGTACAGCGGCATGGCGGCGGTCAGGGACAGCTTGTGCTCCGACAGAAACTCCGCCAGCCGGCGCATCCCCATCTTCTGCCGGAAATCCTCCCCGATGGCCCTGGCCCGCTTGGGGGACACCCCCCGGATCTCGCACAGGCGGTCCGGGTCATGCTCAATCACCTCCAGGGTTTCCTCCCCGAAGTGGTCCACGATCTGTCTGGCCAGCCCCGCCCGGATGCCCTTCACCGCCCCGGAGGCCAGGTATTCATACACCGCCTTCTCCCCCACGGGCATCCGGCGGCTCACCGTCTCCGCCTTGAACTGCTCCCCGTAGCTGGGGTGGCGGCCCCAGGTTCCCTCCAGCTCCAGCACCTCGCCGGGGGCGGCCCCGGGCATACAGCCCACCGCCGTGATCTCCCCCTTGTCGCCGCTGTCCAGCTTCAACACCGTGTAGCCGTTTTCCTCGTTGCGGAACAGCACGGCGGTCACCGTGCCCTCCACCCGGTTCCAGCCTGCCTTCCCAGCCTCCGGCTCCATGGCGGCCCCTCCCATCCAAACAAACGTTTTACCCAATTATACCAGCATTTCCCGGCGGTTTCAAGCCCATCCCGCAAAAAAGGGGGCCGGATGAACTCATCCGGCCCCCTGTCCACATCAATGGGCGTCCAGCCAGCCCTGGAAGCGGTGGAGCATGGCCGCCACCTGGGCCCGGGTCGCGCTGCTCCCCGGCAGCAGCTTCCCGTCGCTGCCGTTGAGAAGCCCCGCGCCCACGGCCCAAGACACCGCGTCCCCCGCCCAGGAGGACACGCTCCCCGCGTCCGGGAACCCGGACAGGTTCCCCCGCTCCCCGGCGGTGTGGCCCGTCTGCACCGCGTATTTGTAGAGCATCACCGCGATCTGCTCCCGGGTGACCTTCCCGTGGGGCTCGAAGCGTCCGCCGCCCATCCCCTCCACGATCTTCATCCCGGCGCACCAGCTGGTGCCGGGGGCAAACCACTTCCCCGCCGGGACATCGGTGAACACCTGGGCAAAGGCCGTGTCCGGCTCCCCCGCCAGACGGTGGAGCACCGTGGTCATCATCCCCCGCTCCATGGTGCCGCCGGGGTTGAAGCGTCCGCCGCCCACCCCCTGGAACAGGCCGTTTTCCACCGCGAAGCGCACATCCTCATAGTACCACTGGCCTGGGGCCACATCGGTAAAGGGCAGGGGGGCCTGCCCCGTCCCCATCTTCCAACGCCCCTCCGCCAGCCACTGGACGGACTGGGAGGCAGCCGTCACCTCCGCCTGCTCCGCCGCCAGATAGCGGTGGCCGGAGATCAGGGCCGCACCCAGGGCCAGCTCCGCCCCGGCGGTGGCGTCCACCAGCACGCCGGAGGTCACGTACCCGCTCCCCGACGTCCAGATCAGCCCCGACCCGGCAGACAGGATCACCGCGTCGCCGGACTTCCCCGACCCGGCGGCAAAGCCGCTGGAGGTGGTCCAGCCGTCCCCGGAGGGCTTGTGCCGCCCCGCCTGAGCCACCGCGTCGTTATAGATCCCCTGGGTGTCCTGAGTCACCCATTGGGTGATGTAAGCCTTCAGGTCGGTGAGATAGGCCCCGTTCAAATAGCTCAGCGAGATCAGCGGATCAGGCCCGCTCCCCGCCCACGCCGCGGTGACACAGCCCGCCAGCAGCACCGCCGCCAGCAGTCCCGCCATCATTTTTTTCTTCATACAGACTCCTCAGATATCATGTAGCTCAGGGTCAGCAGGCTGTCGGCGAAGTGGACGTTCTCCACCCGCACTCCCGGCAGCTCCCGCTCCGGCAGCTCCACGTTGGTGAAGTTCCAAATACCCGTCACGCCCCCGGCCGCCAGCCGCTGGGCCGAGTCCACCGCCACCCGGGCCGGCACCGTCAGCACCCCCACGCTGGCGGTGCAGTCCCCCAGGAAATCCTCCAGCTCGTCCATGTGGAGGACGGGCACGCCGCCCAGGGGGGCACCCACCAGCTCCGGGTTCACGTCAAACGCCGCCACCAGGCGGAAGCCGTTGGCGGCAAAGGGAAAGTTCTCAATGAGGGCCCGGCCCAGATTGCCCGCCCCCAAAATGATCAGGGTGTGATCCCGGCTCATGCCTAAAATCTCCGCCACCTCGCTGCGCAGACGCTCCACCTTGTAGCCGTACCCCTGCTGCCCGAAGCCGCCGAAGCAGGACAGGTCCTGCCGGATCTGGGAGGCGGTAAGCCCCATGGACTTGGCCAGCGCACTGGAGGAAATGCGCACCGTCCCCCCCCGGTACAGGTCGTCCAGGTGCCGGTAGTACCGGGGCAGACGCCGGATCACGGCGGAGGAAATCTTTTCTTTTCTCATTGCTCAGCACACGCCTTTGGGGGTCCGTCTCCTCCGGACCGCGCCCACCTTGGGGCCTGCGCCGGATCGGGCCGATGTGATGTCTTTGTCCATTTTACATGACTTGGCCCCGCTTGTCAATTTCATTCCCGGAAAAAAGCGTTTTTTCGACAGAATCGGCCTCCCCGCAGACAACGAAGGCGGAGGGTTCTACCCCTCCGCCCGAGATTGTCGAAAAAGCAGCTTCTGTTTCGACAACGGGAAGGAAGATCGTGTGAAAGAAACCCAGGAGGTGTGTCTTTCACGTCCAATCATCGACTTTTTGGAACGTTCTTTGTTCAAAAAAGCCGCACGCAGCGGGGCAAAAGTCCCTTTCGCCCCGCTGAGGCGGAGGGTTCTACCCCTCCGCCCCCTCCTTCGCCGCCCGCATCCGGGCGTGAAGGCAGGCCAGTGCGTCGGACAGGCCGCCCAGGTGGTCGATCAGCCCCATCCGCACCGCCTCCTCGCCGTAGATCACGCTGCCCACGTCCGCCGCCATCTCCCCGGTATTCAGCATCAGGTGCTCGAATTCCTCCCGGCTGATCCGGCTGTTCCGGGTGACAAAGGCGCAGATCCGGTCCTGTATCCGCTCAAAATAGTGGAAGGTCTGGCTCACCCCGATCACCAGCCCGTTGAGCCGCACCGGGTGGATGGTCATGGCCCCGGAGGGCACGATGAAGGACTCCTTGGCCGCCACCGCCAACGGCACCCCGATGGAGTGCCCGCCCCCCAGCACCAGGGACACCGTGGGCTTGGACATACCTGCGATCATCTCCGCGATAGCGAGGCCCGCCTCGATGTCGCCCCCCATGGTGTTGAGCAGGATCAGAAGGCCGTCCGTCTCATCGTTCTCCTCCAGTGCCGCCAGCAGGGGGAGCACGTGCTCATACTTGGTGGTCTTGGCCCCGTCGGGGGCCTCCTGGTGGCCCTCGATCTGGCCCACGATGGTGAGCGTGTGGATCACGCCGTCCTCCGTCTTGACACAGCCGGAGCCCATGTCCACAATCTGCTGCCGGCTGTCCTCTCCCCCGGCCTCGGTGGGTTTTGTCTCCTCAGTCATGGTAAAACGCCCCCTTTTGCGGGATAGTATCCGCAAAAGGGGGCGTTTTTATCCACTACAGCGTCAATTCCATGACAATTTCATTTTCCTCCGCCGCTCCGGTATGGCGGAAGCCCAGTTTTTCGTACAGCAGGCGGGCAGGCTCGTCGCCCTCCACATAGCACAGGCAGACCTTGGGATAACGCCCCTCCGCCCGCATCTCGTCCAGGGCCATCCGGGCGGCGGCCATGCCCAGGCCCCGGCCCTGGCAACGCTGATCGATGAACAGCTGGCTGAACACATACCGCCCCTGCTCCGGGCAGCCGTACCACATCAGCATACCTGCCGGATCCTCGCCGTCCAGGATCAGCCTGGCCTGGCTGCCCTCCTTCCGGTAGGCGTAGGCCCGGGCCAGAATTCGGTTGGGATCGGACACGAACCTCCGCTGATCCTCCCGGACCGACAGCTCCACCCGCCAGTTGTCCGGGCCGATCGGCTCCAGACCTACCACGGATCAGCCCTCGTACACCGCCTTGCACGCGGCATAGGTCATATAGCAGTCCAGCTTGGAGGTCACCTCAAAGGGGGCGTGCATACTCAGCACGGGTACGCCCGCGTCCAGGGTGTCGATGTTCCGGTTGGCCATATAGCAGGCCACGGTGCCGCCGCCGCCCTTGTCGGTGGCTCCCAGCTCCGCCATCTGCCACAGCACGCCCTTGTCGTCCAGCAGACGGCGGACATAGGCCACCGCCTCCGCCCCGGCGTCGGAGGCCCCGCTCTTGCCCCGGGCTCCGGTATACTTGCACAGGCCGATGCCGTAGTTCACATAGGCGGAGTTGCGCTTCTCGTACACGTCGGCGAACTGGGGATCAAAGGCCGCCGTCACGTCGGCGGACAGGCAGAAGGACTTCTCCAGGCACACCCGCAGGGGCACCTTCTGGGTGGCGCACAGGTCGCCCACGAAGGTCTCGAAGAAGGCGGACTGCATTCCGGACACGCCCTCGGATCCGATCTCCTCCTTGTCCGCCAGCACACACACCGCAGTGCGGCAGGGCACGCCCTCCAGATCCAGCAGGGCCTTAAACGCCGCGTAGCCGCACACCCGGTCGTCCTGGCCGTAGGCCCCGATGAGGGTGCGGTCAAAGCCGATGTCCACAGCGTTGAAGGCGGGGACGGCCTCGATCTCGGCGGAGATGAAATCCGCCTCCCGGATGCCGTAGTGCTCATACAGCAGCTTCATCACCGCCAGCTTCACCCGGCCCTTGCCGTCGTCGTCCTTCAGCGGGCGGCTGCCCACCAGAACGTTCAGGCTCTCGGCGGGGATGGCCTCCCCCAGGGGCTTCTTGGACTGCTCCGCCCCCAGGTGGGGCAGCAGGTCGTCGATGGTGAACAGGGGGTCGCCGGGGTGGGATCCCACGGACACGTGGACCAGATCGCCGTTTTTCATGGCCACCACGCCCCGCAGCTCCAGGGGGATGGTCACCCACTGGTACTTGCGGATGCCGCCGTAATAGTGGGTTTTCAGGAAGGCCAGCTCGCTGTCCTCGTACAGCGGGGTGGGCTTCAGATCCAGCCGGGGGCTGTCGATGTGGGCGGCGGCGATGGACACGCCCTGATCCAGCGGCGCGGAGCCCACCACCGCCAGATTGAGGGCCCGGCCCCGGTTCACCCGGTAGACCTTCATTCCGGGCTGAAGCTCCATGCCCCGCTCCAGGGGGACGAAGCCCAACCCCTGGGCCAGCTCCACGGCGTAGTCCACGCAGTCCCGCTCCGTTTTCCCCTTGTCCAGGAAGGTCTTGTAGCCCTCGCAGTAGTCAAAGATGGCTTTTTCCGTGGTCTCGTCCACCACGTCCCAGCCGTGCTTTTTCTGGTTCAGCAGCGCGTCCCGCAGCTGCTGCCCCGGCGTTTTTTCTTCCATGTTTATAAATCCTCCTTGCAAAGAATTGACTTGAACAGCTCCCGCGCCTGTTCCTCCAGGGACGCCTTCTTCCCGTCGTTGCGCAGGGTGTGGGCGCACCGTCCCTCAAACCAGGCGGACGGCTTCTGGGCCCTGACCCGCGCCCGGGCGTAGTCCTCGCCGATGCCCTCCCGGGCCATGATCCGCCCCACCCGGACCTCCTCGGGGGCGGTGACCGCGATGGTGGTGCCGCACAGCGTCCCCGCCCCGCTCTCCAGCAGGGCGACGGCGTCCAGGGCGATGGCGGGGCGGCCCTCCCCCTCCGCCTGGGCGATGCGCCGCTCCAGCTCGGAGACGATGTGGCGGTGGGTAATGGCGTTCAGATCCGCCAGCGCGTCCGGATCACTAAATACAATAGCACCAAGTTCCTTTCGGCGCAAGTCCCCATTTTCATCAAAGATCCCCGGCCCGAACCGGGCCGCCAGCTCCTCCCGCATGGGAACGCTGGCGCGCAGCAGCTCATGGTACACCCCGTCGCAGTCCGCCACCGCCCCGCCCAGCTCCCGGAGCACGTTCAGCACGGTGGTTTTTCCCGCCCCGGTTGGCCCGGTGATGCCGATGACAATCATGCCCCCGCCCGCTCCAGCCAGGCCAGAGCCGGCCCCTCGTCGGGCTGGAAGCAGACGTGGCGGCCCTCATTGCTCTCCCGGATAAAGTCCTGGAGGGGCTTGCTGGTGTAGCCGGAGAAGTCCCCCACAATAGCCAGCTTCATGTGGTAATTCACGAATTTTTGCAGCACCTCCCCCGCCAGCCCGGTGGACAGGCGGAAGAACGGCTCGTCAATCTGCTGCTTGCGCAGCACCATGGCGGAACAGCCCGTCTCGTACCGCACCGTGGCCAGCAGGTCCATGGCGGAGGGGCCGTCGGTGATGAGCACCCCCGGCTCCCGCACCACGGCGGTTTGGTTTGTCACTTCTATGTTCATTCTGCTCGTTTTCTCCTTTCATCCGTTGTCAAGTTTTCCCGGACCCAAAACGGCCTGGATCTCCTCCTGGCCCAGCCCGCCCTGCCGCAGAATCCGGTAGGGCGTCACGGTCAGGTCCAAAATGGTGGACTCCATCCCCACCGCGCAGGGCCCGCCGTCCAGCACCGCGGCGATCCGCCCGCCCAGCTGGGCCAGCACACCGTCCGCGGTCTTGGGGCTGGGCCGCCCCGACAGGTTGGCGGAGGGACAGGCCAGCGGTCTGCCCAGCGTCCGGATCACCGCCAGGGCGGCGGGGTGGTCGGGACAGCGCACCCCCTGGGTGTCCCCTCCGGCGGGAACGATGGGGGGCAGGGTTCCGTTTCCCCGCAGGATCATGGTCAGCGGCCCCGGCCAGAAGGCGTCCGCCAACTGGTAGGCATCTGCCGGAATGTCCCGGCACACGGTTTCCACCATGCCCATGCCGTCCACCAGCACATTCAGCGGCTTGGCCTCGGGGCGGCCCTTGGCGTCGTAGTTGGCCTGGACGGCCCGCTCCTGGGTGGCGTCGGCGGCCAGGCCGTACACCGTCTCGGTGGGGAGGGCCACCAGCTTGCCCTCCCGCAGAAGGGTGGCGGCCTGTTCAATCTCACCACCTGTCAGGCATCGCGTGCTCACGGTTTTTCCCCCGCTTTCTGATGTTTGAAGTACAATAGACGGCCAGTGCCAGCGTGAGCAGGAACGGAACTCCGGTCACTGCCATCATCACAGCGGCCTCCCGGCAGTTTTCCACCAGATAGGGCTCGACGCTGGGGCCGATCAGCTTTGGGATGCGCTCAACCAGATATACGCCATTAGCGCATTCAAACAGTGCAAGAACTGCCGCCACCGGCCAGCCCACGGCACAGCCCACAGTGAGGCGGCTGCGTTTAGGCAACGCTCTGGTGTAAAGGATGGACAGCGGCAGCAGGAACAGAAGGGGCACCCCGAGAACAACCGCCAACGCCCTGGCGATCTCAAAATCCTCGGCCAAGCGCAGGTTATACCCCGCCTCCCAGTCATAGCCGTACCGAAAAACATCCGGCAGGAGCGCGAAAAGCCGCCAGAGGTCAGCCAGCTCCAACAGGCCAAAAAACGCCGTGGCCAGCCAGCATAAGGCACAGCGAACCACGCTGCTGTTTTTCGCCACGCCCTCACCCCCGCGCCGCTTTTCGTCCGGCCTGCCGCTGCTGATCGATTCCAGGCCGGAGCAGCTCCTCCGGGCGGGCGATCACATAGTCCGCCCCGGCCCCCTCCAGCTCCTGCCGATCCCGGAAGCCCCACAGCACCCCCACCACCGTCAGCCCGCCGTTCTTTCCCGTGAGCACGTCCACATTGCTGTCTCCCACAAACAGGGTGTGTTCCGGCTCCGCCCCCATCTGTTCCATGAGACGGCGCAGAAGGGTGGGGTCGGGCTTCACCGGGGCATCGGGCAGGGCCCCCTGCACCACGTCGAACACGCCCGGGAAATAGTGCTCCACCACCGGGCCCGCCAGGGCGTGGGCCTTGTTGGACAGCACCGCCAGACGCACCCCCTGGCCCTTCAACGCCGCCAAAAGCTCGGCTATGCCGGGATAGGGGGCGGTCTTGTCCTCCTTGTGGGCATCGTAATAGGCGGAGAACTCCGCCAGCGCGCCCGCCAGCGTCTCCCCGTCCGTCCCGGCGGGGGCGAACCGCTCCACCAGCTTGGGGATGCCGTTTCCCACCATGCGCTTATACGCGTCCACCGTATGGACGGGCCAGCCGCGGGCGGCGCATACGTGATTGCCCGCGTCCGCCAGATCGTCGATGGTGTTCAAAAGGGTGCCGTCCAGGTCAAAAATCACGTGAGTAACCATAAAATCAGCTTCTCTCCGCCAGCTGCTCCGCCTGACGGGCGGTGGTCAGCGCGTCAATGATCTCGTCCAGATCGCCGTCCATCACCCCGTCCAGCTTGTAGAGCGTCAGCCCCACCCGGTGGTCGGTGAGCCGCCCCTGGGGGAAGTTGTAGGTGCGGACGCGCTCGTTGCGCATACCCGTGCCCACCTGGCTGCGGCGGTTCTCGCCGTACTCCGACTCCACCCGCTCCCGCTCCCGGTCGTAGAGGATGGACGCCAGCAGGCGCATGGCCTTCTCCCGGTTCTGGAACTGGGACCGCTCCTGCTGGCACTCCACCACCGTCCCGGTGGGCCTGTGGATGAGCCGCACGGCGGAGGAGGTCTTGTTGATGTGCTGGCCCCCCGCCCCGGAGGAGCGGAACACCTGCATCTCCACGTCGGCGGGGTTGATCTCCACGTCCACCGTCTCCATCTCCGGCAGGACGGCCACCGTCACGGTGGAGGTATGAATCCGCCCGCCGGACTCCGTTTCCGGCACCCGCTGTACCCGGTGGACGCCGCTTTCAAACTTGAGCCGCGACCAGGCCCCGTCCCCCTGGACAGTGAAGGAGATCTCCTTTACCCCGCCCAGCTCTGTTTCGCTGGCGGAATTGATCTCCACCTGCCAGCCCCGCTTTTCCGCGTACATGGTATACATCCGGGTGAGGGAGTGGGCGAACAGGGCGGATTCCTCCCCCCCTACCCCGGCCCGTATCTCCAGGATGACGTTCTTGCCGTCGTTGGGGTCTTTGGGCAGCAGGAGGATTTTGATCTCCCGCTCCAGCCGCTCTATGTCCTCCATGGCCTGGGCCAGCTCCTGCTGGGCCAGCTCCCGCATCTCCGGGTCGGACAGCAGCTCCTCCGCCTCCGCCAGATCGGACCGGGCCCTGCACAACGCCCGGTAGGCCGTCACCAGCGGCTCCAGCTCCCGCTGCTCCCGGTTCAGGCGGGAGACCAGCTCGGGGTCGCTGTACGTCTCGTTGGCGGCCAGCCGGGCCTCCAACTCCTGATATCTCAATTCAATGGTTTTTAACTGCGTGTCTATGCCGTTTCACCTGCCTTATCTTCCTGATGGATGGGCGCACATCTGCGCCCGCAAATAGGCCAAACACCAGAAGGGGCGGGCACGAACTGCGCGCCCCTACCCCCGGTCAAACAGGAACGATTTCACCAACGCCAGCGGCTCCCGGAAGAACATCTGGACCCGGGAGGGCGCGTGGCTCACCGGGGCGGCCAGGGTGGAAATATGCTGGTCATTGTATTCCTCACCCTGCAAGCTGTCGGCCCGCACCCGGTTCCACAGCATTTCAATGCGGGCCAGATGGAAGCCGCTGGACACCAGGAGCACATCGCCGGTCAGGCTCCACCCCTCCCGCTCCATCAGGGCAAAGGTGTTGTTGATATTCTGCCAGGTGTTCCGGGACTTGTCCTCCATGAAGATCTGATCCCCGTCCACCCCGTGGGCGGTGAGGTAGTCATACATTCCCTGGGCCTCGGAGATGTGCTCGTCGTCCCCCTTGCCTCCGGTGACGATGATCTTCATGTCAGGATGCTCCTCCCAGTAGGCCAGGGCGGTGTCCAGCCGGTCCCGGAGGAGAATGGACGGCCCGTCCCTCCGCATCTGACAGCCGAAGATCACCATGACCTGGGGATCGCCCACCGCCTTGTCCCGGCTGTGCAGGCTGATATAAGCCTCCAATGCCCCGAAGGCCACCGCCCCCGCCACAACCATCGCCAGCAGTGCCAGCAGCCACTTCCGCGCCCCGCCCCGTCCCCGGTAGCCGGTATATTCTTTCATCCCTTACGACCCCTTTGCGTCCTCTAATTCCGCCGCCAGCCGCTCCCATTCTGCGTAGCGGCTGGCCAGCTCGTCCTCCACCGACTCCCGTTCCCGGTAGATCTCCTGGAGCCTCAAATAGTCCGACGCGGCCCCCTCCGCCTCCTGGGCCAGCTCGTCCAGCCGCACCTCCAGCTTTTCCACCGCCCGCTCGGCGGCGCGCACCTGCTTTTCCAGCTCCTTGGTGCCGCCGGGACGGCGGGGCCTGTCCTCCTTCGGCTTCTCCGGCTCCGGGGCGGGGGCTTTGCCGTTTTTGAACTGCTCCTGACGCTCCCGGAAGGCCCGGAACTCGCTGTAGGTGCCCTTGAAGTCGGTGATCTGCCCATTTTCCAGCATCCACACCCGGGTGGCGAACTTCTCGATGAAATAGCGGTCGTGGGAGACGAACAGCAGGTTGCCGCCGTACTCCTCCACCGCCTCCTCGATCCACTCCCGGGAGTCGATGTCCAGGTGGTTGGTGGGCTCGTCCAGAATGAGCAGGTTGATCCGGCTGTCCATGAGCATACACAGGCGCAGCCGGGACTGCTCCCCGCCGGACAGGGCGGACACCACCTTGAACACGTCCTCCCCCCGGAACTTGAAGGCCGCCAGCCGATCCCTCGCCTCCTGGGTGGAGCAGTTCTGGGCGTACAGCATGGTGTCCACCAGATTCCGGTCGGGCCGGTCAAAGTGGATGATCTGGGGCAGGTAGCCGATCCGGATGGACGGCCCCAGGTAGATGGAGCCGGAGTCCGGGGCCTCCTCCTCCATGATGAGCTTGATGAAGGTGGATTTCCCAGTGCCGTTGTCCCCTAAGAGGGCGATGCGCTCGCCCCCCGTCACCTCCAGGTTAATGTGGTCGAACAGCACCCGATCCCCGAAGGACTTTTTCAGCTCCGTCACCACCAGGGCCTCGTCCCCATGGAACTCCCGCTCGCCGAAGCGGGTGGACAGCTTTCGTTCCTTGGTGGGCTTGTCCGTGGTGCGCATCCGCTCGATCCGCCGCTCCATGTTGATGGCCCGGCGGTACTGCTTGTCGTTCCCCTTGAAGGCCCACAGGCGCATCTGCTCCGCAGCCGCCTCCAGCTGGGCGATCTTGGCCTGCTCCTTCTCGTACTGCTTCAGCCGCTCCAGATAGCGGCGTTCCTTCTCCTCCACGTAGAAGGAGTAATTGCCGGAGTACAGCTCCGCCTTGCCGTCCTGGATCTCCGCCACCCGTTTTACCACCTTGTCCAGGAACCAGCGGTCGTGGGAGATGGCCAGCACCGTGCCCTTGAACCGCTCCAGGTAGCCCTCCAGCCACTCGGTGGCGTTGAGGTCCAGGTGGTTGGTGGGCTCGTCCAGCAGGAGGATGTCGGTGTCCTCTAAAATCAGCCGGGCCAGGTTGATCCGGGTCTTTTCCCCGCCGGACAGCGCGTCAAAGGGCCGGGAGCGCATCTCGCCCCCGATCCCCAGGCCGTTGCAGACCTTGTTTAACCTTGTTTCGGTGTCGTACCCGCCCCCGGCCTCAAAGGCGGCGGTGAGCTTGTCATACCGGGCCATAACGGCGGGGTCTGCCCCGTCCGCCATCCTGGCCGCCAGCTCCGCCAGCTCCCCCTCCATGGCATGGAGGGGGGCGAAGGCGGTGTCCAGCACGTCCCGGACGGTGTAGCCCTCCGGGTACACCGGGATCTGGGAGATCAGCCCGATCCGCTTGTCCGGGGCGATGGAGATGGTCCCCTCGTCCGGGTCCACCTGCCCGGTCATCATGCGGAAGATGGTGGTCTTGCCCGCCCCGTTCCGGCCCAGCAGGCCCACCCGCTCCCCCTGGTCGATCTGGAGGGAGAAGCCGTCCAATATCCGTTTGCCGACCTCGAATTCCTTGACGAGGCCGGTGAGCTGTATGTCAATCATGGGTAACTGTTCTCCTTATCAGGCGCAGGGGCGCGCCCTGCGCGCCCGCCCCCCAACCGCGCGAGCCTGCGGGCGGACAATGTCCGCCCCCGCAAACCCGTTATTGCGGAACGTTTTCTAACAGATAATCTACAATTTTTTCAAAGGCCATGGAGCGGGACGCCTTGACCAAAATCGTGGCCCCCGCCCGCACCTCCCGGGACAGGGCGTTTTTCGCCTCGTCCAGGGTGGGGAAGTAGTCCGCCTGCTCCAGCCCCGCGTCCCTGGCCCCCTCCGCCATGAACCGGGCCAGATCGCCGATGGCGATGAGCCGGTCCGCGCCGGACTGGGCGAAGCACCCTCCCACCGCCCGGTGGAACTGCTCCCCGCCGGGGCCCAGCTCCTTCATGTCGCCCACGACGGCCACCTTCCGGCGTTTCTGCCCCGCGTCGCCCAAAACCGCCGCCGCCGCCCGCATGGACTGGGGGTTGGCGTTGTAGGCGTCGTTGAGTATGACGATGTCCCCCTTGCACCGGACAATGTTCATCCGCATCTTGGTGGGCAGGAACGCGCCGATCCCCCGGACGATCTCGTCGGGGGCCATGCCCAGGGCCTCTCCCACGGCGGCGGCCATGAGGGTGGGGTAGATCATGTGGCTTCCCAGGGCGGGTATGTCCGCCTCAAACTGGCCCCTGGGGGTCTTGACCCGGCAGGTCAGGTGCCCCCCGTCGCCGCTGTTCAGATCCCGGGCGGTGTAGTCCAGCCCCTCGCCGCCCCCCACAAACACGGCGCGCTGGGACAGGGTGCCTTTGAGGGTGGCCAGCAGGGGATCATCCCCGTTGAGGACGGCCAGTCCCTCCCGCTTCAGGTGGGGGAAGATCTCGCACTTGGCCTTGAAGATATTTTCCCGGCTGCCCAGGTTCTCAATGTGGGCGTCCCCGATGTTGGTGATCAGGGCCATGTCCGGCTCCACTAAGCGGGCCAGGTTGTCGATCTCCCCGGCGTGGTCCATCCCCAGCTCCACCACGCACACCTCATGCCCTTTCTCCAGCTTCAGCAGGGTGAGGGGCACGCCGATGTCGTTGTTGAAGTTCCCCTCCGTCTTGTGGACCCGGAACCTGGCCCCCAGGACGGCAGCCACCATGTCCTTGGTGGTGGTTTTGCCCACCGATCCGGTGACTGCGATGAAGGGGATGGGGAACAGGCCCTTGTAGTACCGGGCCAGCTCCCACAGGGCGCGCTGGGTGGAGCGCACCTTGATATAAAATTTTCCGGGCAGATAACTCTCCCGCTCCCGGGCGGTGAGACAGCCCGCGGCCCCCGCCTCCAGGGCGGCGTTGATGAAGGAATGGCCGTCGAACCGCTCCCCCTCCAGGGGGATGAACAAACAGCCCGGGGTGATGCTCCGGCTGTCGGTGCACACGTCCGCCGCCGTAGCGTCCAGGTCGGCAAACTCCCCCAGCAGGGTGCCGCCCACCGCTTCCAGAAGCTGTCTCAGCGTCAGTTTCTCCATAATCGCGCTCCTCTCTCTTAGAGCCTGTTTAGAATCTGTCAAAACGCCATCCCGGCACATCTTTTTCCGCTGGGCCGCGTTGACTTGACTTGAAATACACAAAGTATTCCTGCGTCAAATCGCCTTGCCCAGCGAAAAAATACGCCCCTGTCTGGCATTCCGCCAGATTTTAAACAGGCTCTTGGGCGGGGCCAGCCCCTCCCCCACAGGTCATTTTCCGGCCTTCCGGGCCTCCAGGGACGCGGTGATGATCCGCTCGCACAGCTCGCCGTAGCCGATGCCCACCGCCGCCGCCTCCTGGGGCAGGAGGCTGGTGGGGGTCATCCCCGGCAGGGTGTTGATCTCCAGGAACCAGGGCGTGCCGTCCTCCTCCACGATGAAGTCCGCCCGGGCGTACACCGACAGGCCCAGGCTGCGGAACACCGTCAACGCCGCCTCCCCCAGCCGCTGCTCCCACTCCGCCGGAATGGGGGCGGGGCAGAACTCCTCCGCCGCCCCGGGCTGGTACTTGTTCTCGTAGTCGTAGAAGCCCTCCTTGGGCACGATCTCAATGGAGGGCAGGGCCTTGTCCTCCAAAATGCCCACCTGGATCTCCCGGCCCGCCACGTACTGCTCAATGACGCACACGCCGCCGCAGGACAGGCCGTCCCGCAGGGCGGCGGGCAGGTCCTCCCCCCTCCGGACAACGGACACCCCGATGGACGAGCCGGAGGCCACCGGCTTCACCACGCAGGGGGTGTCCAGCCGCTCCGCCAGGGCGGGTATCTCCTCCTCTGTGTACTGCACCAGCTCCCACTTGGGCGTGCGGACCCCCAGGGGGGCCGCCACCCGCTTGGTCAGGTCCTTGTCCATGGCGATGGCACTGCCCAGGTGTCCCGCCCCGGTGTAGGGGATGCCCAGCAAATCCAGGGCGGCCTGCACCCGGCCGTCCTCCCCGCAGGCCCCGTGGAGGCCCAGGAACACCACGTCCGCCATGGCGCACAGATCCAGCACCCCGGGCCCAAACTGGCTGGCTCCGCCCTCTGTCCGGGACGCCTTCACCGACTCCAGATCCGGGGCCTGCCGCCCGATCCGGGTAAGCTCCTCCGGGATGGGGGCGGCGAACAGGGCGGCGGGCTCCTCCCCGGTGCCCAGGTACATATCGATCAGGGCCGTCTCGTGCCCCCGCTCCCGCAGGGCGGCGCACACCTTGCAGCCGCTGGAGAGGGACACATTGCGCTCCGGGCTGAGGCCCCCGGCCAAAACAACGATTTTCATAACGGTTCTCCTTATTCCACGAGGTATTCCACCTCTATTTTATGCTGGAAAGAAAATTATACCACAACCCCCCGGAGGAAACAAGTAGGGGACCTGATTTTGCCCCGAACTCCCGCCGTCCCCGCGGCATAGCATAAAACCAGCGGCGGAATTTCAAGCCCCATGTCCCTCCGGATCGCGAGACAAGCCCGCCCGCATCCGGCCCGGCCGCGAAAAGAGCGGGCAGGGATTCCCATCCCTGCCCGCTTCGCGCTCCAGACCGTGCTTCCTCCGGTCAGCAGTCCACGGTGATGTTGTCGGTGCCGTGGGCCTCGAACTCGTCGATGTAGGCGTCGATGCGCTGGGCCAGCTCGTCGTAATTGCTCTCGTCGATGGGCACGTCGTCCATATCCCGGCGGGCCAGATCCTCCGCCAGGATCTCAAAGAACACGTTGTTCTCATACTCCATGATGGCCTCGTGAATGCCCCCCTCCGCAAAGGCCCGGGAGGGGATCACGTCCCCCTGGTAGGTCTCCGCCAGGGAGGGCATCCCCTCCTGGGCGGCCCGGGCAAAGAGCAGGCTCTCCACCTCGTCGTAGTCCTTGAAGCGGTCCTCGCCCCGGGTGGAATTGAGAATCCAGTTCCCGATGTATACCAAATCCAGCAGCCGGCGCAGCTGCTTGCGTGTCAGCTCCAACTCCATCTTCAGCCCTCCTTCGGCTTCGTGTGCGCGGGACGCCCGGCGCGCCCCCGATCCCCTCTATTTTATACGCCCCCCGCCCCGTTTGTCAATGGGCATACTTGGCTTGCCCCCGGCATATAGTGAACAGGCCAACACATGACGACGGAGCGTGATACCAATGGATGAATTCAGAGGGGAAAACAAAATCCTGCTGCGGGGGCAGGCGGCGGCCCCGCCCGCCCTGTCCCACCGGAACCACGGGGTGGACTACTACGTGACGCCCCTGCGGGTGCCCCGGCTGTCCGGGGTGGACGACGTGCTCAACCTGGTCACCGCCGCCCCCGACCCCGCCCTGTGGGCCCAGGGCCAATGGATCGAGGCGGAGGGAGAGGTGCGCTCCTACAACAACCGCTCCGGCCAGGGGAGCAAGCTGGTGATCACCGTACTGGTGCGGTCCGCCCGCCCCGCCCCCATGGAGGAGGGGGAGAACCGCCTCGCCCTGGCGGGGGCGTTGTGCCGGAAGCCGGTGGTCCGGCGCACGCCGCTGGGCCGGGAGATCTGCGACCTGCTGCTGGCCGTCAACCGGCCCTACGGCCGGGCAGACTACTTACCCTGCATCGCCTGGGGTTCCCTGGCCGCCCACTGCGGCGGGCTGGACGTGGGGGACGCCCTCCGGCTGGAGGGGCGGCTCCAAAGCCGGCAGTACCACAAGCTCATCGACGGCGAGCAGGTGGAGCGCACCGCCTTTGAGATCTCGGTGATGAACCTGCTGGACGGCGCGGAGCCATCGTGAGCGGCGCGCTATCCCTAACGGGGCCCCCGCAAAGCCGCCCTCCGGCTTTGTGGGGAGAGGCGAAGCAAGGGAGCGAACGAAGTTTTCGCCAAAGGCGGAAACGCAGTTGAGCGGACTTTGCTTCACCTAACGGGGCCCCCGCAAAGCCGTCCTCTGGCTTTGTGGGGAGAGGCGAAGCAAGGAAGCGAACGAAGTTTTCGCCAAAGGCGGAAACGCAGTTGAGCGGACTTTGCTTCAACGATAGGCTTCCGGGCACAGCTCCCGGATCTTGGCCCGGATGCCCCGCAGGTCGGCAAAGGTGTCCGGCTTTTTGGTGGGGTCCCGCAGGAGGGCGGCGGGGTGGTAGATGGCGGTGTACAGCACCCCGTCCTTCTCCACCCACTGCCCATGCTCCTTGGTGATCCGGTAGTCCGGCTTGATCAGGCGCATGGCGGCGATCCGGCCCAGACACACCACGATTTTGGGCTGGAGCAGCTCCATCTGCTCCCAGAGGTAGCCGATGCAGGCGTCCTGCTCCGTGTTCAGCGGGTCCCGGTTCTTGGGCGGGCGGCACTTGACGATGTTGGTGATGTAGAAGTTCTTCTCCCGGCTCAGGCCCACCAGGCCCAGCATCTCGTCTAAAAGCTGCCCGCCCCGGCCCACAAAGGGCTCGCCTTGCAAATCCTCGTTTTCTCCGGGGCCTTCGCCGATGAACAGGATTTTCGCGTCCCTCGGCCCCTTGCCGAACACCACGTTGGTGCGGGTGTCCGCCAGGGCGCACTTCTGGCAGGACAGGCAGCGGCGTTCCAATTCTTCCCAGTTTGCCATGGGGTTATCCCTCCTGTGTCTGTTTTCTTTGGGTATTGTAGCATATTTCCCCGCCCAATGCTACGGTAACTTTGGACAATTTTCGATTGACAGCGGGGAAAAATGGGAGTACGATAGTACTATCAAACGAATATCCAAAGGCATCGACGAAGACCGCCCCTCACGGCGTCCGACAGAGAACGCGGGCCACCGACTGAAAGCCCGCCCCGGAAAGACGAGATGGCGCAACACTTCCGAGCCGATGGTCCGAACCCCCCGGGGTGTAGGGCTGTCCGTCCTCCCCACGTTACCAGGGCTCGAGAGAGGCCCCTTGCTGGAGGGGCAACGCGGGTGGTACCGCGGAATGATTTCATTGTTCCGTCCCGGACTGTACATTCGTACAGTCCGGGATTTTTCTTTATTCCGTAGGGGCGGGGCTTGCCCCGCCCGCCAGATTTCAACAAAGGAAGGATGGAATGTTATGAAGTTCGTCACTGGCGCAAGCAGAAAACCGACCGGCTGGCAAGACCTCGCGGGGGGCGGACGGAATAACCGCCCCGCCGCCGTCCATGGAGCCGTCCACTCCCTGCGGAACATGGGCGGGCTGGCCTTCCTCACCCTGCGGCTGGCCCGGGGGACCGTCCAGTGCGTGTGCGCCCCGGACATACTCCCGGCGGGCCTGTGCGAGGAGTGCTGTGTGGAGCTGTCCGGCACCGTCCGGGCGGAGGCCCGGGCCCCCGGCGGCCTGGAGATCGCGGCGGAATCCATCAAGGTGCTGTCCCGGCCCGCCGCCCCCCTGCCCCTTTCCCTGTCCAAGCGGAGGCTGGGGCTGAACCTGGACACCGGGCTGGCCCTGCGCCCCGCCGTCCTTCGGCACGGGCGGGAGCGGGCGGTGTTCAGAATCCAGGAGGGGCTGGTGCGGGCCTTCCGGGACTACCTCACCGGGGAGGGCTTCACCGAGATCCACACGCCCAAGATCGTCTGTGCCGGGGCAGAGGGCGGCTCCAGCATCTTCCGGCTGGACTACTTCGGCAAAAAGGCGTACCTGGCCCAGTCCCCCCAGTTCTACAAGCAGACCATGGCGGGGGTGTTTGAGCGGGTGTTTGAGATCGGCCCCGTGTTCCGGGCGGAAAAGCACGCCACCCCCCGGCACCTCAACGAGTACACCGGGCTGGACTTTGAGATGGGGTATATTGACTCCTTTTACGATGTGATCGAGATGGAGGCGGGGTATCTGCGCCATGCCATGGAGCTGTTGGCGGAGGAATACGCCGGGGAGCTGGAGCTGCTGGGGGCGGAGCTTCCGGCGGCGGACAGGATCCCCTGCCTGCGGTTTGACGACGCCAAGCGTCTGGCGGCGGAGCGGTACGGCGGACGGAGCCGGGACCCCTACGACCTGGAGCCGGAGGAGGAGGCCCGCATCGGGCGGTACGCCAAGGAGGAGCTGGGCAGCGACCTGGTGTTTGTCACCCACTACCCCTCCAAAAAGCGGCCCTTCTACGCCATGGACGACCCGGACGCCCCCAGGTACACCCTGTCCTTCGACCTGCTGTTCCGGGGGATGGAGGTGACCACCGGGGGCCAGCGGGTGCACGGGTACGCGGAGCAGCTTGCCAAGCTGGAGGCCAGGGGGATGGACCCGGCGGACTTTGAGAGCTACCTCATGATCCACAAGTACGGAATGCCGCCCCACGGCGGGCTGGGCATCGGGCTGGAGCGGCTGACCATGCAGCTGTGCGGGCTGGACAACATCCGGCACGCGTCCCTGTTCCCCCGGGACCGGACCCGGTTAGATCCGTGACAACAGAGGAAAGGATGATCATCATGCGCATCACACAGGAGCTGGTGGACTATATCGCCGGACTGGCCCGCCTGGAGCTGGAGCCGGAGGAAAAGCGGGACATGACCGCCGAGCTGGAGCGGATCGTGGCCTATATGGACGTGCTGAACCAGCTGGACACCGCCGGGGTGGAGCCGATAAGCCACGTATTCCCGGTGAAGAACGTTCTGCGGGAGGACGAGGTTACGCCCTCCCAGGACCGGGCCGAGCTGCTGGCAGGCTCGCCCGCCGGGGACGGGGAGGCGTTCCTGGTGCCCAAGGCGGTAGAATGAGGAGGGCGGACAGATGGAATTGCGGGATTTGACCGCGCTGGAGCTGGGGGCGGCCATCAAAAAAGGGGAGGTCTCCACCGTGGAGGCCGCCCGGGCCGCGCTGGACGCCATCGCCGCCCAGGACAAGGCGTTGAACGCCTTCATCACCGTCACCGGGGAGCGGACGCTGGAGCGGGCGGAAAAGCTCCAGGCCGGGGCAAGGGAGGCGGAAAGCCCCCTGTACGGCGTGCCCATGGCCATCAAGGACAACATCTGCACACGGGGGATCAAAACCTCCTGCGCGTCCAAAATTTTAGGGGACTTCGCGCCCCCCTATGACGCCGCCGTGGTGGAGCGGCTGGCCCGCGCCGGGGCGGTGTCCCTGGGCAAGCTGAACATGGACGAGTTCGCCATGGGCTCCACGTCGGAGACGTCGTACTACGGCCCGGTGCGCAACCCCTGGGACCTGGAGCGCGTCCCCGGCGGCTCGTCTGGGGGCGGGGCGGCGGCGGTGGCCGCCGGGCTGGGCTGGTACGCCGTCGGCTCGGACACTGGAGGCTCCATCCGCCAGCCCGCCTCCTATTGCGGCGTGACGGGGATCAAGCCCACCTACGGCACGGTGTCCCGGTACGGGCTCATTGCCTACGCCTCCTCCCTGGACCAGATCGGGCCGTTGTGCCGGGACGCGGCGGACTGCGCCGCCGTGCTGGACGTGCTCATGGGCCACGACCGCCGCGACAGCACCAGCCTGCCCGGGCTGGACTCCGGCTGGAAGGGCTCCGGGCCCCGGGTGGACTACGGCCATCTGCTGGCGGGGCTGACGGGGGATATCCGGGGCCTGCGGATCGGCCTGCCCGGGGACTGCTTCGGGGACGGGCTGGACGGCGAGACCCGCTCCGCCGTGCTGGCGGCGGCCGATGTGCTGAACAGCCGGGGGGCGGAGATCGCGCCCCTCCCCTTCCCCGCGCTGAAATACGCCGTGCCCGCCTACTATATCATCGCCGCCGCCGAGGCGTCCTCCAACCTGTCCCGGTACGATGGGGTAAAGTACGGCTGGCGGGCCGGGGAATATGAGGGGCTGGCGGAGCTGTACCGCAAAACCCGCACCCAGGGCTTCGGGGCGGAGGTGAAGCGGCGGATCCTGCTGGGGACCTTCGCCCTGTCCTCCGGGTACTTCGATGCCTACTACAAAAAAGCGTTGCAGGTGAAGGCGGTGATCAAGGACGCCTTCGACAGGGCCTTCCAGCGGTGCGATCTGCTGCTCACGCCCGTGGCCCCCGCCGCCGCGCCCCAGCTGGGGGAGAGCCTGTCCGATCCGCTGTCCATGTACCTCAGCGACATCTACACCGTGCCCGCCAATTTGGCGGGGCTGCCCGCGCTGTCCATGCCCTGCGGGTTCGACGGAAGGGGCCTGCCCATCGGGGCGCAGCTCGTCGGGTCCTGCTTCGGGGAGGGCACGCTGCTCAACGCCGCCCACGCCTTCCAGCAGGAGACGGACTATCACAAGCGCGCGCCGAAGGGAGGGGTACCCGCATGATCTGGGAAACTGTCATCGGCCTGGAAACCCACGTGGAGCTGGCCACCAAAACAAAAATCTTCTGCGGCTGCACCACCGCCTTCGGCGGCCCGCCCAACACCCACTGCTGCCCGGTGTGCACCGGAATGCCGGGGACGCTGCCTGTCCTCAACGGGAGGGTGCTGGAGTTCGCCGTCAAGGCGGGGCTGGCGTTGAACTGCCAGATCACCCGGTACAGCAGGTTTGACCGGAAAAACTACTTCTACCCCGACCTGCCCAAGGCGTACCAGATCTCCCAGCTCTACCTGCCCATCGCCCGGGACGGGGCGGTGTCCATCTCCACGGAGGCCGGGGACAAGACCATCCGCATCCACGAGCTGCACATGGAGGAGGACGCGGGCAAGCTGGCCCACGACCCCTGGATCGACCAGACCCGGGCGGATTACAACCGTTGCGGGGTGCCCCTGATCGAAATTGTCACCCAGCCGGATTTCCGCACAGCGGACGAGGTGATCGCCTATCTGGAGAAGCTGAAGGAGACGCTGCAATATTTAGGGGTGTCCGACTGCAAAATGCAGGAGGGCTCCCTGCGGTGCGACGTGAACCTGTCGGTACGGCCCCTGGGCGGCGGGCTGGGCACCCGGACGGAGATGAAGAACCTGAACTCCTTCAAGGCCATCGCCAGGGCCATCGGCTACGAGGCCAAGCGGCAGATCGAGCTGATCGAGGGGGGAAAGCGGGTGGTGCAGGAGACCCGCCGCTGGGACGAGAACAAGGACGCCACCTACGCCATGCGCTCCAAGGAGGACGCCCAGGACTACCGCTACTTCCCGGAGCCGGACCTTCCCCCCGTGGTGCTGACGGAGGACTATCTGGACGAGCTGCGGAAGGGCCGTCCTGAGCTGGCGGTGGAAAAGCGGGCGCGGTACCGGGCGGACTACGGCCTGCCGGAGTACGACTGCCGGATGATCACGTCGGACCGGTCCCTGGCGGCGTTTTTCGAGGAGCTGACGGCGTTGGGTGCGCCCCCCAAGCAGGGGGCCAACTGGATCATGGGGGAGGTGCTGGCGGCTTTGTCCCAGCGGGCCATGGAGCCTGGGGATATGCCCCTCACCGCCCCCACCCTGGCCCGGCTCATCGCGCTGGTGGAGGGGGGGACGCTGAACCGGAACACCGCCGTCAAGGTGTTCGAGGCGGTCTTTGACACGGACGGGGACGTGGACGCTTATGTGAAGGAGCACGGCCTGGAGCAGGTGAACGACGGCGGGCTGGTGCGGGAGGCCTGCGCCAAGGTGCTGTCCGCCCACCCCAAGTCCGCGGCGGACTACCAGGGCGGCAAGGAAAAGGCCTTCGGCTTCCTGGTGGGGCAGGTCATGCGGGAGCTGAAGGGCAGGGCCAACCCCCAGACGGTAAACGCGGCACTGCGGGAGCTGCTGGGGCGGTAGTCCCCGGCAGGCGCGACCGGACGCAGAACAGGCGCGGCGGCGGGATACTCCCGCCGCCGCGCTGGCTGTTCCGTATTCGCCGCCTGCCGCTCAGGCTGCCTTTTTATTGGCCTCCCCCTCGGGGAAGATGATCTTGTTGACAAAGAAGAAGATGATCATGGAGATGCCGCCGTTGAGGACGGTGGTGCCGATGTTATACACGAAGTCCGGGACGAACAGCCCAGCCACCGCCACCCACACGCAGTTGATGGAGTTGACGATGCAGTTGATGACGATGAACGCCAGCACGTACCACACGATCTGCTTGCCCAGGTTGCCCTTGCTGCGGAACACGAAGTTTTTCTGAATGGGGAAGTTGATAATCTCCCCGATGCCCATGGCGATCATATAGGCGATGAAGTAACCCAGGCCGCCGCCCACAATCACCTGCCCTGCATCGTTATACTTCACGGCATAGCCGAAGATGTTCCAGTCGAAGTTCACTCCGAACAGGCTGACGGGGATGCCCGGCCAGCCGAATTCCACGTCCTTCAGGTTCTCGAAGGCGTAGGGCAGGCCCTGGAGGATGAAATACTTCATCACGGTGATGAGGTTGCTGACGATGACGAACAGGCCGCCCTCCCGGATCCATTTGGCGGCTTTCGGGTGCTTTTCGGCGAAGCCGCCCCAGGTGCGGCCCCACCAATTCTTAATCCTCTGGAGCATTTCAAAATTCCTCCCTTTCTCAGTGGATAGCGTTTGCCGCCTTGCGTTTTTTGCCGGAGCGGAAGAAACCGCCGATCACCCGGCCCAGCCCCTTGAAGAAGTGGCCGTTGACGATGGTGAGGATGCCCTCCGCCATCTCCATGGTGCAGATGCCTCCGGTCATTTTGGCGATGGCCCGGAAGGGCATATTGTAGTTGAACAGCAGGTTCAGATTGGGCTTGCCCTTCTCGATGCTCTTGTTGATGAAATGGGTGAGAATTTTATAGGCCAGCCGCCCCGCGGCACCCTTGGCGTAGTACATCTGGCACAGGGCGTCGTTCATGTCCAGCATCCCGCTCCAGTGGCCGTCGGGGATGGGGCGGCCCAGCAGGGCCTGGAACTCGGCGTCGGAGACGCTCTTAATGTCGCCGGAGAAATACTTGGCGAACTTTTCCTTGTCGTAGGGAGGCTTGGCCCCGGTGCCCTGGACCTCCACGGTGCCGGACAGCTTGATGTCCGCACAGGACGCGCCGATCATCACCGTCCACGCGCCGCCCTCCACCTCGAATTTGTTGGTGTCCACATTGAAGTAGCGGAACGCCTTGTCATCCAGGGGGATGGTGACTTTCTTGGACTCCCCCGCCTTCAAAAACACTTTGGCGAAGCCCTTCAGCTCCTTGGCGGGGCGGAACACCTCCCCGTCCGGTTTGGACACGTACAGCTGGGCCACCTCGGCCCCGTCCATCCCCCCGGTGTTCTTGAGGGTGAAGCTGGCTTCCTTTTCAGTGACGGTGAGGCCGCTGTATTCAAAGGTGGTATAGCTCAGGCCGAAGCCGAAGGGGAACAGCACAGGCGTCTTTGCCGTCTCAAAGTAGCGGTAGCCCACGAACAGGCCCTCCCGGTACTCGGCGGTACGCTCCTTCGAGGGGAAATAGGGGGCGGAGGATACGTCCTCGTACTTGACAGGGTAGCTCTCCGCCAGCTTGCCGGAGGGGTTCACCTGGCCCATGATCACCTTGAGCACGGAGGACGCCCCCGCCTGCCCGCACAGGTAACCGTGCACCAACGCCTTGATTTTGGGCAGCCAGGGCATCTCCACGGCGGACCCCGCCGACATGACGGCCACCACGTTGGGGTTGGCCTTGCTGACGGCTTCGATCAGATCGATCTGGCTCTGGGGCAGGCGCATATGGGAGCGGTCCAGCCCCTCGGACTCGCTGATCTCGTCCAGGCCGATGTAGAGCAGGACGGTGTCCGCCTTCTTCGCCAGCTCCACCGCCCGGGCCTGCATGGCGGGGTCGCCCTTGCCCGAGCGGGGGTAGCCCGCCTCAAAGCCCGCCACGTCCAGGCCGAAGCCCTGGATCACATCCATGGCGTTGTCCAGCTTGGTGGGGTTCACCACCGAGGAGCCGGCCCCCTGATACCGGGCCTTCTGGGCGAACTCGCCGATGACGGCCACCTTCGCGCCCTGCTTCAATGGCAGGAGGTTCCCCTCGTTTTTCAGCAGGACGATGGACTGCTCACTGGCCTTCGCCGCCATGGCGTGATGCTTCTCCACGTCGAAGGGCTTGCCCTCCAGCGGCTTCACCGCCCCGGCGGTGGACAGGATCACGTCCAGCAGCTCATCCACCCGCCGGTCCAGCAGCTCCTGGCTGATCCGCCCGGATTTCACCGCGTCGATGAGCTCCAGGTCGGAGTCGCCGCCGGTGGTGGGCATCTCCAGGTGGGAGCCGGCCCGGACGCCCTCCACGTGGTCGTTGGAGCCGCCCCAGTCGGACACCACGAAGCCGTCAAAGCCCCACTCGTCCCGGAGAATCTCCTGCAAAAGGTGCCTGTTCTCGTTGGCGTAGACGCCGTTGATCCGGTTGTAGGAGGACATGATGGACTTGGAGTGCCCCTCCTTCACGGCGATCTCAAACCCGGTGAGGTAGATCTCCCGAAGGGTGCGCTCGTCCATGACGGAGTCGGAGGCCATCCGCCGCAGCTCCTGGGAGTTGGCGGCGAAGTGCTTGGGGCAGGCCGCCACGCCGTTTTTCTGGATGCCCCGGATATAGCTGGCAGCCAGCTTGCCCGCCAGATAGGGATCCTCGCTGAAATACTCGAAGTTGCGCCCGCAGAAGGGGGAGCGTTTGATGTTGAGCCCCGGACCCAGCACCACGCACACCCCCTGGGAGGCGGCCTCCGCCCCCAGATGCGCGCCGATCTCCTCCCCCAGCTCCACGTCCCAGGAGTTGGCCACAGCCGCCGCCGTGGGATAGCAGGTGGCGGGCAGGGACGGGTTCAGCCCCAGCTGGTCCCCCTCCCCCGCCTGCTTGCGGATGCCGTGGGGGCCGTCGGACAGGGTCATGTTGGGCACGCCCAGCCGCTCCACGCTCCGCGTCTGCCAGAAGTCCTTGCCGGAGAACAGGTAGCACTTCTCCTCCAATGTCATTTGCTTGATGATGTCCGCGTGTTTCAAGCAGACCCCTCCTCACTGATTTCGATGGGTTCGATGCCCGGAAGCACAGAACAAATCCGGGGACAGGTTCCCGGGATTTGCTCTGTGCTCCCGCACCCCCGCCCCGCCGGAGCGGGGACGGGGGAACGGAAGCTGTGGTTAGTCTGCGCAGTTCGGGCCGCTTTACGCTCAGCCCTTCTTCTTGCCGTAGCCGCGGAGCAGCAGGACCTCGCCGGCCACCGCCGCCAGAATCACCACGGCGGAGATGGTGTACATCGCGATCTGCCACGCCGCCATGCCGCCGCCCGCGCCGTTGGCGTAGGCCCGGCTGTTGGCCGTGGTGTACAGGATGTTCTTGCAGGCCTGCCGCGCCGCCTGGAGGGAGGTGCCGCTGGTCTTGTCGGTGAGCTCGCCCACCTCGATCATCTGGGGGCTAAGGCAGAAGTCGCCGCCGTTGCGGATCTGGATGTCGGCGTCCTGGTAGCCGTAGCCGCCGAAGTAGTCGGTGAGCACCATGCCGCGGAAGCCCCACTCGTCCCGGAGCACCCGGTTCAGCAGCTCGGGGTTGGCCCCGGCGTACTTGTTGCCGATGTAGTTGAAGGCGGACATGATGGCCATGGACTTGCCCTCGTAGTTCTTCACGCACATCTCGAAGGGCTTCAGGTAGATCTCCCGGATGGCCTGCTCGTTGGACCAGGTGCACAGCATATCGGTGCGGTGGGTCTCCTGGTCGTTGAGGGCGAAGTGCTTCAGGAAGGAGTACACGCCGCTCTCCGCCGCGCCGTTGACGGCGTTGGAGGCCATGGCCCCGGACAGGTAGCCGTCCTCGGAGTAGTACTCGAAGTTACGGCCGGAGAAGGCGGTGCGGTGGATGTTCATGGCGGGGGCGTACCAGCCGGACACGTCCATCTCGTCGGCCATCTTGCCGATGCTCGCGCCGAAGTCATGGGCCAGCTGGGTGTTCCAGGTGGCGGCGATGACCACGCCGGCGGGGAAGCCGATGGAGGCCTTCTGGGTGAAGTTGTTGTTGATGGAGGCGGGGCCGTCGCAGTCGATCTGCTGGGTCTTGCCCACGGAGGAGATCTCCACGCTCTGGTAGCCGCCGATGCCGATGAGCTGCACCATGTCGTCCACGGTGAGCTGATCCAGCAGCTGCTCCCACTGGGGATCGTCGTAGTCCTTGCCCCGCAGGTCCACCAGCTTCAGGCCGTTCTTGGCCCCGGTGGTGGGCACCGCGTCATTGCTGTCGTTGAACTGGGCCGGGTCGTAATTGCTGTGGTTGTAGAAGCCGGCCTTGGCCTCGGCGGACATCTCATAGCTGGAGGGGGCGGCCACGGCGTCGTCATAGTTGGCGAAGCCGTCCTTCCGGGACAGGTAGGTCACATCGCCCTGGGCGTAGCCGAACTGGCTGACGGCGGGGGTCTCGTCGGAGGCGCGGCCGTTGGTGTAGGTGACGGTGGAACCCACGTTGTAGGTCTCGGAGTCGATGACAGTGTGGGAGTCGCTGTTGATGGAGATGACGTAATCGCCCGCCTCCAGCACGTACGCGCCCGCGCCCTGGTAGTCGAAGGAGGCCATGTCCTCCACCTGGAAGGAGATCGTCACCTTCTCGGACTTGCCCGGCTCGATGATCCCGGTCTTGCCCAAGGCCACCAGGTTCGCGCTGGCCTTCTCAATGCCGCCGTTGGTGTAGGGGGGATTGAAGTAGACCTCCACCACGTCCTTGCCGGCCTTGTCGCCGGTGTTGGTGACAGTGACATCGAAAGTAATGGTCCCATTACTTTCGGAGATGGGCCCCATCTCCTGCTGGAAGGTGGTGTAGCTCAGGCCGTAGCCAAAGGGGAACTGCACCGTCTTGCCGTAGTCGATGGCGTTTTCCGCGGCGGCGGTCTCATACCACTTGTAGCCCACATAGATGCCTTCCACGTAGTTGACGAAGTTGGGGGTCACGGACTGGCCGTAGGACTCGGGGGACACATCGCTCAGGTTGGTGTACTGGAACTCGCCGATGTTGTTATAGGCGGGGATGGCGGTCAGGTCGTACACGAAGGTGTCCACGGTGCGGCCGGAGGGGTTCACCTTGCCGGACAGGATATTGCCCAGGGCGTTGAACCCGGTCTGGCCGGGGCCGGGGGCCAGAATGACGGACTTGATGGAGGGGTACTCCTCAATCCAGCCCAGCTCCATGGCGTTGGAGGCGTTGATCACCACCACCACCTTGTCAAAGCGGCTGGTGACTTCCTTGATCATGGCCAGCTCCCGGGTGGTGGGCTCCAGGTAGTGCTTGGAGGCGTCCAGATCCTCGGGGTACTCGCTCATGCGCAGGCCGGAGGCCCCGAACATACCGCCCTCGGAGCTGAAGGTGTCCTCGATGGCGGGGTCCAGGCTCATGGGCAGGTCCGCGCCCTCGCCGCCGGAGCGGGAAATGACGATGATGGCGGTGTCGGAGTAGGACTTGGCGTTGTCGAACACGCCGGCGGACTCATACTCGGCCACGGTAGGCTCGGGCACGGTCCAGTCCTGGCCCCACATACCCACCATGGGCCGCTCGTCCCGCCAGTCGGTGTAGAACTTGGTCAGGTCCTCATTGTACTCGATGCCCGCCTGCTTGATGCCCTCCAGCAGGGTGACGGTGGGGTACAGCCCGGACAGGGAGCCGGACCCGGTGCCGCCGTACACGGGGTTGGTGGCGGACCAGCCGAAGGTGTTCACCTTCGCGCCCTCCCCCAGGGGGAGCAGGCCGCCCTCGTTCTTCAGCAGGACAAAGCCCTCGTCGGCGATGTCCTCACACAGCGCGCTGGCGTCGCTGATGCTGCCCTCGCTGATGTCGCCGCCGCCCCGCAGGGCCATGCTGACGATGCCGTACATGGGTCCGGTGAGGATCAGGTTGACGATGATCACCAGGGCCACCACGAAGGCCATCCACGCGCTGCCCCGCACCAGGCCCTTCAGGGGCTTCTGGAGCTTGATGGCCGCGATGGTGGCCGCGATGGCCAGCACCAGAACCACGGCGATGGCGATCAGGTGCCCTTGCATCAAGCCTATTGCGTTTTTCACGTCTTCGATGTTGATGCCTAACATTGTTCTTCCTCCTCATTCACTTTTTGGCGGGCGGTTCCCGCCGGTGAGGACAGTGTACCACAGCTTTTCCGCCTGCGGCGTCGATTTGCGCAAACTGCGGGTTTTTTCGTTCAATCTGCATTCCGCATTGGCAATTCCGCACAACACAAGCCCCCGCGTTTTTGGCAAAGTCAACAACGCAGGGGCTTGATTTCACTTTTTTTCCAGCGGGATCACAAGACGGATCTCGAACCACTGCTCCTGATCCCGGATGGTCATGGCCCCGCCGTATTTCTCCGCGGCGTGGCGGACGGACTTGATGCCGTAGCCGTGATAGGCCGCGTCCCCCTTGGTGGTGACGGGCAGGCCGTCCCGGAAGGTGGGCGGCTGGGGGCAGTAGTTCCCGCACCGTATCACCAGGAAGCCCCGCTTGCCGTACACCGTGAGGTGGATCAGCCGCCGGGACTTGTCGGCTATGCCCAGCTCGCACTCGATGGCGTTGTCCAGGATATTGCCGAAGATGGTGCAGATGTCCATCACGTCCAGGAAGTCCAGCTTGCCGCCGTCCGCCACGCAGGTCAGCTCGATGCCGTGGCGGGCGCAGTACAGGCTTTTTCCGGTGAGCACCGTGTCCAGCACCGAATTGCCCGTCTTGTTCTGGGCCTCGTAGTCCCGGATCTCCTCCTCCATGCCGTCCAGGTAGGCGGAACGCTTGGCGGCGTCCGGCTCCGCCCGGAGGACGGCGATCTGGTGCTTCAGGTCGTGGTACTTGTGGTTGATGGCCTCGATGCTGTCCCGGGACTGGCGGTACTGGGCATACTGGCTCTGGAGGATGTTCTGGATGGCGTCCAGCTCCCGGTGCATATACAGCTCGCACCGCTGGACGTGGTAGGCGTACAGCATGGCCACCCCCGCCAGATCCGCCAGGGTCCGGATGTTGTAGATATCCGTCAGCTCCGAGCTGGTAAAGGGGGTGTTGCTGTAGACGAAGCTGAGGTTGCTCAGAAAGAAGCAGGCCAGGGCGATGAGGGCGGGGCTGGTCAGCTCCCGGAGGCGGAAGGCGGTGCCCGACCGGGGGTCCGTCCGGCGGCTCTCCAGCCAGCGCATCCCCCCGAACACCGCGGCATACACCGCCGCCAGGATCACCCAGAACAGGATTCCCTTCCGCACCGTGTCCCCCTTCCAGCCCAGGGCGTAGACGGAATAAGAGTAGAGCTGCCACTCCAGGGAGGCGGCGAACTCCGCCAGTACGAAGGCCCGCACCGTGCAGTATACCGCGCTGGCCAGGGACATATCGCAGCACAGGGAGATAAGCCCCAGCATCAGCCCCACCGCCGCCGCCATGCAGGGCAGCCAGAACAGGAGCCGCAGGCCGTCGGTGAGGGTGAGGAACAGGCACTGGACCGCCAGCCCCGCCCCCAGCGCGCCCCACAGCCTGGGGCCGTGGAGCCGCCTGGTATGCCCGCTGACGTAGACCAGGCAGGCGCACCACTCCGCCAGGGCGGTGACCGCCCGGGGGATGTCGGACAGGTAAACCGCGTTCACAGGACGCCCCCTCCCACCTGATCGGACAGGGCCTCCAAAAACGGCCCCCGGCGGCCCCGGCTGATCAGCAGCCTGTCCCCCCGGACCACGGCGCAGCCGTCCTGGATGGCGTCCACGTGGGCCAGGTTGACTAAGTAGCCCTTATTGCAGCGGGCGAAGCCCTTGCCCTCCAACGCCCCCTCCACCTGCTGGAGGGTGGCGGTGGAGGCGTGTATCCCGGTGTGGGTGTGGAACATGAGCTGGCGGCCCAGCCGCTCGATGTAGAAGATGCCGTCCACCTCCAGCTTCAGCGCGCCCCCCTTCACCGGCACCGTGACACAGGCCGCCTCCCGCTTTTTCACGTACTGTAAGGCCCGCCCCAGCCGCTGGGCGAAGGAAAAGTAGTTCACCGGCTTGAGGATGTAGTCCAGGGCGTTGACGGAGTAGCCCTGGATGGCGTACTGGGCCAGGTTGGTGACGAACACGATCACCACCTCCGGATCCTGCCTGCGCACATAGCCCGCCGCCGTCATTCCGTCCATGAAGGGCATATCCACGTCCATCAGGATCAGGTCGAAATCCGGCCTGTACCGCTCCACCAGATCCTCCCCGTTGTCGTAGTGGGTCACCTGGAAGGCGCGGCCTGTCTCCCGGCCGTAGTCGCCGATGTACTGCTCCAGCTGGGCAAAGCACTGGGGGTCGTCCTCCGCGATGGCTATGCGGATCATGGCGCACACTCCTCTCGTTGACGCCGGATACGGCCGGGCGGCGTTTGAGGGGATTATATCACGAAAGCCAGCGGTCCGCAACAGAAAAGATAGCTGGTTTTGGGGCATTTTTGCGGATTTCTTCCCGAACCTCCGGAAAATAGCCACAAAATGTAAGAACCTGTCGTTACCGCCGGGGTCGCCGGGCGGGCCGGGGATTTTTGCGGCAGGCAAACGGCGTTTCAGGCTGTGAACGCAGGTTATATAGTCAGCACACTTGAAAATCGGTATACTACCGATTTTCAAAACAGCGGCTGTGCCGCTGTAGGCAAAGCCCGTGCGCTGACTATGAAATCTGACGCAGGGCCGCTTTGCGGCCTGTGCGGCACTGACGTGCCGCACAAGTTAAAAAGAAGTGTACACTTCTTTTTAACTGCGTCAATTATAAAAAAACACGGCAGCCTTTCGGCTGCCGTGCGCTCCTTGCTTGCTCAGGCGTAAAACGCGTGCTCTCCAATAGTGGTCACGTAGGTGCGGTTCCGGGAGGCGTAGCAGGACAGGCCCGCCCGGTTGAAGAACAGTGCGGTGGGCACTATCTCCGCCCCATCCAGCACCAGCTTGGCCGCGATCACGGACTCCTCGTTGGGCGTCCGCTTCAGGGAGCCGCTGCTGGCCGGAGCGAACTGGTTCTTCTGGTACAGCACATCGTAGATGTTGTTGGGGAACTTGGGGTCCTTTACCCGGTTCATCACCACATTCCCCACCGCGATCTTGCCCTCCAGGATCTGGTTGCCGCTCTCCGCGTGAATGATGCGGGACAGCCAGTAGAGGGTGTCTGCATTGTAGTAGCTGTCGCCGGGGAGAATATAGGCGTCCCCCTCCCGATGGTTCAGAAGGACGGCGCGGTTCTCCCCGTCATAGCCCACGTCCAGGTTGAACACCTGCGCCAGCAGCCGGATCGGCGCGGCCACAGAACCGTTCAACAGAATCAGGCTGTCCTTCGCATAGAGATAGCGGCCGTTGGCCACAATATACGGGGCTCCCGCCTTCACCGTCAGGTTCAGGGTCTCCTCCACTACAGTGGCGGTGTTCCCCGACCCGTCCACCACCTGGGACACCCGGGCGGCGTTGACGGTGACCGCGCCGTTCTCCTCCTCCACCGCGGCCTCCGGGTCCAGCATGGACACGAAGGAGCCGACGGTGACGTAGGTGACGCCGCTGCGGTTCTCGTACACGAGGGACTGCTGGGGGACACCGTCCAGCTGGAAGGGGGCCTGTTCCACCGTCTCCTCAACGATGGGAGGCATCTCCTCCAGTCCGGGGGCATCCGCGGCCAGCGCGGGCAGGATGAAGCTCACGACAGCGAGGGAGGCCAGCAAGGAACTGACTGCTCGTTTTTTCATGAAATCTCTCCTTGTTACAATTTGCGTTCAAATTGTAACCATATTGTAACTGATTTAAAACCGTTTTGCAACCTTTTTATGTAGTCAAAACAGCCGAACTCCTAACAAATAGAAGTTCAGCTGTTGTATAAGTTATACAGTTTTGGTGGTTTATTGCCCTTTTAGTTTCCAGTATATGGGTTTTTAGAGGTAGAACCAATGGCACCCAATGGTTACCACAAATTCCCTATTCTCCATGATCCAGTGGTTATTCGTCAAATCCGGCGCAAGGAAATACAGACTGTCCCCGGCGGCCCTGGCCCCCTCCAGCACCAGCTTGGCCGCCAGCACGCTCTCCTGGGTCGGCTCGTGGTAAACGGTGCCGTTGGCCACCGGCTGGAACTGCACGCCCCACTTGGTATCGAAGATCACATCGTGGATGTTGTTGGGAAATTCCCGGCTGGCCACCCGGTTCAGCACCACCGTGCCCACCGCGATCTTGCCCAGCAGCGGCTCCCCCCGGCTCTCCGCCGAGATGATCCGGGACAGCCAGTACAGCTCCTCCGCCGTATAGGCTGGGGCCGCCGCCCGCCCGCTGCCCGGGGTGAGGGTCACCCCCGCCTCCCGGCTCCAGTCCACCTCGCCCCCCAGGGCCTCCGCCAACGCCCGGACGGGCACCAGCGTCCGCCCGTTCTCCAGCAGCACCCCGTGGGGTATGTAAAGCGCGCGGTCGTTCACCGTCAGCCACCGCTCCCCCGGCTTGGCGGCGAGGGTCACGCCCTCCCCCCGCACCCGGGCCGCGCCGTTCTCCCAGGTCACCTGGGCGTCCGGTGCCAGCACCTCTGCCACCGTCCGCAGGGAAACGTAGGTGGTGCCGCCCTCCACCAGCCGCGCGGAGGCCTGGTTCCACAGGTTCTCTCCGCCCACCGACAGCACGTTCGCCGCCGCCGCGGGCTGGGCCAGGGGCAGGGCCAGAGCCAAGCCCAGGGCCACACCCGCCGCCGCTTTCCCGAATTTCATCTCGATCACTCCTTGTCATGGTCTCGCGCATCCATAGCGCGGAAGTTATGACAAAATTGTAACTTTTTCTGCCCTCTGCCGCAAGTCAAAATGATTTCCTCCAAAGGAACCCCTTTCCAGCTCCCAGGGGCGCGAAAAGGCCGTCCGCACCGGCGGACGGCCCTTCCCATATCAGCTTACAGCAGGCTCTGCCTCATCTTCACCACCGCCTTGCGCACGGCGCACGGCTCCCCGGCGGCACAGCCGGGGCGGTGGATGTCGTTGGAGAAGAAAACGCAGTAGCTCCCCGGGGTCACGTCCACAAAGGCCTCCCCCTCCAGGTCCTTGTAGAAGGTCACGTCCTTCCCCTCCGGGTCCTCGTCCACCGTCTCCTTCCCGGTGTAGGGCACATAACCCATCCGCTCCACGCCGGAGACGATGTACTGGAAATCCAGGTAGTCGTCGTGACGCTCCGGGCGGCGTTCCCCGGCGGGCTGGGTGGTGAAGTCCTGGATCATGATATACAGATCCGTCCCCTGCACCTCGTAGGTGCCGGCCTCCATGTTGGGCAGGTCATGATCCGCCAGCCACTTCAGGGCCGTCTCCAGGGGGGCAGGGTACTTGCAGGGGCAGGGCACGGCGTTGGCACACGCGAAGATCATGGGTCACGCACTCCTTTATTATATTGTAGTGTAACCGCTCACCGGGCGGCTTTCAGGGCCTGGGCCAGCTGGTCCGGGCAGGAGGTGGGCTTCATGCCGCAGCGGATGCCCTCCATCCGGCCCACCGCCTCCTCCACCGTCATACCCTTCAGCAGGGAGCAGATCCCCTGGAGGTTGCCGGAGCAGCCCCCCATCACCCGGACGGCCTGGATCACGCCGCCCTCCACGTCGATCTCCATCTTCTTGGAGCACACGCCCCGGGGGTTATACTGAATGGTTTCCATGTCTGTCTCGTCCTTTCTGATTTGATTACTCGCCTTCCGGCGGCCAGTCCTCCCCCCGGCGCAGGGCGTCCAGCTGGGCGGAGTCCTTGTATTCCAGGCTCCGCTCCCCCGCCAGCCCCTCCACGTGGTGGGTCAGCTCGTGGCGCAGGGTGGTGCGCAGCTCCTCCTCCCACACCCGGCGGGGCTCGTCAAAGAGCAGGGCGGCGAAGGAGCCGTAATAGATGTTGATATACCGCCCCAGCCCGTCCACACAGTATTCGCCCATGATGTAGACGTCCTCCCCCGCGTCCGGGTCGGGCAGCGCGTCCTCCAGCAGCAGCACGCCGCCGTTCAGCTCCTGGAACAACGCCTCCGGGAACTCGTCGTACACCCTGTCCAGAATGTCGTTTACCTCGTCGATGCTCAAAACCATGGGTGCCCCTCCTAACCTGTGTTCACAATACGATCAGGCCATACAGACGGCTCAGGCGGTCCAGGTCGGCCCGCTCCAGCCCCCCGGTGCCGTCGTAGAAGGCCCGCCCCTGGTACACCCGGAGCGCGCCCTCCAGCAGCTCCGGCACATCGGAGCACAGGCACAGGGCCTCCCGCACGGCGTACTGGTGCTGGGCAAATATGTCCACGTCGTCCGGCTCCTGTATGACGATCTTCACCGCCCCCACCGGATCGTCCTCGGCGGCGATGATATCCTCCAGGAGGTCGGGGCCGCACTCCAGCTCCTCCCCCACGTCGATCGTGCGGTTGACGAAGCAGGGGGCGGTGCCTGTGGCGCAGGGGATGGCATCGGGGTCCCGGCGGCTGGGGGTGTAGGGGAAGGGCGTCAGCCCCTCCGCCCCCGCCCGGAACAGGGGGATGCAGGCATACCGGGCCAGCTCCCGCAGGATTTCGGGGGCGTCCTCCTTTGGGCAGTCCACGCCGAAGGCGGCAGCCCCCATCCCCTCCGCCACAAACAGGGCGGCCAGCATATGCACCCGGGTGGGGGATTCCCCGTCCCCGTCACAAACCCAGCTCACCCAGGGGGCGGGACAGCCCGCCTCACGGACGGCCAGCAGGGCGGCGCGGCACTCGGCCATGGTTGTCATGCCCGCGATGTGGACGGGGCCTGCTTTGGGGGTGAGCCGTTGGCGGCAGGCGGCGGTCAGCTCCTCGAAGGGGGTGTCCCCCGCCGGAAGCACGTCCAGCCCCAGGGGGGCCAGCGTCTGCCGGAATATGGGCACGGAAGCGTCCATAGCGCAGCGTCACAACTCCTTTATAAAAAATAGTTTCTCTTTATTATAACAAACCCGGGCGGGAATGGCAAGAGCGTTTCAAAAAGCCCGGCAGATCTGGCCGGACTGGGCGTTTTCCGGAAAAACTTGTCTTTTCGCACAATCTCTCATTTACAACTCTCGACAAATTTGGTACAATGATGGAAACGCCGACGCCAGCCGGCGGGTGTTGAGATTGAGGAGGGACCTTCATGAAGCGCGCGATCTGTCTGTTTTCCGCCCTGCTGCTCCTGCTTACCGCCGCCTGCGGCGATACCACCGGCGAACCCACCGCCACCCCGGAGGCGACCCCCGCCCCCGAGATCACCGCCACCCCGGAGCCTACCCCCGAGCCTATCCGGGAGCCCCTCACCGGACTGCCCTGCGACCAGGACGTGTCCGCCCTCCGCCCGGTGGCGGTCATGCTGAACAATCTGAAGGCCGCCCTGCCCCAGCAGGGGAACAGTCAGGCGGATATCATCTATGAGGTGCTGGCGGAAGGCGGCATCACCCGGATGCTGGGGGTATACCAGCACCCGGAAAAGGTGGGGCTGATCGGCTCCGTCCGCTCCGCCCGCCAGTATTACTGGGAGCTGGCCCAGGGCCATGACGCCGTTTACATCCACGCGGGCGGCAGTCCCGAGTTCTACGAGACCAAGAGCCGCCTGGGCCTGTTCACCGTGGACGGGGTCAACGGCTCCTACGCCTACGCGGGGGCCGGAATGTTCTGGCGGGACCGGGAGCGCATCCCGGGGCACCGCTACGCCGTGGAACACTCCCTGCTCACCTCCGGCGAGGCCATCGCCGCCATGCTGTCCAAGGAGGACAAGACCGCCCACGCGGAGGGCTACCAGTACGAGATGGCCTTTGCCGACGACGGCACGCCCGCCGGAGGACAAAACGCCCTCACCGTCACCGTCCCCTTCTCCAACTACAAATCCGGCGTGTTCCGCTATGACGCCGCCACCGGGCTGTACGCGGTGGAGGAGTACGGCCAGCCCTACCTCGACGGGAACGACAACACCCAGGTGGCGGTCACCAACCTGATCGTGGCGCAGACCACCTGCACCGTGGTGGACGGCTCGGGCCGGATCAAGGTGGACCTGTCCTCCGGCAGCGGCTGGTTCGCCTGCGGCGGAAAAATCGTCCCCATCACCTGGCAGAAGGGGGACGCCAGCCAGCAGCTGCGCTATTTCAACGAGGACGGCTCCCCCCTGACCCTGGGCCGGGGCAAGAGCTACGTCTGCATCATCCCCACCAACCGCACCGTCACCGCTGAATAAATTTTTCCAGCATAGCGGCCCGGTCCCGGCGCAAACTATCCTTGTGACCAAAAAGGAGGTTTGCACCATGATGTTTCTGGACAAGATCGCCCTGGCCCTGTCCATCGTGGGCGGGCTGAACTGGGGGCTTATCGGGCTGCTGAACTTCGACCTGGTGGCCTTCATCAGCGGCGGCTCCGGCACCTGGCTGGCCCGCATTATCTACACCATCGTGGGTCTGGCGGCCCTGTGGTGCCTCACCCTGCTGTTCCGCCCGGAGGAAAACCGGACCCGGCACAGCGCGGCGTAACCCGCGGAGCCGGGGAAAACCATTGTCAGAGGGACAGCCGCACGGCGTAAACCCGCCGCGCGGCTGTCTTTTGCCGTCCGCCCCGGCCCGTCTCCCACAAGCCGGGAATCTGCGTGAAAATTTTGTGCGTGAAAATTTTGTGGAGAAGGCGGTTGACTTTTGGGTTTGCCCGTGGTATAATACGCGAAACTCAGGACAAGTGAATGGGGAACTCTTTGCCGCCGGGTAAGGAGGGACACGCCGGAGCTTCTATCGTTAGGCCGCAGGAGATAGAGGATCTGGCGTTCTATTTTTTGGTCGGAACATCCACCCCCCCATTCCCCCGGCCCCCGGGCCGCGCCTGAGACCGATTCAAATCATTTTGAAGGAGGAACCCGCGTTGAAAAAGTTTATTGCCGACCCCTCTTTTTGGGAGCTGTTCCCCAACGCCGCCATCGGCGTGCTCTCCGTCTCCGGCATCGACGAGGCCGCCCAGCTCCCGCCGGAGCAGGCGGCGGAGGTGGCGGAGCTGCTGAAAAACGCCAATGCCGCCGCCCTGGCCCACCTGGACGATGGCGTACCCCTGTCCCAGAACCGCCCGGTGGCGGTGTGGCGGGAGGCGTACCAGAAGTTCCCCACCAAAAAGGGCGTCCGCTGCTCCATCGAGGCCCTGCTGAAGCGGGTGTCCAAGGGGGAGCCGGTGGGCACCATCGCCCCCACGGTGGACATCACCAACGCCATCTCGCTGAAATACGCCCTGCCCATCGGCGCGGAGGACCTGGACGCCTTTGACGGCGACCTCCACCTGGGCGTCATGGCGGGCGGCGAGGATTTCCTGCCCATCGGCGCGGACCAGCCCGATCCGCCCCGGCCCGGCGAGCTGGCCTACTACGATGGGACCGGGGTGGTGTGCCGCTGCTGGAACTGGCGTGACGGAAAGCGCACCGCCATCAAGGACGCCACCACCGCCGAGTTCATCGCCATGGAGTGCGTGGAGCCGGAGCGGCTGGACGATCTGAAGGCCGCCCTGGACGAGCTGGCCGGACTGCTGGAGCGGTACGTGGGGGCCAAGGTCGTGTCCAAGGGCGTGGTGGACAGTAGCTGCCGGGAGATCCCCATCTCGGAATAAATATTGAACCGTCCCCCCGGCCCTGCCGGGGGGACGGCCTGTTTCCCGAAAAAATGCTCTTGCCATTTCCCCGCCCCCCCATTATAATGGGCCGTAGAGACGGACAGACGCTGACGGGCGTGGAGAAGTACGGCCCATTTTTGACGAGAAGGAGAGCTGAGCGATGTGTGAGAAACGGTTTGACGTGACCGCCCTGGGGGAGCTGCTGATCGACTTCACCGAAAACGGGCGCAGCGGCCAGGGGAACACCCTGTTCGAGGCCAACCCCGGCGGGGCCCCCTGCAATGTGCTGGCCATGCTGAAAAAGCTGGGGCGTTCCTGCGCCTTTGTGGGCAAGGTGGGGGAGGATATGTTCGGCCATCTGCTCCACGATGTGGGGGCGGAAGCCGGGATCTGCATGGATCACCTGGTGTTCGGCCGGGATGCCCGGACAACCCTGGCCTTTGTCAAAACCTTTGAAAACGGCGACCGGGACTTCTCCTTTTACCGCAACCCCGGCGCGGATATGCTGCTCACCGAGGACGAGCTTCCCCTGGACGTGATCGCGGGCAGCCGGATCTTCCACTTCGGCACCCTGTCCATGACCCACCAGGGGGTGCGGCAGGCCACCTGCAAGGCCATCGGCTCCGCGAAGGCGGGGGGCGCGCTCATCTCCTTCGACCCCAACCTGCGCCCGCCCCTGTGGGACAGCCTGGAGGACGCCCGGACCCAGATCTCCTACGGCCTCGCCCACTGCGACATTCTGAAAATCGCGGACAACGAGCTGGAGTTCATGACTGGGGAGACGGACTTCGACAAGGGCGCGGCCATGCTGCGGGGCCGCTTCCCCAGCATCAAGCTGTTCAACGTCACCGCCGGGGCGGACGGGAGCTACTCCTACTACGGCGACAAGCGGGTATTCGTCCCCGCCTGCAAGCTGGGGGGCACCATCGAAACCACCGGGGCGGGGGACACCTTCTGCGCCTGCGTGCTGAGCTTTGTGCTGGAGCGCGGCCTGGACGGGCTCACCGAGGCCGATTTGACGGAAATGCTCACCTTCGCCAACACCGCCGCCTATCTGGTCACCACCCGGAAGGGGGCCATCCGCTCCATGCCGGAGCGGGCCGAGGTGGAGGCCCTTCTGGGGCGTTGAGCACACCGGTTTATGGGATGACTGAATATGGGCGCGGTCCAGGCGGCTGACTCTGCCTGGACCGCGCCCCGTTTTTTGTCGGCTAGGCCTTGTTTGAAAAATCGAGGAAGGTGTGCTAAATCAACAAAATAGCGATAGAAGCGAGGTAAACAAAGGCGA
>ERZ779623.12-NODE-12-length-169826-cov-23.536305_pt1 | contig 169826 bp, 132 predicted proteins | sample MGYA00514189_ERZ779623 | MGnify/ENA primary metagenome ERZ779623 (study PRJEB29562, sample SAMEA4376712) | mouse gut metagenome | isolation source: Cecum | study: EMG produced TPA metagenomics assembly of the A DSS colitis mouse model was used to assess the... | reverse complement strand
GGGCGACGAAGCCATGTTGTCGCGCAGGTAGTCGAAGCCGTATTCGTTGTTCGTGCCGAAGGTGATGTCGGCCATGTAGGCGTCGCGGCGGGCGTCGGAGTTGGGCTGCGTGTCGTCGATGCAGGCCACCGACAGGCCGTGGAACTCGTACATGGGGCCCATCCACTCGCTGTCTCGCTTGGCCAGGTAGTTGTTGACCGTCACTAAGTGTACGCCTTTCTTGGCCAGCGCGTTGAGGAACACGGGGAGCGTCGCGACAAGGGTCTTGCCCTCGCCTGTGGCCATCTCGGCGATTTTGCCCTTGTGGAGCACCACGCCGCCGAAGAGCTGCACGTCGTAGTGGATCATGTCCCACTTCACGTCGTTGCCGCCCGCAAGCCAGTGGGTCGCATAGACGGCCTTGTCGCCCTCGATGCGCACGAAATCTTTCGTTGCGGCCAGTTCGCGGTCGAAGTCGTTGGCCGTCACCTCGACCGTCTCGTTCTGGGCGAAGCGGCGCGCCGTGTCTTTCATGATGGCGAACGCTTCGGGCAGAATCTCGTCGAGCTTCTCTTCGATGCGGTCGTCGATGCGCTTGGTCAGCTCGTCGATTTCCTTGGAAATCTTCTCCTTTTCGCCGAGCGTCGTCTCCGGTTTTTCGAGCTGGGCGCGCAGTTCGGCGATGCGGGCTTCGTCAGCGGCGATGTAGTCGGCGATGCGGCGCTTCAGCTCCTCGCTGCGGGCGCGCAGCCCGTCGTTCGAGAGTGCCTCGATTTCGGGGTATACGGCCTTGATTTTCTGAATGTAAGGCTCGATTTCCTTGCGGTCCTTGTCGGCTTTCGAGCCGAAGACCATCTTGATAAGACTGGCAACTATATCCATAGGTTGTTCTGTTTGCGGAAGTTTCCGGAGTACGAAATCTTACAAAAGTAGTGATTTCTTTTCAAACCGCCAAGCAGGCACAGGCAATTTTGTGCCAACTTCGGTTGCGGAGGTCGGCAGACAGGTGGAAAATTATGTTACTCTCTGATTGTCAGTCTTCGGCGGACTTCTCGAACTTGTAGAGCCGGTCGCCGCGGCGGATCAGTCCGGGCGTATGGATGGCGCACAGCTGTCCCTGCACGACGGAGGGCACGGGCGTGCCGTCGGGGCCGTGGAGTTCGTCGAGCCGCTGTTCGGCTACGCCCGTAGTCGGTCCCATGAAGAAGATTTCTTCGCCTGCATGCAGCGGGGCCGCTTCGACAAGGACTTCGGCCACGGAGAGTTTCTTGAAGAAGTTCGTCACCTTGCCCACATAGACCTTGCGCCGTGTGGCGGCCGAACCGTAGTGGGTGCTGTGTTCGGCGACGGGGCGCCCGGCGTAGTAGCCCTCCCAGAATCCGCGGTTGAAAACCGTTTGCAGCCGCTCCTTGAGCCCGGCGGCGAATTCGGGCGTATAAGTTCCTGCTTCGATGGCGCGCAGGGCCCGGTCGTAGCACTCGACCACGCGCTTGACGTATTCGGCGCCCCGGGCGCGGCCCTCGATTTTGAGGACCCGGACCCCCGCGGCGACGAAGCGGTCGAGGAAGTCGATGGTGCAGAGGTCCTTGGGCGAGAGTACGTATTGCCCGTCGACGTCCAGCGCCGCTCCGGTCTCCTGGTCGGTGACGGTATATTTGCGGCGGCACAGCTGGCGGCAGGCGCCGCGGTTGGCCGAGCAGCCCGTTTCGTAGAGCGAAAGGTAGCACTTGCCTGAAATCGACATGCAGAGCGCTCCGTGGGCGAACATTTCGATTTCGACCAGTTCGCCCCGCGGGCCGCGGATGTCGTTCTCGGCGATTTCGCGGTGGATGCGCGCCACCTGCTCCAGCGTCAGTTCGCGCGCCAGCACCACCGTGTCGGCCCACTGCGAAAAGAACTTGACGGCTTCGGAGTTGGAGATGTTGCTCTGGGTCGAAATGTGGACCTCGACCCCCACGCGGCGGGCATAGAGGATGGCGGCCATGTCGGTGGCGATGATGGCATCGACCCCCTCGGCCTTGGCGCGGTCGATGACCTCGTGGACGGTGGCTATCTCTTCCTCGTAGACGACGGTGTTGACCGTCAGATAGGCTTTCAGCCCTGCTTCATGGGCGATGGCGACGATGCGGGCCAGGTCGTCGGGGGTGAAGTTGGCCGCCGAGGCCGACCGCATGTTGAGCTGTCCGATGCCGAAGTAGACCGAGTCGGCGCCCGCCTGGATGGCGGCCGCCAGGGCCTCGTAGGAGCCTACCGGGGCCATGATTTCGATGTCGCTGCGCAGCATTGCGTTCAATGTGGAATTCACAATTCAGAATTCATGATTTAGCGGGACGGACTTTGCTAAAACGTTTTAATTGCAGGCTTCCGATTGTGAATTATGAATTTTTAATTATGAATTATTTGTTTCTGCCCATCAGTCCGGCGGCGAATTCGCGCAGGGGCGCGGTGCGGGCCGGGTCGGCCGAAAGGGTCTCCAGCTGGGCCAGCGCCCGCTCGAAACGCAGTTCGATTTGCTGTTCGGTCAGATGGGGCACGTCGAGCCGGTCGTAGATGGCTTTCACGGCGGCGATTTTCCGCTCGGCCGGCATCTTGCTGTCGGCCAGCAGGCTGCGCAGCTCGTTGCGCGTGGCTTCGTCGGCGCGGCTCATGGCCGTGACCATCAGATAGGTTTTCTTGCCCTCCAGGATGTCGCCGCCGATGGCCTTGCCCAGGCGTTCGTCGCCGTAGCTGTCCAGCAGGTCGTCCTGCAACTGGAACGCGAGCCCCAGCTCGATGGCGAAACGCCGGAGCTTGCGGCAGTCGTTCTCCGAAGCGCCGCCCAGCAGGGCCCCGATGAGCACCGACCCGGCGAGCAGGGCGGAGGTCTTCAGTTCGATCATGTGCATGTATTCGACGACCGAAACTTTCTGCTTCTTCTCGAAATCCATGTCGTACTGCTGTCCCTCGCATACTTCGAGCGCCATGTCGTCGAACGTGGCGAGCACCTGCGGGAGCTTGTCGGCGGGCAGTCCGCACAGCAGCCGGTAGGCGTAGATCAGCATGGCGTCGCCCGAGAGGATGGCCACGTTCTGCCCCCACTTGGCGAAGACCGAGGGTTTGCCGCGGCGGATGGCGGCGTTGTCCATGATGTCGTCGTGCAGCAGGGTGAAGTTGTGGAACACCTCGACGGCCCCTGCGGCCGGGAGGGCCTGCTGGACGTTGTCGGCGAAAACGGCGTGCGCCAGCAGCACCAGCATGGGGCGCAGGCGCTTGCCCCCGCCGGAGAGCGAATAGGCGATGGGGGCGTAGAGGAGTTCCGGTTCGGCGGGAAACTCGGTCTGCGCCAGGTAATTCTCGATAAGGGTTTGCAGCTGCTCGTTCGTGTACATGTTTCCGTAGGTTCATTTACATGCAGGTTTTCTCGCCTCGGCAAAGACCGCCAGCGGTCTCTGCCCTCGGCTTATCGAAAACGTTCATAATCGGCTCCAAAAATAGCAAAAAAGTTTGAAGTTCCCGAATTTTTGCTTACCTTTGAAATAGCAAATCCAAACACAACCTTATCTTTCCCATGAAAAAACTGGCTATCGGAATCGACATCGGGGGCATCAACACGGCTTTCGGACTTGTCGACGAGCAGGGCGACCTCTACGCCGAATCGGTCATTTCAACTAAAAAATACCCTTATTTCGACGACTATCCCGCCTACGTGCGCGACCTCTGCGAAGCGATGCGGGCGCTGGCCGACAGCCTGTCGTTCGAGTACGAGCTCACGGGCATCGGCATCGGAGCCCCCAACGCCAACTACCACCGCGGCACGATCGAGAATCCGGCCAACCTGTGGAAGTTCCGCGAGGGCGAGAAGAACCCCGACGAGAGCCGCCGCGTGTTCCCGCTGGTCGACGATATTGCCAAGTGCTTCAACGGGGTGCGCACGCTGATGACCAACGATGCGAACGCCGCGACTATCGGCGAGATGGTCTATGGCAACGCCCGGGGCATGCGCGATTTCGTCATGATTACGCTCGGCACGGGCCTGGGGTCGGGGTTCGTCTCCAACGGCGAGATGATTTACGGCCACGACGGTTTTGCCGGAGAGTTCGGCCATGTGTGCGTCGAGCGCAACGGCCGTCAGTGCGGCTGCGGGCGCCGCGGCTGTCTGGAAGCCTACGTGTCGGCCACGGGTATCAAGCGCACGGTTTTCGAGCTGATGGCTACGATGAGCGAGCCGAGCAAGCTGCGCGACATCGCGTTCACCGACCTCGACGCTTCGATGATTTCGGTGGCGGCCGAGCAGGGCGATGCCGTGGCCAAGGAGGCGTTCCGCTACACGGGCGAAATGTTGGGCCGGGCGCTGGCCGACGTGGTGACCATCACTTCGCCCGAAGCGATTTTCCTGTTCGGCGGTCTGTCGAAAGCGGGCAAGCTGATTTTCGAGCCTACGCAGTGGTACATGGAGGAGAACATGATGTTCACTTTCAAGAACAAGGTCAAACTGCTCCCGAGCGGCATTCAGAGCAAGAACGCCGCCATCCTCGGCGCTTCGGCGCTGATCTGGCAGGAGCTGGTGAAATAAAAGACCGGATTTCCGGTCGGGGCGGGGCGCGCAGGGCGTCCCGCCCTTTTTGGTTGGAGACGGAACCGATACGGCGGGTAATTGACGGGCCGTGCGGAGAAAAAATCCCTGCCTTTTAATAATTTGTCCAAGTCGGGAGAGCGGGCCGGGTTTAATTTTGTAAACCGATAACCGAAACCCATATCGGACAACCTAATTCAATACTTATTTAACCATGAAACGTTTCAAACTTCTGACCTTGCTTTTGTCGTTGTTCGTCGGTGCGGGCGCAGTCTCGTGCGCCGATAAGGACGACCCTGCTACCCCCCCCCTCACGGAGCCCGTTGAGCTGACGGGCAGCTGGAAAACCCTCTCGTGGATCGAGGGCGACACGCCCGATGCCGACCGCGTGGGCACGTTCTGGGTTTTCACCGATACGGAGGTGACCATAGGCCGTGCCGAAGCGGTGGCCTATGTTTATGACGTGCAGCGTGCGTCGCTGCGAATCGGCTACACCGAATTCCATATCCAGCAGCTCGGAAGCGGCCGCCTGGCGCTGGACGCGGCGGAGCGCACCGTCATCTTGGTGCGGACGACCGGGACGCCCGGCGAACCGGAAGAACCGGAACCCGGCGATTTGGGCCCGTGTACGGTCTCCCCGGTAGGTGCGGGGGCGTTCAAGGATGCTTATCTGACGCTCGAATTCGAGACTGCCCCGACGCTGGGCACGAGCGGCGAAATCCGGATTTTCCGGGCCGACGACGATACGGAGGTAGACCGCATCGACATGGCGGAAGTGGCCAAGGGGCACGAACGGATGGAGAAAAACCAAATCATCAATACGATGCACGACGTGATAGGTCCCAAGGGGCTGAAGCGCTACCGCATCGTCAACTACGAACCTGTGACGCTCGACGGCAACACCGTGACGATTCGTCCCCACTACGACGTGTTGGAGTACGGCACGGAGTACTACGTGACCATCGACAAGGGCGCGCTGACGGCCGAGGGATTCGCCGGAATCGCGGCCAAGGAATGGAGCTTCTCGACCAAGGCCAAGCCGCGGGGCGCCGTGGTTACCGTGGGCGCTGAGAATGCCGATTTCCGCACGGTGCAGGCCGCGCTCGACTACGGCTACGGGCTGGGCAAGGATGCGGCGCTCGAAATCCGGATTCTGCCGGGCCAATACGAGGAACAGCTGTTCATGCGCTATAACAACAACATCACGCTCAAGGGCATGGGCGCCGGACCTGACGACGTGCGGATTTTCTATTGCAACGGCGACGACCTCAACGGCGGTGTCGGCGGTTCGACCAGCGTGGCGGGCAACGATGCCGACAAGCCCAAGGTCGGCGACGCGATAGGCTACGCCGGAGGCCGCGGGGTGATGCTCGTGGAATCGTGCGACAACCTGCGCTTCGAGAATCTGACGCTCGAAAACACCCGTGGCGCCGGTGCGCAGGCCGAAGCGCTCTACAACAACGACAACAGCGGCGACTGCGGGCTGGTGGCCGTGAACTGCAAGTTCCTGGGCTATCAGGACACGCTCAATCTGAAAGGTTACTGCTGGTTCTACAACTGCTTGGTGGCGGGCGACGTCGACTTCATCTGGGGCGGTGCCACGGCGGCCCTGTTCGAGCAGTGCGAAATCCGGGTGATGAACAGCGGCGCCTACATTGTCAACGCGCGTGTCAACCAGGAAAAAGGTTACCGCAAAGGATTCGTCTTCCTGGGCTGCCGGCTGACCAAGGACGCCGGAGTGGGCGCGGGTTCCTCGTGGCTGGCGCGTCACGGCGAGGACAAGAGCAACGACAATGTGACGTTCGTCGACTGCAAGATGGACGGCCATATTGCCAAGGAGGGCTGGTACAAGAACGACGCGGATAAGTTCACGCCGTCGCCCATGACGGCCGAGCACGGATTGAAGGAGTACGGTACCACGACGCTCAGCGGCGGTGCCTACGACCTGACGTCGCGTCTGTCGTGTGCCTACGCACTGACGGCCGAAGATGTGGAAAGCCACTACAAGGACCGCGCGACGGTGCTGAGCGGCTACACCAAGAAAGCCCAGTGGACGGAGTAACGAAGAGTGCCCAATAGCAAGAGCGGGGAATAATCGGCCGATTATTCCCCGCTCTCATTGTCATTCTGAGCGGAGCGAAGAATCTTTCGGAATCATTCCCGAACGTAGTGCGGCATCGGGTCGGGAAGCTCCATCGAATACTCCACCAATCCGCCCACGACGCCGTTCTGACGCCAGGCGGTCTGGTAGATCAGCTTGCGCACGCCGCGCTTCTGGATGGTGTAGACGTTGCGGCCGCCCTCGTCCAGAAGCCGGCGGATGATGGCCTGCGACCGTTCATTGTGGCAGGGGATGAGCGAGCGGCCCTGCACATCGCCGTTGACCTCGCGCGAACGCCGGTTCTGATAGAGGACGACGCCTTCGGTGTCGCACACGGTGACGGCGCAGTCGAGCTCGTCGTTCCAACGGCTGAAATCCGGGGTTGTCATAGGTCGTGACCGCAGTAGGAGAGGTTGAAACTCTTGTTGCAGATGGGGAAATCGGAAATCCCCTCGCCGCGCACGGCCAGCGCGAGGGCCAGCCAGTTGTGGAGGCTCGGGTCCTTGATGCGGACGGCGGCGATGCGCCCCTCGGGGTCGGTGACGGCGACGTGGCAGGTCTCGCCGCGCCAGCCCTCGACCAGCCCGAACGAAAGCGACGACGGGGCCAGCGCGGCGGTGTAGTCGGGAGCCGGGCAGGGGGTGGGCCCTGCGGCGTATTTCTGTTCGTAGAGTTCCAGCAGGCGGTCGATGTAGCCGGCCGACTGGGCCGCTTCGCGGCAGCGCTCCGTCAGGCGGGCCATGACGTCGCCTTGCTGCTGGACGATGCTCCGGTGGTGCAGGCATTTGGCGAACGAAGCCCACGGGTGGGAGGTGCGGATGTCGCGCGCGAGGCCGCTGGCGCGGGCGGCCTGGCCCACGCCGCCGATGCGCTGCATCTCCTCGCGCGGCACGATGCCGCACTGCTCGAACCGCGCCAAAAGGGTGGGCGACGACTCGATGTCGCGGCACACCTCGGCGTAGCGGCGGGCGATTTCGCCGACGTTGCGGCGAATCATGCGGGCTTTTTCGGGGGTGAGCGGGTGGTCGGTGCCGTGGGGCCGGACGAGCCCTTTGCCGAACCGGTTGCCGCACCACGCCTGCGTGGTGTTGATGGTGAGGGTGCGCAGCGCTTCGCAGGCCACCTGCCCCAACTGATAGCCGACGTCCATCGAAAGGGCGCCCGTGTCGGCAATCTGCATGGCCATGCGTTCGAGTTCGAGGGCCACGGTGCGCTCTCGCTCCAGCTCGGCGGACCGCTCGCGTGCGGTGAGCTTCTCGACGGCTTCGGCGAAAGCGGTGGCATGGGCCACGGCGCTGTCGCCCGCGACGGTCTCGGCCAGGCACATCCGGCGCAGGAGGTTGTCGGTGTGCTCGAACAGATGCTCGACGCCGCGGTGCTGATAGCCCAAGGCGATTTCGAGGTGGAGCACCTGCTCGCCGTTGCAGATGAAGCGGAACGCTCCGGGCTCGATGATGCCCGCATGGATGGGGCCGACGTTGACTTCGTGGAGCGAACCGCCCTTCATGGTGTAGAACGGATAGTTGTCCATCGAACTGCTTCGGTCGAAGCGGTCGAACGGAAAACGCAGCGGCTTGGGCCACGGCATGCTGTCGAACCGCACGCCGTAACGCTCGGCGATGTCGCGCTCGAAAGGATGGAGCGCCGGGTGCAGGGCCGTGAGCGACGGCAATGCCGTTTCGTCGTGATACCCCATCGCGTGCGAAGCGAGGAGCACCTGCCCCGTGTTGTCATCGAGCAGCAGGCAGAAGAAACGCAGGCGGTCGCCGGACGGCAGGGCGAAATAATGGGCCACGTGGTAGCGCACGTCGGCGAGTTTGGCGGCCAGGTCGTTATAAAAGTCGGCATAGCTCACCTCGGGAATCTTGCCGAGGGCTGCGGCCGGAGCGGTGTTGTCGGTTATAAGCCAGTTCATAGGAGGGCGATTTGGTCGATGAGCGTGCGCAGTGCTTCGGGCTGCCAGAGCCCCAGCACCACGGCAGCCAGCAGCAGCAGGAGAGCCGACCACGAAAGGGCCTTGTCGGCCTTGGAGGGGTGCAGCTCGTCCTGGTTGGGCTGGTAGCAGAGCCGCAGCATGCGCAGGCAGAACGAATAGATGACGATACAAAGGAGCAGCAGCATGCACCCCACGAGCCACCATTTGCCGGCGGCGATGCTTTCGCGCAGAATCATCAGCTCCGAGATGAAGAGCGGCGAGGGCGGAAAGGCCATCACGACGACCATGCCGACGAGCAGTCCGACGGCCCCGACGCGGTTGATGCGGATGTAGTCGCCGATGCGGTTGATGCGGTAGCCGTTGTAGACCTGTCGCACGACCCCCATCTGGAGGAAAAGACTGCTCTTGACGAAGGTGTGGCAGACGACGTGGAAGACGGCGGCCCAGACCCCGGCGCCGCCGATGCCCAGTCCGATGGCGGCGATGCCCATGTTCTCGACCGTGGAGTAGGAGAGGAAGCGCTTGTAGTTGTTGGTGCGGCGCAGGAACAGGGCCCCGATGGCGAGCGACAGGACGCCCACCAACAGCAGCACGGACTTCGCCCACCCGAAGACTTCGGTTCCGGCCAACAGGCGGTAGACGCGCAGGATGGCCAGGAACCCGGCGTTGACGAGCCCGGTCGAAATCAGCGCGGCGGCGGGAGCCGGAGCGGCGAAATTGGCGTCGACGCCCACGGTGTAGAGCGGGAAAAGCTCCATCTTGCAGCTGTAACCGCAGAGGATGAGCAGGAACGCGATTTTGAGGTAGAGCGGATTGCCCTGTGCGGCGACGGCGGCGACCGCCCCGTAGGAGAGCGACTCGCACTTGGTGGCGGCGGCCAGCAGCAGGATGCCGAGGTAGGCCATGGCGATGCCCGTGGAGCAGACGAAGACGTATTTCCAGGCCGCTTCGAGCGTCTGCGCCGTGCGGCGGTGGTAGATGATGCCTGCCGAACAGAGGGTGGTGGCTTCGAGGAAAATCCAGGTCACGGCCATGTTGGCGGCGAAGTAAGCGCCCGCGATGGCCACGGTGAGCAGCATCACGAGGGCGAAGTAGGTGCGGGTCTGCCGCAGGTCGCACTCGGAGAGGTAAGTCTCGGAATGGTGGAAGACCCAGAACGAAACGACGATGAGCAACAGGTAGAACAACGACCCTGCGGCGTCGAACGCGAAGAGCGTCCCGACCGTCGAACCGTAACCTCCGGCGGCGAAGAGCCACGCGGCGAAAGCGGCCTGGACGAGGTAGAAGACGAGCCCGGCGAAGTGGACGGCGCGGCGGCTGCGGGCTGCCAGCGCCGAAGCGGCGGCGAGCCCCGAAAGCAGAAACGTGAGTATAGGAATGGTCATGGCGTCAGTCTTTTACGTGGGTGAGAGCGTCGGCGTCGTCGGCGTGGATCTTGCCGTCGATCTTGGTGAAGAAGACCCCTAACATGAGCACCGACATGAGGATGTCGAGCAGGATGGCGATGCCGATAAGGAACGGCATTTCGACCCCGATGGCCGTGGAAAAGAGGAACACGCCGTTCTCGATGACGAGGAACCCGACCAGATGCGAGAAGAGCCGCTGCCGCAGGACGATGAGAATCAACCCGCTCAGCAGGGCGTAGAGCGCCACGCCGAAGAAGACGAGGTCGACGGTCGAATCGGCGATGTAATAGGTCACCGATGCGCTGACGACGAGCGCCGCGAGCGAGAGCAGCAGGGCGTGGAACTGCGAGGTGCCCGACGTGCGGACGCGGTTGATTTTGGTTTTGCGGATGATCCGGAACAAGATGGCCGGGACGACTATGGCCTTGAAAATCAAGGTTTCAAGGGCTATGAATCCGAGCTCGGCGGGCGCGATGGTGTGCAGCCGCAGCAGGGCGATGGCGAACAGCAGCCACCCTTGCAGCATCATGATGGACGCGAAGTTGCGGAACCGCTCGGTGATGGAGAGGTAGACGAGCGAAACGACGTAGAGGATTACGAGCGGGAGAATCATGCCAGTCCGATGTTGAGTTGCAGCAGGTAGGCCGTGAAGAAAGCCAGCGCGGCCAGCGCTGCGACGGTGAGTATGAAAGTGGTGTTGCGGACGAGTTTGTTGCGCGCCTGCGTCGATTCGACCACGCCAACCGAAACCCCGGTCAGCAGGAGGGCCAGCGGAGCGGCGACCCACCAGCGCAGGCAGAACGCCGCAGCGAGCGTGTCGGCGGCCAGGAGCGAAAAGAGGGCCGTTTTGAGCCAGCCGGCCATCTTGATCATCGCCAGGTCGACGCCGCAGTAGTCCAGACACATGACCTCGTGGATCATGGTCAGTTCGAGGTGGGTGCGCGGGTCGTCGACGGGCACGCGGCCGCTCTCGGTGAAGACGATTTTGACGAGGACGTAGGCCGTGAGCAGCAGGACGATGACGAACTGCGCGCCGGGCATGACGGCGGGGTCGAAGATGCGGGCGAACGACGTGCAGCCCGTCAGGAGGGCGAGCGTACCGCCTGCAAGCATCAGCGCGGGCTCGACCAACGCGCCGTAGAGCGCCTCGCGGCTGGCGCCCATGCCCTCGAACGCACTGCCTGTGTCCATGGCGGCGAGAATCAGGGCGAAGCGCCCGAGGGCGAGCGTGTAGGCCATGCAGACGAGGTCGCCCTCGAACGCGAGCAGGGGCCGGAGGTCGCCGACGGGAATCGTCAGCGCGGCGACGATGGCCGCCCCCAGGTAGACCGACGGCGCGGTGCGGAACAGCGCGGTAGTCGTGGACGAATAGACAGCCCCCTTGCGCAGATGCAGGCGCAGGTCGTAGAGGTGCTGCATGAAACGGATGCCGCGGCGGCCTGCGAGCCGGGCCCGGATGCGGTTGATAAGGCCCGGCGTGGCGAGCGCGACCGCCAAGAGCAGAAAAGTATTGAGCAAGGTCATGGTCAGAGCAGATGAAGAACGGACAAGAGGAATACCAACACGAGGAACGCCAGCGCGAAGAGGATATAGCTGTTGATTTTACCCGTGCGCAGACGCATGGCGCGCTGGTTCAGCAGCCGCAGGGCTTCGACCCACCAGGCGGCGAAAAGCCGGTCGATGCGGTCCTTGCGGCGGATGTCGTAGCGGTGGGCGGAGGGGAAAATCTCGTTTTTGGCCACGGCGTCGCCCTCGCCTTTCTGCTGGGTGAGCGACGGAACGATGGATTGCAGTCCCTCGGAAAAGGATTCGCCCGTGTACTGCATCCGCACGTTGGGCGAAGTGAAGCCGCAGCCCCAGGTAGGCCCCTGCGCGACGGTCCGGCCGCGCAGGGTGCGGGCGCGGAGCCATGCCAGCAGGCCGATGACCCCGACGAGCAGCCACGCCGTGCGGCCTACGGCCGAGAGGACGGGCGAGAGGAGAAAATCGGAGACGGCGGGCGGGGCGGCGAGGAAGAACCCGGCGGCACGGCCGACGATACCCACGGCGGTTGCGGGGAAGAAACCCACGAAAAGGATGCCTGCGAGCGGCAGGGCCATGGCGGCGATGCGGAAGCTGTCGGCCTCGGCGGCTTCGGCCACCTCGTGGGTGCGGGGCGACCCGAGAAAGACGGTGCCGTAGAGCTTGGTGAAGGCGAGCACGACGATGCCGCCGATAAGGGCCAGCGCGACCACTCCGGCTACCGATGCGAGGACGCTGCCGCCTGCGGCGATGCCCTTGAACAGCCCGAGGTAAATCAACAGCTCGGAGACGAATCCGTTGAGGGGCGGCAGGGCGCAGATGGCGGCGGCGCCGACCAGAAAGAGCAGGGCCGTGAGGGGCATGTGCTTGGCGAGCCCGCCCAGCGCGTCGAGCGAAGTGGTGTGGGTCTGCGTCAGCACGTTGCCCGCGCCGAAGAACAGCAGCGACTTGAAGAACGAATGGTTGAGGGTGTGGAGCAGCGCTCCGGCCATGCCGCAGAGGGCGACGGAGGGGTGACCCGACGCCTTGCCGAGGAGCGCGACGCCCGCACCGATGAGGATGACGCCGACGTTCTCGATGGACGAATAGGCCAGCAGGCGCTTGACATCGTTCTGCGAAGCGGCGAGGATGACGCCCCACAGCCCGGTGGCGATACCGGCGACGAGGACGATCACTCCCGCGGTGTGGAGCGCGGCAGAGGTATCGAGAGCGGCCGCGACGCGCAGAATGCCATAGACACCCGTTTTTATCATGACGCCCGACATCAGCGCCGAGACGTGCGACGGAGCGGCAGGGTGCGCCTCGGGCAGCCAGACGTGCATGGGGAAAAGCCCGGCCTTCATGCCGAACCCGGCGAGGAAGACCAGAAAGAGCGGCAGAAACCGATGTTCGGCGAAGTAGGGAACCAGCGCGGCGAACGATGCCGACCCGGTGGCGGCGTGGAGCCGGACGAACCCGACGACGAGCAGCACGAACCCGATGTGCATCATGATGAGGTACGACAAGGCCGCGCGCCGGACCTCGCGCCGCTCGGCGTCGAAAAGAATCAGGATGAACGAAGCGACGGTCATCAACTCCCAGAAGAAGAGGAACGAATAGCCGCCGTCGGAAGCCACGACGCCCAACATGGAGAGCGACATGACGGTCAGAGCGGTATAGTGGAGCGAGACGTGGGCCGGGGACTTGCGGTCGAGGGCGTGGCTCAGATAACCGCGCGAATAGAGCACGGCGGCCACGGCGCCAATAGCGATGAGGAGCACGAAGAACGCCGACAGGGGGTCGAGCGACCCGCTGTCGCGCCCCAGCACCAAGCTGTCGAATGCCCAGAGCGGCCGGGGCTCACCGCCGGCCAACACGCCCACGGCGCAGGCCGAGAGCGCGACGGCTCCGGCAGCGGTGAAAGCCAGCGCCGTCCAGACCTTGGTCCGGAGCGGGGCGGCGCAGATGGCCGCCGCGATGCCTGCGAGGGCGAAAAGGGTGTGGAGGAAGAACATCTGTTGCGAGGTGAAAAGAGGTTAATCTAAATTAAAAATGAAAAATTAAGAATTAAAAATCAAGTCGTTCCGTGGCGTTCGGAGAATGTCTGCGGATTCGGGTTCCGGCGTATGGTTTTGCGATTTTTTGCGGCCGGAAGCCGCTGTCTGCCGCGGCGTGTTTTTTATTTTTAATTTTTCATTCTTAATTTTTAATTCATTCCGTTGACCACCGACGCCATGACCACGGCCGTGAGGGCGGCGGTTTCGGTGCGCAGGCGCTGGGTGCCGAGGGTGATCTCCTCGAACCCGCAGGCTATTGCGGCGTCGATTTCGCGGGGCGAGAAATCGCCCTCGGGACCGATGAGCACCAAGGCCGCTTCGCCGGGATGCAGCGCCGCGGGCAGATATTGTTTGCCTGCTTCGCTGCGAGCCTGGTCGCAGTGGGCGATGAACCTGCGCCCCTCGAACGGCGCTTCGAGCACCTCCCGCAGGGGTGCGAGGGGCCGGAGCTCGGGCCGGAACGCCTTGAGCGACTGCTTGATGGCCGCCGTGATGACCTTTTCGCCCCGCTGCGGCCGGAAGACCCGCCGCTCGCTGTGGTCGGTTTCGAGCGGCACGATGGCCGTGACCCCCACCTCGGTGGCCTTTTCGAGGAACCACTCGAAGCGGTCGGCATTCTTGGTCGGCGCGACGCCCATGACGAGCCGGTAGGGCAGGGGCTCGAAATCGTGCACCGTTTCGACCGCCTCGACCGTGCAGCGGCGCGGGTCGGCGCTGACGATGCGGCAGCGGTAGAGCGTACCCCGCCCGTCGGTCAGGTGGAGAGAGTCGCCCTCGGCGAGCCGCAGCACCCGCACGCAATGGCGCGACTCCTCCTCGCCGAGCGTGTGGAGGGGCGGAACGAAATCGGGATCGTAAAAAAGTTGCATGGCTCTGTCGGATTTCGTATATTTGGCACGCATAACCGCGCCGCGGCCGCAAAGGTATACATTATATAGGTAATAAGGAACGAAAAAACGCATAAAACTTCCGACCCGATGAAACGCATGCTCTTCTTCACATTCATCCTGCTTATGTCCGCATCGTGCAACACGCAAAACAAGACGGCGGAGAATCCCTTTTTCTCCGCCTGGGAGACGCCCTACGGCGTACCGCCTTTCGACAAAATCCGGCCCGAGCACTTCATGCCCGCTTTCGAGCGTGCGATGTCGCTGCACGACGCCGAAATCGACGCCATCGTCTCGAACCACGACGAACCGACGTTCGAGAACGTAATCGCGGCCTACGACCGTTCGGGGCGGATGCTCGAACAGGTGGGGCTGGTGTTCGGCATGCTGTGCGAGGCCGAGAGCAGCGAACAGCTGCGCGCGCTGCAAGAGCAGGCGATGCCGCTGCTGACGGCCCACGACGACAAGATAGGGATGAACGAACGGCTTTTCGCCAAGGTCAAGGCGGTCTACGACCGCCGTGCCGAATTCGGGCTGGGAGCCGACGAAACCCGCCTGCTGGAAGAGACCTACCGCGCGTTCGTCCGCTCGGGCGCGCTGCTCGGCGAGGAAGAGAAAGCGCGGCTCAAGGCCATCAACGAAGAACTGGCCCTCGTGTCGGTGAAGTTCAGCGCCAACCTGCTGGCCGAGAACAACAAGTTCGTGCTTGAACTCACGGCCGAAGACCTCGAAGGGATTCCGAACAACGCCCGCGAGCTGGCGCGCGACAAGGCGCAGGAACTGGGCCGCGGCGGCAAGTACGTCTTCACGCTCCACAAACCCAGCCTGATTCCGCTGCTGACCTACTCGAAGCGCCGCGACCTGCGCGAACAGGCCTACAAAGCCTATCTGAACCGCGGCAGCAACGGCGATGAACACGACAACAACCAACTTATCAACGACTTCATCCGCCTGCGGACCGAAAAGGCGCACCTGCTGGGCTATCCCTCCTATGCGGCCTATGTGACCGACGGGGAGATGGCCGGGACCCCGGCGGCGGTCTACGGACTGCTCGACGAGATATGGACCCCGGCGCTGAAAAAGGCCCGGGAGGAACTGGCCGAAATGGAGACCCTGTTCAAGGCCGACTATCCCGGGGAGACGTTCGCTTCGTGGGACTGGTGGTACTACGCCGAGAAACTGCGCAAGAAAAACTATGCGCTCGACGAGGAGATGCTGACCCCCTATTTCTCGCTGGCGAACGTGCAGACGGGCGTCTTCTTTCTGGCCAACAGGCTCTACGGCATCACGTTCCGCCCCATCGCCGTGCCGGTCTATCATCCGGAGGTGACGGCCTACGAAGTGCTCGATGCCGACGAATCGCACCTCGGAGTGCTCTATTTCGACTACTTCCCCCGCGAGGGCAAGAGCCAGGGCGCGTGGTGCGGCAACTATGTGGAACAGAGCTACGACGACGAGGGCAAGCGCATCGCGCCCGTGGTCTCCATCGTGGCGAACTTCACCCGCCCGACGCGCAGCACCCCGGCCCTGCTGACGATGGACGAAGCGGCGACCCTTTTCCACGAATTCGGCCATGCGCTGCACTTCCTGTTCCACGACGTGAAGTACCGCGGGCTGACCGAAGTGGAGGGCGATTTCGTGGAACTGCCCTCGCAGGTGATGGAAAACTGGGCTTTCGAGCCCGAGATGCTGCGCCACTATGCCGTACACTACCGCAGCGACGAAGTGATGCCGCAGCACCTGGTCGAGAAGATGCGCCGCAGCTCGCTTTTCAACCAAGGGTTCCAGACGACCGAGCTGATTGCCGCGTCGCTCTCGGACATGGACATCCATTCGGTCGAGGAGTACGAGCCGTTCGACGCGGCGGAATTCGAGCGCCGGGCGCTCAACGAAAAGCGCGGGCTGATTCCGCAAATCGAACCCCGCTACCGCTATCCCTACTTCAGCCACATCTTCGACGGCGGCTACTCGGCGGGCTATTATTTCTATACGTGGGCCGAGGTGCTGGACAAGGATGCGTTCGAGGCCTTCCGCGAGAGCGGCGACCTGTTCGACAAGCAGACCGCCGCACGCTTCCGCCGGCTGCTGTCGCGCGGCGGTTCGGAAGACGGCATGACCCTCTACCGTACGTTCCGCGGCAAGGACCCCGACAAGACGGCGATGCTCGTGGCCCGCGGTTTGATGGAACGGCCCCGTCCTGCGGCCGATTCGCTGGCGGTACCGACTTTGCAATGAAAAATGAAAAATTAAGAATTAAAAATCATTCTTGTACACAACAAAGGTTTCCTCTGTCATTCTGAACTTCCTCTGTCATTCTGAACGAAGTGAAGAATCTGTTGTACGGATAGTCGACAGCGTTTCCCCTTGTTTCCTTTCTCATTGATCCCGCTCTCGGCGGGCCCCGTTGGGAGAGATGGAGTCTCGAAAACACAAATGGAAGAAATCCGAATAATATTGCTGAAAAGATGAAAAAAACGTTTTGGATAATGACCCTTGCAGCTTTTGCGGCAGGATGCGCCGACAACTCGATTCCGCGGGCCCAGTTGCCCGAACTGGACACCACCAACCCGCTGCTGGCCCAGTGGGAGACGCCCCATGCCACGCCGCCGTTCTCGAAAATCGAGCTCGCCCACTACGAACCTGCGTTCGAGGCGGCCATCGCGTGCCAGCGAGCCGAAATCGACGCCATTGTGAACAACCCGGCCAAGCCGACGTTCGGCAACACGATTGCGGCGCTGGAACGGAGCGGCGAACTCCTCGGCCGCATCGAGGGGGTGTTCTACAACCTGCTGAGCGCCGACACGTCGGACGAGATGCAGGAAATAGCCCTGCGCGTGCAGCCCAAGCTGACGGAGCTGTCGAACGACATTTCGCTCAACCCCGAATTGTTCGCGCGGGTAAAGGCGGTCTACGAACACCCGGGCTGCTGCCTGAAGAAAGACGACAAGAAACTGCTGGAAGACACCTACAAGAGCTTCGCCCGCAACGGCGCGGCGCTGTCGGACGCAGACAAGGAACTCTACCGCCAGTATACCTCCGAACTTTCGGCCCTGACGCTTCAGTTCGGGCAGAATGCGCTGGCGGCGACCAACGCGTTCGCGCTCAACATCACCGACCCGAAGCAGGTGGCCGAACTGCCTGCTTTCGTCAAGGAGGGGATGGCGGCCGACGCCAAGGCCCGCGGCGAAAAGGGCTGGACCGTGACCTTGCAGGCACCGAGCTATGTGCCGTTCGTCACCTACTCGTCGAACCGTGCGCTCAAGGAAAAACTTTGGCGCGCCTACAACTCGCGCGCGCTGGGCGGCCAATACGACAACACGGAAATCGTCAGAAAGATAGCCAACACGCGTCTGAAGATAGCCAACCTGCTGGGCTACAAGTGCTATGCCGACTACGTGCTGGAACGCCGCATGGCCAAGGATACCCCGACGGTCGAGGCGTTCCTGGAAGAACTGCTGGCGGCGACCAAGGAACATGCCGACCGCGAGTGCCGGACGGTCAGCGACTATGCCGCGAAACTCGGCTTCGAGGGTGAGCTCATGCCGTGGGACTGGGGCTATTACAGCCAGAAGTACCGCGATGCCGAATATGCGCTCAACGACGAAGTGGTGAAACCCTATTTCCAACTCGAAAACGTGAAGAAAGGGGTCTTCCTGCTGGCGAACAAACTTTACGGGCTGAACTTCACGCCCAACCCGGAAATCGACGTCTACCATCCGGATGTGACGGCCTACGACGTGACCGACGAAAAAGGCCGCTTCATGGCGGTGCTCTACCTCGACTTCTTCCCGCGTGCGTCGAAGCGTTCGGGCGCGTGGATGACCGAATACCGCGGTACGAAAATCGTGGACGGCGAGGAGACGCGGCCGCTGGTGTCGCTGGTGATGAATTTCACGAAGCCCACCGGGGAGAAACCCTCGCTGCTGACGTTCGACGAAGTGGAGACGTTCCTCCACGAATTCGGCCACTCGCTGCACGGCATGCTGGCCGAGGGACGCTACGAATCGCAGACGGGCACGAGCGTCTACCGCGATTTCGTGGAACTGCCCTCGCAAATCATGGAAAACTGGGCGACGGAAAAGGAATTCCTCGACCTGTGGGCCGTACACTACCGGACGGGCGAACCCATCCCGGCCGAAATCGTGGAGAGCATCGTGGCGGCGAAGAATTTCCTGGCGGCCTACGGCAATGTCCGCCAGCTGTCGTTCGGCATGACCGACATGGCATGGCACACGATTGCGGAACCCTACGAGGGCGATGTGGTGGCTTTCGAGCGGGCGTCGATGGCTCCGACGCAGGTACTGCCTGCGGTCGACGGCACGGCGATGGCCCCGGCGTTCAGCCATATCTTCGCGGGCGGCTATGCGGCGGGCTACTACGGCTACAAATGGGCCGAGGTGCTGGAAGCCGACGCGTTCTCGCTCTTCAAGGAAAAAGGCATCTTCAACCGCGAAGTCTCGGGCTCGTTCCGCGACAACGTACTCTCCAAGGGCGGCACCGAGGACCCGATGGACCTGTATGTCCGTTTCCGCGGCCACAAACCCGAAACCCGGGCGCTGATTGAGAAGATGGGATTGAAGAAAGAGAATTGAATTTCACAATTCACAGTCGGGGATAGTCCCCTTCGGCAAAATCGCGCGGTCTTCGGACTGCGCGGTTTTTTGCAGCCTTGTACGACCCGGAACGGCGGAGGTCACGGCTTCCGCCGGTGCGGTCGGCAGATTCAGCGGTCCACTGGCGGTGTTTTACGGAATGTTAAAACGTTTTAGCAGGCTGTTGAAACGATAAAGCACGCTGCCAGTTGTGGAATCCAGTCTATGCCGGAGCCGGAAACCGAAACGGGTTTGCCTCTTCGGTATATTCAGCTGAGCGATCGCTATGCACGCCTGCTGCGGGCTGGCGCCACACGGCGACGGGAGCCTTGACGGAAGTCGGCGACCGCGGTCTCTGCTGGTCGTCATCCTCCTATGCGGCCGGCGACCGGAACGCGGGCTTTCTGGACTTCTTGTCGGGCCTTGTGAACCCGCTGAACAACGGGTGGCGGGCAGGCGGCAAATCCGTGCGCTGCGTCCAGCATCTGCGGGGCTGCTTTTATGAATAGGATGGATACCTAATAAATAAGGTGCGCCGGGGAAAGAATCCGGCGCACCTTTGTTTCGGAGAGGAACCGCACTAATGGCCGATTTCTCCGATAGCTTCGGGATTGTGCTTGTACTTGAAGACCAAGGCGAAGACGATGGCGACGCAAAGGGCGTATCCGGCGAAGATGAGCCACGAAGCGGACCACCCGGCGGTCATGGCTTCGACCGACGACTGCGAATAAACGAAACGGTCGACGACGGCCTGTGCGCCGAGCGTACCGATGGTGGCGCCGATGCCGTTGGTCATAATCATGAAAAGTCCCTGCGCCGAAGAACGAATGGCGGTGTCGGTCTCGTTGTTGACGAAGAGCGAACCCGAGATGTTGAAGAAGTCGAACGCCACACCGTAGACGATCATCGAGAGGATGAACATCCATACGCCGCCGCCGGGATTGCCGAGCCCGAACAGCCCGAAGCGCAGCACCCATGCGAACATGGCCATCAACATGACGTTCTTGATGCCGAAACGCTTGAGACAGAACGGAATCAAGAGTATGCAGAGCGTCTCGGAGACCTGCGATAACGAAATCAAGGCATTGGCATGGTTGGCGCCGAACGTGGAAGCGAACTCGGGCACGTCGCGGAACGACGTGATGAACGGATTGGCGAACCCGTTGGTAATCTGCAGCGACACGCCGAGGAGCATGGAGAAGATGAAGAACAAGGCCATTTTCTTCTGCTTGAACAATGCGAAAGCCCGCAGCCCGAGCGCCTCGACGACGCTTTTCTTCTCGCTGCCGCGGCTGACGGGGCAATTGGGCAGCGTCATGGCGTAGACGGCGAGTGTCAACCCCAGTACGGCGCACTGCACGAACTGCATGTAAGTGGTCTGGAATCCGGCGGCGTCGCAGACGAGCATCGAACAGATGAAACCGACGGTTCCCCACACGCGGATGGGCGGGAACGCCTTGACGGTATCGAATCCTTTGCTTTCGAGGACGCTGTAAGCCACGGAATTGGAGAGCGCGATGGTGGGCATGTAGAAAGCGACGCTGAACGAATAGAGCGCGAAGAGCGGCCCGAACTGCACGCCGGCACCCGCGGAATGGGCGTAATAGCCTGCGGCCCCGATGAAGACGGCGGCGAGCAGGTGGCACATGCCCAGGAGCCGCTGGGCGGGAATCCAACGGTCGGCGACGATGCCGATGACGGCGGGCATGAAGATCGAGACAATACCCTGCATGGCGTAGAAGATGCCGATGTGCGACGAGAGGTCGGCGCTGACCAAGTAAGACCCCATAGAGGTGAGGTAGGCCCCCCAGATGGCGTACTGGAGGAAGTTCATGACGATGAGACGGAATTTGATGCCCATGAGCTATTGGTTTTATAAGTATTTTTCGGGTTGCGTGCGGCTTGCGGAAAGCTGCGTGAAAACAAATATATGAAAAATTTCGGACAAATTCTTTGCAGTTGCAAAATAATGTGCTACTTTTGCACTCACAAAAATTGAGCTATGGTGTAATGGTAACACAACAGATTCTGGTCCTGTCATTCCAGGTTCGAGTCCTGGTAGCTCAACCAGAGAAAAAGAGAGACTTCCGCGGAAGTCTCTCTTTTTTTATTCCTAATGGATAGGGAATAATGGGGTATTTGTCATGTTGAACGTAGTGAAACATCTGTGGATATTAGATTCTTCACTTCGTTCAGAATGACAGAACGATTCTGCGCGGAGCCCGGCTCGCGCTTGCAGCGCGACCGCCCCGGCCGGGCCCGCGAATGATTCTTGCGAAATCCCGCACTCGTGGAAATGGCGGGGTTTCGTCCGTCGAGGGAGCGAGCGCCCGGAGCGGGTGTTCGGAACAGCGTAAGTCTTCCGTGCCCGCTCAGCGAGCAACCGAAGACGGATGCCGCCATTTACACCGTGCAAAGGCTCTTTGGTACTTTCTTGCACAAGAAAGTACAAGAAAAAAAGGAAACAGCGAGTTGCTCGCAAAAGTTTTGGGGAGAACAGATTCTGAGCGTAGCGAAGAATGACCTTGTATTAGATTCTTCGTCGGTCTTGCGACCTCCTCAGAATGACAGAAGGGAGAGGGCTCCACAGAATGACGGGCAGGTGCTCGGAATGACGGTGGTGGTTTTGTTCAGATTGCCGCGTCGCTACGCTCCTCAGAATGACAGAGGGGAGGGCTCCACAGAATAACGGGAGGTGCTCGGAATGACAGAGAGGGGGGCAGAATAACAAAGGAACGGGGCTGAATGCTTATTAAAACGATTTATCATGCAGCTAAAACGTTTTAACAGGCGCTTGTGGATGCTCGTTTTTTGACTTTGCTCGCGCTCGGCATATCCTGCAAGCAGTCTCTGCTCTCGCTTAACCGCAAAGTTCACCTTTCACTTTTCACCTTGCCCCTTTCACCTTAGTACATGTTGTCGTACATGGACTGCGACTTGTCGTACTTGAGGTCGGAGAGCGAGGCGGCCTTGACGCCGATGTTGAAACTCCAACTGCGGTAATGCCCGAAAGGAATCCAGGAGAAAGACATCTGCCAACAATGGAGGTCGCGCGTGATGGAAATCTGCGACGTGGTGAGCTTGTTGTTCATGATGTCGTAACCGCCGCTGAACGTGATGCCGGTCTTCTCGCCGATATTGATCGAACCGTTGAAACCGATGGTCTGAGTGACGTTGCGGCGGTAACCCGTGGTGCCGTTGTTGTAGGGCGAACTCGAATAGTTGACCGCGTAGTTGAACCCGAAATTCCAGGGAAGCGAAAAATCGTAGTAGGTCTGCGCCATATACTGCCGCCGGAGCACGGGGTCCATGGTCCCGTAAGGGTCGTAGAAGGGGTTCTGGTACTCGGGCGGGATGGAGGTGATGTCGTTCATGGCGGGCTGCGACTTGTCCTGCCGCGACCTGAACGTATAGCCGAACGACCACCCGGTCGAGACGACGCGGCCCGGGAGGCGGATTTTGTTGATATGCTGTCCCTGCGGAGTGAGCCGGTAGGGGTCGAGCGTGGCCGAGAGGTTGAGACCGAAATTCTTGAACAGCGTGGTGCGCAGCGACACGGAGATGTTCGACAGCCCCATCGAATCGGCGAGGAAGTTATAGGACCCGCTGATGCGCAGCTCGTCGATGAGCTTGATTTTCCGGATGCCCGAGGTGTCGCGCTTGGAGAGCACCTTCATTTCGAGGTTCTGCGAGAGCGAGAAACTCAGCGCCATGGAACGGCCCGACGAGGGGACCGGATAGGCGTTGCCGGAGTAGGGCGAATAGGTGGTGAAACGGCCCGTGGAGTCGACCTGCCGCGTGCGGTAGTAACCGTATTTCTGATGGCCGAAGTCGGGCGCGTAGGAGAAGCCGAACGACGGGCTGAGGGTGTGGCGGATCGCCTGGATCTTGCGGTTGCGGTTCTTCTTGGTGAAGTCGTACATGCCGTAGACGGTGGTCGACGCCGAGACGCTCGCCCCGTAGTTGTAAAGGCGGTAGAACCCGTATTGCTTGGTGGTGTCGGTCTGGTTCGTGACGGGGTTCCAGTCGAGCAGCGTGCGCTTGAAGAACCATTTCTCGGAGTAGTTGACCGAGGGCGAAATGTTGATGTAGTTGAAAAGGTTGAACGACGCCGAGACGGGCAGCGTGTGCTCGATGCCGTTGCGCATGTTGTCGAGCGTCTCCTTGGTGAAAATCTTGCTTTCGGTGGTGGTCACCGAGTTGGTCATCTTACCCGTATACTGCATCGAAATCTTCTCGTACCAGCGCTCCTTGCCCTGCCGCTCCTTGCGCTTGAACGGGTAGATGCGCGAGACGTTGAACACCACGGTCGGCAGGGTGACGGAGAGGGTTTTGTTCTGCGAGTTCTGCGACACGGCCATGTTGGCCGAGAGCGAGAACGGCGTGCCGGCCCAGTTCTTCGAGTAGGAAATCGAGGAGTTGGTCTGGGTCGAGAGCATGTCGTTGAGGTTGGTGGCCGAATAGCGGTTGTAGCCGCTGGTGGCGAAGTTGACCGACGCGGAGAAGGTCGACCCGGGGTTGGCCTTGGGGTCCTGCGAGTGGGTCCACTTGATCTGGAAGTTGCTCTGACGCAGGTAGTCGGCCTCGCCCTTGCTGCCGATGCGGACCTTGGAGTACTGCATGTCGAGGTTGCCGCTGTACTTGTAGCGCTTGATGTAGCGCGATGCGGCGGAAGCCTCCCACGAACCCAAACTATATATGCCGCCTCGGATGGCCAGGTCGGCATAATCGCCCAGGGTGAAGTAATAGCCCAGCCCGCGCAGGAAGAAACCCTTGGTGTACTCCTCGCCGTAGGTGGGCATCAGCAGACCCGACTTGGGGCCCATGTTGATGGGGAAGAAACCCTCGGGGATGCCGAGGAAGTAGATGGGCACGTCCTCCATGACTAAGTAGGCGGGCCCGGTGACGACCTTCTTGCCGGGGATGACCTTGGCCTTGGTCATGGCTAAGTAGAAGTGGGGATGGTCGGTGTGGTCGCAGGTGGTGTATTTGCCGTTCTGGATGTTGACGGTGTTGTCGGCCATCTTCTTGACGCTTCCGCCCACAAGCCAGCCGTCGCCCTGCTGGGTGGCCACGCCCTTGATTTTGGCCTTCTTGGAGGTGAGGTTGTAGGTGATGGTGTCCATCTGGTAGGTGGCCGAACCCTCGGTGAACTCGGGCTTCGTGACGACGGGCCGCCCTTCCAGCGTGTCGGGCTTGCCGTAGGCGTAGATCAGCTTGGAATCCATGTCGATCTGCATGTAGTCGGCCTTGAGGTTGCTGTTCTGGTAGGTGACGTCGCCTTGGTTGTAGATGTAGACCTTTTTGCTGCGCAGGTCGTAGACCAGCGAATCGGTATTCTGACCCGTGATGGGGTCGTCGAGGAACGGCTGGGCCGGACGCGGCCCGGCGGCGGTGTCGGCAGACTGTCGGCGGAGCGTGTCGGCGGAGCGGAGCGAATCGGCCTTGAACGCCACGAGCGAATCGAACTGCGCCCCGGCGATGGAATCGCGCACTTCTTGCGGCAGGGCGTTGAAGCGTCCGCGGCGGCGGGCTTCCTCGCGGGCGGCCCTGCGCTCGCGGCGGGAGGGGACGGGGTCGTTACCCTCTGAAAGCCGCAGGGTGCTGTCGGCTTGGGTGCGGAGCGCTTCGGCCGGGCTTTCGTCCGAAAGGGGGCTGCCGGCTGACATTTCGGCGGGCGCGAGGGTATCGGCCGCGGAGAAGCCCGCCCGGTACGGGGCCGCAGAGCCGAAAAACGACTGCGCGAAGACCAGCACGGCGGCTGCCGACAACAGATATTTTACCCTCGGTTTGACCAAAATATCGAAAAATTTCCGTAACTTTGCCGACAAGTCGGCAAAACCGCCCGGAACGTGGTGGCAGGGCTTTCCTGCGCCGTTTTCGGGCGTGGCAAAGATACGAATAAGCGAGGGCAAAAGCAAGTTTACTTGCATTTTGCCGAGCGGAAGTATCTTCGGCCGAGTCAAAGATACGAATAAGCCAAGCGGAATGCCAAATTTATTTGGGCATTGCCAAGGCGGGAGTATCTTCTATAAAGATACGTTGAGTGCAGAAATAGGCCGGAGGTTCGATTATGCCGGAACGAAGTATCTGAGACGAAGACGAAGTACGAAAACAAAGTATGCGCGCGCGATATTTCACGATACTGCTTGCAGCGGTGGCGGCTTTTCTGACCGAAGCCGCCACGGCGCAGAACGCCCCCTGCGGAATCCGGGTGGTGGTCATCGACCCGGGACACGGGGGCGACGACCCCGGTGCGCACTATTTCGGGACCGATGAGAAGACGCTGACGCTGACGGTGGCGCTCAAGCTGGGCCAACTCATCGAGGAAGGGATGCCGGGGGTGAAGGTGGTCTACACGCGCACGACCGACAAGGCGCTGGCTCCGACGAAGATAGAGGACTTGCAGGCCCGGGCCGACATCGCCAACCGGGCGGGCGGCGACCTTTTCGTCTCCATCCATGTCAATGCGGCCAAGGAAGCGGCGGCGCGGGGCGTGGAGACGCTGGTCATGGGCGAGAGCACCAAGGAACAACGCTACAACGAGGACGCCCTCTACGAAAACAACCGCGACGACCTGATCGACATGTCGGACGAGCGCACGGCGGCCATCGTGCGGGCTTATATTCAGAACTTGCAGTTCACCTACGGTGAGTACAGCCTGGCTATGGCGCGCTTCATTCAGAGCAACTACGTCAAGACCGGGCGCCGTTCGCGCGGGGTGAAGCCCCAGCTGCTGCGGGTGCTCTATGCGACGGACATGCCGGGCGTGCTGACCGAAATAGGGTTTCTGTCGAACCCCAAGGAAGCGGTCTATCTGAAATCCGAGGCGGGGCAGGACGAGATTGCCCGCTCGCTGTTCGTGTCGGTGAAGAACTACTCGGACTACGTGCTGGAGACGCGGCGGCGCGCGGAGGAGGAAGCGGCGCAGGCGGCCCCGAAACCCGCTCCGAAGCCGGAGCCGGCACCGTCGGACGATGCGGCGGCGAAACCGGAGAAGAAGACCGGAGCGCATTTTGCCATACAGATTCTGTCGAGCAAGAAGACGGTGGCTTCGGATTCGCCGGAATTCAAGAACTACCGCGGCAAGGTGCGCGAATACACCGCCGACGGGGAATTCCGCTACAAATATTGCGTCTGCGAATGCGACACCAAGGCGGAAGCCCAGCAGCGCATCGAAGAAGTGCGCAAGACATTCCCGGGAGCGTTCATCGTGCGCTGCAAGGGAGACAAGATAGCAAAATAGGGATAAGCCGGGCGCAGAGCTTGTTCGAGCTATGCCGGGGCGGAAAAAGCAATAGGAAAATAAACAGGAAAAGAATATGAAAAGAGAAGTGAAAATCGGGTTGTTCGCCGTGGCGATGATCGGTGCGGCGTGGGCCGGAATCCGGTTTCTGAAAGGATTCGACATCTTCAGCCGCAATGCGGAATACTATGCGGTCTACGACCAGGTGACGGGGGTGCAGACCGCGTCGCCCATCCTTGTCAAAGGAGTGAAAATCGGTACCGTGTCGGCCATCACGTTCGACCCGGCGCGCAGCGACGAAGTGGTGCTGCAATTCACCATCAAGCGTGCCTACCGCATTCCGACCGATTCGGAAGCCAAGATTGTGAGCAACTCGCTGATGGGTTCCAAGGCCATCGAAATCAATTTCGGCACGGCAGCGACCTATTTCGAGCAGGGCGACACGATTCGCTCGGGCCGCGACCGCGACCTGATGGACATGGCGGGGTCGGAGCTCGATTTCGTGAAGCAGAAGATTTCGCAGGTGACGGCCGACCTGTCGCGCACGCTGACCGACGTGAGCCGACTCCTGGAAGACAACAAGGCGAACATCGACGGGACGCTCGGCCACCTGAATTCGCTGTCGGGCAACATGAACGACCTGCTTGCTTCGGAGAGCAGGAACCTCAAGTCGACGGTCGACAACCTGACCCGCTTTTCCGAAATGCTGGGCAACAATGCCGGGCGTGTCGACAGCATCGTGGGCAGCCTGGGCCGGGTGGCGACGACCCTCGACGAGGAGCAGTTCGCCCGCAAGCTGACGGCTTCGGTGGCCACGCTCGACGAGCTGATGCGCAAAATCGGCGAGGGCGAGGGAACGCTGGGCAAACTCGTCGAAGACCCGGCGCTGTACGATTCGCTGACCGTGGCCACGGGCAACCTGTCGGCGCTGCTGGCCGACGTGAAAGCCTATCCGGCGCGCTATGTGCATCTGTCGCTCTTCGGCCGCGACCCGGAGAAGATGAAGGAGCGGGCCGAGCGCCGCGAAGCCAAGGCTGCGGCCAAGGCCGAACGCGATTCGCTCCGGGCGGCGCAACGGGCCGAATAAGCGATGATCTATCCGCCTACTTTCGAGCAGAAAATCGGGTTCGACCGCCTGCGGGAGCAGGTGGCGGCGCTGTGCACGATGCGCGCGGCCCGCGGACTGCTTGCGGCCGAGGGCTTCACGACCTCGGCGCGGGAGATTGTGCGGCGGCTGTCGCTGGCCGACGAGATGCGCCTGCTGCTGGAAATGAACCCCGATTTCCCGGGCGGCGACTACCCCGACATGGACCATGTGGTGGCCAAACTGCGGGTCGAGGGGGCGTTTCTCGATGTCGAGGAGGTGGTGACCCTGCGCCGGGCGCTGGCGATGGTGGGCCAGCTGGTCGCCTTCATCGGAGCGCGCGGCCAACAATATCCTGCACTCTATGACCTTACGCGAGGGGTGGAAGCCTTTCCGGCCATCGTGCAGCGAATCGACGCCATCATCGACCCGTTCTGCGCCGTGAGGGACGGCGCGTCGCCCGAACTGGCCGAAATCCGGCGGGCCATCCGCGAACGCGAGGGCCAGGCGGCCAAACGTCTGCAACAGGTGCTGGCCGCGGCCAAGAGCGCCGGAATCGTCGACGCCGACGCCCAGCTGTCGGTCCGCGACGGCAAGACCGTCATCCCGGTTTCGGCGGCCAACAAACGCAAGCTCAACGGCTTCATCCACGACGAATCGGCCACGGGCCGCACGTTCTATGTGGAGCCTGTGGAAGTGGTGGAGCTGAACAACGAACTGCGCGAACTGGAATATGCCGAGCGCCGCGAAATCGTCCGTATACTGACCGAATTCACCGAGACGGTGCGCCCCGACGCCGAACTTATCGCCGCTTCGGGCGACTATCTGGCTGAGGTGGACATGCTGCGGGCCAAGGGCCGCTGGGCCTCGGCGAACGGCTGTGTGAAGCCCATCGTCTCGACCGACGACAGGCTGGTGCTCAAGGACGCGCGCCATCCGCTGCTGCAACAGACCCTGCGGGCGCAGGGGCGCGAAATCGTGCCGCTGAACATGCAGCTCGACAAACGCAAGCGCATCCTGGTCATATCGGGCCCCAATGCGGGCGGCAAATCGGTCTGTCTGAAGACTACGGGCATCGTGCAGTACATGTTCCAATGCGGATTTCCGGTGCCTGCGTCGGAAATATCCGAACTTCCGGTCTTCGGCTCGATATTCATCGACATAGGCGACGAACAGTCCATCGACAACGACCTGTCGACCTACTCGTCGCACTTGGTGAACATGAAGAACATGCTCTCGGGTGCGTCGGACCGGACGCTGGTGCTCATCGACGAATTCGGCTCGGGCACGGAGCCCACCATCGGCGGCGCCATAGCCGAGGCGATTCTGGAACGGCTGCTCGAACGGGGGTGCTACGGCGTCATCACGACCCACTATGCCAATATCAAGTACTACGCGGCCAGCACCGACGGAATCGCCAACGGTGCGATGACGTTCGACGTGCAGCACATCCGGCCGCTGTTCCGGCTCGAAACGGGCAAGCCCGGCAGTTCGTTCGCCGTGGAAATCGCCCGCAAGATAGGACTGCCGGAGGAGATTATCCGCTCGGCGGCGGAAAAGGCGGGGTCGGAACACATCAACCTCGAAAAGCAGCTGCGCGAAATCGCGCGCGACAAACACTACTGGGAGCAGAAGCGCGACCGCATCCGCCTGACCGACCGCAAGGTGGAGGAGCTGGAACAGAGCTATGCGGAACAGCTGGCCAAAATCCGCGCCGAACGGCAGGAGATACTCAAAAAGGCCAAGCAGGAGGCGCAGGCCCTTATTGCCGATGCCAACCGCCAGATAGAGAACACGATACGCACCATCCGCGAGACGCAGGCCGAAAAGGAGACTACGCGGCTGGCACGCAAGGAACTCGACGATTTCCGTGCGGCGGCCGAGCAAGCCGACGCGGCGGAACGTGACGCGGAGATAGCCCGCGAAATCGAACGCATCGAACGCCGCCGCCAGCGCCGGGCCGAACGCAAGGCGCAGCGCGGAGAAGCGGCAGCGCCGGGCAGCGCCCCCGAACCGCCGAAGAAACGCGAGGTGGAGGCGGGCTCGAAAGTGAGGATGCTGGGGCAGGAGATGGTCGGCGAAGTGCGCGCGGTGAAAGGCAAGAAAGCGCAGGTGGCGTTCGGGCAGATACTGACGACCGTGGACAAAGCGCTGCTGACGGTGGTCTCGAACAACGAATACCGCGAAGCGACGCGCCCGACGACGGTGCGCACCGTCGTTTCGGCCGACATATCGGCCCGCAAACTTGCGTTCCGCGACCACATCGACGTGCGGGGCATGCGCTCCATCGAAGCGCTCGACGCGGTGCAGCAGTTCATCGACGACGCGCTGATGGTCGGCGTGGGCTCGGTGACGATTCTCCACGGCAAGGGTACGGGAGCGCTCAAGGAGGAGATACGCCGCTATCTGCGCACGGTGCCCGAAGTGGAATCGGCCGTGGACGAACATGCCGACCGGGGCGGGGCAGGCATCACGGTGGTGACCTTGGCGTAGGCCTTTTTCTGCGTATTGCAGAAAGAAACTTATCCGCCCGGGGTCGGCCCGTATCTTTGATGCGCCCCCGCAGCCGACCCGGGCGAACGGCAAACGAACAACACGCTTCCGAAGCAAGAAACCTTAGAGGTATGGAATACAGACTTTCGCGGATAGCCGCCCTGTGCGGCGGGAAATTCCGGGGCTGCGACACCGAAGTACGCTCGGTGGTGACCGACAGCCGCTCGCTCTCGTGCGAGATGGGCCGGAGCCCGATGTTCGTGGCTCTGCGCGGAGCCAACCACGATTCGCACCGCTTCATCCGGGAGATGTACGAACGCGGCGTGCGGGCCTTTCTGGTCGAACACGAAGTCGACATGCTGCCCGACTGCGGCTATGCAGTGGTGGAGAACGCCATCGGAGCCTTGCAGACGCTGGCGGCCTATCACCGGGCGCAGTTCAAGGGCACGGTGGTAGGCATCACGGGCTCGAACGGCAAGACCGTCATCAAGGAATGGATAGCCGAAGAACTGCCCGCGGGCATGAAGTTCTACCGCTCGCCCAAGAGCTACAATTCGCAGTTGGGGGTGCCGCTTTCGGTGCTGATGCTGGAGGGCGACGAACAGCTGGCCATCTTCGAGGCGGGGATTTCGCAGCCCGGCGAAATGGAACGCCTGGAACGCATCATCCGCCCCGACGTGGCGATATTCACCTCGATAGGCGACGCGCACCAGGAACATTTCCTCAACCTGGAACAGAAGTGCGACGAAAAACTGATACTGGCGCGCAGCGCGTCGAAAATCATCTATCATAGCTACTACGAGCCGCTGGGGCGGATGGCGGCGGCACGCTACGCCGACCGCAAGCCCATCGACGCGGCACGCTTCCCGGAGGTGGCGGAGGCGGTCATCGGCAATGCCGCGTCGCGCCGCAACGCGCAGATTGTCGAGGCGTTCTGTGCGGCGATGGGCTACGCGGCCCCGGCCTTTTCGGCGGCGCCCCACGTGGCGATGCGGCTGGAGGTGAAGGACGGCATCAACGATTCGATCCTGATAAACGACGCCTACAACCTCGACCTCAACTCGCTGGCGCTGGCGCTCGACTACCTGCACAACGTGGCGCTGGGCCGCAGGCAGACGCTGGTGCTGTCGGACATTGCCCAAAGCGGCCTGTCGGACGACGAACTTTACAGCCGGGTGGCGGCGATGGTGACCCGCGCAGGGGTGGACTGCCTGGTGGGCATCGGCCCGAAGCTCCGGCGCTACGCACCGCTTTTCAGCTGCGACAAATCGTTCTATGCCTCGACCGACGAGTGCATCGAGCGGCTGGGCCGCGATGCGGTGGCGGGGCGTGCGGTGCTGCTGAAAGGGGCCCGCGACTACCGTTTCGAGAAGCTGGCCCATGCGCTGTCGCGGCAGAGCCATACGACGGTGCTGGAAGTGGACCTCGACGCGATGACGCGCAACCTCAACTGTTTCCGCTCGAAACTCCGCTTCGGGACGAAGCTGGTAGCGATGGTCAAGGCCGGGAGCTACGGGACGGGCGACTTCGAGGTGGCGCAGCTGCTTCAGCACCAGGGAGTGGACTACTTAGCGGTGGCGTTCGCCGACGAGGGGGTGCTGCTGCGCGAACGGGGCATCACGATGCCCGTTGTGGTGCTCAACGCTGATGCCGACAGCTTCGAGCTGATGATTGCCAACCGGCTGGAACCGGAAATATACAGCTTCCATTCGCTGGAAGCATTTGCGGCGGCCGCGACCCATGCGGGCGAAAGGCACTATCCGATTCATGTGAAGCTGGACACGGGAATGCACCGGCTGGGATTCGTCGAGGAGGAAATCGCGCCGCTGGCCGAAAAACTGGCGACGATGGGAGAAGTTAAGGTCGCGACGGTTTTCTCGCACCTCAACTGCTCGGACATGCCCTGCGAAGACGCCTACACGCACGAACAGATAGCCCGCTACGACCGGATGAGCCGGACGCTGGCCGACGCGCTGGACTATCCGGTCATCCGCCACACGGCCAACTCGGCGGCGATAGACCGCTTCCCGGAAGCGCAGTTCGACATGTGCCGGCTGGGGCTGGGGCTTTATGGCTTCGGGTGGCAGCACAACGCGGGCCTGCAACCCGTGGCGACGCTCAAGACACGCATCGTACAAATCAAGCATCTGCCTGCGGGCGACGCGGTGGGCTACGGCCGGGCTGGAAAACTGACGCGCCCGACCGTCACGGCGACCATCCCGGTGGGCTATGCCGACGGACTGGACCGCCACTTGGGCTGCGGCCGCTGGTCGGTGCTGGTGGCGGGGCGCCCGGCGCCGATAGTGGGCCGTATCTGCATGGACAGCTGCATGATAGACATCACGGACATCGAAGGGGTTCGGGAGGGCGACGAAGCCGTCATCTTCTCGCCTGCGCCGGGCAACGACCTCGAAACGATGGCCGAAGTGCTCGACACGATTCCTTATGAAATCATGACCTCGGTGTCAGCGCGGGTGAAGCGAATTTATCTGAAAGAATAGTGAAAGGAACCCTATACCTGATTCCGTGTCCGATTTCGGACGAGACGGCGCCGTGGGACGTACTGCCTGCGGCGAACAAGGCCGTGATGGACGGGCTGGACTACTTCATCGTGGAGAACACCCGCACGGCCCGGCGCTTCCTGTCGAAAGCGGGCGTGGCGCGGCCTATCGACGAACTGGAATTCCGCGAGCTGAACGAACACACGGCGGCGGGCCGCGAAGTCGAAGAACTGATAGCGCCGCTGCTGGCGGGCCGCTCGGCGGGCGTCATTTCGGAGGCGGGTGTGCCGGGCGTGGCCGACCCGGGGGCGCTGGCGGTCGAAGCGTGCCATCGCCACGGCATCCGGGTGGTGCCGCTGACGGGCCCGTCGTCGATTGTCCTTGCGATGATGGCTTCGGGGCTCAACGGCCAGTCGTTCGCGTTCAACGGCTATCTGCCCGTGAAGCCGCCCGAACGGGCGCAGGCGATCCGGCGGCTGGAACGGCGGGCCCACAGCGAGGGGCAGTCGCAGATGTTCATCGAAGCGCCCTACCGCAATGCGAAGCTCATGGAGCAGCTGCTGCAGGTGCTCGCGCCTGCGACGCGGCTGACGCTGGCGATGGACCTGACGGCGCCGGGCGAATTCATAGCCACCCGCACGGTGGAGGAATGGCGGCGCAGCCGGCTGCCCGAAATGCAGAAACGCCCGGCGATTTTCATCGTCGGCTGACGCGCCGGGGGCTGGTATGCAATTTGTGCGAATAATAGGCGGAAATACCGAAAAAACAGATACCATGAAAGACAAAAAGGCTTATAACGAAGCAGTTGAAGGCGACGAAAATTTCGCTGCGGGCGGCGCCGAGCCTGCGGGCGAAGGGGATTCGTGTGCCAATGTGGCAGACGAATCCGGAGCTGCGACTGACAACCTGTCAGCCGGGGAGGCGCCGCAGGAAGAACCTGCCGACGACGCCCAGACGCAGGCAGCCGAGTGGCAGGACAAGTTCCTGCGCCTGCAGGCCGAATTCGACAACTACCGCAAACGCACGCTCCGCGAAAAGATGGAGCTGGTGCAGACGGGCGGCCGCGACGTGCTGCTGGCGATGCTGCCGGTGCGCGACGACGTGCAGCGGGCCGTGACGGCGATGGAAAAGAGCGACGACCTGGAAGCCCTGCGGGCGGGCGTGCAGCTGATTTCGCAGAAATTCACCGAAGCCCTGCGCCAGAAAGGGGTGACCGAGATAGAGGTGCTCGACAAGGAATTCGACGCCGAAGAAGCGGAGGCCGTGGCGCGCTTTGCGGCGGGCGAGGAGAAGAAAGGCCGCGTGATAGACGTGGTGCAGACGGGCTACATGCTGGGCGACAAGGTACTGCGTTTTGCAAAGGTGGTTGTAGGAGAATAGCGCCATGGCAGAAAAAAGAGACTACTACGAAGTACTTGGCGTCGCGAAGAACGCCAACGCCGACGAGATAAAGAAAGCCTACCGCAAGGCGGCCATCCAATACCATCCCGACAAGAACCCGGGCGACAAACAGGCCGAGGAGAAGTTCAAGGAAGCGGCCGAAGCCTACGACGTGCTGTCGAACCCCGACAAGCGCGCCCGCTACGACCAGTTCGGCCATGCGGGCATGAGCGGCGCGGCGGGCGGCGCCGGAGGATTCGGCGGCGGGTTCGGCGGATTCTCGATGGAAGACATCTTCTCGCAGTTCGGCGACATCTTCGGCGGCCATTTCGGCGGCGGGTTCGGCTCGTCGGGCGGCGGCCGCCGGGTGAACCGCGGCTCGGACATCCGGGTGAAGGTCAAACTTACGCTGGCCGAGATAGCCACGGGAGTGACGAAGAAACTCAAAATCAACAAGACCGTGGCGTGCGGCAAGTGCGGCGGCTCGGGCGCCAAGGACGCCAATTCCTATGCGACGTGCTCGACCTGCAACGGCTCGGGCTATGTGGTGCGGGTGGAAAACTCGTTCTTCGGCCGGGTGCAGACCCAGGGAGTGTGTCCCACGTGCGGCGGCACGGGCAAGGTCATCACCTCGCCCTGCGACGAATGCAAGGGCGAAGGCACCTTGCGCGGGCAGGAAGTGGTCGAAATCGCCATCCCGGCCGGAGTGGGCGAGGGAATGGCGCTGACGGTGACGGGCAAGGGCAACGCGGCGCGTCACGGCGGCATCAACGGCGACTTGCAGGTGCTGGTCGAGGAGATACCTCATCCGGAACTGATCCGCGACGGCAACGACCTGATTCACAATCTGAACATCACGGTGACGATGGCCCTGCTGGGTGGCACGGTGGAAGTGCCGACGGTGGACGGCCGTGCGAAAATCAAGATAGCGCCGGGCACCCATGCGGGCAAGGTCCTGCGTCTGGGCGGCAAGGGCATACCGGACGTCAACGGCTATGGCCGCGGCGACGAACTGGTGGTGGTGGACATCACCATTCCCTCGAAACTCAGCGCCGAAGAAAAACGGCTGGTGGAACAGCTCTCCCAGCAGCCGGGCTTCCAGAAAGCCGAATCGGTCAAGAACCAGAACATCTTCGAGCGGATGAAGAGCTTCTTCCGATGAGGTGAAAAGTGAAAAATTTTCCTGCCGGACGCAGCGCAACATCCGCTGTTCCGGCAAGACAGATTCTTCGCTGCGCTCAGAATGACAAAGAAAAGTTCGGGCTGATTGCCGTTTGCTTTTGCGCCCGGTTTGCGCTATCTTTACAGAAAATAACAAAACCATGCTGGGTTTCACCCCATTCAAGAAACACGCGAACAAATTCAACTACATCCCGCGCTACTACGACCCGGAAAAGGAAGCGCGCGAACAGCGCCGTGCTGAACTGCGGGGCGAGCGGGCGGAAGACGCCGGGCGCGAATACCGCCCGGGCCAGTATATCCGCACGCAGCGCGAAGCCCGGGCCGCGCGGCGCACGCGCGAAGAGGAGAGGGGCCGCATGCGCATCTGGAAGATGGCGGCGGGGGCCGTGCTGGTGCTGCTGTTCATCTATCTGCTCTATCCGCGGCTGGCGGATGCGTTCCTGCGCGCCCGCACGGCGCCTGCGGCGGTGGAAACTGCGGCGCCGGACCGGGCCGAACCGCGCGACGGCCTCGACCAGTCGCACGTGAGCGACGTGGAGTGGCAGGAACAGTCCATAGTGGTGGTACCCAACGATTACGAAGAATAAGATGGCCGACCGGATCCGACTCTTACCCGAAGTCGTCGCCAACCAGATTGCGGCGGGCGAGGTGGTGAACCGCCCCGCATCGGTGGTCAAGGAGATGATGGAGAACTCCATCGACGCCGGGGCGACGCGCGTGCAGGTCAACTTCCGCGACGGCGGGCGCGACCTGATACAGATTGTCGACGACGGCTGCGGCATGTCGCCCATCGACGCACGGATGGCCTTCGACCGTCACGCGACGAGCAAGATAGCGGCGGTCGAGGACATCTATGCCCTGTCGACCTTCGGCTTCCGCGGCGAAGCGCTGGCGTCGATAGCGGCGGTGGCGCAGGTGGAGCTGCGCACGCGGCAGGAGGGCGACGACGTGGGCACGTGCACCGAAATCAACGGCGGGCAGTTCGTCTCGCAGACCCCGGTGATGTGTCCCGTGGGGTCGCAGTTCTATGTCCGCAATCTGTTCTACAACGTGCCGGCCCGCCGCCGTTTCCTGGACAAAAGCACGACCTCGGCGGCGCAGATACGGACCGAATTCCAGCGCGTGGCGCTGTGCAACCCGCACATCGGTTTCGAGCTCTACTCGAACGACGCTCCGGTCTACACGCTGGCCGCGTCGTCGCTGGCCGGGCGCATCGTCGACGTGGTGGGGCGCCACATCAAACAGAACCTGCTGGAGGTCGAAGCCGACACGTCGATAGCCCGTGCGGAGGGTTTCATCGGCCGTCCGGCGGCGGCCAAACGGCGCAACACGGAACAATATCTGTTCGTCAACGGCCGCTTCTTCAAGAGCGCCTACCTGACGGGCGCGATTCTGAAAGCCTACGAAAAACTGATTCCCGAGAACTGCACCCCCTCGTATTTCCTCTATCTGACCATCGACCCCTCGCGCATAGACGTGAACGTGCACCCGCAGAAAACCGAGGTGAAGTTCGCCGACGAGGACGCGGTGTGGCAGATAGTCAACGCGGCCGTGCGCGAGACGCTGGCCAAGACGGGGGCGGTGCCGCTGATGGATTTCGACCGCGAGGGCGGGGTGGAGATTCCGGTGCTGGAGCGCGGGGCGGTTTACAGCGAACCGCGCGCGATGTCGGACGAGAGCTACAACCCGTTCCGGGAAGAATACGTCGACCCCTCGGCGCCCGAACCCGACACCGATTTCACGGGCTTCGACGTACCCTATCGTGCCGGCGGGTCGCGGGTTTCCGATGCTACGGCGGCGCCCTACGGGAGCAGCCGGACGGGGAGCCCGGGAACCGGGATTTTCGGCGGCGGATTCACCTTGTCCGACGAGGGCGAGACTTTCGAGGAGTATGTTTCGGGCGGAGTGCAGCACGCGGAGAGCGAACTGGAATTCATCCCCTCGGCCGAAGACGCCGAACAGCAGTTCCTCGAAATCGAATCGCGGCCCTCGTTCACCGACCCGCTGCCGCTGGCGGGCGGCTATGTGGCGGCGCTGCTGGGCGAACGGCTGGTGGTGGTCGACGTGCGGCGCGCGCGCGAACGCATCCTCTATGAAAACTACCTGCGGATGCTGGGCAACGGCTCGTCGGTGAGCCAGCAGCTGCTGTTTCCGGAGCGGCTGGAACTTTCGGGCGACGAATACGCCCTGTTGGAAGAAAATGCGGTGGACGTGGCGGCGCTGGGCTTCGACCTGGACTATCTGGGCGACGGAGCGGTGGAGGTCAGAGGGGCCCCGGCCGACCTCCCGGCCGAGGGAATCGACCGCATGCTCTACGACCTGCTGCAAACCTTTTCGCTGCCGGTGGCGGCGGGCGACGTGCGGCGCGAGAGGATTGCGGCGGCGATGGCCCTCGGAGCCGTGCGGGGCGCCATGCGCACCCTCACGCGCGAAGAAGCCGCGGCGCTGCTGGAACAGCTCGCCGGAAGCGACAATTTCAGCTATTCGCCCTCGGGCAAGGCCATATTTGCCGAAATCCCGCCGGAAGATATACGTACCCGGCTGGGATAATCCGCCGGAAAACGCTACCTTTGCAAAAAGAGAACACCGAGCATGAACCGCTACTTTCAGACGCCCCCGGTCGTCAAGAATCTGATAATCATCAACCTGCTGGTCTTCATGGCGACGATGCTGCTGCCCGTGGGGCCGCAGATCGAGCGCTGGTGCGCGCTGTGGGTGGGGATGCCGCTTTTCCGCACCTACCAGTTCGTGACTTACATGTTCCTGCACGCCAATTTGGAACACCTGTTTTTCAACATGTTCGCCCTGTGGATGTTCGGCCGGACGCTCGAATACGAACTCGGCCCGAAACGCTTCCTGGTCTACTACATGATTTGCGGCGTGGGGGCGGCGCTGATTCAGGCCGGAATCGCGTGGGCGATGCACGAGCCGATGACGCTTGTGGGCGCCTCGGGTGCCGTCATGGGGCTGCTGCTGGCATTCGGCGTGCTGCATCCCAATGCGGTCATCATGCTGATATTCCCGCCCATCCCGATGAAAGCCAAGTGGTTCGTCATCATTTACGGCGTCATCGAATTGTTCCTCGGCTGGCGTGGCGGGGGCAACGTGGCCCATTTTGCCCATGTGGGCGGCATGCTGTGGGGCCTGCTGCTACTCTACTGGTGGCGCAGGCGGGGCATAATCCGTTTCTGAGATGTCCGAAGAAAAATACGTCGAATACAAGGGCGGCTCGCTGCGCCGTGGACGGAGCCCGCTGATGTGGTTTCTCGACACGCTGCTGGCGCTGGCGACGCTGGGGCTTGCGATGGTGCTGCCGATGGTCTATCTGGTTCCCTATGTGGCCCCGGCGCGCATGTGGCTCTTTCCGGTCATGGCGCTGGCGGTTCCGGCGCTCTATGTGCTGGCGGCGGTGCTGGCCTGCTATTGGATTGTGCGGTGGCGGCTTGTGCGCGCCGGACTGCTGTTGCTGCTGCTGGCCGTGGGGCTTTTCAAGGTGCCGCTTTTCTGGAAACCCCAGCTCGGACGCGTGTATGGCGAACAGAAATACGGCCGCAGTGCTGTCAAGATACTGAGCTACAACGTCCGCTCTTTCTACGATGTGGAGGGCGGGAGCAGCGTGGACCAGGTGGCGGCGCTGATAGACAGCCTTGCCCCCGACATAATCTGCTTGCAGGAATTCAACCCCCGGCTGGCCGAGCTGAGCGACCGGTTCGCGGCGGTGAGCGAAAAATACCACGCGGCCCGTTTCGGGCTGCCGGCCGACAAGCGGTCGCCCCAGATGATTCTGAGCAAGTACCGCATCGTGCGGTCGGGAGTGCTGCTCTTGCCGGAATCGTCGGTATGGGCCGATCTGGCGGTGGGCGACGACACGGTGCGTGTGTTCAACAACCACCTGCGGTCGACCTCGATCAAGGCGGCGGACAACGACTACATAACGGGCCACGAATTCATCGGCGACACGGCGCGCGAGACGAAGTTCCGGAGCATAGCCGGGCGGCTTCGCTACAACGGAGTGCTGCGGGCGGCGCAGGTCGACTCGATAGCGGGGGCGATGCGCGGCATGCCGCAGCGGCGTAAAATCGTCTGCGGCGACTTCAACGACACGCCGATGTCCTACGTCTACCGGAAGATGGCGCGCGGGATGAACGACGCCTTTGCCGAGTGCGGCGAGGGCTACTCCTACACCTACCGCGGATTTTTCGACATGCTGCGCATCGACTATGTGCTGGCGTCGCCCGACCTGCAAATGCTCTCCTACGAGGTGCCGCACCTCGGCTGCTCGGACCACTACCCGGTGGCCGTGCGGTTCAAGATACTGGCAGACAAGAACTAAACCCGAATACAACCATGATTTTCGATTCACTGAAAAACTACGCACGCTACGAAAACGTGCACCCGCGCATGAAGCGCGCTTTTGAATTCCTCGCCGCCACCGACTGGACCGCCATGGAGCCGGGCATTCACGAAATCGAGGGCCGCGACATTTATGCCAACGTCATGGAGCGCGAGCTCAAGAAGAAAGGCGACGCGAAGTTGGAGGTGCACGACGCCTATATCGACATTCAGCTGCTCGTAACGGGCGAAGCGGAGACTTTCGGCTGGAGCGAGCGCAAGGACCTCCGCCAGCCGCAGGGAGCGTTCAACGCGGAGAAGGACATCCAGTTCTTCGAGGACGAGCCGCAGACCTACTACACGATGCGTCCGGGGCAGTTCTCGGTGCTGTTTCCCGAGGACGGCCATGCCCCGATGGTGGGCGAGGGCGTAGTGCGCAAGGTCATTGTCAAGGTACGCCGCTAAGAATTTTCAGCGACAAGAAAAATCCCCGGAACCGAAAGGCTCCGGGGATTCTTTGTTGCGGGCGGGCTTACTGCCCGATGCGGCCGGCGATTTGCCGGGCGAGGGCCTGGCAGGCGGCGTCGGCATCGTCGGAGAAACCCTGCTTCATCTCGACGGCATCGCCAAGGGGCTCCCACTTCATGCGCTGGGCGAACTCGGCCATGCTGCGCACGGTGCATCCGGCCCAGCAGAACGATCCGAAGAAAGCGAAGTTGCGCTGCGGGATGCACCGGGCGGCGACCGCTTCGAGCAATCGGGCCACGGGCGGGAAGAGGGCGCCATTGTAGGTGGGACTGCCGACGACGAGCGTGTTGTAACGGAAGATGTCGCGCAGGACGAACGACAGGTCGCAGTAGGTGAGGTTGTGGACGGCGATGTGCCGCACGCCTGCTTCGGCCAGGTGGCGGGCCAGCCGCTCGGCCATCTGCTCGGTGTTGCCGTACATCGACCCGTAGGCGATGACCGCGCCCGGCTCGCCCTCGTAACGGCTCATGCGGTCGTAGAGGTCGAGCACCTGCGGAATCTGCTCCTGCCAGACGGGTCCGTGGGTGGAACAGATGACGGCGGGGTCGAGCCCGCGGACTTTCTGCAGCGCCTTCTGCACGGGAGAACCGTACTTGCCGACGATGGAGGCGTAGTAACGGCGCATTTCGTCCCAATAGAGCGCGGGGTCGAGCTGCGAATCGGTGATGCCGCCGTCGAGCGCGCCGAACGTGCCGAATGCGTCGCCCGAAAAGAGGGTGCGCCGCTCGGGACACCAGGTGACCATCGTTTCGGGCCAATGGACCATCGGCGCCATGAAGAACGCGAGCGACAGCCCGCCCAGGTCGAGCGTGTCGCCCTCCTTGACTTCGAGCGCAGGACCTGCAATGCCGTAGAAGCCCTCGACCATTTGCAGGGCCTTGGCGTTGCCGACGAGCCGGATGTCGGGATAACGCCGCCGCAGGGCGTCGATCGACGACGAGTGGTCGGGCTCCATGTGGTTGATGACCAGGTAGTCGATTTTGCGGTCGCCGATTTCGCGGCGGATGTTCTCGAACAGGCGGCCGCCGAAGCGTTCTTCGACGGTGTCGACCAGGGCGATGCGCTCGCCGACGACCAGATAGGCGTTGTACGAAACGCCTGCGGGCAGGGGCCACAGGGCCTCGAAACGGGTGGTGGTGCGGTCGTTGACACCCACGTAGCGGATGCCGGGCTGGATTTCCGGGATATTCATGGCAGGTAGTTTTGTAAGGCTTGCTTGTTCCATCTGCGAAAATACAAAAAAAATCGGAGTTGGCAGTAATTTGCAGGATTTGTGCCGGAGATGAAAAAAGAGCTCCCAGGAAAGGGAGCTCTTGTGCGGATTCGGAACCGGGAGGTTCCGGATCAATAGGTTTGGCCGGCCTGGGGAGCCGCTGCGATCGGGTTGTTCGTGCAGGCGGGGTTGACGTTGGTCTCCGCCTCGGGGATGATCAACGGGAAGATGGAAGCCTCGGCGGGCAGGTTCCAGGCGACGGTCGACTCGAAGTTGGTGCCCAGCCGGTGCACCGGCTTCTTCAGGCGCATGATGTCGAACCACGATTGTCCCTCGCCCCACAATTCGATGCGGCGCTGGAACCACACGGCGTCGATGAACTCCTCTTTCGACGAGGCGGTGCAGGTGTAGGAGGGATCGCGGTAGGTCTGCACGAAGCTCTCCAGGATGGCCTTGCCCTCGGCGACCGAGCCGTTCTGGCTCAGACCTTTGGCCTCGGCCTGGATGAGCAGCATCTCCTCGACGCGCATCAAGGGAATGTCGCAGGCGTTGGTCGCGTTGTCGTAGAGGTCGTTGTAGGCGCCGAACTTCACGTTCAGGTAGGGAGCCTGCCAACCTTCCCACTCTGCGATGTTGTAGGCCGAGCCATTATAGGTGATGGCCCAAGTCCAGTCGACGTTGGGAGCCACCCACTGGCCGTCTTCGTCGACCGTGGCCCACCAACCCTTGCGGACGTCGGTGTCGGGAATCCGGCTGTAGAGTTGGCTGTTGATGTAGCGGCCCGAATAACCCGGGGAATAGCCGTTGCCGGTGAACGAACACATGTGCGCGGGGAAGTTGACGATACCCGACAGTACGACGTCGTTGGTTTCGCTGATGACGTTGCCCCACAACCAAGCGTGGTTGAAGGCGTTGAACGACGGTTTCGAGACCTCGGCGATCGAGTAGGGCAGATAGCCTTTGGCAGCCTCGACGGCATCGTCGTAGGCCTGGTCGTAGTTCTGCATCAACAGATGGGCCCGGGCGCGAAGACCGTAGGCGACCTTGCGGTTCACCTGACCGGAGACGCCCGTCTCGGGCAGGATGGCGATGGCCTCCTTGAGGTCGGAGAGGATCTGCTCGTAGACCTCGGCCACCGTGGCGCGCGGGTTGTTCTTGGCCTCGTCGTTGGTCATGGTCTCCGCAATGATGGGAACGGCGAGCTCGTTCTCGTGTCCGACGTAGGTGTACTGGTAGAGCTGCACGAGGTTGAGGTAGTCGAAAGCCCGGACGGCGAGCGCCTGGCCGCGGAAGTTGAGCGACGTGGCGTCCTCGCTCTCGGCCGGAACCGTGGCAATGACCTGGTTGGCCAGACCAAGCTGCTTGTAGAGGTTGTTCCAGATGAAGTAACCGAGCGGCGAAGTTTGCGTACGGTCGGTCATATCCTGGCTGCTGGCGAACCAGTTGTAACTGCTGTCCTCGGAAGGCATGTCCTGTCCCCACGAATCCATCATCAACATGACGGCGGCGTATCCGAAGTCGAAATGGAGCTGTCCGCCGTACCAGTCCTCGATGGCCAGGAGCTCGATCATCGAAGAGTAGAGCGAGAGGACGTCGGCCTCCAGCTTTTCGGGATTCTGCTCGTAGATCTCCTTCTTCTGGTCTTCGGTCATCGTGTCGCCCTCGGGCCTGGTGTCGAGGTCGTCGCTGCAGGCGGCGACAGCCAACGCCCCGAACGCGATTGCGATAAGCTTATAGATTGTTTTCATAATCAACGACTTGTTTTAACTGTTAGAACGTAAGGTTGATACCGCCCGAGATCGTACGGATCGGCGCGTAACGGTAGCTGCCCGCTGCGGTGTAGGACTGACGCGGGTCGAGACCCTGCCGCTTGGTGAAGAGCGCCACGTTGTCGGCAGCCATGTAGAGACGCAACTTGGAGATATGGACTTTCCGAGTCCAGCTGCTCGGCAGCGTGTAACCCAATGTGATGTTGGTGATGTCGAGGTAGTTCGAGCTGATGAGGAAACGATCCGACATGCTGTTGGTGTTGGTGTCGGACGTGTAGAGACGCGGCACGTCGGTCGAACCCGCCTCGTCGCCGATCTTCCAGGCCCTGAGGATGTCCTTGTGCCAGTTGGAACCGGCCGTCTGCGCCGTACCGGCGTGCATGAGCGACGCATAGGTGTTGTCGTAGACCTTGCCGCCCAGCTGGTAGGCGAAGGCGATCGAGAAGTCGATGCCGAAGAACTCCAGCGTGGTGCCGAAACCGCCGTAGACCTTCGGGAGGATGTCACCCGTGGTGAAGCGGTCGGCCTGGGCGTATTCCGTAGTGGCCGAGCCGTCGGCCAGGTACCAGGTCGACTGACCGTTCTCGTTGACGCCGGCGTACTTGCGCAGGTAGAGCTGGTACATCGACTCGCCCTCGCGATAGATTCTCGAACCGTCGATCCACTCGCCGCCGAGCGACTCGTCGAGCTTGATGATCTTGTTCTTGAGGTAGGTGAGGTTGGCGTTGAGCGTCCACGTAACGTTTTTAGTGCGGAAGACCGTGCTGTTCAAATCGATCTCGACACCCGAGTTGCGCACCGAACCCACGTTGGTGGGGTAGTAGGCGTAGCCGATCGAGTTGGGCGACGGCATGTAGTAGAGCATGTCCGACGTGCGACGGTTGAAATACTCCACGTTACCGGCCAGACGACCCTGCCAGAAACTGAACTCGACGCCGGCGTTGATCGAATGGCTGGTCTCCCAGGTGATGTCCTTGTTGCCCTTGTAGGAGAGTGCCGTGGCGAAGCTGCCGTCGAGTTGCGAGAGCGTGTACTGGTCGGCGTAGGGGTAGTAGTTGGTCTCGCCCGTCTGGTAGAGCAGGTTGTCGTTGCCCTGAACGCCGTACGAAGCCTTGATCTTCAACAGATCGAGCCACTCGGCACCGGAGAGGAAGTTCTCCTTGGAGAGGATCCAGCTGGCGCCGACCGAGCCGAAGTCGCCCCAACGGTGATCCTTGTGGAAGCGCGACGAAGCATCGCGACGGTAGGAACCCGAGATGAAGTACTTGCCGTCGAAGTCGTAGTTGACCTGTGCGAAATAACCCTCGGTGAAGTAATTGTCGGTATAGGAGTCGTTCGACTGCTGGCTGATGGCGTTGTTGAGCTCTACGACGTTGGGATTGAAGATCTTCTCGCGGCCGCCCTGCAGGTAGGAACGCTTCCACTTGTAAGTTTCATGACCTACGAGGATGTCGATGTTGTGCTTGTCGGCGAAAGTACCCGAGTAGTTGAGCAACTGCTGCTGGTTGAGAGCCAGCTCGCGCTTGTTGGCGACGTAGATGACGCCGCCGACCTTGGAATACTGTCCGTAGTAGGGGTTGTAGAGCCGCTGGTAACGGTAGGCCGAGAGGTCGATGCCCAGGTTGTAGGTGAACTTCAGGCCCTTGTAGATGTCGACCGTGGCGTAGTAACGCGACGAGAAGTCGTCGTAGGTATAGGTCGCCTTGTCGAGTTCCCACATCGACGCGGGGTTAGAACCCGACATGAAAGTACGCTTGTAAGGCATGCCCGTCGAGGTGTCGCCGAAGTCGTACATGGTGTAACCGTGGCTGTCCTTGGCGACGGAGCCCTCGGCGTTGCGGATGTAGAGCGGATAGATCGGCGCGATCATGCCGGTCAGGTAGAAGATGTTGGCCGACGAACCGCTGGAGGTCTGGTTGGTGGGGTTGTTGTTCTCGACGTTCGAATAAGAGACGTTGGCGCCGAACTTCAACCACTTCTTGGCCTGGTAGTCGGCCTTCAGACGGGTCGAGTAACGGGTGAAGCCCGAGTTGGACATGATGCCCGAATCGTCGAGGTAGCCCAACGACGCGTAGTAGTTGATCTTGTCGGAGTTGCCCGAGATCGAAACGTTGTACTCCTGGCGCAGGTTGCCCTTGTCGAAGAGCTCGTCGTACCAGTTGTCGGGCAGGAAGAGGTAGTCGCCGTTGACGTAGCCCAAGGTGGCATTGGGGTTGAGCTTGCCGTCGGCGCCGATCAGCGTCTCGCCCTCGGGGTAGTCGAAGACGCGGTAACCCACGCCGCCTGCGCTGTTGGTATAGACATTCTTCTCGATATACTGAGCGGCCTGCTCGGGTGTGAACCCGCGGAGGAGCTGGGCGTAGGTGCTCATGGACTGGCCGACGAGCTCCATGTACTGGCCCGGGTCGGTGATGACGTCGTACTGAGGCACGGCGCGCGAGTTGGAACCCCACTTGGCGTCGACGGTGATGACCGCTTCGCTGCTCTTGCCGCGCTTGGTGGTGATGAGGATGACGCCGTTGGCTCCGCGGGCGCCGTAGATGGCCGAAGCGGCGGCGTCCTTCAAGACGGTCAGCGATTCGATGTCGGCGGTGTTGATCGACGAAATCTGTCCGTCGTAGGGCACGCCGTCGACCACGTAGAGCGGCTTGTTGCTCGCCGAGAACGAACCGATACCGCGGATGCGGACGGTGGCGTCGGTGCCGGGCTGGCCGTTCGTGCTGGTAACCTGCACGCCCGACGTAACGCCCGAGAGCGCGTTGGTAACGTTGGAAACCTGCCGTTTGGCGATGTCGTCGGTCTTGATGACGGAAGCCGAACCGGTGAAAGCCTCTTTCTTGGTTGTGCCGTAAGCCACGACGATCACGTCGTCGATGGACTGCGAATCCTCCTTGAGCTCGATGTCGAGCCAGGTTTTGCCAGCGACGGGTATCTGCTGCGACTGGTAGCCGATGAACGACACGGTCAGCGTAGCGTCGGCAGGAGCCGTCAAGGTGAACTTACCGTTGGAGCCGGTGGTGGTGCCTGCCGACGTACCGTCGACCACGACGGTCGCTCCGACGATCGGCTGACCCTCGGGGTTGGCAACCGTACCGGATATTTGCCGGTTCTGAGCCCCGACGAACAACGCTCCGGCTCCCAGAATCGCAATTAACGATAGTACAAGTTTTCTTACCATAAACGTTAATTTTAATTGGTTTTTAAAATAAAAAGCTCATGGCAAAGATAGGAAACGGAAAGCCGAAAAGCAAGAATATTTATAAGAAAATTTAGCAACATGGCGATTATTTTGCGAAAAGTAAATTTTCGATTACATTCCATTTGTTATTTTAAGAAATAGCTTTCAATCCGTAAGCAAGCTCCCCGCGCAACTTTCGGCCTTTATTGAAAAATAAATCAAAATGAACGGATTGATAGCAAATAAGGGCTCCCAGTAACAAGATGAAAGAAGAACCCCCTTTCCGGCCGCCGATTTATTCGCAAAGCTCTGCGACAGCCGCCTGCGGATAGAGCGCGTCGATGCGCCGGGAAAGGCGGTTCATTTCGCCGTCGAGCGTCGAGTGCGTAATGACAGCATAAATCTGCGTGGTGCGGATATTCTTGTGTCCCAGCAGTTTGCTGATAGTTTCGATGGCCACCCCCTGCGAAAGGGTCATCGTCGTCGCAAAGGTGTGGCGGGCCGTGTGGAAAGTGACCCGTTTGGAAATGCCCGCCGCGGCCGCAAGCTGCTCCAGCCGCTTGTTGCACCAGCCGTTGCCGGGCAAACCGAATATCGGTTCGTCGCAGTCTGCGGGCAGATAGCGGCACAAAATGGCCTGCGGCACAGCGAAAAGACGCACGCTGACTTCCGTACCCGTTTTGCGGCGGGTCAAGTCGACCCATGTCTGGCCGCCGTTCTGCTGAATCTGCCGCCGGGTCAGGTTGCAGACGTCGACATAGGAAAGCCCCGTGAAGCAGCTGAACACAAAAGCGTCGCGCACCAGCCGCAACGCCCCGGAGGGCAATTCCAGCCGCATCATTCTGCTTATCTCCGCTTCGTTCAGATAGTTGCGGTTGACAAATTCGCTGTGCAGCTTATACCCGGCGAACGGGTCGTGCGTCAGACAGCCTTTGCTTCGGGCCACCCTCAGCACGTGCTTGAGCGCAATCATGTAAATCCACGCCGTGTTCTTTTTGCGGCTGCACTGCTGGACGATATAGGCATGGAATCCCGTCACGAATCCTTTGTCGAGTTCGGAGAAAGCCAAATCGTCCCGCCGATAGGTCTGCCGCACGTAGCGCTCCAAGTGATGGCAGACACACCTATATTTATTATAGGTAGCCGCACTGCGGCTGACACCCACCATGCGGCGGAACTCCTCGTTGTGGCGACGGAAAAATTCGAGCAGACAATCGCGGTGCGTAACGCCCAGATAGGCTTCCTTGACCATCGCCGGAGTGACCGCCGAACCGTTCAGAAACAAGGTCCGGTAGCATTGTTCGATCCGGAAACGGATGTCGGCAAGCTGGCGGTTGATTTCGTCGGCGCACCGCCCGCGGCCCGCCACCTGCCCCGTCGCGGCGCACCAGGTTTCCGGGTTCACACTCAGATGCGTCGACAGCTGTACGCGCTGGCCGTTCAGCGTGACACGCGCCATAATCGGCACCCGGCCGTTCTTGAGCGGCGCATTCCTCTTGAGGTAGAAAAGTATTCTGAACGTGCTTCTCATCCGTTTTCTGCTTGGTTTAAGTTCGATTTGCCGCTAAAGGTAACGATTAAGCGACCGCCTTTCGGTGCATGAACCGGACTAAACAGCTTATTTCCGGACGGTTCGAGCGGTCGGCAAGGTTACTTTTTGGCGACTTGTGCGCGCCGGATTCCGGCGCAGACTTCGCCTTTTGTCGCTGAATTTCAAGGGACTGTCCTTTTTTCGGGCCGCCGGGCTTCGGCTTGCATACAAATATCTGAGCAGCAAATGATTGCATCCGTCAATCGGCCCTCTGCGTTTTTTATTTTAAAAAACCAATTAAAATTAACGTTTATGGTAAGAAAACTTGTACTATCGTTAATTGCGATTCTGGGAGCCGGAGCGTTGTTCGTCGGGGCTCAGAACCGGCAGGTGTCCGGTACGGTGTCGGGCCCCGACGGTCAGCCGGTAGTAGGTGCGACCGTCATGGTCGATGGTACACTTATCGGTACCACTTCGGGTGCGAACGGCTCGTTCTCGCTTTCGGCGCCTGCCGACGGGTCGCTGACCGTGTCGTTCATCGGATATGAATCCAAGACGGTTGCCATAGCAGGCAAAACGCATATCGACATTGCGCTGGCCGAAGATACGCAGGCCATCGACGACGTCATCGTGGTGGCGTTCGGTACGGCCCGCAAGGAGGCTTTTACCGGTTCAGCCAAGATGATTCAGTCGGACGACCTGATAAAGACCCAGTCCTCGAACGTGCAGGACGCACTCGTCGGCAAGGTTTCCGGCGTGCAGTTCGCTTCGGAATCGGGCCGTCCGGGTTCGGGTCAGAAAATCTACGTCCGCGGTTACGGCTCCATGTCGGCGCAGAACACCCCGCTGTGGGTGGTCGACGGCGTGCCCTACGAAGGCGACGTCAATAACATCAATGCGGCCGACATCGAGTCGATTTCGGTGCTCAAGGACGCCGCATCCAATGCGCTGTACGGTGCCCGCGGTGCCAACGGTGTGATTATGGTGACCACCAAGCGCGCCAAGGTAGGCGATGCAGTCGTGTCGTTCGACGGCAAATGGGGTCTCAACACCCGCGCTCTGCGTACCTACGACATTGCGGACAATGCAGGCGAATACTACGAAATGCACTACAAGGCGCTGTACAATTATTATACCCTCGACCAGGGTTACGACCCTGCGGCAGCCAACATCGCAGCCAACCAGCTGCTGACGTCGAACATCGCCGGAGGTCTGGGCTACAATGTGATGACGGTGCCCGAGGGTCAGAACCTCATCGGTACGAACGGTCGTCTGAACCCGCTCGCTACGGAGGGCCGTCTGGTCGACTATAACGGCCAGCAGTATTTGCTCAAGCCCGATAACTGGCTCGACGAAATCTACAAGACGTCGTTCCGCCAGGAGTACAACGTGAGCGTTTCCGGAGCTACGGACCGTTCCAACTTCTACGCATCGCTGGGTTACCTGGACAACACGGGTATCATCGACGGTTCGAGCAACGAACGTTATACGGCCCGTCTGCGCGCTGACTATCAGGCCAAAAAGTGGCTCAAGATCGGCGGTAACATGTCGTATACCCATTTCGTGTGGAACAATGGTAACAAGACCAATGACGACGGCGAAAGTCAGGGCGAAGGTAACGCCGACGGCGGCAACGCATTCGCTACCGCCGTTCGGATGGCGCCGATTTATCCCGTCTACATGCGTGACGGCAACGGCAACATCATGATCGACAAGTACGGCATGAAACTCTACGATACCGGCGACGGTCGCAACGGCGGTGCCCTGCGTTCCAACGGCGGTGTGAGCAACGACCTGCAGAACATCCAGCTGAACCGCTATATCAACGAGGGCAACGCCATGATGGCGGGCGGATTCCTCGATTTCAATCTTTACAAAGGTTTGAAACTGACGCTCAACGGCAACGTGGCGCTCGACGAGACGCGCGGCACGGAGGTGCAGAATCCGTTCTACGGTCAGTTCGCTTCGTCGGGCGGTGCGGTCTTCAAGTCCCATGCGCGCGACATCGCCTACAACTTGCAGCAGTTGCTCTCTTACAGCGAGACGTTCGCCGACAAGCACAACGTGGACCTGCTCGTCGGTCACGAAATGTACAACCGCAAGCAGTACAGCCTCTACGGCAGCAAAACCGTCATGTTCTCGCCCGACAACTTCGAGTTGAGCGGTGCTACGGTCGATTCGTCGCGTTCGGGTTCTTCGGTACTCGAATACAACAACGAGGGTTATTTCTTCCGTGCCCAGTACAACTACGACGAGAAGTATTTCGTTTCGGGTTCGTACCGCCGCGATGCTTCGTCGCGTTTCCATCCCGACCACCGTTGGGGTAACTTCTGGTCGGCAGGCGCCGCATGGCTCATCTCCAAGGAAGGGTTCATGGACGGTACGAAAGGCTGGCTCAACATGTTGAAGCTGAAAGTATCCTACGGTTCGCAGGGTAACGACAATCTCGGCACCAAAGCCGAAACCTATTTCCGTTATGCCGATTATTACAGCATCGAGAGCGACGGTAACGGCGGCGTGACGAGCGTGCTTCAGCAGAAAGGCAATCCTGACATTACGTGGGAGACCAACTCCAACCTCAACGTCGGTATCGAATTCGGTTTCTGGAACGACCGTCTGCGCGGTGGCATCGACTTCTTCAACCGCAAGACTTCGGACATGCTCTTCCAGCTCGCAACGCCGGTGGAGGCAGGCTACACTTCGATTTGGACCAATGTCGGCGACATGGTCAACCGCGGTGTCGAAATCGAGTTGGGCGCCGACCTCATCCGCACGAAGAACCTCGTATGGGATTTCTCGGTCAACATGACCCACTACAAGAACAAGTTGGTCAAGCTGCCCGATCAGTATAAGAACAACACCACCGCCGACGGCCGTCATGTGGGCCGTCAGACCAGCAGCCGCTTCTACACCGAGGGCGAATCCATCTTCTCGTTCTACCTGCCCACCTATGCCGGCGTGGAGGAAAAGACGGGTAAATCCATGTGGTATACCTATCGGACCAGCGAGAAGACGGGCGAACTGGAGCGTGTGACGACCACCGACTACTCGACCGCTTCGGCCGAGGGCCGCGAATTGCAGGGCGATGCACTGCCCGACCTCTATGGCGGTTTCAACACGTCGCTGCGTTTCTACGGTGTCGATCTGTCGATCGGCTTTACCTACCAGATCGGCGGTCAGGTGCTCGACCAAGGCTATCAGGCCTACATGGCTTCGCCCGGGGGTACCTCTACCGGATTCAACTACCACCGCGACCTGCTCAAATCGTGGTCCGAAGACAACAAGGGCTCGAACATTCCGCGTTTCGCCTATGGCGATCCCAATCAGAACGGCACATCGAGCCGTTTCCTGACCGACGCTTCGTTCCTGAACATTCAGAACATCACGCTCGGCTATACGCTGCCCCAGCGCATTACCCGCAAGTTCCTCGTCGAGAAGCTGCGCGTTTACCTGGCCTGCGACAACGTATGGTACTGGTCGCAGCGTCAGGGTCTCGATCCCCGTCAGAGCATCGGCGGCATATCGAATCCCTACTACTACGCCCCGATCCGCACTTTCTCGGGCGGTCTGTCGGTAACGTTCTAAATTTTTAACGACGAATCAGTATGAAAATGAATCAGATCATAAAATTCACGGCCGTTCTTCTCGGCTCCGCCGTGGTGTTCGCGGGGTGTATCGAGGAGACTTTCCCCGAGAGCGGATACGCTACGGGCGGGCAGATTGCCGAATCGCCGTTCGCGCAGGACGGGGTTCTTTCCGCCATGCCTACGATTCTTATCACCAATTATGTCGACATCGAAGAGCACTTCGATTTCGGTTATCCGGGTATGTTGGGTGCTATGGACCGTCTGGCCGGCGAGGTGTTTCCCGTGGCCGGCAACTTGCCGGGCGGCAACCAGTACTACGATCGTTGGCAGGCGTATCTATATCCCTGCAATTCGGACGGATTGGATGCCAATGGTTATGTGTCTCCGTTCTTCTATAAGAATTATTACCAGTTCGTCTATGCGGCCAACGAGGCTATCACGCTGTTCAGCCAGAACGAGGATTCGGCTCAGAATCTGGGCGTAGCCAAGGCGTTCCGTGCGTTCTTCTACCTCGATATGGCCCGTCTCTACGACCCGCTGCCCGCCAAGGCTGCGGTAGGGTCGTACGACGTGTCGGCCGTTGCCGGTCTGACGGTGCCCATCGCTCGCGAGGGTATGACCATGGAGGAGTTGGAGAACAACCCGCGTGCTACGCGTGAAGAGATGTTCACCTTCATCTTCGAGGACCTCGACGCCGCAGAGAAATTGATGGCCGATTATACTCCCGCGACCCGGAACCTGCCTTCGCTGGCTGTGGTTTACGGTCTCAAGGCCCGGGCTTATCTGTGGCTGGGCGGTTTCGACGAGCAGTACGCTGCGATTCCGACCGGCGAGGCCGCTTATCGCAAGGCTGCCGAGTATGCCCGCAAGGCTATCGTCGCTTCGGGCGCCCCGATTACTTCCGAGGCTCAGTGGCTCGACAAGACGACCGGATTCAACACCGTCATTTCTTCGTGGATGTGGGCCATGATTCAGTCGACCGACACGGTGCTCAATAACCTCTTGTCGTGGACGGCCCACATGTCGCCCGACGCCATCTGGGGTTACGGCAATGGTGCCCAGCCCGGTATTTCGGTCTTCAGTTACAATCGTATCGCCGCAACCGACTTCCGCAAGAAGATTTTCGTAGGCCCGGACCGCAATTATGCGGCTATCAGCCCCTACACGAACCTTACCGCGGCCGAGTTCGAGGGCGAAGATGCCATGGCGCCGATCGCTCCCTTCACTTCGTTCAAGTTCCACACCAACGGCGGTGAGAAGCGCAACTACTCGCTCGGCAACGTGACGAGTATTCCGTTGATGCGCGTCGAGGAGATGTACCTCATCGAGGCCGAGGCTACGGCCCATTACGATGCGGCTGCGGCCCGTCCGCTGCTCCAGTCGTTCATGGCTACGCGTGCCGCCGGCTATTCGATTCCCGCAGGCAACGACCTTGTCGAGGAAATCATCTTCCAGAAGCGCATCGAGTTCTGGGGCGAGGGTATCATTCTCCACGACCTGAAGCGTCTGAACATGAGCATGCAGAACGGTAAGAGCGGCACCAACGCTCCGTCGATGGCCCAAATCTCTACGGACGGCCGTGCTCCCTGGTGGAACTGCGTAATTCCGCTTTCGGCCGTTCAGCAGAACAAGGCCCTCAGCGGCAAAAACAATCCCAACGCAACCTATACGTACAAGTCTGTAAAATAAAACGGCATATGAAAAGTCTGAAGATATTCATTCTGGCGGCTGTTGCCATCGTGGCGGGGCTCTTCGCGGCCTGCAGCGACGATGACTTCAAGGCCGGGCCCGCGGTCTCCGGTACGCAGGTCTATTTCCCCGAGAGCATCGCGGCCGAGTACAGCATCGGCGACGAGGTCAGCGAAATCGTCATTCCGGTGATGCGTGTGGTCGGCACCGAGGCGCAGACGGTCGCTGTCCTTGCCGATGACAAGTCGGGCTTGTTCTCCATCCCTGCGTCGGTCAGCTTCGCTGCCGGCGAGAAGAAAGCCGAACTGGTCATGACGTTCGACCGTACGCAGCTCGAAGACGGTACGGACTATCCTATCAGTTTCTTGCTGAACGACGAGGAGAACACCACGCCTTACGGCAATAGCCAGCTCGCTATCACGGTCACTCCGTGGCCGTGGGAGTTGCTCGGCACGGGTTTGTTTCGCGATGACTGGCTTTCGGGCATGTTCAATGGCAACAGCGTCGAAATCGAGGTGCCGATTCACAAGCACAAGTCGCGCGAGGGTATTTATATGATCGAAGAAATGTATGGCTGGCCGTTCCTGACCGAGTTCTTCGGCGGTTCGCAGGCTGCTATCGAATCGAAAGTAGGCTTGAACTATACGCCGACGAACATTGTGCTCAATGCCAGCGATCCCAATGCGGTGTTCTTCAGCCGTCAGTTCTCCGGAATCACCGACAAAGACCCGGATTACGGCGATTATGAAATCGCCACGCTCAAGGATGGCGAGGGCACGCTGGTGGATGGGGTTATTACATTCCCTGTTCAAGGTCTTGCGCTCTATTGCCTGAAAGGCGGACAATACGCTAACAAGAACGGCAATTTCCGGATTCTGTTGCCTGGTGCCGAAATCGTGGATTATTCGCTTGCGGTCGAGTACGACAGCATGCGTGTGGATAACGATGGGGCTACCTCGGCGGTGCTGACGTTCAACTACGGCGCTGATGTCACGGGTATCGGTTATGTGGTCGTTCCCAGCAATATTTCCGCTGAGGAGCGCGCAACGCTCGCTGCCGCCATCGCTGACGGCTCGGCCAAGGACCTCAACAAAATCGAGAACCTCGACGGTTCGGGTTCCGTAACCGAGAAGTTCGTTCTTGCAGGCAGCGGCGCTCATACCGTTGTGGCTGTGGCCAATGACAAGAACGGTCAGCCCCTTACGGCCGATTTCGTAGCGATCAACTTCTTCTTCCCGGGTTCGGGTGGCGCCGCGGCGCCCGACTGCGACGTGCAGGCTCAGCTCGGTTTGCCCAGTGTGCTGGTGCCGGAAAATGCTGCTAAATATCCTGATCAGAACAATCTGGCTTTTTCGGTCAAAGGTTCGGAGCTTCAGTCCGTGCGTACTTATCTGAACAAGACTGAGATCATCGAAGGTGCTGCGGACGATGGACTGACGCCGGAGGCTCTTGTCGACACTTATGGTAGTGATCTGTCCGCTGCCCAGCTAAGTGCTGCCAACGGAGCTGGTTTTCTGACTGTTTATTCTAATCGGGACGCCGGGACTTCTTATACTTTGATTGTCAAGGCGAAGAACATCTATGGTAAAAGCGAACTCGTTACGGCCGAGTGCTCGACTGCACAGATCGATTATACGGGTGAACTCGTCATCGGCAATTATCTGATGCAGTATGAATTAACAGGACCGAGCGGAAGCACTACCCTTAAAAATGAATTTACCATAGTTCCTCAGGAAGCCGGAAACGATGTCGATTTCTTTGTCTCGAACTTGGGGACTAAAATCAGCGGCATATCTTGGTATGCAGCCTATGATTCCGCGGCTTCGACCTTGACGCTCAGCGGTATCTGGAAAGGTGATGAAAATCTTGGCAGTGTGCTGGGTGGATGGATAGGGATTTCCGAGACCGAGGCCGTGGCTTTCATCTCGAAAAACCCTTCCGATGACCAGTCTAAAGGAGGTGATCCGATTGTTTTCAAGGTCGATCCTGCGACCAAGCAGTTGGTGAAACTGAATACGAACCTTCAAGTTCAGGTAGGAACGATCGAGGGCCAGTCTGTGACAAATCCGCAGCTTGTAGCTATTTTCAACGCTGACGGTACGACCATCGCGCCTTACACCGAGCCCGAAGCCGGGACCTCCGCTCTTTCCGCTAAAATGCAGAGCGTGGGCCATAGTGCGGTGAAAGTTCCGTATCGCAGCGTGGCCGACATGCGGCTTGCGGGCCGTCGTAACCTGCTGAAGTCGAACGCCGTTTCGGCTGGCGAGGGGCTGACATGTCCGGTGCGCACGCTCAGCGTGAAGCCCGAGCGCTGCGAGCCGTCGCCGAAGACTTTCGGCCGCGTCGCAACGTTCAAGCTCGTCGACAGCAGCGCACGTTTGGCGAAGTAATTGTCGCCATGTTCTCCGCACAACCCGACACAGTATGCAAATTGCTGTGCCGGGTTTGTGCCCTTTAGGTACCGACGCGTCGTAACGGCGCATAACTTGATGATTATAGGACTATGACAAAAATGAGAACTTTCTGGAGCCTGTTGCTCGCCGCCGCGGTCCTCGCCGGGTCGTGCGCCAAGGACGAGCTCGGGCAAGCAGGGGAGACCGCGCCCGATGACGGGCTCTCCGCCAAACTCGTTTTCTCGGCCGACAATGCCCGGCAGGGCGAGCTGCTGGTCTGCTTCAGCAGCGATGCTGCGGAGCGGATCGAATCGGCGGTCGGCGCTATGACGCGTGCGTGCGGCATCGCCACCCGTTCGGGCATCGGCGATTTCGATGCCGTGCTTGACGGTATCGGGGTGAAGACGATCCGGCGCCTTTTTCCGGTCGATTCGCGCCATGAGGAGCGTACGCGGGCCGCAGGGCTGCACCGCTGGTATTTCGTCGGTTTCGACGCTGATGCCGACCTGGACTTCGTGGCCCGGCAGATGGCCGCAGTCGCCGAGGTCAGCAAGGTGGAGTTCAACCAGCAGCTCAGGCATGTGGCCTGCGGCGAGGTCGTGCCGCTGACCGAATCCCCTGTGGTGGCTCCGACCCGGGCTGCCGTCCAGTTCGATGACCCTTACTTGGAGCGTCAGTGGCATTATATCAATACGGGCAACACGACTTTGTACGACGGAATTAAGGTGGGTGCCGATGTCAACTGCGCCGAGGCTTGGCGTCTCTGCACGGGCGATCCCCGTGTGGTGGTTGCCGTGCTGGACAATTGCGTGCAGTGGGACCACCCCGACCTGGCCGCCAACATGTGGGTCAATTCCGACGAGACGCTCAACGGTGCCGACAGCGACGGGAACGGTTATGCCGATGATATTCACGGTTATAACTTTGTGGACGACAAGGAGCTGACCATCAGCACCATCAAGGACGCCGACCACGGTACCCATGTGGCCGGTACGGTCGCTGCGGTCAACAATAACGGCCGGGGTGTCTGCGGCGTTGCCGGAGGTTCGGGCAACAACGACGGCGTGAAAATCATGTCGTGCCAGATTTTCTGCGACGACCGGGGCGGTTCCGCCGAGCAGACGGCCCGGGCGTTCAAGTATGCGGCCGACAACGGGGCGACCATCGCCCAGTGCAGTTTCGGTTACGAAGCGGGCGGCATCACTTCGGACGACGCGTATGTCCGTAATGCCAGCGTCGAGAAACAGGCCATCGACTACTTCATCGCCACGCAGAACTGCCCGGCTGTGGGCGGCGGCGTGGTCATCTTCGCGGCCGGCAACGACGAGAAAGGGATGGCGAGCTATCCGGGCGCCTACCGCGATTATGTCTCCGTTACGTCCATATCGTGCGACTATACGCCTGCTTACTATACCAATTACGGCCCCGGCTGCAACATCGCGGCTCCCGGCGGCGATGCCTACCAGTCCTATCCGCAGGCTACGTCGCAGGTGCTTTCGACCATCAACGGCGGCAAGTACGGGTATATGCAGGGCACTTCGATGGCCTGCCCCCATGTTTCGGGCGTGGCTGCGCTGGGTCTTTCCTATGCGTTGCAGTTGGGCAAAACGTTCACTCAGAGCGAATTCGTGGCGCTCCTGCTCACGTCGGTCAACAACATCAATCAATATTGTACGGGCGTCGATGCCAAGTATGCCAAGCAGATGGGCAGCGGTTATATCGACGCTTTCCAGCTTTTGATGAACGTGCGCGGCATCACCTGCATCCAGGTGCCCGTGGGTTCGCAGGCTACGGTCCGTCCGCTGGAGTACCTGGGCGACGGCAATGCCTCTTTGACGATTGCGAGCGTCGAAATTTCCGACGAGGACCGGGCCCGGCTCGGCATCGGGGCGGCGCCGACGATTTTCTCCAATCAGGTGCTCTTCAAGTGTACGAAACCCGGTTCGGCCATCATCCGTATCCGCCTGCAAGCCGGAACGAACAGCGGCAGCGGCATGAACGGAATGACGATTACCCGCGAATTCGCGCTCATCGCCCGCGAGAGCCGTTCGGCGAACGGAGGTTGGTTATAAAACAGCATGCAGCTATGAAAAATATCAAATGGTTATTGATTGCTTTGGCCGCGGCGTGCCTGACGACCGCCTGCGGCGGCTCGTCTGACGACCCGGGCCAGCCCGGCAACGGAAACGGGAATGTCGTGGGTGAATGGCACATGGTTTCGTGGAGTACGCTCACGGCGGCAGACATCTATCTGTCGTTCGACGACGCAGGTGCGTTCGATCTCTATCAGCGTTTGGAAAAGCCGACCTACGAGCATTTCAGCGGAACCTATTCCTATGCGGGCGGTAAGCTCAGCGGCTTATACAGCGACAATGCCGCATGGGGCAACAGTTACAAGGTGACTTTCAATGGCGACGGTTCGCAGATGACGCTCACCGGAGTGGCCGGTACCGCCGATGTCGCGGTGTTCGCGCGGGCTCCGATTCCCGAAGAGATTCGTTCCGGCGAGTTGGAGGCTGCCGCCTTGCAGGCCCGGTCGGAGCAGACGCTGCGGTTCCTTTAGGCAGGTTCGTCTTTCGGATATCCTTTCGGTCGGCACCCTTTTTCGCGAGGGGTGCCGATTTTTTTCGGGGGGGGTGCCGGGAGGGTCGTGCGAAAAAAGTGCATAAAATTTGCGCGGCGATTTGCAAATTCAAAATTTATTCCTACCTTTGTGCCACGATAATACGGTTATCCGTTCTTATCCGGATGGTGCCATAGCTCAGTTGGTAGAGCAAAGGACTGAAAATCCTTGTGTCCCTGGTTCGATTCCCGGTGGTACCACAGCCGAAAGCCGCTTACGAAAGTAGGCGGCTTTTTCGTTTACTCGTCGGCGAGCGCCATGTGGAGGATGGGGTAGGGCTTGCCGGAGGGGTCAAGCGTTCAGCGCATCGAGTTCCGTGGCTGTGGGACGGGCAAGGCGTTCTATCGAAGTTGTTTTCATAGCAGGGTGACGGGCGGCTTGCGCCGGGAGAAATTGCGGGCCAGGGCGTCGGCGAAGGGCGTTTCGTAGCTCCGAGCTCCGGTTGGGCAGCCTTTGACGCAAGCGCAGCAGCGGATGCAGCGCTGCGGGTCGGTGTGCAGTTCGTCGCCGCGTGCGATGGCTTGCGTCGGGCAGAGCGCCGCGCAGCGGCCGCACCGGGTGCAACGTGCGGCGTCGCCGACGGGGATGCGTACAACCGGATTTTTGCGCTGTTGGCGCCGATAGGCCAGCACGAAGCGGATAAATCGCAGCAGGGAGAGCAGGGGCGTTCGGGGTGTTTTCAGCCGGGCAGCGTCGACGGTTGCAGGCTGTTCTGCGCGCAGTTTGGCCCGGATGTTTGCGCCGAATGCGGTTGCGACGGCCATGTCGTCGGCATCGGGGCGTCCGGCGGCAATCGGAGCGGCGGGGCTGCTGTACGAGTGTTCGCCCACGAATGCCGCCGCGGCAATGGGGCGGAATCCGTGGCGGCGGGCGAATTCCGCCAGTTCGACGGCGGCCTTTCCGAAATCGCGGTTGCCGTAGACGACTGCGATTATTGCAGGGGTGCCGTTGCCGCGGACTTCGGCCAGCCGCTCGAAAGCCAAGGGCGGAATATGGCCGCCGTAGACGGGTGCCGCAAGGAGGGCGACCGTGTCGGGCCCGAACGTCAGAGCCGGAGCCTTGGTGTGGGTCAGGTCGGTCGCGACGACGGGAGAGCCTTCTGCGGCCGCTTGCGCAATGGCATCGGCTACGCGGCGGGTGGTGCCTGTCGGCGAGAAAAAGAGCGTGCGGATTTCGGAGGGTTGCATGGTCGTCGGTTTTTCGCCGTAAAGATACGGTTTCTGCGGATTATTTCGTATCTTTAACTTCGCTGAAGATACTCCCGTCTCGGGAATGCCCAAATAAATTTGACATTCCGCTCGGCTTATTCGTATCTTTAACTCCGTTTTAGATACTGCGCCTCGGAAAAAAGGCAAGTAAACTTGCTTTTTTGCTCGGCTTATTCGTATCTTTGACTTTGCCGAAGATTCGTTTTTTTCGGCAAAAAGCAAACACAGCTGCCATGATTCCGCAACCCGAACGCCAACAAATCATCGACCTGATCCGCCGCGAAGTCGTTCCGGCCATCGGCTGCACCGAGCCCATCGCCGTGGCTCTTTGCACCGCCCGGGCCGCCGAGCTGCTCGGTGCGCTGCCCGAAAAAATCGCGGTGCGGCTGAGCGCCAACATCCTCAAGAACGCCATGGGCGTGGGGATTCCCGGTACGGGGATGATCGGTCTGCCGATTGCCGTGGCGCTGGGCGCTTCGGTCGGACGTTCGCAGTACGGGTTGGAGGTGCTGCGCGACGTGACGCCCGAAGCCGTGGAGCAGGGGCGTGCCTATATCGACGAAAAGCGCATTTCAATCGGTCTCAAGGAGGGCATTGCCGAGAAACTCTATATCGAAATCGAGGCCGAAGCTGCCGGGCACCGGGCCGTGGCTGTCATTGCCGGAGGGCATACCCGGTTCGTCTATTTGGAGCGCGACGGGGTGGCGGAGCTCGACGAACGTAGGTCCGGAGCGGCGGAGCAGGAGACGGACGGGGTGCCGCTGTCGTTGCAGCGGGTGTGGGATTTCGCCATGACGGCGCCGCTCGACGAAATTCGTTTCATCCTCGAAACGCGGCGGCTCAACAAGGCGGCGGCCGAACGGTCGTTCAGCGGTGAATTCGGCCATTGCGTCGGCCGGACCCTGCGGCGCGAGCGCGAACTGAAAGTCATCGGCGACAGCATTTTCTCGCGGATTCTTTCCTACACCTCCGCTGCGTGCGACGCGCGGATGGCCGGGGCGATGATTCCCGTCATGAGCAATTCGGGCAGCGGCAACCAGGGCATCGCGGCAACGCTTCCGGTGGTGGTTTACGCCGAGGAGACGGGGGCCGACGAGGAGCGGACGATTCGTGCGCTGACCCTCAGTCATCTGACGGTCATCTACATCAAGCAGAGTTTGGGCCGCCTGTCGGCATTGTGCGGCTGCGTGGTCGCAGCTACCGGGTCGAGCTGCGGCATCGTCTATCTGATGGGCGGCGGTTATGCGCAGGCCGCGGCCGCCGTGAAGAACATGATTGCCAATCTGACGGGCATGATTTGCGACGGAGCCAAACCCAGCTGCGCCATGAAGCTCACGAGCGGCGTTTCGACGGCAGTTCTGTCGGCCCTGATGGCGATGGACGGCCATTGCGTGACGCCCGTGGAGGGTATCATCGACGAGGACGTCGACCGCTGCATCCGCAATCTGACCGACATCGGGCGCGACGGCATGAACGAAACCGACCGCCTCGTGCTGAATATCATGACCAACAAGTGCTGAGCGATACGCTGAAACAGAAAAAAGTCTCTTCCGCGCGACGGAGGAGACTTTTTTTGTGGCTGAAGCGCCCGTTTACTGGAAAATCGTGCGGAGAATCAGGGCCGTGGCGCCTTGGTGGCTGGTGGTGTAGTCGCGGGCGATACGGCTGGTTTTCTGCAGGAAGCCGGGGTTGTCGCGCAGAGGGATGAACCACGCGAGCAGCTGGTCGTAGTTTTCGACGGGGCAGGCGGCGCTCAGCGTCGCCAGGTCGCGGGCTTCCTTGAATTTCTGGTAGTTGGGGCCGAACGCGATGGGCAGGCCGAACGTGGCGGCTTCGAGCGTGTTGTGAATGCCTACGCCGAATCCGCCGCCGATATAACCCCATGCGGCGTAGCCGTAGACCGACGAGAGAAGTCCCACGGTGTCGAGAATCAGCAGCTGCTTCGAGCCGTAGCCCGTGCTCGGCGTGCAGGCCGTATAGCGCAGGGCGCCCCCGCGGGTCTGTTCCATGAGCCGGGCGATGCGGCCCTCCTCCATTTCGTGGGGCGCGATTAGGAACTTCACGTCGGGATTGTCGTTCATCAGCCGAATCAGCAGTTCTTCGTCCGGGCCCCATGTCGAACCTGCGACGAACAGCCTTTTGTCGCCCTTGAAGCGCTCCACGACGTCGATTTTGCGGGCCGCCCGGGCGATTTCGGCCACCCGGTCGAAGCGCGTGTCGCCTGCGACCACCGTGTTGTCGAATCCCAGTTCGCCCAGCAGCCGTTTCGATTCCTCGTTCTGCACGAACATGGCGTCGAAGGCTTCGAGCGCCTGCCGCCACATGCCGCCGTAGGGGCGGAAGAAAATCGAATCGGGCCGGAAGATGGCCGAGACGACATAGGTGCGGACCTTGCGGCGGCGCAGTTCCTTGAGCAGGTTGAGCCAGAATTCGTATTTTACGAAGACGGCGATTTCGGGGTGTGCGATGTCGAGGAAGCGCCGGGCGTTGCGCGGCGTGTCGATGGGCAGGTAGAAGATGTAGTCGGCCCCTTTGTAGTTCTTGCGGATTTCGTAGCCCGAGGGCGAGAAGAAGGTGAGCAGAATCTTGTATTCGGGGTGTTCGCGGCGCAGTTGTTCGAGGATGGGGCGCCCCTGCTCGAATTCGCCGAGCGACGCCGCGTGGAGCCATACGATGCGGGCGTCGGGGTCGATCGCCTGCTTCATGCGCTTGAAAAGGCCGCGGCGCCCTTCGGTCCACAGGCGGGCTTTCGGCATCCGGAGGCCGGCCAGACGGATGAGCCATGCGTAAATCCGCAGTCCCAGATTGTAGAAAAACATGGTGCTTCTCGGTAGTGCGTTTTGCGGCGCCGGGCGGTCCGGCGACCGCTCCGCTGCTGCGAAGTTTTTTATATAGAACAAAGATAGCATATTTTGTCGGAAATGCAAAATAGCCGGGCGGTTTCTCACCAATGGCATTCCATGGCCCGTTCGACCAGCTCCACGCGGGCCGTGCCGTCGGGAGCCAGTTCCACGGCCGCGAGGTCGAACTGCACCTCCATGTCGCAGTTCGTCGCGGTGATGTAGCAGCTCGCGGCCCGGCGCAGCGCCCGGAATTTCTGCGGCGTAATGGCGGCTTCCGGCGGGGTGAGCGAGCCTTGGCGGCGGGTTTTCACTTCGACGATGTGCAGCGTGAGCTCCTTCTGCGCCACAATGTCGAGTTCGTAGCGTCCGTGCCGCCAGTTGAGCGCACGGATTTCATAGCCCGCACGGCGCAGATGGTCCGCCGCGGCCTGTTCGCCGGCCCGGCCCGTTTCGGAGGTGGTCATACCTATTTATAATAGGAACGACAGGTCGTCGCCCGCCTTGACCTCGAACGGTTCCTGACCCTTCTTGAAAATGCGCATCGGCCGTTGGCCTATCAGTTCGAGCCGGTCGTCTTCGTAGCGGAGCATGCACCCCTCGCGCAGCCCTGCGACCCAGCGGCGCGGGTTGGCTTCGATGAATTCGAGGATGCGCTGTTCGCGGGTTTCGCCCGCGTGGCCTGCGGGGTTGGCGTCCAGGTAGTGGGGATTGATCTGGAACTTCACGGCGCCGATGGCCCGGAACGAGCGGGGTTCGACGATGGGCATGTCGTTGGTCGTCGAAATCGTCGGGCAGCAGACATTGCTTCCGGCCGACCAGCCCACGTAGGGTATTCCGGCCCGGATGCGGTCGCGGATGACCTGCATCAGTCCCTGTTCCTGCATCTTCTTGGCCAGCGCGAAGGTGTTGCCGCCGCCCACGCAGATCGCTTCGGCCCGGCGGATTGCACGGGCCGGGTCGACCGCCCGGTGGACCGAGCGCACGCGAATGCCCAGTTCGGCGAAGCGGGCGGCCACGCGGCGTTCGTATTCGGCGTAGGAGAATGTCACGGCGGCATAGGGCACGAACGCTATTTCACGGACATCGTCGAGGAAACGCCCGATTTCGGGCAGCGGATAGCGCAGGTACTCCTCGCCGGCGTTGGTCGAATTGGAAATCAGAAGAAGTTTCATAAGGCGGTGGTTTTGAATCCCTTAATTTTGAAATTGTGCTGAATGTCCGAATTATTGTGAACAAAAATTTTCGGGGTTTTGTCAAAAGTAATAAAAAAAGTGTTACTTTTGCGCACAACTACGTCGGAAATAAAATTTTGTTTCCTAAATAATTGTTTAACTAAAAACTTAAAATTATGTCAGAAGTTCAAGCTAAAGTTGTCGAGATCATCGTAGACAAACTGGGTGTCAAGGAGACGGAAGTAGTACCCGAAGCCAGCTTCACCAACCACCTGGGCGCCGATTCGCTCGACACTGTGGAACTGATCATGGAGTTCGAGAAGGCTTTCGATATTCAGATTCCCGACGAGGACGCTGAGAAGATCGCCACCGTAGGCGACGCGATCAGCTACATCGAGGAGCACAAGAAATAATTTCCCCCGCTTAATTCAATTCACACGACAATAAGGTTTTTCGTTTTATGGCAGAAAGAAGAGTAGTCGTCACGGGTATCGGTACGATCAACCCGCTCGGCAATAATATCGAGGAGTATTTCCGGAATCTGGAGAAAGGTGTCAGCGGTGCCGCGCCCATTACTCACTTCGACGCCGAAAAATTCAAGACCCGTTTTGCCTGTGAAGTGAAAAATTACGACCCGAACCAGTATTTCGACCGCAAGGAGGTACGCAAGTACGACCTTTTCACGCAGTATGCCCTCATCGCGGCCACGCAGGCCGTCGAGGACGCGGCGTTCGATTTCGACAAGCTCGACAAGGAGCGCGCAGGCGTAATCTGGGCTTCGGGTATCGGAGGACTCAAATCGTTCTTCGACGAATGTCTGGGCTACGCCGAGGGGGGTATGACCCCTCGGTTTAGCCCGTTCTTCATTCCCCGCATGATTTCCGACATCGCTGCCGGATTCATCTCCATGAAGTACGGTTTCATGGGTCCCAATTACTGCACCGTCTCGGCGTGCGCTTCTTCCAACCACGGTCTTATCGCCGCTTTGGAGGCCATCCGTTACGGCAAGGCCGATGTCATGATTACGGGCGGTTCGGAGGCTGCGGTCAACGAGCCGTCGGTCGGCGGTTTCAATTCGATGCAGGCCCTCTCCACCCGCAACGACGATCCCGAGCACGCTTCGCGTCCTTTCGACAAGGACCGCGACGGTTTCGTGGTCGGCGAGGGTGCCGGTGCGCTCGTGCTCGAAGAGTTGGAGCATGCCAAGGCTCGCGGCGCCAAGATTTACTGCGAGTTCGTCGGCGGCGGCGAGTCGGCCGACGCCCACCACTTCACGGCTCCCCACCCCGAGGGTATCGGCGCCATGAAGTCGATGCGCGACGCCATCAAGGACGCCGGCATCAGCCCCGAGGAGGTGGACTACGTCAACGTACACGGCACTTCGACCCCGCTGGGCGACATCGCCGAGCTCAAGGCCGTCAAGGGCGTGTTGGGCGACCATGTCTACGACATCAACATCTCCTCTACCAAGTCGATGACCGGCCATTTGCTGGGTGCTACGGGTGCCGTCGAGGCGCTGGCCTGCATCATGGCCATCACCAAGGGAATCATTCCCCCGACTATCAATTGCGAGAACCGCGATCCGGAGATCGATCCCAAGCTGAACCTTACGCTCGACAAGCCGCAGCACCGCGAGGTGAAGTGCGCACTGAGCAATACGTTCGGTTTCGGCGGCCACAACGCTACGGTCGTTTTCCGGAAGTTCTAACCCTCGTCCCGCCCGCCGTGTTGGATTTTCTGCTGCGTCCTCTGCGGAGGAGCTTCGGCCGGGACAAGGCGTATTACACAATGGTCGATGAGATGTTCGGGTTCGTCCCGCACAACATCGAACTCTACAAGCTGGCTTTGGTTCACAAGTCAGCTTCTTTGGTTTTGGAGGACGGGCAGTCTATCAACAACGAGCGGCTCGAGTTTTTGGGCGATGCCGTCATCGAGGCCGTCACCTCCGATTTCCTGTTCATCGAGTTTCCCGGCCACGACGAGGGGTTCCTCACCAAGATGCGGGCACGCATCGTCTCGCGGCAGTCGCTCAACGCGTTGGCCGTGCATGTCGGGCTCGACAGGCATGTCATTTCCAACGGCGGGGTCGCTTTCATCCAGAAGCATATCTTCGGCGATGCGTTCGAGGCTATGATGGGGGCCGTGTACCTCGACCAGGGTTACGAGTTTGTCAATCGTCTGCTTATCAATGATATATACAGGCGTTTCCTCAATATCGACGAGCTGACCCTTTCCGAGACCGATTATAAAAGCCGTCTGATCGAGTGGTGCCAGAAGCATCATCGGCAGGTGCTTTTCCGCACCGAGCACGACAAGGGTTATGCGCCCAATCATCCCGTGTTTTTCGCCACGGTGTTGGTCGACGGCATCGAGGTGGGCCATGGGTCGGGTGATTCCAAGAAGGAGGCCGAGCAGCAGGCGGCGTTTTCCGTGGCCGAGTATATGAGCGACGAGCAGTGCGCATCGTTGCTCGACCGGGTGGACAGGCTTACCAATTGACCCGGTCGTGAAAAATCTGTACGACAAATTGGCGGCGCGCGGCGCGGCATCCTTGACCGACAAGGAGCTGCTCACGTTGCTGACCGACGACGAGCTGACTGCCGAGGCTTTGTTGAAGGCTTCGGGCGGTTCGTTGGTGCGCCTGGGTTCCGCGGAGTTGGCGCGCCTGCGGATGATGGGCGGCCTGGGGCTGCGGCGGGCCCGGTTGTTGGTGGCTGCCGCCGAGTTCGGCCGTCGGGCCGCCGCCATGCAGGTGCAGGAAGCCGAAACCCTCTCGAACACCGAGGACGTGGTGCGTTATTTCCGGCCGCGGCTCGAAAAGCTCGATCACGAGGAGTGCTGGGCCGTTTACCTGACCTCTTCCAACCGCATTTTGGAGAGTTGGCGCATCAGCCAGGGCGGGGTGCAGGCTACGATTGTCGACCATCGGATCATCATCAAGCGCGCCCTTGAATTGTTGGCCACGCGGCTGGTCCTTATCCACAATCATCCCTCCGGTTCCGCCGAGGTCAGCGACGACGACAAGCTGCTGACCAAGCGCATTCTGCGCGCCGCCGGCTTCTTCGACATCCGCGTGCTCGACCATATCATCATTGCCCGCGAGGGGTACTTCTCTTTCCGTCAGTCCAAGATGTTGTAGCCGTCGACTTGTTGTTTCGGCTGGTTGTGGGGCTTCCGTGCTTTGTTCGGAGTGAATAGTGGTAAATAGGGAATAATTGGAAAGATATGTCATGTTGAGCGATAGCGAAACATCTTCCCTATTGATCAGGTAGATTCTCCGCTTGGTTTAGGCAGGCGGCGGCTCGGCCCGGCTAAGAGCCGGGTTTTATGGATTGTGTCGTCGGGGAATTTAGATATTTCGTTTGCTTTTCCTCTCGCCTTGCACTTTACCTGCGCTCCGCTTGGTTTAGGCAGGCTGCGGCTCGGCAATGCCCAAATAAATTTGGCATTGCGCTCGCCTTGCACTTTACCTACGCTCCGCTTGGTTTAGGCAGGCTGCGGCTCGGCAATGCCCAAATAAATTTGGCATTGCGCTCGCCTTGCACTACCTTTGTCCCCCTATGCTGTACAATTTTGCGAAATACCGGGAACAATACAAAGCCAATCTGAAACTGGCCCTGCCTGTCGTACTGACGCAGGTGGGACAAATCCTCACGCAGGTTGCCGACAACCTGATGGTCGGCCGCTACGGCGGCGAAGACCCCCTGCCGCTGGCCGCCGTGTCGTTCGGCGGTTCGGTCTTCTTCATCCTCTGCATCGCCGCCATCGGGCTGGCGCTGGGTATGACGCCGCTGGTCGGCGAGCTCTTCGTGCAGGGTGAGCACAAGCGTTCGGCGGCCTTGTTGCAGAACGGTATTCTGTTCTATACGTTGCTCGGCGTCGGGTTGTCGCTCGTGCAGTTCGCCGCGATTCCGTTGCTTTACCACCTCGGCCAGCCCGTCGAAGTGGTCGATATGGCCGTGCCTTATTACCGGATGCTCGTTTACAGCATGCCGTTGATGATGCTCTTCTTCGCGTTCAAGCAATTCCTTGAGGGTGTGGGCAATACCAAGGTCGAGATGGTCGTCACGATTATCGCCAACCTGGCCAATATCGCTTTCAACTGGGTCTTCATCTACGGCCGTTACGGATTTCCCGAAATGGGGGCCCAAGGGGCCGGATTGGGTACGCTGCTCTCGCGGACGATTGCGCCATTGCTGATGATAGGCTACTTCTGTTCTCGTCCCGTTTATCGGGCTTATTTGCAGGGTTTTTCGCCCCGGCGTTATTCGTGGTCGACGGTGCGGAAGCTGCTTCGCATGGGCTTGCCCATTTCGTTGCAGATGTTCCTCGAATCGTCGGCGTTCGTCGGTACGAGCGTGATGATGGGGTGGTTCGGCACGCAGGCCATCAGCGCCAACCAGATTGCCATTACGTTGGGCAACTGCGCTTTCATGATCGTCATGTCCATCGGCGCGGCCACCACCATCCGTATTTCGCACTGCTATGGCGTCCGCAACATCGCCGAGTTGTCGTTGGCGGCCAAAGCGTCGTACCACCTGGTGTTGGCGTGGAATTTCTTTGCGGCCTTGGTTTTCATTACGCTGCGCGGGTGGATTCCCACGCTTTTCACTTCCAACCCCGAGGTCATCGCCATTACTTCGCAGCTGTTGATTTTCGCCGCGCTTTACCAGCTTTCGGACGGGGTGCAGAACGTGTCGGTGGGTATCCTGCGCGGTATCCAGGACGTGAAAATCATCATGCCCATCGCTTTCATTTCCTATTGGCTGCTCAATCTGCCGGTGGGGTATCTTTTCGGTTTCACGCTCGGCATGGGGCCGTCGGGGCTGTTCCTCGGGTTCTCGTTCGGGCTTTCGATGGCCGCCCTGCTGATGATCGTGCGCATCCGGCGGAGCGTCAGAAAGCTCTATACGCAGGCGGCGTAATTGCACAGTTCGCTTTTTTTGTGTAACTTTACACAAAATATCGTCCCATGGATTCCGAAAAACAGCATACCTGCAAGTTCCAACCCGAAATCGGCCGCGGCTGCGCCTTTTGCAACGAGGGCGACGAGCCCGAGGCACAGCCTTGCGGCGGGTGTCTCAAGTTGCACGAGACCGATTGGCTGGAGGAGTATCCCGACAACGTGCCGACCGATATCTTCGAGGTCCGGTTCAAGAATACGCGCCGTTCGTTCTACCAGAACGTCAACAACCTTCCCCTCAAAAAGGGCGACATCGTGGCGGTCGAGGCTTCGCCTGGCCACGACATAGGCGTCATCTCGCTCACGGGCGACATGGTGGCCCGGCAGATGCGCCGCACGGGCTTCACTCCTTACAACGGCGAGTACAAGAAAATCTATCGCAAGGCCAAGCCCTACGACATCGAGCGGTGGCAGGAGGCCATCGCCTTGGAGCACGAGACGATGATTCTCTCGCGTCAGATTGCTGCCGACATGGGGCTCAACATGAAAATCGGCGACGTCGAGTACCAGGGCGACAAAATCAAGGCCATCTTCTATTACATCGCCGACGAGCGCGTCGATTTCCGCGAGCTCATCAAGGTCTTCGCCGAGCGGTTCCATATCCGCATCGAGATGAAGCAGATCGGTGCCCGGCAGGAGGCGGGGCGCATCGGCGGCATCGGGGCCTGCGGCCGCGAGCTGTGCTGTACGTCGTGGATTTCCAATTTTTCGAGCGTCACCACCGGGGCCGCCCGGGCGCAGGACATCTCGCTCAACCCGCAGAAGCTGGCCGGGCAGTGTTCCAAGCTCAAGTGCTGCATGATGTACGAGTACGACACCTACGTCGATGCCCGCAAGGCGTTCCCGCGGCTGCGCGAGCCGTTGCAGACCATCGACGGCGAGTGGTTCCTCGTCAAGACCGACGTGTTGGCCGGGACGATGACTTTCTCTTCGTCCAAGGATACGTTGGCCAATCTGACCACGCTTTCCGTGCCGCGGGTCCGGGAAATCATGGCGCTGAACCAGGAGGGCAAGAAGGTCGACCGATTGCAGCATGCCGACGACATTCCTGCCGCCAGCGGCGAGCCGACCTACGGGGCCGGTTCGGTCGAGGACAGCATCACCCGTTTCGATAAGAGCAAGCGCCGCAGGCACGGCCGTAATAGTCGGGGCGAGCGCCAGCCGGGGCAGCCGCAGGGGGCCGACGGCGAGCGGCAGCACAGCGGTCGGCAGGCGCACGATAACGGCGACGCTCCGCGTTCCAATAACAGCGGTTCCCGTTCCCACGGTGGCCGTCGCAGCGACCGCAGCCGTTTCCGCGGCAATCGTCAGCAGGGCGAGCGCATGCGTTCCGGCCGGGACGAAAAGGACGGCGGTGAGAACTAAGTGGATACGGACGGCGTTGGCCGTCGTCGCATTGCTTTCGGCTGCCTGCCGGACGCCCCATCGGTCGGTGGCGGCGGACGTCGACCCGTTGGGATGGAGCGGGGCGGCCGAGCTGACGGTGCCGAATTCCGATACGCTCGCCCGGTGCGACCTGTCGTTTTTCCTGCGCTTCGACCCTCGGTTCAAGGACGATACGCTGACTTTGCATGTCGAGGTGCGCACGCCCGATTCGTTGCTTTTCGCCGAGCCGTTTCTCTTTTGTGCGACGCACGCGCGCCATCCCGCGGCGGTTTTCCACGAATCGGCGGCGGTCTATCGCAGGCGGGCGGTTTTCGGCCGCAGCGGCGACTACCGTTTTTCGGTGACCCCTGCCCGCAGGGTCGTGGGCGTCGAAGCCGTGGGGCTGTATGTAGAGACCAAGTAAAATGGGAAAAGACAAACTCCGCAAATTCCGCGAAAACCTCGGTTTCGCCTGTTTCGTGCAGCCCGGGTTCGACGACGTGTTCCGCTGCGACCACCCGTTGAAAGGGCATTGGAACCGCGATTTCTTCAAGAACGACCGTCCTGTCGTGCTGGAACTGGGTTGCGGCAAGGGCGAATATACCGTGGCGTTGGCCGAGCGCGACCCTTCGCGCAACTTCATCGGCATCGACATCAAGGGGGCCCGCATGTGGCGCGGTGCCAAGACTGCGACCGAGCGGCAGATGACCAACGTCGGATTCCTGCGTACCCGCATCGAATTTCTCGGGGGCCTGTTCGCCGAGGGCGAGGTCTCCGAAATATGGATTACCTTTCCCGACCCGCAGCTCAAGAGTCGCCGGGCCAAGAAGCGCCTCACCTCGCCCCTCTTTCTGGAACGTTATGCCCGTTTGCTGCGGCCCGAGGGGTTGATCCATCTGAAGACCGATTCCCAGCATCTCTACGGTTATACCGCCGAGGTCATCCGTCGTTACGGTTTGCCGTGCGAGGTCTCGAATCCCGACATCTACGGTTCGGGTTTCGCCGACGAGGTGCTTTCCGTCAAGACGGCCTACGAGCAGCGGTTCCTCGAAATGGGGCTTCCTATTACCTATACGCGCTTTTCCTTGGGCGGGCGCCGCGAGTTCGGGTGGTTCGATTGGGACGAGGACGACAAGCTCGACAAGGATTGCGAGGAGAGCCGCGTCCGCGCGTTCTGATTGTACTTCAAATACTTTCTAACGGAAATAAGAAAAAGTCCTCACTCGACGTCAGAGCCGTTAAGCGTAGGACGGATTAAAAGCGTCGACGTAGGGGCCGGTTTGCTTGCAAACCCGCGTCAGGCGCCCGAAGTAGCTTTTAGTCCGTCCGTAGTAGGCGGAGACGTCTGTGAGGAGAGGTTAACTGCGCTTCGCTTGTTTTTCTCCTCCTTGCGAGGCATAGTCCGCAAAGCGGTCTCTGCTCTCGCTGCGAGCGTCGATTTTTCCGCCGCTTTTTGCCGGAACAAAAAGCGGCAAAAGAACACCGGTGCCGAGTCTGGGGCGCCTTCAATATCTTGAAAAAAACTGCATTTTCTTTGCATAGTTTGCAAGCGGCTTATGATGTGAAGTTCTCGCAATGGTGACGATTTTTCTTGTTCGGTGGTGAAATTCGGTTTCTGATAACATTTTTTTTCGGCGCATAAAAAAACACCGTCCGAATATTTCCGGACGGTGCCCCGAAGGGTGTGGAGCTGCGTCAACATCCCAGCACCGGGCTATCCAGCTTCGGCCCGGCAGTGCAAAGATACGAATAAGCCGAGCGGAATGTCAAATTTATTTGGGCATTCCCGAGACGGGAGTATTTAAGACGAAGTCAAAGATACAAAAATCCCCCCCCCGCAAATTTCAGACCAAAATAACCGTGAAAAGACCGTAACGTGTTATTTTGTTAACAGATACGGGCGCAATCATATTTCGTTCGGATGCGGCGGCCGTCTGTTTTCGACGATTCCGTTCCGTGGTTCGCATTCGTTGCGTTCCACAAAAAAACGCTCCCAAGAAAGGGAGCGTTTTTGCTTATGCGTTCGGCGGAACTTATTCCGATACGATCGCCTCGCTGGGGCAGACGCCTGCGCAGGTGCCGCAGTCGATGCACTTGTCGGGGTCGATGACATAAATGTCGCCGGCCGAGATGGCCTCGACGGGGCATTCGCCGATGCAGGTGCCGCAGGCAACGCAGGAGTCGGTAATTTTGTAAGCCATGGTTTCGTTAAGAATTAATTGTTAATGTGTGTTCGGTTAGCAAATATACGGATTTATTTGATAATATCAAATCCGGTGTAGGGAATCAGCGCTTCGGGGATGCGGATGCCCTCGGGCGTCTGGTTGTTTTCCAGCAGCGCCGCCACGATGCGCGGCAGGGCCAGCGACGAGCCGTTGAGCGTGTGGGCCAGCTGGGTCTTCTTCTCGTCGTCGCGGTAGCGCAGTTTCAGGCGGTTGGCCTGGAACGACTCGAAGTTCGACACCGACGAGACTTCCAGCCAGCGTTTCTGCGCTTCGGAGTAGACCTCGAAGTCGTAGGTCAGCGCCGAGGTGAACGACATGTCGCCGCCGCACAGCCGCAGGATGCGGTAGGGCAGTCCCAGCGACTGGACGATGGATTCCACGTGGGCCACCATCCCGTCGAGCGCTTCATACGAGGTTTCGGGCAGCGACAGCTGTACGATTTCCACCTTGTCGAACTGGTGCAGGCGGTTCAGTCCGCGCACGTCCTTGCCGTAGGAGCCCGCTTCACGGCGGAAGCACGGCGTGTAGGCGGTCATCTTCACCGGGAAATCGTTCTTGTCGAGAATGACGTCGCGGAAGATGTTGGTCACTGGAACTTCGGCCGTCGGCACCAGATAGTAGTTGTCCGCCGTCGCGTGGTACATCTGCCCTTCCTTGTCGGGCAGCTGGCCCGTGCCGAAGCCCGAGGCTTCGTTGACCATCACGGGCGGTTCCACTTCCAAGTAGCCCGCACGGGTGTTGCAGTCCAGGAAATAGTTGATCAGCGCACGTTGCAGGCGGGCGCCCTGGCCTTTGTAGACCGGGAACCCCGCGCCCGTCAGCTTCACGCCTAAGTCGAAGTCGATGATGTCGTATTTGCGGGCCAGTTCCCAGTGGGGCAGCGGGTTCTCCGGCAGCGCCGTGTAGTTTTCCACCAGTTTCACCACTACGTTGTCTTCGGCCGTCCTGCCTTCCGGGACGATTTCGGCCGGGAAGTTGGGCAGCGTCACCAGCGTCGCCTGCAGTTCGTCCTGCACTTCTTTCGATTCGGTTTGCAGTTGCGAGGACTTCTCTTTCAGGTCGCTTACGAAGCGTTTGCGTTCTTCGGCTTCGTCGCGGCGGCCCTGGCCCATCAGCGCGCCGATCTCCTTGGCGGCCTTGTTCTGGGCGGCCAGCGTGGCGTCCAGTTCTGCCTGAATGGCCTTGCGGCGGTCGTCCAGCGTCAGAATCCGGTCGACTGCCGGGGCGGCGTCCACGCCTTTCTTGGCCAGTCGGCGCACGGCGGCCGCTTTGTCGTCGCGGATTTGTTTTATCGTCAGCATGGTTCGGAATGTTTGTTATACGAATCGCAAAATTATAAAACTTATTCCGGATTTTATCGTAATTTTGCTAAAAATTCCTCCCTGCGTGAAAACCGTCGAGTTGTTGGCTCCGGCCAAAGATTACCTTTCCGCCGTCGCGGCCGTCGACAGCGGGGCCGACGCCGTCTATATCGGCGGCGCCCGGTTCGGGGCGCGGCAGGCCGCCGGCAACGACGTCGGGGAGATTGCGCGCGTGGCGGACTACGCCCATCGGTTCGGCGTCCGGGTTCACGCTACGCTCAATACGTTGTTGTGGGACAGCGAGTTGGAGGATGCCGAGGCGCAGGCCCGCGAGCTGATCGCCGCCGGGGTCGATGCCCTCATCGTGCAGGACATGGCTTTGCGGCGGATGAATCTGCCCGTCGAGCTGCACGCATCGACGCAGGTTTCGGTCCGTACGCCTGCAATGGCCCGGTTCCTCGGCGAGGCGGGGTTCGCCCGCGTCATCCTCGAACGGGCCTTGTCGCTCGACGAAATCCGCGCCGTCTGCGCCGCGACCGACGCCGAGGTCGAATGTTTCGTCCACGGCGCCATCTGCGTGGGTTACAGCGGCCGTTGTTTCCTCTCGCGTTCGGTCTCCGGGCGCAGCGGCAACCGCGGGGCATGCAGCCAGCCTTGCCGCCTGCCGTGGGACCTGACCGACGGGGCAGGGCATACCTATCTGAAATCCAGGCATCTGCTGTCGGTGCGCGACATGAATCTGTCGCAGCGCATCGGCGACTTGCTCGACGCGGGCGTCACTTCGTTCAAAATCGAGGGGCGGCTCAAGGACGTCAATTATATTCGTAACGTCGTGGCCGCCTATCGGCAGGCCGTGGACCAGGCGTTGGCCGCGCGGCCCGGGCTGCGGCGGTCGTCGGTGGGGGAGAGCATCCCCGATTTCGCGCCCGACCCCTCCAAGAGTTTCACCCGCGGCGAATCGCAGTTCTTCTTCGACGGCAGGCGGGCGGGCGTCGCGTCGTTCGACACGCCCAAGTCGGTCGGCGAGCGCATCGGTCGCGTCGCGCAGGTCGGGCCCAAGGGGTTCCGGTTGGAGCGCCCGGCCGATTTGGCGCCCGGCGACGGCATCTGTTTCGTGCGGGACGGCGAGTTGGTCGGTACCCATGTCAACGCCGCCGAGGGGCCGCGCGTCGAGCCCAACCGGATGGACGGCATCGCGCCGGGGACCGAAATCTTCCGCAATTACGACCATCGGTTCAACAAGCTGCTGTCGGCCAGCCGTATGCGCCGGGCAATACCTGTCACGGCTTTAGTCGAGGTCACGGCGTCCGGCATCCGGTTGGTTTTTACCGATTGCGAGGGCGTTTCCGCGGAGGTAGGGCGTGCGGCAGAGTTCGCCGCGGCCAAAAATCCCGACGCCAATGCGGCGGCCATCCGTACGCAGGCGGCCCGGAGCGGCGATACGATTTTCGCGGTCGGCGGGGTCGAGGTGGTCGGCGGGGAACGCTTCGTTCCGGCGTCGCTGGTGGCCGAGTTGCGGCGCGAGGGGCTCGAAAAGCTGTTGCAGGCGCGTGCGGCCCGTCCCCGCAGTCATCGTATCCTGCCCGAGAATCCCGCGGCCCGCTATCCGTCGCCGACGGTGACCGCCGAGGAGAATGTGACCAACCGCCTTGCCGAAGCCTTTTACCGCGACCACGGGGTGCAGCATGTCGAGCCGCCGCTGGAGCTGGCGCCTTCGTTCGAGGGGCGGTGCGTCATGCGGTCGGCCTACTGCATCCGCCGCGAAATCGGCGAGTGCCTGCGCGAGCGGCCGCGGCTGCAGGGCGACCTTTATATAGAGCACGGTGCGCAGCGTTACCGGTTGGAGTTCGACTGCGCGCATTGCGAGATGAAGTTGATAGCGGCCGAAAAATAACGCATGGCTCTCGGAGCTGCCCATAAATAAAACATATGCAGGAACAACTCACACCCCTTTTCGGGGACTACGAACTCATCGACACCGGCCATTTCGAGAAGCTCGAACGCTTCGGCCGTTTCGTTACGCGGCGTCCCGAGCCGCAGGCCATCTGGCGGCCGTCGCTCCCGTCCGGGGAGTGGGAGCGGGCCGATGCCGCTTTCCTGCGCGACGCCCGCAGCGACGAGCGGGGCGAGTGGCGGCTGCGGCCCGGCGTTCCCGACCGCTGGTCGGTGGGGTATCGGCTCGGCAGTACGGAGCTGCGCATGCGGCTGGGACTCACGTCGTTCAAACACGTGGGCATCTTCCCCGAACAGGCGGCCAACTGGGATTTCATCTACGACAGCTGCCTGCGTTTGAAGAGCGGGGGCGTGCGGCCGCGCGTGCTGAATCTGTTCGCCTATACGGGCGGCGCCACCTTGGCGGCCCGGGCCGCAGGGGCCGAGACCACGCATGTCGATTCGGTGCGGCAGGTCGTCACGTGGGCGCGCGAGAACATGGAGGCCAGCGGGTTGGACGGCGTGCGGTGGATTGTCGAAGATGCGCTCCGGTTCGTGCAGCGCGAGGTCCGGCGCGGCAACCGCTACCACGGCATCATCCTCGACCCTCCGGCCTACGGGCGCGGTGCCAACGGCGAAAAATGGATTTTGGAGGACAACATCTGCGAGATGCTCGAATGTTGCGCGCAGCTGCTGGAACCTGCCGGGGCCTTTCTGGTGCTCAACCTCTATTCGATGGGGCTTTCGTCCACGCTGGCCCGCACGGCCGTGCGGCAGGCTTTCGGTGCTCCGCGCGACGAGCAGTGGGGCGAGCTTTGTTTCTCCGACCGCGCCGGCAAGCAGCTGCCCTTGGGCACTTACTATCGGTTTACAAGGTGAACTTTGCGAGTAAGCGAGGGCAGAAGCTACCATAGGTAGATTATGCCGAGCGGGAGCAAAGTCAAGCCCTCGAAGAGGGCTTAAAGGTGAAAGGTCCCATCGTAATCGCTTGTCATTCTGAGCGAAGCAAAGAATCTATAATTGTGCCTGTACAGATGTTGCGGACATATGCCGCAATTATTTACTATTAATTATTCGGTGAAATAGCCCTGCGCGGCGCCCGGCTCGCGCTTACGCGCGACCGCCCCAGCCGGGCCCGCGAGTGGACTGCAGACGGGCGAAAAGATTCTTAACTGCGTTCGGAATAACGGCAGAATGTCATGTTGCGTTCGTCGGTTCGCTCTCGCTCAGAAGACACCTTATCCCCGCCTTGCTAAAACGTTTTAGCAATGTCTAAAACAGATAGTAAATTACTATTCCCGCCGCGGCCGAAAGGCATATCAGCAGAATTGGGTTGACCTTGCGCCACGAGCCGACGAAGACGGCGCCGAACAGCGCCCAGCTCCAGCCGTCGATGAAGTTGAGGTCGTCGGGGTTGTCGCTGCGGGGGAATATCAGCAGCAGCGCCGCGGCCGCAATCATGCCGATGACCACAGGCCGCATGCCCCGCATGGCCCCCTCGACCCAGCGGTTTCCCTTGAGCTTCAGGAAGAAGCGCGCCACCAGCATCATCAGCGTCAGCGACGGCAGGCACACCGCCAGCGTGGCGATGACCGAGCCGAGGATGCCGCACCACATGTGGCCCGTCTGCAAGCCCACCGTATAGCCTACGTAGGTCGCCGAGTTGATGGCGATGGGTCCCGGCGTTATCTGCGACACGGCCACGATGTCGGCGAATTGGGCATTGGTCATCCAGCCGTGCTGCACGACCACTTCGTTCTGGATAAGCGACAGCATCGCGTAGCCGCCGCCGAATCCGAAGAATCCGATTTTCAGATAGCTGACGAAAAGTTGCCACAGCACTATCATCGGGTGCCTCCTTTCCTGTGAGCCGCGGCCAGTTCCCACGCCATGCCCGCTACGGCCGCGCCCGCCAGCACATAGATGGGCGACCAGCCCAGCCCCCAGATGGCCAGCGCGGCCGCCGCGATTACGGCGAACATGGTCCAGTGCATGCCCCGCGCCAGCGAGATGACCGGGCCGATGATAAGCGCCACCACCGCCGGGCGCATCCCCTTGAACGCCGCGTCCACGACCGGGTTCTGCCGGATGTCGGCGAAGAAAAGCGCTATCAGCAGGATGATGGTGAACGAGGGCAGAATCGTCCCCGTCAGCGCCGCCAGTGCGCCCCGCAGGCCGCGTATGCGGTAGCCCACGAAGACCGCCGTGTTGACCGCTATGGGGCCCGGCACTGATTGGGCCAGGGTCAGCAGGTCCAGAAATTCGCGCCGTTCGACCCATCCCCGGCGGTCGATGACCTCCTGTTCGATGAGCGGAATCATGGCGTAGCCGCCGCCGAAGGTGAAAAGTCCGATTTTGAAGAACGTGCCGAAGATGATGGGCAGCCGTTGCATGTCACTTGCGGGTTTTGTGGCCCAGGAGGGTGCGGATGCCGTCGATGAAAATCATCGGGTGGGTCGGGGCGCCCGGGAGCCAGAGGTCGGCCGCGTGGCGGTCCAGGAACGAGCGGTCCAGCGCCCGGCTTCCGGCCAGCAGGCCGCCCGAGCAGGCGTCGGTGCCGCAGGCCACCACGATTTTGGGTTCCGCCACCGCTTCGTAGCAGATTTCGAGCGCTTCGGCCATGTTGGCCGTTATCGGGCCCGACACGACTACGCCGTCGGCATGGCGCGGCGAGGCGGTGAAGCCTACGCCGTAGCGGCCGAAGTCGAAGTTGACGTTGCCCGTGGCGCCCAGTTCCATTTCGACCGACGCGTCGCCGCCCGCCGAGACTTCGCGCAGCTGCAGCGCACGGCCGAAACAGCGGCGCACTTCGGGCCGCACGGCCGCAGGGTCGAATTCCACCCGTTCCTGCCCCGGGTGCATGACCAGCCCCTCGCGCGTGGGCGAGCCTATGCGGTAGTCGTTCGTAAAGCGGATGTTGCGCGGGGCCCGGCGGGCGCATTCGCCGCAGAAGACGCAGCGCCCGAGGTCGAGCGTGAACGGCGCCGTCGTGATGGCGCCCGTGGGGCAGATGGCCGCGGCCTGTTCGAGTTCGGCGAGGTCGTCGGTGGAGGTCAGCACGGGCCGTCCCCGGAATTCGGGGGTCAGTTCCACGGCGTCCAGGTCGGGAATCGCCTGCCTGCCGTGGCTGTGCAGTACGCGTATTTTCGGAAATATCATCTCTTTATTGTTGGATGCGGACCAGCTGTTCGCGGTAGGCGTTCAGTATGCGCGACTTGGAGATGAAGCCCAAGTAGCGCCCCTGCTTGTCGACCACGGGCAGCATCCACGTGTGTTTGTCCTCGAATTTGGGCAGGATGCTCTGCACGGTTTCGTGTTCCAGAATCCGGTCGGGCGGCTGGATCATGTAGTCCGTTATGGGGTGGCCGTATTTCTCGCGCTTGAACATGTCTTCGCGCAGGTCGTCGAGCTGCACCACGCCCAGCAGGCGTCCGAATTCGTCGATGACCGGAAATATGTTGCGGCGTGCCGTGGAGATGATGTGCACCAGGTCGCCCAGGGTCATGCGCTGGCGGATGCGGATGAAGTCGGTCTCCATCAGAGAGTCGAGTTTCAGAAAGACGAACACCGACTGGTCCTTGTCGTGGGTGAGCAGTTCGCCCCGCAGGCGCAGCTGCTTGGTGTAGATCGAGTCGGGGTCGAGCCAGTAGCCCACCTCAAAGGCGATGCAGGCCGTAATCATCAGCGGGATGAAGAGGCCGTAGCCGTTGGAGAGTTCGGCGATAAGGAATATCGAGGTCAGCGGGGCGTTCATGACGCCTGCCATGACGCCAGCCATTCCCACGAGCGTGAACGACACGAGCGACACGTGCCAGTCGAACAGCGCGTTGCACGTCAGCGCCAGGGCCGCGCCCGTGAAGGCTCCGACGAACAGCGACGGGGCGAACGTTCCGCCCACGCCGCCCGCCGCATTGGTGGCCGACATGGCGATGACCTTGAAGAACATGATTGCCACGACGAACAGAATCGCCACCCAGTCCATGTTGCGGAAGCGGTAGAAAAGCGAACTGTCGAAGAGCTCTTCCGGGTGGCCGTGCATCAGCGCGGTCATCCCCTCGTAGCCCTCGCCGTAGAGCGGCGGGAAGATGAAAATCAGAATGCCCAGCACCGCGCCGCCCGCAATCCATTTCTTGTACTGCTTGTCGAGCCCCTTGAAGAACGTGCCCACGCGCGAGTTCATCGACGTGAAGTACCACGCCATCAGTCCGCAGCAGATGCCCAGCACGATGAAGAGCGGAATCTGCCACAGCTCGAACGCGTCTTCGGGCCGCAGCGTCACGGCCAGAATGGGGTCGAAGTCGCGCAGGATGAAAGCCATGGTCGTGGCGGTGATGGAGGCTATCAGCAGCGGGATGACCGAGGCGGCGGTGATGTCGAGCATCAGGATTTCCAGCACGAAGACGATGCCCGTTATCGGGGCCTTGAAGATGGCCGCGATGGCCGCTCCGGCGCCGCAGCAGAGCAGCAGGGTGGTGTGTTTGTAGTTGAGGCGGAACAGCTTGCCCACGTTCGAGCCGATGGCGGCCCCCGTCAGCACGATGGGGGCCTCGGGGCCTACCGAGCCGCCGAAGCCGATGGTCGTGGCGCCGCCCACCAGCGAGGTCCAGCAGTTGTGGCGGGCGATGCGCGAATTCTTGCGCGACATGGCCTGCAATACGCGCGTCACCCCCTCGGAAATGTTGTCGCGGACGACATATTTGACGAACAGCGAGGCCAGGATGATGCCGACCGCCGGATAAATCAGGAACAGCAGGTGGGCGCTTTCGACCGGGAACCAGCGCGTCAGCCCGCCCTTGATGGCGTAGAGCAGCATCTCGAAGAGGTAGGTCGCCACCCCGGCCAGCACACCCACCAGCACCGCCAGCAGCATCATGATTTGCCGCGTCGAGAGCCTGCGTGTCAGGTGCAGGAAGTAGGTGTAGATTCGTTCGGTGCGCAGACGCATGCTTGCCGGAATTAAAAATGAAAAATTAAGAATCGAAAATCGCAGTCGGTCGTTTCCTGCGTGTTGCGAGGGCCGCAGTCCGCAGGTCACCCTCCTCGGTCGGGAGCCGGATTCATGTACGGATTTTGCGGGCAGCTCTCCTCGCGGCAGGTATTTTCAGAGACGGGAATTTTTAATTTTTCATTCTTGATTTTTAATTTTCTCTGCAAACGCCTGTGTCTGCGCCGCTATCAGTTCCTTGTCGTCGAAGTAGTTGATTTTCATGGCTTCGCGGACATCGTCGAGCGTTGCGGCCGCGGCTTCGCGGGCTTTGCGCGAGCCCTCCTCCAGCATCGCGTAGACTTCGCCGATGCGGGCTTCGTAGTGGCGGCGGCGTTCGCGGATGGGGTCGAGCACTTCGTTGAGCACCGCAATCAGCAGCCGTTTGACCTTCACGTCGCCCAGTCCGCCCCGGCGGTAGTGGGCTTTCAGTTCGTCGAGCGACGCATATTCGGGCAGGTAGGCCGCAAAATGTTCCGGGCGGCAGAACGCGTCCAGGTAGGTGAATACCGTGTTGCCCTCGACTTTGCCGGGGTCTTCGACACGCAGGTGGTCCGGGTCGGTGTACATGCCCATCACCTTTTTCTTCACTTCGTCGGCCGTGTCCGACAGGTAGATGCAGTTGCCCAGCGACTTGGACATCTTGGCCTTGCCGTCGGTGCCTGGCAGACGCATGCACGCCGCGTTGTCCGGCAACAGGATTTCGGGCTCCACCAGCGTCGGGCCGTAGGTCGAGTTGAATTTATGGACGATTTCGCGCGTCTGTTCGATCATCGGTTCCTGGTCTTCGCCCGCCGGTACGGTCGTCGCGCCGAACGCCGTGATGTCCGACGCCTGGCTGATGGGGTAGGTGAAGAAGCCTACCGGAATGCCCTGGCGTTGGGTCGTGTCGCCCTCGGCTGTGTTTTCCGAGAATCCGCGCAGCTGGATTTCGGCCTTGACCGTCGGATTGCGCTGCAAGCGCTGCACGGTCACCAGGTTCATGTAGTAGAACGCCAGTTCGCACAGCTGCGGCACCTGCGACTGGACGAACAGCGTCGAGCGCTCGGGGTCGAGGCCCGCCGACAGATAGTCCAGCGCTACTTCGATGACGTTCTGCCGCACCTTCTCGGGGTTGTCGGCATTGTCGGTCAGCGCCTGCGCATCGGCGATCATGATGAATATCTTCTCGAATTCGCCCGAGTTCTGCAACTCCACGCGGCGGCGCAGCGAGCCTACGTAGTGGCCCAGGTGGAGACGCCCCGTGGGGCGGTCGCCCGTCAGTATGATTTTGCCCATAGTCTTCGTTTGTGTCGGGAATATCCCGCTCCGAACCCTTTCCGGCGCGGTTTATCTGCGCAAACTTACGAAAATCCGCGCGCGCGGCCTAATAAAGTTGATGAATATCGTTTTTTTTTATACTTTTGCATGTCGGAATAAACCGTTATTATGACTATCATTCAGCTCGAATACCTCCTCGCCGTGGCCAACTGCGGCAGTTTTTCGCAGGCCGCCGAACATTGTTTCGTCACCCAGCCTTCGCTGAGCATGCAAATCAAGTCGCTCGAAGAGGAGCTGGGCGTGGTGCTGCTCGACCGTTCCAAAAAGCCCGTCATCCCCACCGAGGCGGGCGAGGTGGTTTTGGAGCAGGCCCGGCAGACCCTTTCGGCCTACAATTATATCAAGGAGGCTGTGGCCGAGCTCAAGGGCGAAACGGCGGGCAAGCTGCGCCTGGGCGTCATTCCGACTATCGCGCCCTACCTGCTCCACAAGTTCATCCCCGCGTTCGTGCGCGATTTTCCCAAGGTCGAGCTGGAGATTTCCGAGATGGTCACGGCCGACATCATCGAGGCGCTCAAGCGCGACCGCATCGACGCCGCGCTGGTCGCCAGCGGCACCTGTGGCGAGGGCATCCTGGAGCAGGAGCTGTTCAACGACCGTTTTTTCGCTTACGTCTCGCCCGAAAATCCGCTCTACGAGCGGCAGAACGTCCGCATCGAGGACATCGACCTCAAGGACCTGGTCATCCTCAGTCCCGGCAACTGCATGCGCGACCAGATCATCGAGCTGTGCCAGGCGCGCCGCGGGCTGCCCGCCCGTTATTCGTTCGAGTCGGGGTCGCTCGACACGCTCATGCGCATCGTCGACTGCACGTCGTGCCTGACCATCATTCCCGAAATGGCCGTCGAGTATATCCCCGCCGACCGGCGCGACCGGCTGAAGACGCTGGCCAAGGGGGCTACTTCGCGCAAGATTGCCATCGCCGTGCGGCGCACCTATGTGAAGAGTTCCATCATCCGTGCCCTCACCGATACCATTCTCGCCAACGTCGTCCCGGCGAAATAGCCGGGCGGTTCATCCGCAAATCGTTTTTCACTTCATAGATTCAGGCAGTTTCGGCCCGGAGTGGCATGGGTTACGGCTCATTCAAGCCCCTTTTCCCATCCCGGCAGGTCCGAACGGTTTCGGTCTGCCAGCGGTTCGTCGAAAGGGTGCTGCCAGCGTGGCCCGTAGATTCAGCAGTCCGCTGGCGGCAGGGATTTCCGGGCTGTTAAAACGTTTTAGCAAACCGCTGAAACGTCACGGCACGCCGCCAGCTATACATTCCAGTCTGGCAGAAAACTTGGGTTAATGAATAATTAACAATGAATAGTGAATAATTGCTTTTTCATGTCTTTGTCAATTATTCCTTATTAACTATTCATTATTCGTTTTTCTGTCATTCATCCGAGCGATTGCTTCAGCGTCTGCTGCGGGCTACCGCGCCCGTGAGTTGGGAGCCTTGTCGAGTGTCGGCACCGGGGGCAGTTCCTGGTCTTCCTCGTCCAATTACGCGGGCAGTCTCTACGTGGGCCGTCTGGTCTTCTGGTCGGCCAGCGTGGGCCCGCTCAGCGGCACCTACCGTGCGGATGGCCTCTCCGTGCGCTGCGTCCAGCATCTGCGGCTGCTTTTTTTCTTCGTGGGCTTTTCGGCCGTAACCCGCGCACGTTCAGCGCATCCGTCCGGACCGTATCCGCGACGCTCCCGCCCCATACAATAAAGGGCCTTGGCGCGGCGTTTTTCCTGCGAATTCAACCAAAAACGACGCAACATGCAGATGAAAATTTCCAAGACGCTCGAAAGCGTCCTTGCTCGCGCGGCGTTCGACACCGCTAAAGCGGGCATCACCCATTCGCTCAAGGACCGCCTGGCCGTAGAATTGCTGCGCGAGGAGGGATCGCTGGCTTTCCAGCTCCTCTCGTCGCGTCTCAAGGACTGGGAGGTGTACCAGATACGTCTTCGCATCGAACACGAAATCGCCGCCGCGCAGCCCGCGGAGGAGCTCGACCCCGAAACGTTCTTCCGCGCTTTCCGCGAGGAGCTGTGCGAGAAGTCGGGGGCCGTGCGCAGTATTTCGACGATTCATGCCCTGCGGCTTATCGCGGCCGACACGCAGACCATTACGGCCCGCGTGCTGGAGATGTACGGCGTCACGGCCGAAATCATCGCGGCCGATTTGCAGAAGTTCGCCGTCGCCGACGACTTCCGCTCCGGCATCCAGGTGCAGATGCTCGATTTCTCGGCGGACAGCCGGCCCGAGCCCAAGGACGAGCCGCACCTGCTCGACAAGTTCGGGGTCAACCTCACGCGCATGGCCTGCGAGGGGCGCATCGACCCCGTCGTCGGGCGCGAGGAGGAGATCGAGCGCGTGGTGCAGATTCTCTCGCGCCGCAAGAAGAACAATCCCATCCTCATCGGCGAGGCCGGTGTGGGTAAAAGCGCCATCGTCGAGGGGCTGGCCCTGCGCATCGCCGCCGGAAAGGTGCCCTATACCATCGCCGGCAAGACGCTGTTTTCGCTCGACGTCTCGTCGCTCGTGGCCGGGACCAAGTTCCGCGGCGAATTCGAGGAGCGGATGCAGCAGCTGTTGGATGAACTGCGCAAGGCCAAGGATACGATTATCTTCATCGACGAAATCCACACCATCGTCGGCGCCGGGTCTACGCAGGGCAGTCTCGATACGGCCAACATCCTCAAACCCGCCCTTGCGCGCGGCGAGCTCCAGACCATCGGGGCCACGACGCTCGACGAGTATCGCGAGAACATCGAGAGCGATTCGGCCCTCGAACGCCGTTTCCAGAAGGTGGTGGTCGAACCGACCACGGCCGAGCAGACGCTCGCCATCCTGCGCAACATCGCGCCCCACTACGAACAGCACCACAAGGTGCGCTATACCGACGGGGCCTTGCGGGCCTGCGTGGCGCTGACGGAGCGTTACATCACCGACCGCTTTTTCCCCGACAAGGCGATCGACGTGTTGGACGAGGCCGGGTCGCGCGTGCATTTGCGTTCGGCCTGCGAGCCCGACGAGCTGCGCCGCATGGAGACGGCCGTCGGCGACGTGCAGCGCGAGCGGCGCGAAGCGGTCGGGGCGATGGCCTACGACAAGGCCGCTTCGGCCCGCATGCGCGAAATTGCGCTCCGCTCCAAAATCGACGAGACGCGTTCGGAGTGGCGGCGTTCGCTCGAAACCAATCCTGCGGAGATTACCGAGGAGGACATCCGCGAGGTCATCACCGTCATGACGGGCATCCCCGCCGAGCGGGTTACCGACGGCGAGGCCGGGCGGCTCCGCACCCTCTGCGACCACCTGTCGGGCCGCGTCGTGGGGCAGCAGGATGCGGTCGAAAAGATTTCGCGCACGATCCGCCGTTCGCGCGCCGGGCTCAAGGACGAGCACCGTCCTATCGGTGTCTTCCTCTTCGTGGGTCCCACGGGCGTGGGCAAGACCCTCCTGGCCAAGGAGGTTTCCAAGTGGCTCTTCGACGAGCGCATGGGGCTGATCCGCATCGACATGAGCGAGTACAGCGAGAAGCACAACGTTGCGCGGCTGATAGGCTCGCCCCCGGGCTACGTCGGCTACGGCGAGGGCGGGCAGCTGACCGAAGCGGTGCGCCGCCGCCCCTACTCGGTGGTGCTGTTCGACGAAATCGAAAAGGCCCATCCCGAGGTCTTCAACACTTTGTTGCAGCTTTTCGACGAGGGGCACCTGACCGACGGCTCGGGCCGCAAGGTCGATTTCCGCAACACGATTATCATCATGACCTCCAACGTGGGTTCGCGGGCCGCCGCGCAGAAGCAGGTGCAGGTGGGTTACAGCACCACTTCCAAGAGCGCCGTGGAGACCGTGGCGCCGCAGATAGAGTATCGCAAGGCGCTGGAGCAGACCTTCGCGCCGGAGTTCCTGAACCGCATCGACGACATCGTGGTTTTCCGCACGCTGGAGGAATGCGACGTCGAGCGGATCATCGAACTGGAGCTGGAGGGCCTTTTCGCACGGACGCGCCGGCTGGGCTACAACGTGAAGATCACCGACTGCGCCAAGCGCCGGCTGGCGTCGATGGGCTACGAACAGCGCTATGGCGTCCGCTCGCTCAAGCGCACGCTGATGGACCATGTCGAAGACCCGCTTTCGGCGCTCATCATCGACGGACAGCTCCACGAGGGCGACACCGTGGTCGTCGAGGCCGACAAGGCCCGCGGCGTAAGGCTCCGGGTGGCGTAGACTATGGGTGGCGGACTTTTGTCCGCTGCCCATAGTTGTTTTGTCTCTGCGCTGTCGTTCTGAGCGCAGCGACGAGGAAAGGCCGAATAATTCTGAATCGTGATTTTTAATCCTCTCTTCTTTTCTTTTTATTTTATTATTGCTATCTTTGCGGTCCCAAGCCGGAAGGCGGGGAAATGTGGAAAGATTTGACTGATTGCAAACCACAATAAAAAATCGCTAAAACAGCTCGTTTTTTATTTCCCAAACAGCCAATTTTTCCCATTTTATACCGATAACCGGACTGCCTCGGGGCGGTCCACAAAAACGTATAACAATGGGTTTTCTGTTTACATCGGAGTCGGTGTCCGAGGGGCACCCCGACAAGGTTTCGGATCAGATTTCCGACGCCATTCTCGACGAATTCCTGCGTCGCGATTCCAATTCCAAGGTTGCGTGCGAGACGCTTTGTACCACCGGGCTGGTGGTTGTTGCGGGCGAGGTGCGCTCTGAAGCATACGTCGACGTGCAGGGCGTGGCGCGCCGTGTCATCGAGCGCATCGGCTATACCAAGAGCGAGTACCAGTTCGACTGCAATTCGTGCGGTATTCTCTCGGCCATCCACGAACAGTCGTCCGACATCAACCAGGGTGTCGAGCGCGGCGACGAGCAGCAGCAGGGCGCAGGCGACCAGGGCATCATGTTCGGTTACGCCTGCAACGAGACCCGCGAGCTGATGCCCGCCACGCTGATTCTCTCGCATGTCATTCTCAAGGAGCTGGCCGTCATCCGGCGCGAGGGCAGGACGATGACTTACCTGCGTCCCGATTCCAAGTCGCAGGTCACCATCGAGTACGACGAGCAGACAGGACGGCCCGTGCGGGTCAACACCATCGTCGTTTCGACCCAGCACGACGAGTTCATCAAGCCCGGCGACGGCATTTCCGAGCAGGAGGCCGAACGGCGGATGCAGGAACAGATTCGCGACGACGTCCGCACCATCCTCATTCCGCGCGTCAAGGCTCGCTTGGAGCGCGCCGGCGACAAGCTCGCCGAACTTATCGGCGACGATTACATTCTCCACGTCAACCCGACGGGCAAGTTCGTCATCGGCGGCCCGCACGGCGATACGGGGCTCACGGGGCGCAAAATCATCGTCGACACCTACGGCGGCCGCGGCGCCCACGGCGGCGGTGCTTTCTCGGGCAAGGATTCGTCCAAGGTCGACCGTTCGGCCGCCTATGCCGCCCGCCATATCGCCAAGAACTTGGTAGCAGCCGGGGTGGCCGACGAGGTGCTTGTGGAACTTTCGTATGCCATCGGCATCGCCGAGCCGCTTTCGATTTACGTCGATACCTACCGTTCGCCGCGTCCCAAGGCGCTGGAGGGGATGACCGACAGCGAAATCGCCCGCCGCATCGGCAAGCTGTTCGACCTGCGGCCCGCCGCCATCGTCAAGCGGTTCGGGCTCAAGAACCCGATTTTCGAGGCGACGGCTTCTTACGGCCATTTCGGAAACCGTCCTTATAAAAAGGTGGAACGGGTGTGGGAGAACGGCCGCGAGGTCGAGCGCGAAATCGAGTTCTTCGGTTGGGAGCGGCTCGATGCCGTCGACGACATCCGCCGCGAATTCGGCCTGTAACGCAGAATCGGGAGCCTTTTCAACGGCTCCCGGTTTTCTTGCCGCATTTCGGGCGGTTAATACTGAATTTCGCCCTTTCCTTATATACTATTTCCGTCGCAGCGCGCGTTTGTCCTGCACGAACATCGTTTTTGCCTATGATAAAGATCGCCTACGAATAATTCAAACCATCATTCGATTATGAAAAAGGCACTTTTGTTTTTGGGAGTTGTTGCGGCCGCTGCCGTTTCCGGCGGTGTGTCGGCCTGGGCCGTCGCCGAGGCCGGACGCGGTGCGCAGGTCGAGTACGTCGAGCGCGAGGTCGAGCGGACCCCGGCCCTCGGGGCGCATTTCGCCGCTTACGAGGCGGGGCAGTATCCCGACCTCACCTATGCCGCCGAGAACGCGGTCAAGGCGGTGGTCAATATCGAGGCCATCCAGCAGGTCGAGGTACCCCGGCGCGGGCAGTTCGGCTACGACCCGTTCCTGGAGTTTTTCGGGTTCCCGCAGGAGCGTTCGCGCGGCAATGGCGAGCCCCAGTATCGCGAGCAGCGTGCGGGCGGTTCGGGCGTCATCATTTCGTCCGACGGCTATGTGGTGACCAATAACCATGTGGTCGACGGTGCGACCAAGTTGCGTGTGAAGCTCAACGACGGCCGGGCGTTCGACGCCACGCTCGTCGGCAAGGATTCGGCAACCGACGTGGCGCTGCTGAAAATCGACGCCACGGAACTTCCTACGCTGGCTTTCGGTTCGTCCGACGCCCTGCGCTTGGGTGAATGGGTGCTGGCCATCGGTTCGCCGTTCGACCTCCAGTCGACCATCACGGCGGGCATCGTCAGCGCCAAGGCGCGCAACCTGGGGGCCATCCCCAACGATTTCAGCATCGAATCGTTCATCCAGACCGATGCGGCCGTGAATCCCGGCAATTCGGGCGGTGCGCTGGTCAACACCCACGGCGAGCTGGTGGGCATCAATACGCTTATCAAGTCGCAGACGGGCAGCTACATAGGCTATTCGTTCGCCATTCCCGAAGCCATTGTCCGCAAGGTCGTGGTCGACCTCAAGGAATACGGGTTCGTGCAGCGGGCGATGCTGGGCATCATGTTCCGCCCTGTCGACCAGGATTTCATCGACAACGAGGGCAAGGAGCTGGGCATCAGTGAAATCGGCGGTGTCTACGTGGCCGGAGTGACCGAGGGCGGTGCCGCTTCCGAGGCGGGCATCCGCAAGGGCGATGTCGTGCTGGACATCGACGGCGTGGCGCTGACCTCTTCGGCGACGCTCCAGGAGCAGATCGCCCGCCACCGGCCCAACGACAAGGTCCTTTTGTCGGTAAAAAGAGACGGCAAGGTGAAACAATTCGAGGTCACTTTGCGTAATAAGGCTGACAAACCCGAACTCCTCTCCCGCGAGGACGTCGACGTGGTCGAGACCCTGGGCGGCAAGTTCCAGGATGCGGGCGAGAAACTCTGCCGCCAGCTCGAAATCCGGGGCGGCGTGCAGGTCGTGGGGGTCAAGGCCGACGGCATACTGGCCCGGGCGCGCGTGAAGCAGGGATTCGTCATCACGCACATCAACGACAAGGCGGTCCGTTCGCTCTCCGACATGCGCCGGCTGAGCGACAAGGTGCGGTCCATCGACGGCATCTATCCCGACGGCCGGGCCGCCAGCTACGTGCTGGTCGAATAGCTTCGGCGGGCGGGTCGTAATAAAATGGAAGAAACATACACAGGATAAAATATGCGTCAGTTAAAAATTACGAAATCCATCACCAACCGCGAAAGCGCCTCGCTGGACAAGTATCTGCAGGAGATCGGCAAGGAGGAGCTCATCACGGTCGAGGAGGAGGTGGAACTCGCCCAACGAATCAAGAAAGGGGACCAGGAAGCGCTCGAAAAGCTTACGAAGGCCAATCTGCGCTTCGTGGTTTCCGTCGCCAAGCAATACCAGAACCAGGGGCTCAGCCTGCCCGACCTGATCAACGAGGGCAACCTCGGGCTTATCAAGGCTGCCGAGAAGTTCGACGAAACGCGCGGTTTCAAGTTCATTTCCTACGCCGTGTGGTGGATCCGGCAGTCGATTTTGCAGGCGCTGGCCGAGCAGTCGCGCATCGTGCGCCTGCCGCTCAACCAGGTCGGGTCGCTCAACAAAATCAACAAGGCGTTCGCCCGTTTCGAGCAGGAGCACGAGCGTACGCCGTCGCCCGAGGAGCTGGCCAACGAGCTGGAGCTGCCCAAGGAAAAGGTGACCGATACGCTTCGTGTCGCAGGGCGCCATGTCTCGGTCGACGCTCCGTTCGCCGACGGCGAGGACAATTCGCTGTTGGACGTCCTGGTCAATCCCGATTCGCCCAATGCCGACCGCGGGCTCATCAACGAGTCGCTTTCGACCGAGGTCGACCGGGCGTTGGAGACGCTGACCGAGCGCGAGCGCGACATCATCAAGTATTTCTTCGGCATCGGGTGTTCCGAGATGACGCTCGAGGAGATCGGCGAGAAGTTCGACCTCACGCGCGAGCGCGTAAGACAGATTAAGGAGAAGGCCATCCGCCGCCTCCGCCATTCGTCCCGCTCCAAGTTGTTGAAGTCGTATTTGGGATAGCTCCTCGTTTGTAAGTATAAGGTTTTCTTGCCTTTTAAACAGCCCGGCTCCGAGGAGCCGGGCTGTTGTTTTGGTAGTTTGAGTGGCATATTTTCTTATCTTTGACTTCGTCTTAGATACTCCCGTCTCGGGAATGCTCGGATAAATTTGGCATTCCGCTCGGCTTATTCGTATCTTTGCGGAAGATACAAAACAAAATATGGAAAAGAAAGCTACTACCATAGAAGAACAAATCGGATTGTTGGAAGAACGGGGTTTGATTATTCCCGACAAAGAGAAAGCAAAAGAAATATTGATGGACATCGGTTTTTATCGGCTGGGTTTTTATGCTTTTCCTTTTGAAACCACATTCCCTCATCTGGAGAATCGGACACACCGGTACAAACGGAATGTTTCTTTTACTGATATAGTCGATTTGTATTATTTCGATTACGATTTGAGAAAGATTCTGACTTGTTATCTTAATCGGATAGAGGTGAATTTGCGTACATATATTACTTATGCTGTTTCCAATCATTATAAAGAATCTCCGACATGGTTTGTCGATGCGAATATTATGAACCGGAAATATGTGGATGAGTTCGAGGATAAGGTATATAAGACGATTCGTGAAAATCCGGTTATCAAGCGGCATCACCATAAATATATCAATGACCGGTTCGCCCCCGCGTGGAAAACTATCGAATTCATGACTTTGGGCAATCTCTGTTCGTTATTCAATAACTTGAAAGACGAGGAGTTGAAATCGGCTATTGCGTCTTATTATAAATGCGGATTGGGGATTTTTATCAATTATATTGAAACCGTGCGGATTATCAGAAATACGTGTGCGCATGGCGGGTGTATTTATAATTTGTCTTTGCCGAAAGCTATAAGAAGGAGTAAACAGGTGCCGGTTTTCGGTGATAAACGCCACAATATCAGTGGGGTTGTCGATGTCATCCGATATATAGTCGGTACGATTTCCGTCAATCGGCAAAAAGACATGGACCATGAAATAAATACGTTGCTGAAACGTAAAAGGAGCGCCAATGCAAACGCGATTATTGCAAAATGCACGGGATTTGCTATAAAATAATTCGGATAAAAGTTGCAAAAAGCGATTTGAAGTATTATTTTTGTACCGTCTGAAGTGCCCGTACCGGCAGGTCTCGGTATCTGCACTATAAAAAAGATGGTAGGAGTTCTTGCAAAAGAACTCCTTTTTTTGTTGTATGCTGCAAGAGAAGCGTGGCGGCGTGGCGGGCCTGAAAACATCCGCAGATTGTACGAAAAAAGCGAGAACCTTTCGATTCTCGCTTCGTACCCCCTCAGGGGCTCGAACCCTGGACCCCAACATTAAGAGTGTCGTGCTCTACCAACTGAGCTAAAGAGGCATCAATCGTTATCCGATTGCGAGTGCAAAGGTACGGATAATTTTGAAAACTCCAAAAAAAATGCCGATTTTTTTGCAAAAACTTCCCGTTGCCGTCTATTCGGTCAGCAGGCGGTCGCTGTTCCATTCGCCTTCGGCGTCGGGGTAGACGAACGGCCGGATCTCGTCGAAACGCTTCATGTGCAGATAGGTTTCGTAGAGGTTGATTCCGTTGGCCGATTGGCGGGCCAGCGCGAAGCCGATGACCGACGGATGGCGTTTGGCCGTGTGGTAGACGGCTTCGGCCCGTTCGATGTAGGCGCCTTGCCAGGCCGGGTCGTTCGACGGGTTGCCTCCTTTGCGGCGTGAAAGTCCGCTCCGGCGGGTGTCGACGGGGGCCGTGACTATCAGATAGACGCCTAAGCTGTCGCAGGTGTCGTAGAGCGATTCGTTCGCCGCCCCCGGCAGCAGGCGCAGCGTGTTGTAGCCCTGGTCGCGCAGCGCTTCGATTTCGTCGGTGCCGATGTCCGGTCGTACTTCGCGCACCCGCAGTGCGACAGGCTGCCCGTTGACCAGTAGCCGCCCGTTGGCAGTGGTTTCCGCCGTCCGAAACCCGGGGTGGAATTCCAGGTGTTCGATGTCGCGTCCTTCGTGGCGGGTTTTCAGCCGCAGCGTGTAGCGCACCGGGCTGGCGGCGTTCCATTGCAGGGTGTCGGGGATGCGGGCCAGGAAGCGGAGCGTGTCTTCGCGGCGCATGTCGAGCGTCATGTCATTGTGGCCGATGGCCGCCGTGGTTCCGTCCGGCGCGAGCAACTCGTAGTAGATGCGCGAGGTGCGCGGGTTGAGGGCCGCCGTCTTGACCACGATGCCCACTTCGGCCGTCAGAAAATCGTCCGTGGCCCGGGCGCGGCTGTTCTTGACCAGCACGTCGCGGACGTACATCGTCGGCGGGCTCATGAGCCACGCGTCGCCCAGCGTCGGCGCAGGCGATTCCTGCCAGCTTTCGAGCGCCGCCGTGGCCGAGGGTTGCAGCAGTTCGATTTCGAGCGTGTTGGCCCCTTCGTGCACCAGCCGCGTGAGGTTGTATTCGGCAGGCGCGCTGCCGTTGCTGTTGCGGGCCGCCGCCCGTCCGTTGACCCGCACCTCGTAGTCGCCCGAGGCGTGGTCCACATGCAGCAGCACTTGCCGGTTGGCCCATGCGAATGGAACGGTGAAGCGGGCCGTGAAGCGGCCGCCCTCGCGGTTCCAGCCGTCGAGCCGTGTGAAATAGCGGTTGTTCCGGCCCGCGGCCGCCGCAACTTCTTCGCGCGTCGGGCAGGGCGCCACATGTCCGCGCGGCAGTTCGAGCCCCTGCGAGGGGGTGTATTCCTGTGCGCCGAGCGTGCCGCAGAGGGCCAGCGCCATCCATGTCGAAAGTATCTTTCGCATAATCGTCGTCTCTTGTCCCGGGCCGTCGGCCGGGCGGTTTTCGCTACGAAGGTAGTATATATTCGGTGAAAATCGAAAGGTCGGGGCCGAAAAGTGCGTTTCGCAGGCGGACGAAATTCCGTGCCGCATGTGCATTATTCGTCAAATAATCGCTATCTTGCGCATGCAAAAAAGCGCTTTCATGAATTCTTCCGCCCCCGGAAACCCCGGCATGCCGCATCTGAATTTCCCGCCCGTCCGTCTGCGGGCGCGGCGCCGCGGCGATGCGGTCGAGATTTGGGACGGCCTGCGGGGCATCTATCTGGTGCTCACGCCCGAGGAGTGGGTGCGGCAGCATCTGATCGCCTACCTCGTCTCGGCGTGCGGCGTGTTGGCCAAGCGTATCGTCGAGGAGCATGCCGTGGCGCTCAACGGGCAGCCCCAGCGGGCCGATGTCGTCGTCGTGGGCGACCACGGCGAGCCGCTTCTGCTCGCCGAGTGCAAGGCGCCAAACGTGCCGATTACCGAGCGGACGCTGGCGCAGGCCATGCGCTACAATTCGGTGCTCGGTGCGCGGTGGATTGTCCTCACCAACGGGCTGCGCCACTTCTGCTGGGAACACCGCGACGGGTGCTACGCTCAGCTGCCGGGTTTTCCCGATCTGTCCGTGGATTTATAGATTCTTGAAATTGGTGTCTATGTAGTGCTGGAACGTCTCCTTGTAGTTCTCGCCGATGGGCACGTACTCCGTGTCGCTCAGAAAGATACGCCCCTTTACGTAGGATTTGATGCACCGCAGGTTGACGATGTAGGAGCGGTGCACGCGCATGAATTGGTCGGCGGGCAGCGCCGCCTCCATGTTCTTGAGCCGGAACAGCGTGGTGATGGCCGTGCCGTCGGCGAGGTGCATCCGCACGTATTCGCCCTCGCTTTCGAGGTAGACGATGTCGGCGATGCGCACCAGCGACACCTTGTAGTCGGCTTTCACCGATATGTATTCCTTGTCCTTGGGTTCCGCTTCGGGCGTCGGCTCCGGTGCGGCTTCGCGTTGGTTGCGCCGCAGTTCGTGGAGCGAATTGGCCTTGGCCGCGGCCCGGCTGAATTCGGAGAAGCCGAACGGCTTGAGCAGGTAGTCTACGGCGTCGAGCTTGAATCCGTCGATGGCATATTCCGAGTAGGCCGTGGTGAAGATGACCATCGGCCGTTCGGTGAGCGAGCGGACGAACTCCACGCCGTTCAGGTCGGGCATGTTGATGTCCACGAAAATCAGGTCGACGGGCTGTGCGGCCAGCAGCTGCTGGGCTTCGAGGGCGTTGTTGCACGAGGCAGCCAAGTGCAAATAGGGCAGTTTGGCTATGTAGGCCGCAATCTGGCGCAGGGCCAGCGGCTCGTCGTCGATGGCGATACATTTAAGCATGGAGAGCAGGGATTACGAGTTTGACGGTGTAGGTGTCGGGTTCTTCGCGGATGTCGAGCGTGTAGCCCTTGCGGCCGTAAATCAGGTCGAGACGCTTGTGGACGTTTTCCAGCCCGATTCCGGCCTTGTGGCGCACGTCGCGGGCGGAGTGGCGGCTGTTGGCGATGGTAGCCAGCACCTTGTCGTCGTCGTAGCCCACCCGCAGGTGGATGAACGACGGGCGGTTGTAGCTCACTCCGTGCTTGAACGCGTTTTCCACGAAGACGATCAGCAGCAGCGGCGGAATCGACACCTGCGCCGAGAGGTCGCGCGGATATTCGACCCGGATGTCGATGGCGTCGGTGTAGCGTATGCGCATCAGTTCGATGTAGTTCATCAGAAACTGCATGTCGTGTTCGAGCGAGATGCGTTCGCGGCCCGAATCGTAGAGCACGTAGCGCATCATTTTGGAGAGTTCGATGACGGCGTTCTTGGCGCATTCGGGGTCTATGTCGATCAGCGCATGGATGTTGTTGAGCGTGTTCATGAAGAAGTGCGGGTTGATCTGGTACTTCAGATAGTCCATTTCGGCCTGCAGGTTCTGCTGCTTGAGCGCTTCCATGTGCTGTTCGTCGCGAATCGACTGGTACATCAGCTTGATGGCCGAGTTGGCGCCGTTCATGAAGAGGGCCAGCACCACGTTCCAGTACATTTTCAGATTCGAGAACGACACGCCGTGGAGTTCGTTCTCGGGCAGAAGCGCGGCTTCGGGCAGGTCGGTGAAGAAGTAGACCGGGGTGAAGATGCCCAGTATCAGCAGGAGGTTGCCCGCAATGTATTTCCAGTATTTGTGGCGCAGCATGTAGCGCGGTGCCAGTATCGTGTTGTGCACGAAGAAGATGAGTAGATAGGGCGAAATCTGGCGCCAGGCTATCAGCACGTTCTCGAAACTGACGTGCAGTTCGGCCATCATCAGCGAGTTGAGGACCGGCACCAGGATGATGGCCGACCACACCATCAGGTAGAGCAGGTTTTCGCCGATGGCTTGTTTCTTCTGTATTTTCATGTCGTAAAGGTAGCAAAAAAGTTGGGCTTGCCGCCGGGTCAGTTTTTCAGACAGCCTATCGGTACGACCAATACACCGTCGTCGCGTCGGTAGGCGAATTCTCCGCCAGTCAGTACCATCAGGAACGAGGGTTCGCCCATCTTTTCGGTGTTCACTCGCTGGGCAAGCGCCAGCAGATGTCCTGCGGCTTCTTCGATCTGGCGGTTGCCCAGTTTCACTTCCACCGCCGCCCAACGGCCGTCGTGGAGATGGATAACCATATCGGCTTCTAATCCCGTCTTGTCCCGATAGTGGAATACTTCACCATCGTTGGCCTGTGCGTAAATCCGAATGTCACGGGCGCACAGCGATTCAAACAGAAATCCGAACGTCTCGAAATCTTCGAGCAGTTCTGCGGGCGAGGTGCGCATGACCGCCGTCGCTATCGATGGGTCTACGAAATGGCGTTTCTGCGCGGTCCGAATGGCGGTTTTCGAGCGCAGCGAGGGTTGCCATGCGGGCATGTCTTCCACTACGAATATCCGGCGCAGGGCGTTGAGATAGCCCGCAAGCGTTTTTTCCGAAATCGTCATGTCGTTGGCTTCCACATCGGCTTTGATGGTCTGAGCCGTGGCCATCGTCGCTACGTTGCGGGCCAGCGAGCGCAGCAGCATGCGCACCCGTTCGGGGTTCTTTTCTATGCCGTCGACCCGTTGCACATCCATGTTGATGACCGCTTCCACATAGTTGGTCGCCATGCGCAGGGCCGCAGGGCCGCCGGTCTTCACTGCGGCCGGCCAGCCGCCGCGGCAGATGGCTTGGGCGATGTTTTCGATGGTCAGTTCGCTCATGCTTTCGATTTCCGTATGGCCGTCGAAAAGTTCTTTCAGCGATACCGAGCCGTTTGATTCCAGCGATTCGTACAGGCTCATCGGGCGCATCAACATGCGGGATATTCGTCCCGTGCCCGTGTGGGCCGTCGCTCCGTCGGTCGGTACGGCCGAGCCTGTCAGTAGGAATTGGCCTATTTCGTCGCGCCGGTCTACCTCGAAGCGTACGGCATCCCATAGTACAGGGGCCATCTGCCATTCGTCGATCAGCCGCGGTGTCGCGCCTTTCAGCAACAGCGAGGGTTTTGTGTCGGCTATGTTGCGATATGTGCCTGCTTTGTCGGGGTCCTGCATGTACAGAACGCTTCGGGCTGCACGGTGGGCCGTGCTGGTCTTACCGCACCACTTCGCGCCTTCGATCAGTACGGCGCCTGCCGCGCTGAGTTCGCGTTGCAGTACGTTGTCCGATATGCGGTGCAGATAGTTCGTTTGTTTCATCTTGCGTCTCTTCGTTGCCATGGGCAGCGGGGCGTTGGAGCGCTGCCGTTGCAGCTCCTTCTGCCTTGGTTTTCTGTGGCAAATATAGCTATTATTTTCTCTCCTGCAAATATGATTCCCGATTTTGGCGTGATTTCATTCCTTGTTTTGGCTTATATTCATTCCCGATTTTGGCGCACTTTTATTCCCTATTTTGGTATTTTTATGGTGCAAAGTCCATGTCCAGCACAAAAATCCCCCGCTGCAACCGGCCGCAGCGGGGGAAGATTCAAAAGCGGAAGCCGCTATTTTCCTCGTACCGAAGTGGTGTACAGGTAGCGTTTGATGCTTCGCTTCGGCGTTTTCTCGAATTCGGTGGGGTAGAGCACGATTTCCGCCACCCGTTCGTAGGCCGCCAGCTGGGCGTTCAGTTCCTCCAGGTTGTTCTGCATGATGCCCGGCAGGTCGTTTTTGTCCACGCCCTCGTTCTCGGCCTGTTCGTAGTCGGGCACCACCAGCGCCCGCAGACGGCCGCCGCCCACGTCGATGACCAGCGATTCGAGCACCATGTACATGTTGTTCAGCTTGTCTTCGATTTCTTCCGGGTAGATGTTCTGCCCGCTGCCCGACAGAATCATCGTCTTCGAGCGGCCGCGGATGTAAAGCGTGCCGTCGGGGTCCATCGTGCCCATGTCGCCCGTGTGGAGCCAGCCCTCGGCGTCGAGTACCTTCTGCGTGTCCGCTTCGTTTTTGTAGTAGCCCTGCATGACGTGTTCGCCGCGTACCAGGATTTCGCCCGCCGTGCGTTCCGGATCGGGCGATTCGATTTTCACTTCCAGCAGGTTCTTCAGATAGGTGCCGCACGAGCCCGCCTTGAATTCGTTGTCCGGGGCGAAGCTGATAAGCGGCGCGCATTCGGTCATGCCGTAGCCGATGGTTATCGGGAAGCGGATTTTCATCAGGAACGCTTCGGTCTCCTGGTTCATCGGCGCGCCGCCCACGATGAATATCGATACGTTGCCGCCGAAAGCGTCCATCAGTTTCTTGCGGATGACCGAGTAGATGGCCGCGTTGACCAGCGGTATCTTCACCGCCAGGCTCATCGGACCTTTTTCGAGCAGCGGCAGGACTTGCTTGCGGTATACTTTTTCCAGAATCATCGGCACGCAGCAGATGATCGTGGGCCGGACCACCGACATCGCCTCGATGAGTATCTTCGGTGAGGGAATGCGTCCCAGCAGCGTGATGTGGCCTCCTACGGCCAGCGGGGCCAAAAAGTCGAACGCACAGCCGTAGGCGTGGGCCAGCGGCAGGAACGAGAGGGTCCGGCCGCCTTTCTGGAAGTAGCGCTGTCCCGTCTGGGTGTTGACCGCTTCCTTGGCGAACAGCACGTTGCCCGTCAGGTTGTTGACCGTCAGCATCACTCCTTTCGAGTAGCCCGTCGTGCCCGAGGTGTAGTTCAGCAGAATCACCCGGTCGTTGGGGATTTCCGGGTATTTGATGTCGTTGATGTTGAAGCCCCGCGGGTATTTGGCCCGGTAGTTCTTGACGATGTCGCGCTGGAATTTCGTCAGCGACTTGCCGTCGCGTTCGTAGACCGCCTGGAAGTCCGTCAGCGAGAAGACCGCTTCGATCTGGCGTATCTGTTCTTCTTCGATGACGTCCCAGAAGTTGTCGCTCAAGAAAAGCAGGCGGCTCTCCGAGTGGTTGATGATGTGGATGATGTCGTTGGGCGTGAAGTCCTGCAGGATAGGCACGATGACCGCTCCGTAGGTGATTGTGCCGATGTAGGTGATGCACCAGCGGGGGTTGTTGCGGCCTATGAGCGCTATCTTGTCGCCTTGCCTGATGCCGGCTTTCTTGAACAGCAGGTGGAGCTTGGCTATCTCCTTGGCCATTTCGTAGTACGAGAACTCCTCGTCCTTGAAATAGTCGGTCAGCGCCGGCATCTCGCGGTTTTCGCGGAAGCTCGCTTCGTAGATTTTCAGTAGGTTTTCCTGTAACATAGCGTGGAGTTCTTGTGCGCAAAAACCGGACCGGACGGAGCATCGCCCCTTGCCCGGCGGGGCATGCACCGGGCTATTCCCGGGGTGTTGCGCCGTCGTTTTTCGGTGGCGTCGGGCCGTCGGTGCGGGTGCGGCGGGTTTTCCAGATGTGGATTTTCGATTCGGTCCCCTCGCGCAGCCGTTTGATGTTCTTGCGGTGTGTCACCAGCAGCAGTATCGCAATGATGAACGAGAAGACGACAAAGGCTTTCGAGCCGTTGACCTTGGGCGAGATAAGGGTGAAGACCGGGAAGCAGCAGCCCGCAATCATCGACGAGAGCGATACGTAGTGCGAAATCATCAGCACCACAATCCAGACGCCGAAACAGAGCAGTGCGGCCGGGGGGTAGATGCCCGTCACGGCGCCCACCAGCGTCGCCACGCCCTTGCCGCCGCGGAATCCCGCGAAGATGGGGAATATGTGGCCCAGCACGGCCGCCACCACGGCGCCGATTTTCAGATTGATGATGTCGTTGTGGCCGATCAGATCGTCGTATTGCATCAGTTCGATGACGGTCACCGCGACGAATCCTTTCAGAAAGTCGAGCGCAAAGACGGGGGCTGCGGCACGGCGGCCCAGCACGCGCAGCATGTTGGTCGTCCCGGCGTTCTTGCTGCCGTGTTCGCGGATGTCGATGCCGTAGTATTTCTTGCCGATCCACACGGCGCTCGGTATCGAGCCCAGCAGATAGGCAAGCACAATCATCGTCGTAGCAGTATAAATCGTAAGTATCATAGTCCGGTTCGGTATGGTTCGTTATGCAAATATAATTAAAATTTCCATATTCGGACTTCCCGGTGCGAAAATCGGACCGCCGCAACTGCGTTTTTCATGCCCCGCCCTCTGTCATTCCGAGCCCCTGCCCGTCATTCTGTGGAGCCCCCCCCCTCTGTCATCCTGAGGAGCGTAGCGACGAAGAATCTAATACAAGGTCATTCTGAACGGAGTTAAAAATCTGTTCTCCCCGAAACCTTTGCGAGCGGCTCGCAGTTCCATTTTCCTTTTCTTGTACTTTCTTGTGCAAGAAAGTACCAAAGAGCTTTTGCACGGTGTAAATGGCGGCATCCGTCTTCGGTCGTTCGCTGAGCGGGCACGGAAGACTTACGCTGTTCCGAACACCCGCTCCGGGCGCTCGCTCCCTCGACGGACGAAACCCCGCCATTTCCACGAGTGCGGGATTTCGCAAGAATCATTCGCGGGCCCAGCCGGGGCGGTCGCGCTATAAGCGCGAGCCGGGCGCCGCGCAACGTATCGTCCTGACATTTTGAGCCCCTCTCCTCTTTCTTTTCTCAGAAAGGCCCCTTGTTTTTCAATTTTTCCGAAGATGAATCTTCGGTTTAGGCAGGCTGCGCCTCGACAATGCTCAAATAAATTTGGCATTGTTCTCGGCTTGCACTTTACCTGCGCTTCGCTTGGTTTAGGTAGGCTGCGCCTCGGGAAAATGCAAACTCCGTTTGCTTTTCCGCTCGGCTTGCACTACTTTGCGAGAGATGAACTCTCGCTTAGGCAGGCTGCGCCTCGACAATGCTCAAATAAATTTGGCATTGTTCTCGGCTTGCACTACCTTTGCATTCCTAAACTTTTGTTGCTATGGATGCCAAGTCTTTGCTTGAGCCGATGCGCTCGTGGGCGTGGTGGCGCACGTGGGTTCTTATTTTGCTGGGCTGTTCGATCATGGGCGCGGGGTTCGTTCTCTTCATCAATCCCTACAACTTCGTTCCCGGCGGCGTCTATGGCATGGGCATCGTCTTGCACAATATCTTCCCCTCGGTCCAGGTCGGTACGTTCGGTTACATGTTCGACGTGCCTCTCATGCTGACGGCTCTGTGGATTTTCGGCGGCCATTTCGGTACACGTACCGTCGTGGCCGCGTTCTATACGCCCGGTTTCATGAACATCCTCACCCGGTTGGTCTATCCCGACCAGGCGGCTGTCGAGTCGCTCGATCCCGCGCTGCTTCTGAACGGCCATCTCGACCTCTCCAACGACCTGTTGCTCACCTGCATCATGGGTGCCGTCTGGGTCGGTATCGGGCAGGGGCTCGTCGTGCGGCAGCAGGCTACGACCGGGGGTACCGACATCGTAGGCATGTTGTTGCAGAAGTTCTGCGGCATCAAGTTCTCCACGGGTATCTTCCTCGCCGACGGGTTCGTCGTCATCTCGGGTTTGGCCGTCATCGGTTTCGGGCTCGGTACGGGCGAGGCGTCGTCCAACGGGTGGATGCTCACGCTCTATTCGCTGCTGATGATCTACGCTTCGTCGCGCGTGGTCGCCTACATGCTCGACGGCGCATCCTACGACAAGCTGCTCTTCATCATCAGCGACCACCACGACCCGCTCAAGAAGTTCATCATCGAGGAGCTGGACCGCAGTGCTACCTATATCAAGTCCAAGGGCATGTACACCGATACCGTCCGCGACATGATTTTCCTGGTCGTCAGCCGGAAGGAGGTGCGGCAGGTCCAGCACAAAATCAAGGAGATCGACCCGCGGGCTTTCGTCGTCGTCACCGACGCCTACGAGACTTTCGGCGAGGGTTTCAAGCAGTTCCCCGAGAAGAACGAGATACAGGCCGAATAGCGCGGCTGCGTGTCATTCTGTAGCGAAGCGAAGAATCTGTTAAAATGTTTAATCCTCCTTTCACCTTTCATTTTTCACTTTGAACCTTAGTGTAAATACCTTGCGTCCCCTCGCGGGTGCCGGGCGCAGGCTCTACGTCGAGACCTACGGCTGCCAGATGAACGTCGGCGATTCGGAAATCGTCGTCTCCATCATGCAGCAGGAGGGTTTCGTCCATACCGAGGTGCCCGACGAGGCCGATGTCGTGCTCATCAATACCTGTTCCATCCGCGACAACGCCGAGCAGCGTATCTGGGGACGTCTGGCCGAAATGCGGCGTTTGCGCAAGGCCAGGCCGTCGCTTATAGTCGGCGTCATCGGGTGCATGGCCGAGCGGCTCAAGGAGAAGCTAACCGAGGGGCCTGCCGGGGTCGACGTCGTCGCCGGGCCCGACGCTTACCGCGATTTGCCGCGTTTGGTCCGCGAGGCCGAGGCGGGCGGCAAGGGGGTCAACGTGCTGCTTTCTTCCGAGGAGACTTACGCCGAAATCGCCCCCGTGCGGCTCGACAAGAACGGCGTCAGCGCGTTCGTTTCCATCATGCGCGGGTGCAACAATTTCTGTTCCTACTGCGTCGTGCCTTATACCCGCGGCCGGGAGCGGAGCCGCGACCCCGAGACCATCCTCGCCGAGGTCCGGACCCTTTTCGACAACGGTTACCGCGAGGTCACGCTCCTCGGGCAGAACGTCAATTCCTATCGCGCCGGGGAGGTCGACTTTCCCGAGCTCGTGCGGCGCACGGCGTTGGTTTCGCCCCTGCTGCGCGTCCGGTTCGCCACGTCGCATCCCAAGGACATGAGCGACCGTTTGCTCGAAGTCATGGCTTCGATGCCCAACGTCTGCCGTTCGATTCATCTGCCCGCCCAGTCGGGTGCCACGTCGATGCTCGAACGCATGAACCGCAAGTATTCGCGCGAGTGGTACCTCGGCCGCATCGCCGCCATCCGGCGCTACATGCCCGACTGCGGTATCACGACCGATTTGATTGCCGGTTTTTCCGGCGAGACCGAGGAGGAGCACGCCCGGACCCTTTCGCTCATGCGCGAGGTGGGCTACGACTTCGCCTTCATGTTCAAATATTCCGAGCGTCCCGGTACCTTCGCATCGAAGCACCTGCCCGACGACGTGCCCGACGACGTGAAGTCGCGGCGTTTGCAGGAAATCATCGCCTTGCAGAACGAGCTCGGCCGCCAAAGTTACCTCCGCGACGTGGGCAAGGAGTTCGAGGTGTTGGTCGAGGGCGTTTCCAAGCGCGACGCGGGCCAGCTTTCGGGCCGTACTTCGCAGAACAAGGTCGTTGTCTTCGACCGCGGTTCGCACAGCATCGGCGATTACGTCCGCGTGCGTATCACGGGGTGCACTTCGGCTACGCTGTTCGGCGAGGAAGTCGCCGGGGGCAATTAAAAATGAAAAATTAAGAATTGAAAATTGTTCGCAGTCCGCTCTTTGCCCGACATGGCATTCATGCCGTCATTCCGAGCGCAGCGAAGAATCTAATATAAAATAATAAAAGACATATGCGATTCGACGAACTCGACCTGGAGGATGAAATCCTCGACGGTCTCTACGATATGAATTTCAGCGAGATGACCCCCGTGCAGGAGCACACCATTCCGGTCATCCTCTCCGGGCGCGACATCATCGGCTGCGCCCAGACCGGTACGGGCAAGACCGCGGCCTACACTTTGCCGCTTCTGAACCGGCTGTTGGTCGAGGGCAATCCCGACAACGTCATCAAGTCGGTCATCATCGTGCCCACGCGCGAGCTCGCGCAGCAGATCGACCAGCAGTTCCAGGGTTTCTCCTATTATCTGCCCGTTTCGACCACCGTCGTCTACGGCGGCGGCGACGGCAAGGGCTGGGACGTCCAGAAGCGGGGCATGCTCATGGGTTCCGACGTGGTCATCGCCACTCCGGGCCGGATGATTTCGCACCTTCAGAACAGCGGCATCGACCTTTCGCGCGTCGAGTGCCTGATTCTCGACGAGGCCGACCGCATGCTCGACATGGGTTTCAGCGACGACATCATGAAAATCGTCTCCTACATGCCCAAGGAGCGGCAGACCATCATGTTCTCGGCCACCTTGCCCCCGAAAATCCGCGAGCTGGCCAAGACCATCCTGCGCAATCCCGCCGAGGTCAACATCGCCATTTCCAAGCCCAACGAGGCCATCGACCAGTCGGCCTACGTTTGCTACGAAAGCCAGAAGCTCGGCATCATCCGCGAGCTTTTCGCGCAGCCCGCCGATTTCAAGACCATCATCTTTTCTTCGTCGAAGCTCAAGGTCAAGGAGCTGGCCCATACGCTCAAGCGCATGAAGCTCAACGTCGCCGCCATGCACTCCGATTTGGAGCAGGCCCAGCGCGAGGAGGTGATGCTCGCTTTCAAGAACAACAAAATCAATATCCTGGTCGCTACGGACATCGTCGCGCGCGGTATCGACATCGAGGACATCGGCCTGGTCATCAACTACGACGTGCCCCACGACCCCGAGGACTACATCCACCGTATCGGCCGCACCGCCCGCGCCGCCGCAACAGGCAGCGCCATTACGTTCGTCAGCGAGGACGAGCAGGGCAAGTTCCACCAGATCGAGAAGTTCATCGAGCGCGACATCCGCAAGGCCGACCTGCCCGAGTCGGTGGGCGAGGGGCCCAAGTACGCTCCCTCCGAGAACCGCGGGCGTGGCGGGCGTGGACGTTCCGGTTCCGGACGCGGTGGCCGCGACCGGGGCGGGCGCAAGCGGAGCGGACAGAAGTCCGGCGGTTCCGCAGCTGCACAGTCTTCGGCCGAGCAGCCCGTCAATCCAGCCGCCGCCGCTTCTGCCGACAGCGACCACTCTTCGGGCCGCGGCGAGGGTAACCGCGGGTCGCGCGACCGCAAGCGGCGGCATCGCGGCGGGCGCAGGCATCGGCGCCCCGTTCAGTCCCAGGAGGATTAAAACGTTTTAGCAGGCTGTTCCCGCCGTTCTCCGGGCGGTATGGCCGCTTTTTTGATAGGGTATGTCTCAGATAATAATGATAAGGATGAAAAAAATGTTATTTTGGCTGCTGGCGTTGGTTTCGGCAGCAGCGATGCAGGCTTGCGATGACCACGACGACGACCGTCACCTGCTTCCGCATCAGCTTCCGCAGGCCGTGACGGAGTTCATTGCGCAGCAATATCCCGGCTCCCGCATCATCGGGGGCGAGCGGGAGCGGAATCCGCTGTACGTGTTGGAGGTCGACATTGTCGACGGCACAGTTTTGCGCGAGGTGCGTTTCGACGCTGCGGACCGATGGGTGCAGACCAAGACCGAAATTCTGTTGAGCGAAGTTCCGCCCGTTGTGCTGGATGCCTTGCGCGCTTCGCAGTACGGGACTTGGCGGATCGACGAGGTCGACCATTATGCCAGTCCCGCGCGCGAGTGGTACCGGTTCGAGTTGGACGATCCGGTTTCGGGCCGGGAAGCGGAAGTCGATATGCTCCCCGACGGGACATTCATTTAGCCTTGCGGTTTTCGCTGTTGTGCGGCGGTCGGGATACGGCCGCCGCTTTTTTGCCGCGCGTTGTTAAAACGTTTTAGCAAGCCCCGGTTAAGTAATGCGCGGCGCCCGGCTTGTGCTTTAACCAGCCGGGTCCGCGAATGATTCTTGCGAAATCCCGCACTCGTGGAAATGGCGGGGTTTCATTCGTCGAGGGAGCGAGCGCCCGGAGCGGGTGTTCGGAACAGCGTAAGTCTTCCGTGCCCGCTCAGCGAACGACCGAAGACGGATGCCGCCATTTACACCGTGCAAAAGCTCTTTGGTACTTTCTTGCACAAGAAAGTACGAGAAAAAAAGGAAACAGCGAGTTGCTCGCAAAAGTTTAGCGTAGAAATAGATTCTTTACTCTGTTCAGAATGACTTTGTATTAGATTCTTCGTCGCTACGCTCCTCAGAATGACAGAAGGGGAGGGCTCCTCAGAATGACAGAGGAAAGGCTCCGCAGAATGACAGGAGCGGTGGATGGCGGAATGACAAGCGGGCCGAATGCAAGCCTTTCGCTATTGCTTGTGCTGTATGTCGCAGGCGCCGCAGTTGCCTGTGCATCCGTTTTGCGCGGGGTCCGGGGCGCAGTCGGCTGTGCCGTCGGCTTCGCGGGTCTCCTGGACGGCGCATTTGATGCCCAGGCGCTGCATGTTCTTGTTGGTCGAGATTTCCGAGTCGATATGGCGGCCCTTGAATATCAGCGTCAGCGACATTCCCGCCACGAAAAATCCCACGGCTCCTATCGCGCAAAGTACGACTATCGTCCACGTTGGCATAATATTGGATTTTTAGCTGCCGAAATTTTGGCTTTCGCCGACAAATGTATACATTTGTAAGATAAATTGCAAAATCGTGTCCGTTCGGAGCCTGCGGGGCTGCGGCGGGCCTGAATCCAAGCAGCGCCATGAAAATCGTGATAGCGGGTGCGGGCGAGATGGGCAGCCATCTGGCCCGGATGTTGAGCGGCCACGGCCACGACATCACCATCGTCGACAGCGACCAGAAGCTCCTCTCGGAGGTGGGCAGTCTGGCCGACGTCATCACCGTCGAGGGCGATTCCACCACCTTCGCTACCTTGCGCAGGGCTTCGGTGCGCCGCTGCGACCTCTTCATCGCCGTCAACCACGAGGAGAACGTCAACATTGTCGCCGCCATGCTCGCCAAGAAGCTCGGCGCCAAGAAGTCCATCGCCCGTATCGACAACAACGAGTATCTCGAGCCCAACAACAAGGAGGTCTTCATCGACATGGGCATCGACTACCTCTTTTATCCCGAGAAGGTCGCCGCCCGCGAGGTCATCAACCTCCTGGGGCATACCTCCACTACCGAGTACGTCGATTTTTCGAGCGGCAAGCTCTCGCTCGTCGTCTTCCGGCTCGAGCCCGCTTCGCCGTTGGTCGGCACCGACCCCGGTGCCTCCGAGGAGGACGACGCGCCGTTGGGTTACCGGACCGTCGCCATTACGCGGTGCGGGCAGACCATCATCCCCCGCAGCGGCGAGCAGCTCGCCGAAGGCGACGTCGTCTATATCATTGCGCGGCAGGACGCTGTGAGCGAGGTCATGGAGTTCTCGGGGCGTTCCAACGTCGAGATCAAGAACATGATGATTCTCGGCGGGTCGCGCATCGGCATACGGATTGCGACCGAATTGCAGAGCGAGGTCAACATCAAGTTGGTCGACTACAACGCCGACAAGGCTTACCGGTTGGCCGAGATGCTCGACAAGACGCTTATCATCAACGAGGACGGGCGCAACACCGAGGCCATGCTCGAAGAGGGATTGGCCAACATGGACGCTTTCGTGGCCGTCACCGGACGCAGCGAGACCAACATCCTGGCCGCCATGCTCGCCCGGCAAATGGGGGTCAAGAAGGTGATCGCCGAGGTCGAGAACCTCAATTACATCAACCTCGCCGAGTCCATCGGCATCGACACCATCATCAACAAGAAGCTCGTCACGGCGTCCAATATCTTCCGGTTCACCATGTCGACCGACGTGCAGGCCATCAAGTGCCTGACGGGCAGCGACGCCGAGGTGCTGGAGTTCATCGTCAAGCCCAATTCGCCCGCTACCAAGGCGCGCATCCGCGATTGGGGGCTTCCCGAGGACGTCATCGTGGGCGGTATCGTGCGCGGCGACAAGGCGTTCATCGCCGTCGGCAACATGGAGGTCAATCCTTACGACCGTGTGGTGATTTTCGCCATGCCCGCGTCGGTGAGCAAGGTGGGTTATTTTTTCAATTAGCAAAGCAGCAGGGTTATGTCATTGCGCAGTACGATATGCAGGGCTTGGTTTTCGCAGCGGTTGAAAGCCATCGACCGTTTCCGGCGCCATCCCGCCGAGACCCAGGAGCGGATGTTCCGTCAGTTGGTGGACCGGGGGCTCGGTACGGCTTTCGGCAAGCGGTACGGCTTGTCGGCGGCCCGGACTCCCGCGCACTTCTGTGCCTTGGTTCCCGTGTTCGATTACGATTCGTTCAAGCCGTGGATCGAGCGCATGGTCGCGGGCGAGCGCAACGTCGCCGCTCCCGGCCGCGTCGGTCTCTTCGCCCGGTCGTCGGGGACCACGTCGGACCGCAGCAAGTATATCCCCGTCACGCGCGAGTCGCTTTGGTGGAACCATACGCTCGGCATGCGCGATCTGGCCGCGCTCGTCGCCGATGCCAATCCCCGCACCCGCATGTTCGACGGCAAGACCCTCACGTTGGGCGGGTCGTGCCGCCGCGAGGGGCGCAACCTCGTCGGCGACCTCTCGGCCTTGCTGATTCACGAGACGGCTTTCCTCAGCCGCGGGATCCGGGCTCCCAGGAGTTCTACGGCCATCATCTCCGATTTCGACCGCAAGGCCGAGGCTATCGCCCGCGAGTGTTCCGGGCAGCATATCGTGGCGTTCGCCGGCGTTCCGTCGTGGAATCTGGCGTTGATGCGCCGCGTGCTGGAGTTCACCGGCAAGAGCAACTTGCTGGAGGTGTGGCCCGATTTGGAGCTGTTCGCCCACGGGGGCGTCGAGTTCGCTCCCTACCGCCGTTCGTTCGAGGCGCTGATTCCCTCGCCCGGCATGCGCTACATGGAGACTTACAACGCTTCGGAGGGCTTCTTCGCGCTGGCCGACGACCCGCAGCGCGACGACATGCTGCTGATGCTCGATTACGGTACTTATTTCGAGTTCCGCGACGGACGTAGCGTTCTGCCGTTGGCAGGGGTTCGGCTCGGCCGTAGTTACGCCATGATCATCACTTCCAACAACGGGCTGTGGCGTTACGAAATCGGCGACCGCGTGGAGTTCACGTCGACCGACCCTTACCGCATCCGTTTCGCCGGGCGTACGCGTCAGTACATCAATGTCTTCGGCGAGGAGCTCATCGTCGACAATGCCGACCGGGCCCTGGCCGAAGCCTGCACCCGCACGGGGGCCGTCGTCACGGAGTACAGCGTGGCGCCGCTTTACATGTCGCTCAGCGAGCGGGGCGCCCACGAGTGGTTCGTCGAGTTCGGCCGGCAGCCCGACGACCTGGAGCGGTTCGCCGCGGCGCTCGACGAGGCCTTGCGCAGCGTCAATTCCGATTACGACGCCAAGCGGCAGACCACCCTGGAGCGTCAGCACCTGACTGTCGTGGCACCGGGGACCTTCATGGGCTGGATGCAGTCCCGCGGCAAGAACAAGGTGCCGCGGCTGGTCAACGACCGCCGCGTGGCCGACGACCTGCTGAAGTTCGTGTCGGAAAGCGCGCAAGTTTGAACCCCGACCATGAAAGGTTGCTGGAACGTGCCGACCTGAACGCCGCCGCATGATTTTGAATTTTTAATTCTTAATTTTTAATTAATGTATATTGCCATTGCCGGTAACATCGGAAGCGGAAAGACCACGCTGACCCAAATGCTGACCGAGCGCTATTGCGCCAAAGCCTATTACGAAGAGAGCGACAACCCCTACATCGGCGACTTCTACAACGACATGAACCGCTGGTCGTTCAACCTTCAGATTTCGTTCCTCGGGAGCCGTATCCAGCAGACCATGGAGATGCTCGGCGACAGCCGGAAGGGCATCATCTTCCAGGACAGGACCATCTACGAGGATGCCCACATCTTCGCCGACAACCTCCACGAAATGGGGCTCATGTCGTCGCGCGACATCGAGACCTACATGAAGATTTTCCGGCTCATCACAACGCTGATTCCGCGGCCTGACCTGCTGATTTACCTCCGGGCGGGCGTTCCGACGCTCATTTCGCAGATTCGCAAGCGCGGGCGCGATTACGAGATGAATATCGACGAGGCCTACCTGCGGCGGCTCAACAACAAGTACAATCATTGGATCGATAATATCTACGAGGGCGACATGCTCGTCATCGACAAGGACCACGAGGATTTCGTTTCGGACGCCGCCGTGTTCGAGCGTATCTGCGCCCGCATCGACGCCCTCGGCGTGAAATAGCATGGAGCTTCCCGTCGCTTTCGCCGGGCGCGTCGTCTGCGACCTCGGGCCCGAAGAGGGGGCCGCGCTTTGTGCGGCGCTCGACGGCGTGCCGCCCGTGAGCGTCCGGCTTCATCCCGCCAAGTGCGGCGATGCCGGGGCTTTGCTGCGGCGTCTCGGAGCCTGCGGACGGGTGCCGTGGTGTGCCGATGGGCACTACCTGACCGAGCGGCCGCAGTTCACGTTCGACCCTGCGTTCCATGCCGGGGCTTATTACGTGCAGGAGGCTGCTTCGCAGTTCGTCGGGCGGTTGGTCGGCGACGTCGCCGGGCGGCGGGTGCTCGATCTTTGTGCGGCTCCCGGCGGCAAGACGACTTTGTACGCTTCGCTCGTGGGACCCGAGGGGCTGGTCGTCGCCAACGAGATAGACCGCCGCCGGGCTTCGGTCCTCGCCGACAACGTGCGCAAGTGGGGTACGGGCAACGTGGCGGTCACGGCCTGCGAACCCAAGGCGCTGGGGGAGTTCGAGAATTGGTTCGACGCGGTGGCCGTCGACGCTCCGTGTTCGGGCGAGGGGATGTTCCGCAAGGACCCCGCTTCGCGCGGCGAGTGGAGCGAGGGCAATGTGCGGTTGTGCGCCGCGCGGCAGGATGCGATTCTGCGCGAAGCGTGGCGCGCACTGAAACCCGGCGGGAGGTTGATTTACAGCACCTGCACCTTCAACCGCGACGAGGACGAGGGAACGCTCGAACGGATGCTCGCATGGGCGGGCGACGAGGTGGCCGAAGCCGCCGTGCCCGAAGCCGGAGCGGAGTGGGGCATCGTCTGCGGGCAGGTCGGGGCGTTCCGGACCTATCGGTTTTTCCCGCACAGGGCCTGCGGCGAGGGCTTTTTCGCCGCCGTGGCCTGCAAGTCGCCGGACCTCGGCGGCCGGATGCGGAGCCCTAAGGCCCGCCGAACGCTTTTCGGGCAGGCCGACAAAGGGGCCGTGGCCGAATTGGGCCGTTGGGTGCGGGAGCCTGCCGCCATGCGTTTCGTGACGGTGGGCGATACGTTCTACGGCTGGCCTGCCGCGCAGGCCGAGGCCGTGCGGACCCTCTCCGAAGCGCTGCCCGTCATCTGCTCGGGCGTGGCGATGGGGCAGCTGTTCAAAGGGCGGCTCAAGCCCGACCCGGCGCTGGCCTTTTTCGTGGGTCTCGACCGCGCGGCGGTGCCTGTGGCGGAGTTCGGCCCCGACGAGACGCTAAGCTATCTGCGGCGGGCGGAGGTGCGGCCCGACGCGTTGGCCGAGGGGATGAATCTGGTGTGTGCCGAGGGGCGGGCCCTGGGCTTCGCCAAGCGCATAGGAGGCAGGGTGAACAATCTGTATCCCAATTCGTTGAGGATACTCAAACAATAGCGAACCGTCATTCTGAGGAGCAGAGCGACGAAGAATCTTTCATATCAATTCAATCGGACGAAGCCGTGGCCGAAAAACTTTTTTATTCGATGGGCGAAGTGGCCGAGATGTTCGACGTCAAGACGTCGCTCATCCGCCATTGGGAATCGCAGTTCAGCGTGCTGAAGCCCAAGCGCAACAAGAAGGGCAACCGCCTTTTTTCTCCGCAGGACGTGGAGAACCTCAAGGTCATCTACCACCTGGTCAAGGAGCGCGGCATGACGCTCGATGGGGCCAAGAAAGCCATGAAGCGCCGCGCCGCCGGAGGGGCCGACGACCCTATCAAGCGCGAGGCCGAGCTGATGACCCGCCTGCGCCATATCCGGGCGCTGCTGGTCGAGGTGCGCGAGGACCTCAAGACGGGCGGCGAGGGGGTGGTCGCCGACGAGGAGCCTGCGGCCGAAGCGCCTGCCGTACAGGATGTTGCGCCGCGCCGTAAGCCCGTTGTGAAAATCGAGCCCGAAACGCCCGCCGGGGAGCCCGCCGCGTCGGCCGATGCCCCTGCGGAGAAGAAGCCGCGCGCCGCGCGCCGTCCCCGCCGCAAGCCGGAGGAGGGCGAGAACAAGGAACTTTTCGCCTTTTACGAACAGTCGTTATTCTGAGCCGATGAAAATCAAGCAAATAACCGACGTCATCGAGCGGTTCGCGCCGCTCGCATGGCAGGCCCCCTACGACAATGCCGGGCTCATCGTCGGGCGTCCCGACGACGAGGTGCATGCTGCGCTGCTGGCCGTCGATGTCACCGACGAGGTGCTGGACGAAGCCGAGCGCGAGGGCTGCGACCTCGTTATTACCCATCATCCGATTGTCTTCCATGCGCTGAAACGTTTCAACTCGGCCGACATGGTGCAGCGCTGCGTCGAGCGGGCCATCCGCCGCGGCATTGCGCTCTATGCCTGCCACACCAACCTCGACAGCGCCCCCGGCGGCATGAGCTGGTACCTGGCCGGGCAGCTGGGCGTTGAGAACCTGCGGGTGCTGGAGCCTTCCGACGCCGACGCCAAGGTGGGGTTCGGGGTCGTCGGCGAGCTGCCGGAGCCGATGGCTGCGGCCGGTTTCATGCGGCTGCTTCAGAAAGAACTGGCCGTCAGGGCCATCCGCCACAGCGACATCGTCCGCGACGAGGTGCGCCGTGTAGCCGTCTGCACCGGGGCCGGGGCTTCGCTCATCGGTGCCGCCCGGGCCGCCGGGGCCGATTTCTACGTCACGGCCGACCTCAAGTACAACGACTTCATGACCCCCGATTCAGCCCTCACGGTGGCCGACGTGGGACACTTCGAGAGCGAATATTGCGCAATTCGGCTGCTGTTTGACATTTTATCGAAAAATTTGCTTACCTTTGCGCTCCGCAGGAGCGCGTGCACGCGCAATCCGGTGAACTATTGGGTTTAATTAGGTTCAAAATCATTACGACATCATATGGCTACACAGAAGAAGACCGCCGAGGCCGATTACTCGATGCAGGAGAAGATTCTGGCGCTCTACGAGTTGCAGCGTATCGACAGCAGGATCGACGAGATCAACAAAGTCAAGGGCGATCTGCCGTTGGAGGTGCAGGACCTCGAGGACGAGATGGCGGGCATGCGGACCCGCGTCGACAAGATCAACGCCGAAATCGAGGAGCTCAACGCCCTGATCAAGCAGCGTAAGCGCGAGACCGACCAGGCCAAAATCATGATTGCCAACTACAAGGAGCAGCAGAACAACGTCCGCAACAACCGCGAGTTCGACGCCATCACCAAGGAAATCGAATACCAGGAGCTGGAAATCGAACTGGCTGACAAGCGGCTCAAGGAGTATGCCGCCGGCATCAAGAGCAAGAAGGTGCTCCTGGAGGAGGCCGAGGCGCTCAGCAGCGAGCGGGCCGCCGACCTGGAAGCCAAGAAGAGCGAGCTGGAGGGTATCGAGGCCGAGACCGCGCCGCAGGTCGCCGAGTTCGGGGCGCAGGCCGAGAAAATCCGGGCCAAAATCGACGAGCGTCTGCTGGTCGCCTACGAGCGTATCCGCCGCAACGTCCACAACGGGTTGGCCGTCGTGACGGTCAAGCGCGATGCCTGCGGCGGCTGCTTCAACCGCATCCCGCCCCAGCGCCAGGCCGACATCCGCCAGGGCAAGAAAATCATCATCTGCGAATACTGCGGTCGTATCCTCGTCGCCGACCCCGAGCCGGCGAAGGAGTAGCGCAGCTGCATTGCGTTCCGACAGCCGGAGCCCCAGCGGGTTCCGGCTGTCTTGCGTTTCATTGTTGCCACGGCCCGGCCCTCGCAGTCATGTTAATTTATTAACATGGAAAATTTTTCCGACTTTTACAAATAATCCTTAACTTTGCGAAGTTGTAATTTTGGACTTAAATTGCCATAGATGAAAATCGCTATAGCCCAGTTGAATTATACCGTCGGCGATGTGGACGGCAATGCGTCGAAAATCATCGGCGCGATCCACAAGGCGAAAGCCAGGAATGCGGACCTGGTGATTTTCGCCGAGCAGGCGCTGAGCGGAACGCCGGGTTTCGACCTGCTGCGTAAGACCACTTTCCTGGAGTTGTGCGAGGAGGCGCTGGTAGAAATCGCGTCGTGCTGCGACGGCATCGCCGCCATCGTGGGGCTTCCGCTCCTCACGGCCGACGGCACGGTCAGCGCCGCGGCGCTCATCCAGGACCGCAAGGTGCTGCGGTACGTCGGCAAGAAATACATCACGGCCCGTCGCGAGATGGGTTTTCTCGTTCCGTCCAAAGGGTTCGAATATGTCACGGTCAAGGGCCGCAAGTGCGCCGTCATCGTCGGCGACGACCTGAGCCGCGAGCGCGATTTCGACCGTTCGGTCGATACGATTATCTCCATCAACGCCCGCAAGTACGGCAAGGGAACCATGACCCGGCGTTATGAGATGATGCGCAACCTCTCGTTCGTCGAGGGCAAGAACCTCGTGCTGGTCAACCAGGTCGGGGGTGCTACCGACATCGTCTACGACGGTACGTCCGGAGCGTTCAACAGCCGCGGCGAGCTCGTGCTGATGATGAAAAGTTTCGAGGAGGATTTCCGGGTCTTCGATACCCGTTCCAAGGGCGAGCCGGTCACTATCCCTTCGTCCGGCGACCGTACACGGATGGTCTACGAGGCTGCGCGGTGCGGCCTGCGCGATTTCTTCCTCAAGAACGGTTACAAGAAAGCCTGCATCGGCCTTTCGGGCGGTATCGACTCCGCCGTGGTGGCGTGTCTGGCCGCCGATGCGCTCGGCCGGGAGAATGTCCGGGCCTTGTTGATGCCCTCGCCTTTCTCGTCCGAAGATTCGGTCGAGGATGCCAAGGAACTGGCCGTGCGGCTGGGCATCGAGTACAACGTCATCCCCATTTCCGAAATCTATACAAGCGTCATCGACACGCTCAAGCCCGTCATCGGCGGCACCGAGTTCGACGCTACGGAGGAGAATATACAGACCCGCATCCGCACCATTCTCTTGATGGCCGTGCAGAACAAGAACGACTATATCCTGCTCAATTCGTCCAACAAGAGCGAGAACGCATTGGGTTTCTGTACCCTCTACGGCGATACGGCGGGCGCTTTCAGCCCCACGGGCGACCTCTACAAGGGGGAAATCTACGACATGGCCCGCTATATCAACCGCACGCAGGGCGAGCCTATTCCCGAAAACATCCTTAAAAAGGAACCGTCGTCCGAGCTGCATCCCGGGCAGAAGGACACCGATATTTTGCCGCCCTACGAGGTGGTCGACGCCATTCTGTTCCGCATGATCGAGGAGGGACAGCACCGCGAGGAGATCATCAACGCCGGATTCGATTCCGAGGTCGTCGAGAAAATCCACGCCATGATCATGCGCAACGAGAAGAAGCGCTACCAGTTCCCGCCCGTGCTGCGGTTGTCGATGTGTTCGTTCGGCCACGAGCGTTTGATGCCGCTGACCAACAAATACGGGGACTGAGACCGTGGCGGAACTGATAGAACATAGCGGGACCGTCGAACGCACGGAAGCCGGAAAAGTCTTCGTGCGGATTACTTCGCACAGCGCCTGCGGGACGTGCAGCGCGCGGCAGGCCTGCGGGCTGGCCGAGACGCAGGAAAAAATCGTCGAGGTGGCCGCTTCCGAGGCCGGGGCGTTCGCTCCGGGCGATGCCGTGACCGTGGGGGTCCGGCGCCGCATCGGGATTTTGTCGGTCGCTCTTGCCTATGGCGGGGCGCTCGTCGTTTTGCTGGCCGTGCTGGGCCTTACGGTCGGCGCGGCAGGGTGGAGCGAGGGCCGCGGCGCGCTGGCATCGCTCGGGGCCGTGCTCCTATATTATATGGTATTGTGGCTTTTCCGCCGTCGTATCGAACACACAATTCAATTTACAATAACTAAAAACTAATGGAAGTATTACTTTACACCATCCTGACGCTCTGTGTCCTGGGAGTACTTTCCGCCGTGATTCTCTACTTCGTCGCGCAGAAGTTCCGCGTCGAGGAGGACCCGCGCATCGACCAGGTGGAGAAGATGCTGCCCGGTGCCAACTGCGGCGGCTGCGGCTTCGCCGGCTGCCGCGGCATGGCCGATGCGTTGGTCAAGAACGACGATATTTCGGCGCTCTTCTGTCCGGTGGGCGGCGGCGACTGCATGAAGTCCATCGCGGCCTACCTGGGTAAGGCGGCGGCCGAGAAGGAGCCGCAGACCGCTACGGTCCGCTGCGGCGGCACGTGCGAGAAGCGTCCCCGGACCAACGAGTACAACGGGGCCCGTTCGTGCGCCGTTGCTTCGTCGCTCTATGTCGGCGAGACGGGCTGTTCGTTCGGCTGTCTGGGCTTCGGCGACTGCGTGACGGTCTGTGCGTTCGATGCCATTCATATCAATCCTGCGACCGGGCTTCCCGAGGTCGACCCCGAGAAGTGCACCGCCTGCGGTGCCTGCGTGAAGGCGTGCCCCAAGGCCATCATCGAGCTGCGCAAGAAGTGGCCCAAGGACCGCGCCGTCTACGTGTCGTGCGTATCCAAGGACAAGGGCGCTGTCGTCATGAAAGCCTGCAAGGCCGGCTGCATCGGCTGCGGCAAGTGCGAGAAAGTCTGCCAGTTCGGTGCCATCACCGTCGAGAACAACCTCGCCTACATCGACCCGCAGAAGTGCAAGCTCTGCCGCAAGTGCGTCAACGAGTGCCCCACGGGTGCCATCAAACTGGTCAACATGGAGCCCCTGCCCAAGGAGCCCAAGGCTCCCGCCGAAAAAGCCGCTCCTGCTGCGCCCGCTGCCGGAAAGGCTGCCAAGGCTGAATAAGAAATCGTTCAATCATGTACCGAGGATCGATAGTGTCGGTTTTGCCGCGTTAGCGGCACCAAGTCCCCTCCGAGGAGGGGACTTAGGGGAGGGTCGGACTTGAATACGCGGCCCGCGGCCGCGAGCAACAGCGTCGAACCTGCGATTCGGACCGGAAACGGACCCTCGGTACAAAGAAAGGATACATACCTATGAAAACATTTCCAATGGGCGGAGTTCATCCGTCGGAAAACAAGCTGAGCTGCGGCAAGCCCGTCGAGGTGCTTCCGTTGCCCGAGACGGTGATGATTCCGCTGGCCCAGCATATCGGCGCGCCCGCCGTGGCCAAGGTCGCCAAGGGCGACAAGGTCCTCACCGGGCAGCTTATCGCCGAGGCGGGCAGTTTCATGTCGGCCAACATCCATTCGCCCGTCTCGGGTACCGTCGCGGCTGTGGACATGCAGCCCAACGGGCAGGGTCTGCGTCAGATGATGATTACCATCAAGCGCGAGGGCGACGAGTGGGCCGAGGGCATCGACCGTTCGGAGACGCTCGTCAAGGAGTGCAGTCTGTCGGCCGAGCAGATAATCGCCAAAATCAAGGACGCCGGCATCGTCGGCATGGGCGGCGCCACGTTCCCCACGCACGTCAAGCTCTCCGTGCCTCCGGGCAAGAAAGCCGACGCGCTGATTATCAACGGCGTGGAGTGCGAGCCTTACCTCACCTCCGACCACCGTACCATGTTGGAGCACGGCGAGGAGCTGCTTGTCGGCGTTTCGATTCTGATGAAGGCCATCGGCGTAGACCGCGCTTTCATCGGCATCGAGAACAACAAGCCCGACGCCATCGCCCATCTCTCCAAGCTCGTCAAGGAGTACCACGGCGTCGAGGTCGTGCCCCTCAAGGTGCGTTATCCGCAAGGCGGTGAGAAGCAGTTGATTGCCGCCGTGACGGGCCGTCAGGTTCCGCCGCCGCCCGCACTGCCCATCGACGTGGGGGCTGTGGTCTGCAACGCGTCGACCACGCTGGCCGTTTACTACGCTGTGCAGAAGAACAAGCCGCTCATCGAACGCGTCGTTACTATTACCGGCAAGAGCGTCAAGGAGCCCAAGAACCTCTTGACGCGCATGGGTACGCCCATTCAGTCGCTTATCGACGCCGCAGGCGGTCTGCCCGCCGACGCAGGCAAGGTCATCAACGGCGGTCCCATGATGGGCCGTGCGATGGTCAACCTTGCGTCGCCCGTCACGAAAGGCTGCTCGGGCATCACCGTTCTGAGCGGCCGCGATGCCGTGCGCCGCGAGGCCTCGCAGTGCATCAAGTGCGCCAAGTGTGTGGCTGCCTGCCCGATGGGTCTGGAGCCCTACTACCTCTCCAAAATGACCCAGAAGAAGAACTGGGACGAGCTGGAAGCGCAGATGATCACTTCGTGCATCGAGTGCGGCTGCTGCCAGTCGACCTGTCCGTCGTACCTGCCCCTGCTGGACTGGATCCGCTTGGGCAAACAGAGCGTCATGGGCATCATCCGCCAGCGCGCCGCCGCGGCAGCACCTAAAAAGTAGCGCGGTGCCAACCAAGTAAAGTAAAAAACGATATAATAATATGGCTAACAAACTTATCGTCGCTCCCGCTCCGCACGTGCAGACCATGCAGTCCACGGGCCGGATCATGCGCGACGTCGTCATCGCGCTCGTGCCGGCGCTGATCGTCTCGACGGTCGTCTTCGGGTGGAGCGTGCTCTGCGTCACGGCCCTTTCGGTGCTTTCGTGCGTAGGGTTCGAGTACCTTATCCAGCGTTTTCTGGTCGGTGGCAAGCCCACCGTCGGCAATTGGTCGGCCGTGGTCACGGGCGTCCTGCTGGCTTTCAACCTCCCCGCGTCGATTCCCTGGTGGATCGTCGTCATGGGTGCCTTCGTCGCCATCGCCATCGCCAAGATGACTTTCGGCGGCCTGGGCAAGAACCCGTTCAACCCCGCATTGGTCGGGCGTGTCTTCCTGCTGATCGCCTATCCCGTGCAGATGACCGCGTTCCCCGAAATCGAGGGGCTCGACGCCTTGTCGGGCGCTACGCCGCTGGCCGCCGTCAAGCACGGGGCCGCCGCCGACATTCTCGGCGTGCAGGACCTCCTGCTCGGCAACATGCCCGGTTCGCTGGGCGAGGTCGCCGCGCTGGCGCTGTTCGCAGGCTTCGTGTACCTCTTGTGGCGCCGCGTCATTACGTGGCACATCCCCGTGACGGTGCTCGTTACGATGGCTGTGTTCGCTTTCGTCGTGGCGCTGAGCCGCGGGGCCGAGGAGGCCGCCTTGTGGCAGTTCCCCTTGTTCCACGTGCTGGCGGGCGGTGCGATGCTCGGTGCCATCTTCATGGCTACGGACTATTCCACTTCGCCCATGACCGTGCGCGGCGGCGTGATTTTCGCCGTCGGCATCGGTGCCATCACCATGTGCATCCGTCTGTGGGGCGCTTATCCCGAGGGTATGTCGTTCGCTATCCTTATTATGAATTCGACGGTGCCCCTTATCAACAAGTATGTCAAACCCAAACGCTTCGGCGTCAAATAGGAGGAACGGCAAGATGAAAAGCACACTTCTCAACATGACGGCCGTTCTGTTCGGCATTACGCTTATCGCTTCGGCGGGCGTCGGCGTCGTCAACATGATTACGCTGGAGCCCATCGCGCAGGCCGAGCTGGCCGCCAAGACCGAAGCGCTCAACGGGGTGCTTCCCGCGTTCGACGAGACGCTCAGCGACGAACTGACCATTGACGACATGATTGTCACGGTTCACACTGCATCGCTCGACGGTATGACGGTCGGCTATGCGGTCGAAGCCATCTCCAAGCAGGGCTTCGGCGGTCCCGTCAGCCTGATGGTCGGTTTCACGCCCGCAGGCGAGGTCATCAACGTCAACGTTCTCAAGCAGACCGAGACCCCGGGTCTCGGCACCAAGATGGCCGACGAGGGCAACCCCCTTATCAACAGCATCAAGGGTCAGCAGCTGGAGCAGAAGAAGCTCGTCGGCGGCAAGCTGGCCGTCACCAAGGACGGCGGCGACGTCGATGCGCTGACCGCCGCCACCATTTCGTCGCGCGCCTACGTCGACGCGATCAACCGCGCCTGGATGGCTTTCAAGAGCGTTTCGACGGGCGAAATGCCTGCCGACACGGCGTCCGGCGCTACCCGAACCAGCGAGCCCGAGGCTCAGGAAGGAGGTCAGAATGAATAAGTTGAAGATTATTTTGAGCGGCATCGTCAAGAACAACCCCACGTTCGTGCTGGTGCTCGGCATGTGCCCCACGCTGGGCACCACCACTTCGGCCGAAAACGGCATGGGCATGGGTCTGGCCACGATGGCCGTGCTGATTATGTCCAATCTGGTGATTTCGCTCGTCAAGAACATCATCCCCGACAAGGTGCGCATTCCGGCGTTCATCGTCATCATCGCGTCGTTCGTGACCATCATCCAGATGTTGATGCAGGCGTTCGTGCCGGCGCTCTACGCGTCGTTGGGCGTCTTCATCCCGCTGATTGTCGTCAATTGCATCATCCTCGGCCGCGCCGAGGCGTTCGCATCGAAGAATTCGGCGTTCGATTCGGTGCTCGACGGCATCGGCATCGGGTTGGGCTTCACCTTGTCGCTGACGGTCATCGGCGCCGTGCGCGAAATCCTGGGCAGCGGCTCGTTCTTCGGGCTCAGCCTCGGCATTTCCGATTTCACGCCCCTGATTTTCGTCCTCGCGCCGGGTGCCTTCCTCGTGCTGGGCTACCTCATGGTTCTGTTCAATAAATTAGCCAAAAGATAGTTATGGAGCTTTCCTATTTCGCAATCATCATCGGCGCCATCTTCGTCAACAACGTCGTGCTGGCGCAGTTCCTCGGCATCTGCCCGTTCCTGGGCGTGTCGTCGAAGGTCGAGACTTCGCTGGGCATGGGGGCGGCCGTAACTTTCGTCATGGCCATCGCCGCCGTCGTCGCGTGGCTGATCCAGACCTATGTGCTCGTGCCGCTCGGCATCGTCTACATGCAGACCATCGTCTTCATCCTCGTCATCGCGGCGTTGGTGCAGATGGTCGAAATCATCCTCAAGAAGCTCTCGCCGTCGCTCTATCAGGCGCTCGGCATCTTCCTGCCGCTCATCACGACCAACTGCGCCGTGCTGGGTGTGGCCATCCTTATGATTCAGAAGGAGTTCGACCTCTTGCAGAGCGTCACTTACTCGGTCGCTACGGCCCTCGGCTTCGCCCTCGCGCTGGTGCTCTTCGCCGGTATCCGCGAGCGGTTGGATTTCGAGGACGTGCCCAAGGCTTTCAAGGGGATTCCCGTCGCGTTGATTACCGCCGGTATCCTCGCCATGGCGTTCATGGGTTTCTCCGGGCTCGTGTAGTGCCGGGCAGTTCCTGCGAACCGTTCGTTTTCGTCCCGGGGGAGTGTGTTTCCCCGGGGCGAACTTTTTTAGAAAGGTGAACTTTGCGAGTAGGCGAGGGCAGAAGCCACCGCAGGCGGATTATGCCGAGCGGGAGCAGATGATGGTGCAAACCGAGTGCAGAGCCAAGCATTGCTTGAGCTATGCCGAGGTGCCGCCCATCCAAGCCGCAGGCAAGTCAAGCCCCGGTAGGGGGCTTAAAGGTGAATTGCGGGTGCAGCGGGGGATTTCCGTGCAGGGCAGGAAATTGCGCCCTCCTGCAATAATTTTTCTGCCGAAACGCTTATTTCTTGCGTGCAATTCGTTACTTTTGCAAAAACAAATTCTGACCCCATGAAGGAGATCATACAGCTTCACGACAAGAAATTCCGCATCATGATTCCCGCCGAGCAGATCGACCGGGCCGTGAGCGAGGTCGCCCAGCGCATCAACCGCGATTATGCCGACAAGCAGACCCCGCTGTTCGTCGGTGTGCTGAACGGGTCGTTCATGTTCATGAGCGACCTTATCAAGAAAATCGAGTTCAACAACGAGCTTTCGTTCGTCAAGCTCTCGTCCTACGAGGGCACTTCCTCGACCGGGGAGGTCAAGAGCCTGTTGGGGCTCAACAATTCCATCGAGGGGCGCCACGTCATCATCGTCGAAGATATCGTCGACACGGGCGAATCCATCGACCACATGATTCGCGACCTCGAAGCCCGCAAGCCTGCGAGCATCGCCGTCTGTACGCTCTTTTTCAAGCCCGGGTCCTACCGCAAGCAGCGGCCCATCGAGTACCGCGCCATGGAGATCGGCAACGAGTTCATCGTCGGCTACGGGCTCGACTACGACCAGCTGGGGCGCAGTCTCAAGGATATTTACGTCGTTACCGAGTAATGGCGGCGTTTCCCGATAGCGGCGTGCTCGACGGCGGGCGTTCGCTGCCCGTCGCCGAGGATTTCTATACCGTGCAGGGCGAGGGGCGCCATGCAGGGCGGGCGGCTTATTTCGTCCGCCTGGGCGGGTGCGACGTTGGGTGCGAGTGGTGCGACGCCAAGTATGCCTGGAATCCGGCGCTCTTTCCGCCCGTCGGGGTCGGGGAGGTCGTCGGGCGCGTGGCCGCCTGCGGGGCGCAGACCGTCGTGGTTACGGGCGGCGAGCCGCTGATTTATCCGCTGGAGCCGCTGACCCGCGCGCTGGCCGGGCAGGGGGTGCGGATTCACCTCGAAACTTCGGGCTCGCATCCTTTCAGCGGGCGTTTCGACTGGGTGTGTCTTTCGCCCAAGCGCCGCCGGCCGCCGCTGGACGAGGCTTTCGCGCGGGCCGACGAATTGAAGGTCGTTGTCGGCTGCGAGGAGGATTTCGCGTGGGCCGAGCAAAACGCCGCGCGCGTCGGCGAGGGGTGCCTGCTCTATCTTCAGCCCGAATGGAGCGTCGCCGAAAAGGTCATGCCCGCCATTGTGGAGTACGTCAAGGCGCATCCGCGGTGGAACGTCTCCGTCCAGACCCACAAATACATGCAGATTCCCTGACGTCCATGGATGCCCGGCTTGTCAAAAGATTCTGGATCGGCGCTACGGTGCTGATTATGGCTTTCACCCTCTTCGTTGTGGGGCGGAACGTCGTCCACGCCATCAAGATTCAGCGGCAAATCAACGAGCTGAACCGGCAGAAGGCGGTTTTTCAGACCAAGATTACCGCCGACAGCCTTTTGCTCCGGCAGCTTCGCTACGACGAATATCTGGAGCAGTACGCCCGCGAGCATTACCGGATGCGGCGGCACGACGACCATGTCTACATCGTCGAAGAATCCCGTTAGGGGTATCTGCTCGGATTGTTGGCCCGTCGGTTCCGGCGGGCGTTTTTCTTAGTAGTGGGTGAATCCCCGCCAGTCGAGTTCCGTTTCGGCGCCGTCGCGCAGCCAGCGCAGTCCGTCGCCCGGTTCGATGCGGCCGACGGGGTAGAGCGGTGCGCCGAACCGTTGTGCGAAGTCGGCCGTCAGCTTCTCTGCCGCTTCGGGCGCCGCCGTCAGCAGCAGCTGATAGTCTTCGCCCCCGCAGGCGGCCGTGCGCAGGTCGCTGCCCTCGGCCACGGGTATCTGCGTCAGCTCGATAGCCGCGCCCGTGCCCGATTGTTCCATGATGTGGCGCACGTCCGATGCCAGTCCGTCCGAGAGGTCCATCATCGCGTGTACTTCCCGGCGGATTCCGAGCCATTGCCCCTCAGCGACCTGCGGCAGCGGGCTGCGGTGCAGCGCCGCCAGCGGGGTGTCGTACCTGCCTGCCAGAATGTCGCGCAGGCCCGCGCCCGACGCTCCCAAGGGACCTGTCACCAGCAATATGTCGCCCTCGCGCGCGGCGCTGCGGCGTTTCAGATGCTTTTCGTCCGCCCGTCCGATGGCCGTCACATTGATGGTGATGCCGTGTTCGGAGCGGGTTGTGTCGCCGCCCACGAGCGCCGTTCCGTAGCGGGCCGACAGTGCGTGGTAGCCCTGCATGAAGCGGGCCGCCCATTCGTCCGTCGCGTCCGGCGGCAGGGCCAGCGACAGCAGGGTGGCCACGGGGCGGGCGCCCATGGCCGCCACGTCGCTCAGATTGACAGCCAGTGCCTTGGCGCCCAGCTCCTCGGGCGTCGTCGCTTCGCGCAGGAAGTGCACCCCTTCCGTCAGCAGGTCGGCCGTGAACACCAGCGCCTGCCCGTCGCCCAGCGGCAGGACGGCGCAGTCGTCGCCGATGCCCTCGAAGCCGCCCGGCGGCAGGTCGGCGCACAGCGTGCGGAGGCTCTCTATGAATCCGAATTCGGTCATACCCTGCAAAGGTAATTAAAAATGAAAAATTAAGAATTAAAAATTATACTGGCGTTCTGAAAGAGCAAATGGTCTTTTTTCAGATGTTTCGCTGCGCTTGTTTTCCTCCTCCTTGCATGGCATAGCCCGCCAGCGGTCTTGGCTCATGCTGCGAGCGTCGGGTCCTCACATACGTTCAGAATGACAAATTTTACGCGGAGCCCGGCTCGCACTTACGTGCGACCGCCCCGGCCGGGCCCGCGGGAGGACAGCATGTATAGTTAATGAATGATCGGCCCGACACGGCAAAAATCATTAACCGTTAATTATTAACTATTGATTATTCATTGTTTTGTGGCTCGCTTGCGTTATCTTTGTGCCCGGATTCGCCCGGGGTGCCGGGCAGTTTGCAGAGCCATGAAAATATTGATTCTCAACGGGCCCAACCTCAATTTGCAGGGCCGGCGCGAAACCGGGGTCTACGGTACGCAGCCGTTCGGCGACTTCTTCGCTGCGCTGCAGGAGCGTTATCCGCAGGTCGGGCTGGAGTATTTCCAGTCCAATATCGAGGGCGAGCTCATCGACGCCGTGCAGCAGGCCGAGGGGCGTTTCGACGGCGTGGTGTTCAACGCCGGGGGGTATACGCATACTTCCGTCGCCCTGCGCGATGCCGTCGCCGCCGTGTCGGTGCCCGTCGTCGAGGTCCATATTTCGTCGATTCTCGCCCGCGAGGAGTTCCGCCATGTCTCGCTGCTCGCGTCCGTGGCCGTCGGTTCGGTCATGGGTTTCGGGCTCGATTCTTACAGACTGGGTATCGAGGCGCTGCTCGAAAGGGCAAGGGCATCCGCTTTGCAGCAGTAAAAAACAAAACAAGTAGAAAATGGATAAGTTGAAGAAGACCAAAATCGTCGCCACCATGTCGGATTTCCGGTGTACCGAGGAGTTCGTCCGTCAGCTGGCCGACGCCGGGATGGACGTCGTGCGCATCAATTCGGCGCATGTCACCCTCGAAGGGGCTTCCCGCATCGTCGAGACGGTCCATCGGGTCAATCCCGCCATTCCCGTCATGATCGATACCAAGGGACCCGAAATCCGCGTCACGACCCTCGCGCCCGAGTTCGGCGAGCGCATCGAGTTCAAGGCCGGCGACCGCGTCGCCGTTCGGGGGTCGGACGGTTCCGACGCCACCACCCGCGAGGTGGTCTACATGAACGTGCCCGGCATCGTCGCCGACATCCCCGTCGGGGCCCGCATGCTCATCGCCGACGGCGAGGTCGAGCTGCGCGTCGTCGGCAAGTCCGATTCGGAACTCGCCTGCGAGTTCGTCGGCGACGGGGCTTTGAGGTCGCGCAAGAGCGTCAACGTTCCCGGCGTCTCGATAGACCTGCCGTCGGTCACCGACAAGGACCGCCGTTTCATCGAGTGGGCCATTTCGCACGACGTCGATTTCATTGCCCATTCGTTCGTGCGTTCCGTGCGCGACTTGCAGGCCGTGCAGGCCATCCTCGACGCCCACGGCAGTCCTATCAAGATCATCTCCAAAATCGAGAACCAGGAGGGGCTCGACAACATCGACGAAATCATCGAGGCTTCCTACGGCATCATGGTCGCCCGCGGCGACCTGGGGGTCGAACTGCCCGCCGAGGTCATCCCCAATACGCAGCGGCGCATCGTCGAGAAGTGTATTTCGGCCAAGCGCCCCGTCATCATCGCCACCCAGATGCTCTATTCCATGGTCCGCAATCCGCGTCCCACGAGGGCCGAGGTGAGCGACGTGGCCAGCGCCATCTACGAACGCGTCGACGCCGTGATGCTCAGCGACGAGACCGCCATGGGCGATTATCCCGCCGAGGCGGTGGCTACGATGGCCCGCATCGCCCGCGAAATCGAGCGCGACGAGAGCCATTTCAAGCCCATGGTCGACCTCGACATGATTTCGGTCAACCACGAGATTACGGCCCAGCTCGCCCGGTCGGCCGTGCGGGCGTCCACCAACCTGCCCATCCGTTACGTCGTTCTCGATACCAAGACCGGGCGCACGGGGCGTTACCTGGCGGCTTTCCGCGGTCAGAAAACCGTCGTCGCCGTTTGCTACCAGCTTCACGCCCAGCGTATTCTGGCCCTTTCCTACGGCGTCGTGCCCATCCTGCGCAAGCAGGAGTTGTGCGACCGTTACCACTTCCTGACGGATGCCATGGAGGTGGTGGGGCATCTGGAGGATAGCGATTTGCTGGCCATCGTCGGCGGCAGTTTCGGTCCCGACGGCGGTGCTTCCTACGTCGAGATCGCTGACGTGAAGCGTATCCGCGAGCGCAACGAGTACAGCGCCTGCCAGACCCATTGATGCCGTGGCGGGCGAATTGAAAGAGCGCGTCGCGCGCGGCGTGGCCTGGTCCATCGGCGAGAAAGTCGGGACGATGCTCCTGCAAATGGGGGTGTCGATCGTCGTGTTGCGTCTGCTTATGCCCGGCGATTTCGGCGTCGTAGCCATCCTCACTGCTTTCGCCGCTTTCGCTGTGGTCGTCGTCGACAGCGGTTTTTCGCAGACCCTCATCCGCAAGGCCGAGCCTTCGGCCGAGGATTACCGTTCGGTGTTCCTCTTCAACATCGGGGTTTCGGCCGTGCTTTACGTGTTGCTCACGGCCTTGTCGCCTGTGGTGGCCCGTTATTACGACATGCCCGTCATCACGCAGATCGCCCCGGTCTTCTTTCTGTTGGTGCCCGTCAATGCGCTGTGCGTCATCCAACATACCATTTTCACCCGGCGTTTCCGCTTCGCCCTTTTGTCCAAGGTCACTTTCACTGCTTCATTGGTCAGCGGCGTTGCGGCCGTGCTGTTGGCGTTGGCCGGATGCGGGGTGTGGAGCTTGGTTGCCCAGCGGGTTTTGCAGATGGCCGTGCGGGCCTTGCTGTTGTGGTGGCTCAGCGATTGGCGGCCCCGGCGCAGCGCGGGTTGGAGTTTCGCGGCCTTGCGCGAGATGGCGCCGTTCAGTTTCAGTTTGTTGGCCACCGACCTCATCTCGGCTGTCTATAACAAGATTCCGCAGCTCTTCATCGGCAGGCTCTATTCGGCCCAGACCCTCGGTTTCTTCGACCAGGCGCTCAAGCTCAAGGACCTGCCCGTCTCTTCGACCATGACCGCCGTGCAGGGGGTCACTTATCCGGCGTTCTCCCGCATCGCCGGCGACGGGCGCAAGTTCGCCGAAAGTTTCCGGCAGGTGACCATGATTGTGGCCTATGCCATGTTTCCTGTCATGCTCGGTCTTTCGGCTGTGGCGCGCGACATGTTCGCCGTGCTGTTGGGCGACAAGTGGATGCCTACGGTGCCTTATTTCGAGGCCGTTTGCTTGGCCGGGCTTTTCTATCCGGTGGCGATGGTGGCTTACAACGTCATGAAAGTGCGGTGCGGGGGGGCTCTTATCGTCCGGCTGGAGGTCTCCAAGAAGATTGTCCTGACGGCCATCTTCGCCCTCACGATTCCCCGCAGCGTGCAGGCCGTTGTGTGGGGGCTGGTCGTTTTCGCCGCATGCGAAATGGTTGTCAACGTCTGGGCCGCCCTGCGTGTCTCGGCATTGCCGGCGCGGCGTTTCGTGCGGACGCTGTTTCCGATAGCGTGCGTCGCCGGGGCCATGTATGCGGCCGTCCGAGGGGTGGCGGGGGCTCCCGTCGCCAACCCGTGGCTGCGGCTGCTGTTGGAGGTCGTCTGCGGGGCGGTCGTCTATCTGCTTCTCTCGCTGCTTTTCCGCTTGGAGGCGTTCCGCGAGCTTCGCGACATTGTCCGCAAGCAGTTCGCCGCGCCGCCGCACGAAATTTAGTAAGCGTAAAAATCGCCGTTTCTTGATAGGCGGAAAATCGCAGGATTTTCCGCCTCTTTTTTTGTTGCCGGAGTGTCCGTTTTTGTTGTCGCGGCGCGACGCAAATCCTTTGCCGTGCGGTTTTTCCGGCTTCGGTTTTCCGGACGTCCGGCGGGTTCGCAGATTGCGTCCGGCAGGTTGCTTCCGGGTCGTATTTTTGGAAAATCGCAAGTGTGTGCGCACACACTTTGGATATTCGGAAAATTGTTTCTATGTTTGCATACAACGATGGACAAACTCAAAGAACATATCCGCATCGTCGACATCGCCCGTATGGCCGGAGTTTCGGCCGGGACGGTCGACCGCGTGCTCCACAATCGGGGCAAGGTCTCCGAGGAGAATCTGCGCCGCATCCGCGAGGTGCTCTCGGCGGTCGACTACCAGCCCAATCTCGTGGCCCGGTCGCTGGCTTCGAGCCGCGAACGGACCCTGGCCGTCATCATTCCCTCGTTCCGCGAGGGCGATTACTGGGCCGACGTCGACGCCGGGATTTCGCGCGCCGCCGTCGGGGCCGAGCGTTTCAACGTTCGGGTCCGCCGTTTCTTCTTCGACCAGTACGACCACGCCACCTTTTTAAGGACGCTCGCCCGCGTGCGCGACGAGCATTTCGACGGCGTGCTGCTCGCTACGCTCTTTGCCGATTCGGTCGTGGCCTATGCGCACGAGTTGGACGCCGAGGGGATTCCCTACGTCTTCGTCGATTCCAACATCGCCGGCTGCAACCGCCTGGCCTATTTCGGCACTTCGTCGGCCGACGCCGGATGCGTCGCGGCCCGGCTGCTCGCCGACCGCATCGCGCCCGACGCCGACATCCTCGTGGGCAGTATCGTCCACCGCGGCGACGGTGGGTCCAACCAGTGCCGCAGCCGCGAGGCGGGTTTCCGCGACTACCTCGGGCGCGCAGGGTTCCGCGGCCGCCTGCTCGGGGTTTCGCTCCGGCTCGACGACGAGGCTTACAACCGCCGCGTGCTCGATGAGCTGTTCGGCCGGAACCCCCGTATCGCCGGGGCCGTCACCTTCAATTCGACTTGCTATATTCTCGCCAACTACCTCCGCGCTTCGGGCCGCGACGGGGTGCGGCTCGTCGGCTACGACGTCATCCCCCGCAACCGTGAGATGCTCGAAGCAGGGGTCGTCACGGCGCTCGTCGCCCAGCGTCCCGCGGCGCAGGGTTACCACGGGGTCATGGCGCTCTGCGACATGCTGGTCAGCGGCCGCCGCGGTCCGACCGACAACCTGATGCCCATCGACATCGTCCTTCGCGAAAACGTACAATTTTATAATAGCCACATCATCTGATTATGAAAAATCTTTTCGACATTCGCGGCCTCGTGGTCGTGGTGACGGGCGGTGCCGGTATCCTGGGCCGTTCCATTTGCCGCTACCTGGCCGAACAGGGCGCTTCGGTCGTCGTGCTCGACCGCGACGCGCAGGCGGGCGGCGAGCTGCTCGACGCCATCCGGCAGCAGGGGGGCGACGGGCTTTTCCTCACCACCGACGTGCTCGACCGCGAAGTGCTGGAGCGCAACCGTGCCGACATCCTCGCCAAGTACGGCCGTATCGACGTCCTGCTCAACGCCGCAGGCGGCAACATGGGCGGTGCGACCATCGCTCCCGACAAGTCGTTCCTCGACCTCGAAATCGACGCTTTCAAGAAGGTCGTCGACCTCAACCTTTTCGGTACGGTGCTCCCCACTACGGTCTTCGGCGAGGCCATGACCGCCCGCAAGAAAGGCGTCATCGTCAACTTCTGCTCCGAATCGGCCCTGCGTCCGCTTACCCGCGTCGTGGGCTACGGCGCCGCCAAGGCCGCCATCGGCAACTATACCAAATATATGGCCGCCGAGCTCGCCACCAAGTTCAGCCCCGAGATGCGCGTCAACGCCATCGTCCCCGGGTTCCTGCTCACCAACCAGAACCGGGCGCTGCTGACCAACCCCGACGGTTCCTATACCGACCGCGCGCGGACCATCATCGCCCACACGCCCGCCGGACGCTTCGCCGAGCCCGAGGAGCTGTTGGGTACCATCCATTACCTCATCAGCGACGCTTCGTCGTTCGTGACCGGGGCCCTGGCCGTGGTCGACGGCGGTTTCGACGCCTTTTCGATTTAACGAATAATCATCCCATGCCTATCCTTTGCACTCAGTCCTGGCGCTGGTACGGGCCCGATGACCCCGTATCGCTGGAGTATATCCGGCAGGCAGGCGCCACCGATATCGTCCATGCGCTGCACCACATCCCCAACGGCGAGGTGTGGCCCGTCGACGAAATCCGCAGGCGGCAGCAGCTCATCGCCGATGCCGGGCTCACCTGGTCCGTCGTCGAGAGCGTGCCCGTCCACGAGCATATCAAAACCCGGTCGGGCGAGTTCCAGCGCTATATCGACAATTACAAGCAGTCGATCCGCAACCTCGCCGCCTGTGGCATCCGTACCATAACCTACAATTTTATGCCCGTCCTCGACTGGACGCGTACCGACCTCGCTTTCACCGTCGCCGACGGTTCCAAGGCCCTGCGCTTCGAGCGGGCGGCTTTCATGGCGTTCGACCTCTTCATTCTCGGGCGGCCCGCTGCCGAACAAGAGTACTCCGACGCTGAAAAGGCCGTCGCCCGGGCCCGTTTCGAGCGGATGGACGACGCTGAAAAAGAGCTCCTTACGCGCAACATGATTGCCGGGCTTCCCGGTGCCGAGGAGAGTTTCACGCTCGACCGGTTCCGCCGCGAGCTCGACCGTTACGAGGGCATCGGCGCCGAAACGCTGCGCGCCAATTTGGTGGCGTTCCTCAAGGAAGTCTGCCCCGTCGCCGACGAGGTCGGGGCCGTGCTGGTCATCCATCCCGACGACCCGCCCTATCCGATTCTCGGCTTGCCGCGCATCCTCTCCACCGCCGACGATTTCCGCAAGCTCACCGACGCAGTGCCCAACCCCTCCAACGGGCTGTGCCTTTGCACCGGGTCGTTCGGCGTGCGCGCCGACAACGACCTGCCCGCCATGATGCGCGAGTTCGGCGACCGCGTGGGGTTCGTCCACCTGCGTTCCACGCAGCGCGATGCCGAGGGCAATTTCTACGAAGCCAACCATTTGGAAGGCAACGTGCCGATGTTCGAGGTCATGAAGGCGCTGCTTGAAATCCAGCAGCGGCAGGGCCGTTCCATCCCCATGCGGCCCGACCACGGGCACCAGATGTGCGACGACCTCGGCCGCCGTTCCAACCCCGGCTATTCGTGCTACGGGCGCCTGCGGGGGCTCGCCGAACTGCGCGGGCTGGAGTTGGGCATCGCCCGTTCGCTCTTCGCCCAATAATGACAGACCAACCTTAATATAAACCTTTATGAAGAAACTTTTGACGCAACTCCATTCGCAGTGGCTGCTCCTTGCGGGGCTCGTGCTGCTGTCTCCGGGGCTTGTTTCGGCGCAAAATGCCGGGGGGGGAATTTTACCTTCTCCGGCGAGGTCTACGCCGACGGTGAGCCTCTTATAGGCGCTACGGTCACCGAGCCCGGCACTTCCAACGGTACCGTGACAGGTGCCGGCGGCGCTTTCTCGCTCCGCCTTTCGCGGCGGGGCGCCGAGGTGCAGGTGTCGTTCATCGGCTACGAGACCCGCACCCTGCGCGCGCAGGCCGACCGCCTGCGCATCGACCTGGTGGCCGACGCCCAGCAGATCGACGAAGTGATGGTCGTCGCTTACGGCACGATGAAGAAGCGCGACATCACGGGCGCCGTCACCTCCCTTTCGGAGGAGGCCATCGAGCGCAAGATGGCTTCCAACGTCTTCGAGGCCATGCAGGGACAGGTCGCCGGCGTCCACATCACGGCCGGTTCGGGCCAGCCCGGCGAGTCCGCTTCGGTCAACGTGCGCGGTATCTCCACCTTCTCGGCCGAGGGTGTCAAGCCCCTGTTCGTCGTCGACGGCATCCCCATGGAGGACATCGACGGCATCAACACTTCCGACATCCTCTCGGTCGAGGTGCTCAAGGATGCCGCATCGGCCGCCATGTACGGTTCGCGTTCGGCCAACGGCGTCTTCATCATCACCACCAAGGGCGGTTCGGTCTCCGCGCCGCGCGTGGAAGTCAAGTACTACCATTCGTGGGGCAAGCTCTCCCACAAGCTCGCGCAGGCCACCCGCGCCGACCGCCGCAACTACGACCTCAAGCGGCGGGCGTTCTTCCTTGAGAACAAAATCGGTACGCCCGACGAGAGCTTCATGATTATCCAGGATTCGCTCAACGCGTCGTTCAACATCGACAACGACTACCAGGACATCCTGTTCCAGTGGGGCCAGAAAGACCAGGTCGACCTCAGCGTCTCGGGCGGTTCCGACAAAATCAAGTACTACGGCTCCACGGGCTATTACAACGAGCGCGGTATTGTGCCCAACACCGGGTTCCAGCGCCTCACGGCCCGTCTCAACGCCGATTACAACGCCAACAGCTGGCTCACGCTCCACAGCCGCGTCTCGCTGGGCTATTCGCAGAAGAACGGCATCAACGAGGGCCAGCTTATGACGGCCATGCTTTCGCGCCGTCCCTATTTTAATCTCTATTATCCCGACGGGTCGCTCGCGGGCGTCTTCCAGGGGCAGAAAAGTCCGCTCGCGCAGGTCGAGTACACCACCGACCGCACCGAGTACTACAAGGTCAATTTCTACCAGGGTTTCGAGGTCAGGCTGGCCAAGGGGCTCACTTTCTCCACCAACATCAACGCCAATCTCTACCTCGACAAGCGCCGCCGCGTCTATCCCAGTATGATTACCGACGAGTGGCAGAAAAGCAATACGGGCTATTCCAACGACAATCTCAACTGGAACTGGCTCAACGAGAACGTCCTCACCTACAAAAATTCGTGGGGCGGCCATAACTTCACCGCCATGGTCGGTTTCAGCGAGCAGCAGTGGCGTTACGACCGCAACGTCTTGTCGGGCATCAATTCGTCGTCCGACTTCCTCACGACGATGAACGCCTTTTCGGCCAACCTCATCCTCTCCGAAACCGGGGCCTGGCAGCAGAACCACGCCATGGCGTCGCTCTTCGCACGCGTCAATTACGATTACAAGTCGCGTTATCTGGTGCAGGCCACCGTCCGCCGCGACGGGTCGTCGCGCTTCTCCAAGAAGAACCGCTGGGGCAACTTCCCCTCCGTGTCGGCCGCCTGGCGTCTCTCCGACGAGCCGTTCATGAAGTTCTCGCGCCGTGTGCTCGACGACGCCAAGATACGCGTCAGCTGGGGTGTCACCGGCAACGAGCAGATCGGCAATTACGATTATCTCTATTCCTACACCACGGGCGACATCTACGACGGCATCGGCGGCGTCTATCCCGCCCGGCTCGCCGTCGACAACCTGCGCTGGGAGGAGACCCGCCAGACCGACGTCGGTCTCGACCTGAGCTTCTTCGGCCAGCGGCTCACCCTCACCGCCGATTATTACGACAAGTATACCGACGGCCTGCTGGCCAACCTCGAACTGCCCAAGGAATCGGGTTTCGGGTCCATGCGCACCAACATCGGCGAGGTCCGCAACCGCGGTTTCGAGCTCTCGGTCGCAGGCGACCTGGTCCGCACGCGCGATTTCCGTTGGAACGCGTCGTTCAACATTTCGCGCAACTGGAACAGCATCGAGCGTCTTTCGACGGGCGAACCTTACCTTGAGGGCGACCTGTGGTGGATGCAGGAGGGCGGCTCGGTCGGCGATTTCTACGGTTACCGCCAGCTCGGCATCTTCCGTTACGACCAGTCCAACGCCTTCACGCCCGATACGTGGCAGCAGCTCACGCCCGTCTTCGAGGGGGGCGAGTTCCGCGGCTATACGCTCAACGGCCAGGCCTATACGGGCGACGTCGTGCAGAAGAAGCTGCCCAACGGCAAGCCTTTCCGCGGCGGCGACATCAATTGGGACGAGGCTCCCGGTTCGCGCGACGGGGTCATCGACGAGAACGACCGCATGGTCCTCGGCAACGCCCTGCCCACCTATACGGGCGGTCTCTCCACGACTTTCACCTATAAGAACGTTTCGCTCTTCGTGTCGTTCTATTATTCGTTCGGCGCCAAGATTTACAACGACGCCGAGCACCAGCGCAACATGTTCAAGTATTCGTCGACCACTCCCTCGCCCCATGTCATCAACAACATCTGGGTGCATCAGGGCGACGAGGCGCTTTACCCGCGGCCTTACAACGACGAGTTCAACAATGCGCGCTACGCCAATTCGTTCTACCTCGAAAAGGGCGATTTCATCCGCCTGCAGAACATCCGGCTCAGCTACGACCTGCCCGAGCGGTGGCTCAAGCCCGCGCGTATCAAATCGCTGCAAGTCTATTTCTTCGCCAACAACCCCCTCACCTGGACCGCTTACAGCGGCTACGACCCCGAATTTTCGTCGGCCAATCCGCTGCGCATCGGCAAGGATACGTACCGTTATCCCCACAAGCGTGAGTTCGGTGCGGGCCTGAACGTCAAATTTTAACCGATTACCGCCATGAAAAAACATATCGTCATCCTCGCCGCCGTTCTGTCGGCTTCGCTCGCCGGGTGCGGTTCGTTCCTCGACGAGCAGCCCGTCAGCGAGGTTCCCGCAGGCAACATGTGGAAGACTTCGCGCGACGCCAAGGCCGGGGTCAACCAGATCTACGGGTTCTTCCGCACCGCCATGCGCGAGAATTACTTCTATTGGGGCGAGTTCCGTTCCGACAACCTCGCGCCCGGCGCTTCGTCGGCCGCCGACCAGCAGCGCGTCATCGACAACCAGCTCACCACCGACCACCGCTGCACCCGTTGGACCGACCTCTACAAGGTCATCAACCAGGCCAACCTCTGCATCAAGTACATCCCCGGCATCGACACGCCGTCGGTCGCCGAGCGCGACGACCTGCTCGGGCAGGCTTACGCCATGCGTGCCCTGGCTTATTTCTATGCCGTGCGCGTGTGGGGCGACGTGCCTTTGTTCGTCGAGCCCAACGAGGCATACAGCGACGCTATCTACCGCGAGCGCACCGACTGCGATTACATCCTCCGCGAAATCATTCTTGAGGACGCCAAGAAAGCCGAGGGGCTTCTCGACCGCACCAAGAACAAGGAGCGCAAGCGTATTTCGGTCTACGGCGCCTGGGCCATCATGGCCGACGCCTACATGTGGCTGGGCGAGTACAGCCTTGCCGACCAGACCATCCAGAAGATGAAGAACGACGCCTCGTTCATGGCTTTCGAGCCCAGCATCGACACCTGGAAGAAGATGTTCACCGAGGAACTCAACGGCAAGGCCAGCGACAACACCCCCGAGAACGACGATTATTCGACCAAGGAGTTCATCTTCGTTATCCACTTCAACATGGACGAGGTCGGGACCAACGGTTTCAGCTACATGTACCAGTGGTTCACCGGGTCGGGCAACCGCGCCGGGGTCGTTTCGGAGACCCTGCGCAATAAGTTCGAGCAGGACCGCGACCTGCGCTTCCCCCTCGTCGCCAAGGAGTACCAGGCCGGGTGGGAAATGCGCAAGTACATCGCGGGCGACATCTCGTCCACGCTCAACAAGACTTGCCAGGTCGCTTATCCCGTCTACCGCTATTCCGACATGCTTCTTTTGCAGGCCGAGGCGCTGGCCCGTCTGAGCAAGTGGGAGGAGGCGCTCGATCTGGTCAAGCTCATCCGCACGCGTGCCGGGCTCGATACGCCCCAGGCCGATTCGTTCGCCACCGAGGACGAGCTGGTCGACTTCATCCTCGACGAGCGCCAGCGCGAGCTTCTCGGCGAGGGGCGGCGTTGGTTCGACCTCGTGCGCACCGGACGCTGGAAGACGGTCATGGGGCCCATCAACGGGTGCAGCACCGAGGGCAACGAGCTCTTCCCCGTCCATTATTCGCACCTTGACCAGAACAAGGCGCTCAAGCAGAACGCCTACTATGCCCAAACCCAGGAATAATCTTCAAATTCGCAAAGTTATGTTCAGCCATATCATCCGTTCCCTGTCGTTGTTCGCGGTCCTCGTGGCCGTCGGCTGCGGCGACATGAAGTTGCAGACCGATGCCGATTTCGACGCTTCGGTGCTCGACCCCCATATCGACATGACGGCGTGGGAGTACCTCGAGACGCGTTCCGACATCTTCTCGAAGTTCATGACCGCCATCGAGCTCGCCGACATGAAGGAGTACTACACTCAGACCGCGCATCCTTATACGTTCCTCGCCCTCACCAATACGGCCGTCGACGGTTTCGTCTCCGGCGCCGGGTTCTCGTCGGTCGAGGAGGTGCCCGCCGAGAGTTTGCAGAACCTGATCCGTTACCACATCGTCGACGGTGTTTACAGCAGTTACGGCGATTTGCCCGTCGAGCCCATCTTCGTGCTCACGCTCCTGCGGGGAGAGGAGGGGCTGATGACCATGCTCACGCGCAAGAATCCGTGGATGGCCGACGCCGGTAAAATCGTCGTCAACAACACGGGCAGCAACGGCTCCTCGCCCATGCGCCTGGCCGTCAGCTCCAACATCATGCCCTTGAACGGCGTCGTGCACGTCTTCGAGAGCCATTGTTATTACAAGAAGTAGCAGCTTCAAAACCGAATCCTTATGAACAAGCATTCAATCATATCCCTGTTGGCTTGGTGTTTTGCCGCCGTGTCGTTGGCGGCCTGCTCCGACGGCGAGGGCATCGACCCGTCGTCCGCCGAGCCCGTCGTGGCTTATCCCTACGAGACGCTCGTCGCCGACCTCAACAAGGCCGACAATCTGCCCGTCGTCGCCATCGTCAAGTCCGAGGCCGGGCTGCGGAGCGTCGCGCTCGCCATCCTCACCGACGGGGGCGAGACGATTCCCGTCAGCACCGTCACCGAGTTCTTCGACCGCCACAGCTTCAGCCTTTCGGAGAAGATCAATTACAAGTCCGATTACGTTTCGGCCGTCGTTTCGGCCGAGGATTTGCTGGGCCGCCGCGCCGAGGCTGCACTGCCTATCCGGATTATCGACATCGTCGAACCTCCCGTCATCGTCTTCTCGCCCGAAAGCTGGGAGTACGACGAAACCGTGGGCGGCGATATTCCCCGGACGCATATCGAGGTCTCTTCTCCCGCCATGCTGAAGTCCGTCGAAATCACCCGCGTCAAGTCTTCGGACCAAACCGTCTTCACGAGCGTCGATTTCTCGTCCGAAGACCCGCAGTCTTCGTGGACTTTCGACGAACAGATCCATTACGACGAGTTTGACCGCGGCATGAAAGTCAAGGTTACCGATAGTTACGGGCAGGTGCGCATCGCTACTATGGCTGTGAATTATAAGACCGTTCCGCCCCCGTCGGTCGAGTTCGCTGTCGCGACGATTATCGCTGACCGCGACGAGGAGAAGTCCGTCGAAATCGCCATCGAATCGCAGGCGGGTGTCGCCAAAGTCGCGCTTTATCGTGTGGAGGGCAAGACCGAGACGCTTGTTTCCGAAAAGACCTGTGACGGTGAAAAGACGCTCGCTTATGCCGGGAAAATGGTCTTTACCGACGCAACGTCGGGTGTCAAGGCCGTCGTCACCGACCGCGTGGGCCGTTCGACGACCGCTTCGGCCGGAGCCCTCGTCAACCTCATCTTCGCCGAGAGCATTCCCGTCGGGACGGCTCCGCTGGCCGACGGTGCGGAAGGCGGAGTCAAGCGGTTGCTTTCGCTGGGCGATCAGCGGACTTATTCGGTGCAGGAGTGTTTCGACGACCCGTCGTTGCAGGCCCATGCTGACGTCAAGGTGTATTACATGAACGGGAATGCCCAGTCGGTGCGTATCTATTCGATGAAGGAAGCCGATAACAAGAACGGCGAGTATGCGGCCGGTGATAAGAATATCAATGCTTTCTCGTGCCTCAACGCTACCTGTTTCAAGCTTGTGACCAACTTGAGTTTCGACACGGCTACGGCTGCCGACATTGCGGCTATCGATGCTGCGTCTATTCAATCGACCAACATCAAGGGCAAGGAAGAGTTGATAGGTGCCACCATCGCGTTCAAGACCGCTTCCGGTTCTTCGGCCGGAGCTTCGCGCGTGGGTTTGCTGAAGCTCGTTTCCATCAGCGAGAAGGTAGGCGTCAACGCTAACGCGCGTATCTTCACTTTCGCTGTCAAGTTCCCCAAGGAGTAGCCGTTGTTGTTTTCCGGGATTCTCCGGGTCCGTAAGGGCCCGGGGATTCCCCTTTTTCCGATTTCTTTCGTATGAAACTTTTCCGTCTGTTTTTGCTGCCCGCGCTTTGCGGCGTCCTGTCCCTCTCGGCCCAGAACGGCAAGAAGGTCTATGCCGATTTCCACGGCGTGCGTTATTCGCGCGCCCACGACGGCAAGTTGGGCCGCTGGGAGATGCACGCCGATACCCGGAAGTCGGCCACGGGGCGTGAGCGGCTTTGTTACAACGCCGATTTCGTCGATTCGCTCGGGCGCCACGACATCGCCGCCGTCGCTTATCCCACCGTCGGCATGCAGTCCGACCTCGACCCCCACGCCATCGAGTACAAGATTCTCTCGGCCAAGACCGCCGGTATCGACGGCTTCTTCATCGAGTGGGGGTTCATGGGCCACGAGAACGACCTCTTGCTTCGGGCCATGCAGCCCGTCGCGGCCCGCTACGGTTTCGAGATAGGCGTCAATTGGTGCGACGGGTGGCTTTATTACGATTGGATTACGCGCCTGCACCCCCATATCGTCACCCGCGAGCAGAAGACCGACCATTACGTCCGGTGTTATCAGTACCTCGTCGACAGCGTCCTTTCCGGTCCTACCGCTCCCCGCGTCGGCGGGCGGTCCGTCTTCTACCTCTTCGGGCCCGGCGCTTCGCCCGCCGAGTACGCGCGCGCCGTTGCGCAGGTCCGTTTCCCCGAGGGGTCGCCGCGGCCTGCCGTCCTGCGGCGCTGGGCCGAGTGGGGCAGGCTCGACGGTGACCGTTACGAGCCCGTCCGGTGGAGCGACGACATCGAGGCCTGGCGCAGGCTCGGGACCGTGCCGACCCCTTGGCTGCCCGCCCGTGTCCGCACCCGCGATGCCGCCCACGCCGAGTGGGACCATTGGGCCGCGCCCGATGATTGCATCGGGTTCATGAAGCCTTTCCGCGATTCCGTCTGGCTGAGCCCCCACCCCGCCTATACCGTCAAGTCCGGGTTCGTCGCGCCCGGGATGGACAACCGTGGCTGCGCAGGGTGGGGCGGACAGCATTTCTATTGCATCCCCCGCGACGGGGGCCGTACCTACGAGCGGCTGTGGCAGTTCTGCATGGAGTCGCGCGACAGCCTCGACATGATTTTCATCGCTTCGTGGAGCGATTATACCGAGGGTCACGAAATCGAGCCCACCCGCGAGAACGGCGACCGCGAGCTGCGCACTACGCTGCGTTACGCTTCGGCGTTCAAGGAGTTCGCCGCCGATTCTTCCGGTCTGGAGTTGCCCGCGCAGCTCTTCGGCGCCCGGAAGCGCAGTGCTTTTCTCGCCGCCGCAGGCCGTAAGGCGCCCGGAGCCGACGCCTTGCTCGACAAGGCCGCCCTTTGTATCGCCAACGCCCGCTATGCCGACGCCCGGCAGTTGCTCGACGAAGCCGGCGAGCTTCTCGCCGCTGTTGAGCAGAAGTTCCGGCGGCGGGCGCTCGACATAGCGGCTTCGGACCTGCGTTTCAGCAGCGAGCCCTTGCACGGGGCTTGGAGCGCCGACCCCGAGTTGAAGGTCTACTTCCCCGCGTGGGCGCTCGGTCCCCTGATGACCTCCCGGGCCCATTCCGGGTACCTCGAATTCGAGTACTTCGACGGCGTGCCGACCGACCGCTTCGCTTTCGTCTATTCGCGTACCGACCGAAGCCCCAGGGAGCTGTTCTCCACCGTCGCCAAGTTCCGCACCGACGGTTCGGGCCGTTGGCGGCGCGTGCGGGTCGAGCTCCCGCCCGAAAATATCCGTTACGACGCGTCGCCCAACTTCACTTTCATGTTCAAGGGGCCCGTCCAGGTGCGAGATGTTTCGTTCCACTATACTTTGTTCCGATGATTCGCCGGGCATCCCTCCTCGCCGCGCTCTTTTTCGCCTGCGTGGGCTGCGGCCCCTCCCGCGACGGCAATACGTTCCGTTTCGACGACCGGGGCATGACCTGCTGCGTCGAGTTCCGTTCCGAGCGCGCCGTGCGCATCCTCGTGCGGCCCGATACGGCGCGGCTCGTCACCCGCAGGCTTGTCACCGTTCCTGCCGACGCTCCCGTCGCCGTGCGGTGCCTCTCCGACAAGGATGGGTATCTGTTCCGTACTTCGCGCCTGGAGGTCCGTTACGACCGGGCGTCGGGGCGTTTCTCGTTCTTCGACCCTGCTTCGGAGCGGCCCTTGCTCGAAGAAGACGCGCGTACGCTGGTTGCCGACACCGTCGGCGGCGAGGCCTGTCTGGCCATAGAGCAGTCGTTCCGCACTTCGCCCGACGAATCGCTCTACGGGCTGGGGCAGTACCAGACGGGCCGCGTCGACCATAAGCGCGATACGGTGCTCCTGCTCCAGGCCAACAAGGAGATCGCCAATCCTTTCCTCGTTTCGTCGCGCGGTTACGGCATCTTGTGGGACAATTATTCTTCGTCCGAGTTCCGCGACTGCGGCGAACGGTTCGCGTTCGTCTCCGAGGTCGCCGATGCCGTCGATTATTGGTTCGTCCGCGGCGACAGCCCCGCCGATTGCGTGCGGGGGTACCGCGAGCTCACCGGGGCCGCATCGCTGCCGCCCAAGTGGGTCTTCGGGTTCTGGCAGTCGCGCGAACGTTACAAGTCGTTCGACGAGCTCGAAAGCGTCGCGCAGGAGTTCCGCAGGCGGCGTATTCCGCTCGACGTCATCGTGCAGGACTGGGAGTATTGGGGCGACAGGCCGCACTGGAATTCGCTCCGGTGGGATTCCCTGCGTTTTCCCGACCCCGCCGCCCGCATCGCCCGGCTGCACGACAGCTGCGGCGTCCGGCTCATGCTCTCCGTCTGGTCCGGTTTCGGGCCCCGGACGGAAGTTTACCGCGAGCTGGAGCAGGCCGGGGCGTTGTTCGACGAGCGCACTTGGGCCGGGTACAAGGTTTTCGACGCTTTCGACCCTGCCGCGCGCGACATCTTTTGGCGCCATTTCAGCTGCGGGCTCCTCGCTGCGGGGGTCGACGGCTGGTGGATGGACGCTACCGAGCCCTCGTTCCGCGAGGGATTCACCCAGCGGCGGCAGGAGGAGCGCTCCAAGTCGGCCGGGCAGACCGCCTGGGGGCCTTTCCACCGTTATCTCAACGTGTATTCGCTCGTGTGGATGTCCGACCTCTGCGGGCGGCTGAGGGACGCACAGCCCGACCGCAGGCCTTTCCTCTTCACCCGTTCGGCGTTCGCCGGGCAGCAGCGCTTCGGCACGGCCGTCTGGTCGGGCGACGTCGTCGCTTCGTGGGACAATTTCCGGCGGCAGCTCGCCGCGGGCGTCGGTTTGTCCGCTTCGGGGTTTCCGTGGTGGACGGTCGATGCGGGCGGGTTCTTCGTCCGTTCCAACGGCGGAGCCTATCCGCGCGGGCTCGCCGACCCCGATTACCTCGACCTCTACGCCCGTTGGTTCCAGTTCGCGGCTTTTCTGCCCATCTTCCGCGCCCACGGCACCGACGTTCCGCGCGAGCCGTGGCAGTTCGGCGGCGGGCAGAGCGTGTTCTACCGCAACCAGCTCAAGTATATCGGCCTGCGTTACCGCCTGACGCCTTTCGTCTATTCCGTCGCTCGGCGTGTCGCCGCCGAGGACGCATCCATGTTCGAGGCCCTCGGCATGGCTTTTCCCGCCGACCGCGCCGTCGCTTCGGCCGACGACGCCTTTCTGTTCGGCGGGGCGCTGCTCGTGCGGCCCGTCTTCCGGCCCATGCCCGCCGGGGCTTCGCACCAGCAGGTCGCCACCTTGCTGCCGCAGCATCGCGGCGTCTGGTGGTACGATTTCTTCACGGGCGAAGCGCATCCCGGCGGCGAGCGCGTCTCCAAGGCGTGCGACCTCACCGAGCTGCCCCTCTATGTGCGCGGGGGGTCGGTTCTGCCCCTCGGCGAGCCTAAGCAGTCCGTCATGGAGGGCCCCGATGCGCGGCTCGAAATCCGCATCTACGCCGGAGCCGACGCCCGTTTCGACCTCTACGACGATTCCGGCGACGGGTTCGGCTACGCCGACGGCCGCTATGCCCTCGTGCGTTTCGAGTGGGACGAGGCCGCTTCCGCGCTGCGCATCTCCCGCCGCGAGGGGGCTTACGAGGGGATGGCCTGCGAGCAGGAATTCGCCCTGCGGCTGTTCCGCCCCGATTGCGCCCCTGCCGAACAGACGGTTCGTTACGACGGCCGGCCTCTCGTGTGTACTTTTTAATGTTCCGACGATATGAGATTCCTTTCCGTTCTTTTCTTCGCCTTGGTGTCGCTCGCGGAGCTCTCCGCCCGCGAGCGCTACACCATCAACGAGGCGTGGCGCTTTGCGCAGGGTTCGCCTTACGGGGCATTCCTTCCCGCGGCCGACGATTCCGCCTGGCCGACGGTCGACGTTCCCCATACCTGGAACGCGCAGGATGCCGACGACGACGAGCCCGGGTTCTACCGCGGTCCGGCGTGGTACCGCAAACGCTTCTTCCTCTCCGGCGACGCCGTGTCGGGGCAGGTCTACCTCTGTTTCGAGGGGGTCAACCAGACCGCCTGCGTCTATGTCAACGGCCATTTCGCCGGCAGGCATGCGGGCGGTTATACGCGTTTCGCCGTCGACATTACGCCGTTCGTCTCCGCCGGTGAGAACCTCGTCGCCGTCGAGGCCGACAACCGCCATGACCCCGACATGCCGCCCCTCTCGGCCGACTTCACTTTCTTCGGCGGTATCTACCGCGATGTCAGTCTGTTGCTGACCCATAAGGTCCACATCACGCCCACCGACATGGGTTCTTCGGGCGTCTATCTCTCCACGCCCCGCGTCTCGGCGCAGTCGGCCGAAGTCGACATCCGGACGCTGGTCGCCAACCGCTCCGACCGCACGGCCCGTCTGCGCGTCGAACACCGTATCTTCGCTCCCGACGGTTCCGAAGCCGCCCGCGCCGGGTGTCCCCTCGTCGTGGAGCCCGGCCAGGTCGCCGAGCCCGTGTGCCGCGGCATCCGCATCGCCGATCCGCAGCTGTGGGACCTCGACGCTCCCAACCTCTACCGCGTTCTCACGCGCATCGTCGCCGAGGATGGTTCCGAACTCGACTGCGTTTCCAGTTCGTTGGGGCTCCGGTGGTTTTCGTTCGACCCCGACAAGGGATTCTTCCTCAACGGGCGGCCCCGCAAGCTCGTCGGCACTTGCCGCCACCAGGACTACGAGGGCCGGGGCTGGGCGCTCACCGATGCCATGCACGAGCGAGACATCCGCCTTCTGAAGCGGATGGGCGGTAATTTCCTGCGTATTTCGCATTATCCGCAGGACCCTGTCGTGCTCGAAATGTGCGACCGGCTGGGCATCCTCGCGTCGGTCGAAATTCCCGTCGTCAACGCCGTCACCGAGAGCGACGCGTTTCTCGACAACAGCGTCCGCATGGCCCGCGAGATGATCCGGCAGGATTTCAACCACCCCTCGGTCATCATCTGGGCCTACATGAACGAGGTGCTGCTGCGTCCGCCCTACAGGGACTCCGCGCAGCTCGCCGTCTATTACAAGGCCGTCGAGCGCGTCGCCCGGGCGTTGGAGGAGGCTGTGCGCGCCGAGGACCCCTCGCGCTACACCATGATGGCCTACCACAACGCACCCGACGCCTACGCCGCGGCTGGGCTCACCCGCATCCCCATGATTCAGGGCTGGAACCTCTACCAGGGCTGGTACGAAAAGGACATCACCCGTTTCGAGAAGATTCTCGACCGTCTCCATGCCGAGTATCCCGACAAGGTGCTGATGGTCACCGAGTACGGGGCCGACGTCGACCAGCGGGTCCATTCGTTCGCACCCGAGCAGTTCGATTTTTCGCAGGAGTACGGGCTCGTCTATCATCGGCACTATCTGCGCGAAATCATGCGGCGGCCGTTCGTCGCCGGGTCGTCGGTCTGGAACCTCAACAGCTTCTATTCCGAGCCGCGGGCCGACGCCGTGCCCCACGTCAATCTCAAGGGGCTCACCGGGCTCGACCGCGAGCCCAAGGATACCTACCTTTTCTATAAGGCCCGCCTGGCAGGGCCGCAGCTTCTGATCGGCAACCGTTGCTGGCTCAACCGCGGCGGCGCTGACGACGGCAGGGGCTGCTGCACGCAGCCCGTTCCGGTCTTCTCCGACCGTTCGTCCGTCACGCTGTTCCACAATGGGCGCAAGCTCGCCACCAAGCGGACCGAGGGCGGGGTGGCCATGTTCGACGTGCCGTTCGTCGACGGCGAAAACAGGCTCGTCGCCACGGCGGGCACCCTCACCGATGCCCTCACCGTCGATTTCCGCCTGATGAAGGCTTCGCCGCGCGGGTTCTCCGAACTCTGCGTCATGCTCGGTTCGCCCCGTTATTTCGACGACCGCGCGGCCGGTACGGCGTGGATTCCCGAGCAGCCTTACACCCCCGGCAGTTGGGGTTACGTGGGCGGCCGTCCCCTGCGCCGCGAGGGGACCGGGTGGCTCGGTTCGGCGGCCGACATCAAGGGCACCGACTGCAACGCCCTGTTCCAGACCCAGCGTGTCGGTATCGAGCAGTTCCGCGCCGACGTGCCCGACGGCACCTATTCTGTTTATTTCCACTGGGCTGAACTCGACACCGAGGACGAGCGCGAGGCGCTGGCCTACAACCTCGGGGCCGATGACGCCGGGACCCGTTACCGGGGGCGCCGTTTCGACGTCGTGGTCAACGGTTCCAGGCTGTTGCAGAATTTCTCCATCGCCGAGGAAGCCGGATTCGCCCGCGCCCTGGTCCGTAAGGCCGAAGTCGTCGTCCGCAACGGGCAGGGCATCCGCATCGACTTCCTACCCGTCGAGGGCGAACCCGTCTTGAACGCCATCCGCATCTACCGCAATCATTGACCCATGAAGCGATTGTTACTCCTTTTCGTGCTCCTGCCGCTGGGGCTTGCCGCCCAGCCGCAGCGGTTGCAGCTTGTGCTCTGCATCGGGCAGTCCAACATGGCAGGGCGGGGACCGCTCGACGCTGCGGCGCGCGACACCTTACCCGGGGTCTTTCTGTTCAACGCCGAGGGGCGTTTCGAGCCTGCCGCCGGGCCTTTGAACCGCTATTCGTCCGTGCGCAAGGAGCTCGGCATGCAGCGCGTCGGGCCTGCGGGCAGTTTCGCCGTCGCTTTCGCCGCCGCGAGCCAGCGCGAACTGGGTGTGCGCTATGCCGCCGCCTTGTTGCAGCTCCAATCTGAAAACCAACCTGTTAAAACGTTTTAGCACCATGAAGAAACTTCTCCTTCCGATTCTTTGCGCAGGCTTTTTTGCGGCCTGTACCGACGACCCGGTGCCGGGCACCGAGCAGCGGCCCGGTCCCGGCGACCTGCCCGAGTACACCTATTCGCAGGTCGAGTTCCGGCGGCTGGTCAACGGCCAGTTCCGCGGCTGGACCGTCTCCGAAGCCATTGCCGGGGGCGACATCGCCGATGCCACCCAGACCCGCACCGTCGCGGGCATGAACTGGTTCCGGCCCGTCGATTTCCATGTCGAAACCCCGTGGGGCGGGCGGCTCGATTACGGCGAACCCGTCTCGGTGCGGGGTGCGGAGGGCTTTTTCCGCGTTGCCAAGGCCGGCGACCGCTGGTATTTCCTTGACCCCGACGGCGGGGCGGTCATCCTGCGCGGTACGCAGCACGTCCGTCCCTACCACATGGACGACACGCCCACTCCGGAGCACGAAGCGGGTTACAAGGCCCGTTTTTCGTCCGACGCCGCCTGGAGCGCCGAGACGGGCAGCCTGCTTGCGTCCAACGGCTTCAACTATATTTCCTACGGCGCCAAGCGCATCGCGCGCTTCCCCGACGACATCCGTTCCAACCTGCTTTGCCCCGCGGGAAAGAAGCTCGCCTACGGTGAAAACCTCTACCTGCTGCGCACGTTCATGTGGGACATGAAGTCGTTGGGCTACGGGCAGAATTTCGATTCGGGCAAGTACAACCGGCTGGTGCTCGCTTTCGAGCCCAAGTTCGCCGAGTACGCCGGGCAGTTGGCGCAGGAGAAGTGCGCCCTGTTCCGCGACGACGAGCATTTCGTCGGATATTACCTGGACAACGAACTGCCGTTCGTCGCCTACGAACACAGCAGCGTCACTCTCGGTGTCGAACTCGCGCACTTCCTTTCGCTGCCTGACGATTACAGCGCCGCCCGCGACTTCGCGCGGGCGTTCATGACCCGCGAGGGAATCGCTTCCGAAGCCGGCATCACGGAGGCCCACCGCGAGAAGTTCCGCGCCGAGGTTGCCGACCATTATTTCCGCGTCACGACCGAAGCCGTCCGCAAGGCCGACCCCAACCACCTGATTCTCGGTGCGCGTCTCCACGATTGGAGCAAGTACACGCAGGGGATTGTCGAAGCGTGCGCCCGCTATTGCGACGTCGTGTCGGTCAACTACTATTCGCGCTGGCAGCCCGAACCCCTCTACATGGCCAACCTTGCCACGTGGTGCGGCGAACGGCCGTTCATCATCTCCGAATTCTATGTCAAGGCCGACGACGCCTCCTACAAGGGGCGTCCGTATTCCAATACCGACGGCGGCGGCTGGCTGGTCCGCACCCAGCGCAACCGCGGCGAGTTCTACCAGAATTTCTGCCTGCGTCTGCTCGAAACGCGCCGCTGCGCCGGGTGGATGCACTTCGAGTATACCGACGGTTACAGCGGCGGCAGGGGCTCCAACAAGGGGATTGTCTCGGTCGAGTACCAACCCTATGCCGATTATCTGTCGATGATGAAAACGCTTCATGCTAACCTCTACCGCCTGGCTTCGTACTACGATGCCGACGGGCGGTAGGGGTTCGGTGCCCCGAAGCAGAGCGGCCTGCGGTCCGGCGATGCCGGGCTGCGGGCCGTGGAAACAGGGCGGGCCGGGGAAATCCATCCCCGGCCCGCCTTTCTTCTGCCGAACGGCTGCTTACAGGTATTTCTTCGGTTCGATAACTCCGCGCAGCACGACCAGCGCATTGAGGGCGAGCGCTTCGAGCTCGTTCTCCCCGGCGTAAACATGGACCGGAGCGATGAACGAGCAACGTTCGCGGATGGCTTCGACGATCGGCCCGTTGTAGGCGATGCCGCCCGTCAGCAGAATGCCGTCGACCTTTCCGGCCATAGCGGCCGCCATTGCGCCGATTTGTTTGGCGATGTTGTAGCACATAGCGTCCAGCACCTTGGCGGCGCGCTCGTCGCCCTGCCCGATGCGCTCCATGACCTGTATCACGGAATTCGTGCCTAAGAGCGCCACGAGGCCGCCCTTGCTCGATATGAATTTCAGCAGTTCGTCCTTGGTGTACTTGCCCGAGAAGCAGACCTTTATCAGTTCCGCCGACGGGATGTTGCCCGCGCGGTCGGGGGCGAACGGTCCGTCGCCGTCCAGCGCGTTGTTCACGTCGACGATGCGTCCCTGCTTGTGGGCCGCCACCGAAATCCCCCCGCCCATGTGGGCCACTATCAGGTTCGTTTCCTCGTAGACGCGTCCTTCGCGCTGGCAGTGCATGCGCGCGATGGCTTTTTGGTTGAGTGCGTGGAAGATGGGTTTGCGCGGACACATGGGCATCCCCGTGATGCGGGCCACGTCGTCCATTTCGTCCACCACGGGCGGGTCGGCGATGTAGGCCTTGACCTTGGCCATGTGGGCGATTTGCGCCGCCAGCAATCCGCCTAAGTTGCAGGCGTGCTTCATCTGGGCGTTGCGCAGGTCGTAGCGCATCCGCGAGTTGACCTCGTAGACGCCCGCCGTGACGGGGCGTATCAGTCCGCCGCGGCCGATGACGGCCGACAGCTCGCCGAGGCCGAAGCCGTTGTCCCGCAGGCTTTCGAGAATCAGCCCGCGGCGCCAGTCGAGCTGGTCGATGACGTTGGCGAAGCGCGACACTTCCTCGGTCGAGTGGCGCAGGGTCAGTTCCAGCAAAGGGCGCTCGTCCTCGTAGAGCGCGAGCTTCGTGGAGGTGGAGCCGGGATTCAAAGCTAAAATCTTGTAGCTCATAGGTTTCTCGGTTCTTGGGGGTGTGTGGTCCGGTATCCGGGCCCGGCCGCATGGCGCCGTGCGGGGCGTCGGGTGCGGTCTCCGGTCCGTTCCCGGGCTTCTGCCGATAGCAGAAGCCCGGGCGGTATCCGGGGAAGTCTCTTATTTGGCGGCCAGGCAGGCCAGTGCGATGGAGTAGAGTTTGGTCTTGCTGCTGTCGCCGCGCGAAGTCAGCACGCACGGCACTTTGGTACCCATGACCATCGCGGCCAGTTCGCCGCCGCACAGGTGGGTCGTCGACTTGAAGAAGACATTGGCCGATTCGAGGTTGGGGAAGAGCAGGCAATCGGGATCTCCGGCGACCGACGAACCCTTGACTTTCTTGTGCTCGGCCACCTCCTTGAACAGCGCCACGTCCAACGACAGAGGACCGTCCACGATGACGTTGCCCAACTGGCCGCGGTCGCCCATCTTAGCCAGCAGTGCGCCCTCGGTCGACGACACGACGTTCGGCAGCACCTGTTCCGACGGGGCGATGCAGGCGATTTTTGGGGTTTCGACGCCCAGCAGGTTGGCCGTCTGCGCGAGGTAGCCGATTTGCTTCATCTTCTGTTTGAAGTCGGGCTGCGGAATCACCGCCACGTCCGACATGACGAGCAGCTTGTGGTAGCAGGGCATCTCCGAAATCGACACGTGGCTCAGCACGCCTTTCGGGGGAAAGAGGCCCGCTTCCTTGTTCAGAATCCCGCGCATGTACTTGTCGGTCGACACCAGGCCTTTCATCAGCACGTCGGCGTTGCCCGCCACGACGGCCGCCACGGCCTGCTGCACGCACTTCATGTCGTTCTTTTCGTCGACGATGTTGAACGCGTTGATGTCGATGCCGTGTTCGCGGCACACTTCTTCGATGACGGCCTTTTCGCCGTAGAGGGTCGGTTCGACCAACCCTTCCTTATAGGCTTCGTAGACTGCCTCCAGCGTGTGGGCGTCCTGCCCGTAGGCTACGGCCAGCCGTTTGCGGCCTTTCTTTCTCGCCTCTTCGACGATTTCGGTAAGATGTTGAATCATGGTTATCTGTTTAATGTTTTCGCGGTTTTTCCGAACGGGAACAATGCTTCGGTCGCATTATCCACTATTCATTATTAATTATTCATTTCACCAAATTGTACGTGTCCGTGGCGATGACCAGCTCTTCGTTCGTGGCAACGACCGCCACCTTCACTTTCGAGTCGGCCGCCGAAAGGATTTTGTCCACTCCGCGGGCCCCGGCGTTGGCGTTCCTGTCGAAGCGTACGCCCATGAATTCCAGCCCCGTGCAAACCGATTCGCGCATTTCGGCCGAATTTTCGCCTACGCCGCCCGTGAATACGATGAGGTCTACACCGCCCATTTCGGCCGCGTACTCGCCCACGAATTTCTTGATGCGGTTGTAGTACATGTCGCGCGCGAGGATGGCCCGCGGGTTGCCTTCGTCATAGGCGCGGTCGATGTCGCGCATGTCGCTCGATATGCCCGTCAGCCCCATGACGCCCGATTTCTTGTTCATCATCGTGTCGAGCTCGGCGTAGTTCATTCCCTCTTTTTCGCCGATGAACGTGACGGCGCTCGCGTCGACCTGGCCGCAGCGCGTGCCCATGACCAGACCGTCCAGCGGCGAGAAGCCCATCGAGGTGTCGAACGAGCGGCCGTTGAGCACGGCTGTCACCGAACCGCCGTTGCCGATGTGGCATGTGATGATTTTCGAGCGGTCGGGGTCGATGCCCGCCAACTTCGCACCTGCGCGGGCAACGTATTTGTGGCTCGTACCGTGGAATCCGTATTTGCGGACCCGGTATTTCTCGTAGTACTCGTAGGGCAGGGCGAACATGTAGTTCACGGCCGGGATGGTCTGGTGGAACGACGTGTCGAACACCGTGACCTGCGGCACGCCCGGCAGGACCTTCTCGATGGCGTGTATGCCCTCTAAGCTCGCCGGATTGTGCAGCGGCGCTATCTGGCACAGCGAACGTATCTTCTCTTTCGTGTCTTCGTTGACCAGGCAGCTCTGGGGGAAGAATTCGCCGCCGTGCGCCACGCGGTGGCCTACGGCTTTCAGCTCGTCGAGCGAGCCGATGACCCCGTGCCGGGGGTCGGTCAGGGCCGCCATGACCAGCTCGATGCCCGTCGTGTGGTTCGGAATCGGCCGGTGCAGCTCGAATTTTTCTTTGCCCACGGGTTTGTGGGTCAGGTCGCCCTCCGCAAGTCCGATGCGTTCTACGAGACCTTTTGCGAGCAGTTCGCTCGATGCCGCTTCCATGTCGATTACCTGGTATTTGATCGACGAGGAACCGCAGTTGAGTACCAATATTACCATGTCGTTATTTCTTCGTGTTAAAGATTGATAAGTTAAATGTAGCTATTTTTTTTGCGAGTGCACAAATTTACGATAAAAATAGTTGCCGTCCGTCTGAATTTCTGCCCGTTTCGGTGGAAAAATCGTTAAAAAACGCCGGTCACGGTTCGTAACGGTAGCCCACGCCCTTGACCGTCGTGATGTGGCGTTCGCCGATTTTCTGGCGCAGCTTGCGGATGTGGACGTCGATGGTGCGGTCGCCGACCACCACTTCGTGGCCCCAGATGCGGGCGTAGATCTCTTCGCGCGGAATCAGTTTTCCCGGTGAGGAAATCAGCAGGTCCAGCAGGGCGAACTCCTTGCGCGGCAGGGTTATTTCGCGGCCGTCGCATGTGGCCGTGTAGCGCTCGCGGTCTATCGCGATGCCCGGCTGCGGCGGCGCGGGCTGGCTGTCTATGCGGTTCAGTATCGCCTTGACGCGGCTCACCAGCAGCTTCATCCGGATGGGCTTCACCAGATAGTCGTCGGCACCCACTCCGAATCCCGTCAGCTGCTGCTCTTCCTCGCCCAGCGCCGAGAGGAACACCACTATCGTGCCGCGCAGGCGCGGGTCGCGGCGGATGGCCCGGCACGTCTCCGCACCGTCCATGACGGGCATCATCCGGTCCAGCAGGATCAGGTGGGGGCGGGTCGCGGCGGCGACCTCCAGCGCTTCGGCGCCGTTCGAGGCCGTGTGGACCTCGTAGCCCTCTTTGAGCAGGTTGTAGCGCACGAATTCCAGGATGTCGGCTTCGTCGTCGACCAGCAGGATGCGGTGTTTTGTCATCGTTCGTTGTTTCGGTTCTTGCTCCGTCGCTTATGCGAAGATACGAATTTTCCCCGGAAATCGTGCGGCGGCCCGGGAAAAATGGCTATATTTGCAAGATTCCTCGGCTCAGCGGCCGGGAACCGACCTAAAAGTGATTGAGATGGCTACCGTAAATCCTCTTCTCCAGGCTCCCGAGGAGCATGCCGGCCCTGCGGCCGAAGATGCGCTGAACGTTCCTGCGGCCCGGCCGCAGGCCGAAATGACCGAACCGACTGAAACGTCGCCCGATACGCTTGCGGCACCCGAAAAGACCCTCTCCGCCGGGGAGCAGGCTCCGCGGGCCCGGCGTCCCCGTATCAAGGCCGAAAGCGTCGGAGCCGCCGAAGCGGCCGCCGAGGAGACGGAGGAGCTGCCCGAGGTCGATTTTTCGGAGGAGGACGCCGCGCTGGCCGCCCGCGATGCCGGGCTCGAAATCGAGGGCGAGACCGTCGAGGAGAGCGAAGCTGAAGCGCAGCCTGCGGCCGAGACTTTCGCAGGCAAGACCAAGGAGGAACTGTTGGCCCTCTTCGCCCGCCTGCTTTCCGAGCGTCCTGTCCAGAGCATACGCCGCGAGGTCGAAGCGCTGAAAATCGCATTCTACCGGATTCGCCGCGCCGAGGTCGAAGCCGTCCGCCGCGCGTTCGTCGAATCGGGCGAGCCCGAGGAGAGTTTCGAGGCCCCGGTCGACGGACTCGAAACGCGCTTCAAGGAACTTTTCAAGGACTACCGCGCCCGCCGCGACGAATTCATCGCCAACCTCGAAGCCGAGAAAGAGAACAACCTGCGCACCAAGCTGGCAATCATCGAAGAGCTCAAGGAGCTGGTTTCTTCCGACGAAACGCTCAACCATACCTTTGCCCGGTTCCGCGACCTGCAGGCCCGCTGGAAAGAGACCGGCATCGTGCCGCAGGCCCATGTCAAGGATTTGTGGGAGACCTACAACCTCCATGTCGAGAATTTCTACGGTTTCATCAAGATAAACAAGGAGCTGCGTGACCTTGACCTCAAGAAGAACTACGAGCAGAAAGTCGCCCTTTGCGAGCAGGCCGAGGCGCTGCTGCTCGAACCGTCGATCGTCGAGGCTTCCCGCAGGCTGCAGAAGCTCCACGACGAGTGGCGCGAGACGGGCCCCGTGGCTCACGAGTTCAAGGAGACTTTGTGGGAGCGTTTCAAGGCGGCTTCTTCGCGCGTCAATAAGTTGCACCAGGAGTATTTCGACGCCCTGAAGGCCGAGCAACTGAAGAACCTCGAACTCAAGACCGAGCTTTGCGCCGCCTGCGAAGAACTGCTTTCGCAGCCTCTCTCCGCCCGCAAGGAGTGGAACCGCGCCAGCGAACGGCTGCTCGCCATTCAGCAGACCTGGAAGACCATCGGCTTCGCGCCCAAGAAAGACAATACCCGGATTTACGAACGGTTCCGCACCGCCTGCGACAAGTTCTACGACGCCAAGCGTCGCTTCTTCGCCGGGCTCAAGACCGAAATGGACCATAACTTCCAGCTCAAAAGCGAGTTGTGCGAGGCGGCCGAATCGTTGATGAACAGCGAGGAGTGGAAGAAGGCCACCGACGAACTTATCGCCTTGCAGGCCCGCTGGAAAGAAATCGGCGCCGTTTCGCGCCGTCATTCCGACGCCCTCTGGAAACGTTTCCGCGCTGCCTGCGACCGCTTCTTCGAGCGCAAGAGCGCCCACTTCGCGTCGGTCGGCGGCGAGCAGGAGGAGAATTTGCAGAAGAAGCTCGCCCTGCTCGACGAGATGCAGGCGGCCGAGGTCCGGCAGGGCGGCTACGACCTTATCCGCGATTTCCAGCGGCGGTGGGGCGAAATCGGTTTCGTGCCCATCAAGCACAAGGAGACTTTGCAGAAGCGTTACAAGGAAGTTGTCGACGCGCTGTTCCGCGCCGTGCGGGGTTCCGAGCGCGACCGGCAGCTGAACCGTTTCCGCGAGAAGGTTTCTTCGCTCAAGGCTTCCGGCGAGGGCCGGCTCCGCTCCGAGCGCGAGAAGCTCGCGGGGCGCGTCCGCCAGCTGGAGCAGGAAGCCGCGCAGCTCGAAAACAACATCGGGTTCTTCGCCCGCTCCAAGGGAGCCGACAAACTCATCGCCGATGTCGAGGCCAAAATCGCCCGCCTGCGCGACGAGATAGCTGCCACCGTCGAGAAGATACGCGAAATCGACCGTCCTGTCTCCGGGCCGTCCACCAGCAACGAATAGCATACATCCAATATGAAACTCTCGAAACCCAAGTACATCTTCGTCACGGGCGGCGTTGCTTCGTCGCTCGGCAAGGGCATCATCTCCGCCTCCATCGCCCGGCTGCTGCAGGCGCGCGGTTACTCGGTCACCATCCAGAAGCTTGATCCCTATATCAACGTCGACCCCGGAACGCTCAATCCCTACGAGCACGGCGAGTGCTACGTCACCGAAGACGGAGCCGAAACCGACCTCGACCTGGGCCATTACGAACGCTTCACGGACCATCCCACGTCCAAGGCCAACAACGTCACGACGGGCAAGATTTACAAAAGCGTCATCGAGAAGGAGCGCAAGGGCGAGTACCTCGGCAAGACCGTGCAGGTCATTCCCCACATCACCGACGAAATCAAGCGGCGCATCCAGCTCCTCGGCCAGACCAAGAAGTACGACGTCATCATCACCGAGATCGGCGGTACGGTCGGCGACATCGAATCGCTGCCGTTCATCGAATCGGTGCGTCAGCTGCGCTACCAGCTCGGCCACCGCAATACGGCCCTCGTCCACCTTACGCTCATCCCTTACATGGCCGCTTCGGGCGAGCTGAAGACCAAGCCCACGCAGCATTCGGTCAAGGCGCTGCTGGAGAACGGCTTGCAGCCCGACATCCTTGTGCTGCGCACCGAACATCCGCTCACGCCCGCCCTGCGGCGCAAGGTCGCGCTGTTCTGCAACGTTGACGCCAACGCCGTCATGGAGTCCATCGACGTGCCCACCATCTACGAGGTGCCTTTGCGCATGCACGCCCAGCACCTCGACGAGGTGGTGCTCGACAAGCTCAGCCTGCCCTCCGAGCAGGAGCCCGACATGGCTGCCTGGAGCGATTTCGTGGAGCGCGTCAAGCATCCGTCGCGGCGGGTCGAAATCGCCTTGGTCGGCAAGTACACCGAACTGCCCGACGCTTACAAGTCCATCTGCGAATCGTTCGTCCATGCCGGGGCCATGAACGACTGCAAGGTCAAGCTGCGCTACGTCAATTCCGAGAAAATCACCCGCGACAACGTCGAAGCCCAGCTGGGCAAGATGGCCGGCATCCTCGTCGCGCCCGGTTTCGGCAACCGGGGCATCGAGGGCAAGATCGAAGCCGTGCGTTTCGCGCGCGAGAACAATATTCCGTTCCTTGGCATCTGTCTCGGCATGCAGTGCGCCGTCATCGAGTTCTCCCGCAACGTGCTGGGCCTCGCCGACGCCAATTCCAGCGAGATGGAGCCTACGCCGCATCCCGTCATCGACCTGATGGAGGAGCAGAAAGGGGTCACGGCCAAGGGCGGCACCATGCGTCTGGGGGCCTATCCCTGTCAGCTGAAGAAGGGTTCGCGGGTCGCCGCCGCTTACGGCAAGCTCAACGTTTCGGAGCGTCACCGCCACCGTTACGAGTTCAACAGCGATTATCTGGCGCAGTTCGAGAACGCCGGGATGAACGCCGTGGGCATCAATCCCGATACGGGGCTCGTCGAGGTGGTCGAAATCGAAGGGCATCCCTGGTTCGTCGGGACGCAGTACCACCCCGAGTACAAGAGTACCGTTCAGAGCCCCTCGCCGTTGTTCGTCGCGTTCGTCGGCGCCGCGCTGAAGTACGACGCACAGAAAAAATAAATAGTCAGTTCATAGATGGATAAGAAATCAATCATAGGAATCGTGGTGATCGCGCTCCTCTTCGCGGGATTCACCTTTTACAGCAGCCGCGAGCAGAAGCGCTACCAGCAGGAGCTGGCCCAGTGGCAGGCTTATCAGGATTCGGTCGCCGCAGCGTCGGCACCCGCCGTGCTGCCCGCCGATGCGGCCGGGAGCGGAAGCGCCGCCGAATCGGTGACCACCGAGCAGGAGCAGCAGCGCCGGGTTTCGCTCGTCGGCGAGACGCTGGCAGCCGCCGAGGCCGCCGCTGCCGAGGAATTCACCGTCGAGAACGATGTCATGACGGTGCGTTTCTCCACCCGCGGCGGGCAGATCAAGGGCGTGACGCTCAAGGATTACACGAAGTATGCACCGCGTCACGAGCGCCACCAGCCGGTCGAGCTGTTCGACCCCGCCAGCGCCCGTTTCGCCCTCTCGTTCTACGTCAAGAACGGCACGAACAACGTGCCTGTCAATACGGCCGACTACACCTTTGCCGCCGAGCCCGTCCGGACCACGGCCGAGGGTGCGCAGTCGGTGGTCATGCGCCTGCCCGTCAGCGGCGGGGCCTGGCTCGAATACGAATACCTTATATATAATGGGGTCTCGCCCCAGCGCGACTATCTGGTCGACTTCGACGTGCGGCTGGTCGGCATGGCGCCTGAAATGGCCAACCAGTCTTCCATCGGCATCCAGTGGGCCAACGTCTCCTATCAGAACGAGCGCGGGTTCAAGAACGAGAACATGTATACGACCGTCGCCTACCGTTTCCCTGGCGAATCGTCCATCGAAGAGCTGGGCATGAGCGACGGCACCAAGTCCAAGAACGTCACCACGGCGGTCAACTGGGTGGCTTTCAAGCAGCAGTTCTTCTCGTCGGTCTTCATCGCTCCGCAGAACGTCTCCTATGCCGACATGTCGTTCGCCACGGCACAGCCCGGCAGCGGTTACGTCAAGGACTTCGCCGCACAGATGGCCGTGCCCTATACTCCGCAGACGCAGGGCTACGACTTCGCCTTTTATTTCGGGCCCAACAAGTATTCCATCCTGCGCAAGGTCGAGGCCGGCGGCGAACGCCTTTCGCTCGAACGGCTCATCCCGCTCGGCTGGGGCATCTTCGGGTGGATCAACCGCTGGTGCGTCATCCCCGTCTTCGATTTCCTGCGCAATTACATAGGCAGCTTCGGCATCATCATCCTGATTCTCGCCGTCTTGATCCGGCTGGTCATTTCGCCGCTCACCTACAAGAGCTACATTTCGATGGCCAAGATGCGCCTTATCAAGCCGCAGGTCGACGAGCTGACCAAGAAGTATCCCAAGCAGGAGGACGCCATGAAACGCCAGCAGGCCACCATGGAACTCTACAAAAAGGCAGGCATCAACCCCATGGGCGGGTGCATCCCCATGCTCATCCAGATGCCCATCCTTATTGCCATGTTCCGCTTCTTCCCGGCTTCCATCGAGCTGCGCGGGCAGTCGTTCCTGTGGGCGCACGACCTTTCGTCGTACGACAGCATTCTGAACCTGCCGTTTTCGATTCCGTTCTACGGCGACCACGTGTCGCTGTTCGCGTTGCTGATGTGCCTTTCGACTTTCGCCTATTCTTACTACAATTACCAGCAGACCGCTTCTTCGCAGCCGCAGATGGCCGGCATGAAGTTCATGATGGTTTACATGATGCCGCTGATGCTGCTCTTCTGGTTCAACGACTACGCCAGCGGTCTGTGCTATTACTACCTGCTCTCCAACTTGCTGACTATCGGGCAGACGCTTGTCATCCGGCGGCTAGTCGACGACGGGAAGATTCAGGCCGTCATGGCCGCCAATGCCGCCAAGAAGTCCAACGGCAAGAAATCGAAGTTCCAACAGCGTTACGAGGAGCTTCTGCGCCAGCAGGAGGCCCAGCAGCACGCACGGAAGAAGTAAGAATGCTTAGCGGGCCATCCGCTTATGCAGTAACCGCGTCGGTTTTTCCGGCGCGGTTTTTTGAGTGAATAGCGTATAGTTAATAATGAATGAAATGGCGGGGTTTTGTTTGTCGGAGGTGCGAACGCCCCGAAATCTATTCCACATACAGCACCAGCCCCTTGAGGTATTCGCCCTCGGGGTGGTAGATGTTGATCGGGTGGTCGGCCGGTTGGGTCAGCTGGTGCAGGATGCGGACCTTGCGCCCCGCTATGGCCGCCGCCGAGAATACCGTCGTGCGGAACAACTCCTTGGATACCGCCTGCGAGCACGAGAACGTGAAGAGGATGCCGCCCGGTTTTATCTGCGCCATGGCTCTGGCGTTCAGTCGCTTGTAGCCTTGCATCGCGTTGCCGAGCACTTTGTGGTGTTTGGCGAAGGCCGGAGGGTCGAGAATGATCAGGTCGTATTTGTCGCCTATGTCGCGCAGGTATTCCACTGCGTCGGCCGCCACTTCGGTGTGGGGGGCTCCTTCGCCGAAGTTCAGCCGCATGTTTTCCGTCGCCAGGGCTACGGCCCGCTCCGACGAGTCCACCGAGCAGACTTCCTTGGCGCCGCCCGAGAGTGCGTAGACCGAGAATCCGCCCGTGTAGCAGAACGTGTTCAGCACCGTGCGGCCTTTGGCGTAGCGTTTCACCAGTTCGCGGTTTTCGCGCTGGTCCAGGAAGAAGCCCGTCTTCTGGCCTTTTTCCCAGTTGACCACGAATTTCTCGCCGTGTTCCAGCACTACCTGCGACGCATGGTCCGTTGTGCCCCACAGATAGCCGTCCACCGCGTTCAGCTCCGCTTTGTAGGGCAGTGTCTGCGACGATTTGTCGTAGATGGCTGTGATGCTGTCGCCGTATGCTGCGCGGATCGCTTCGGCGATTTCACGGCGCGCAAGGTACATGCCTACCGAGTGGCACTGCACCACGGCCGTCGTGCCGTAGATGTCGACCACCAGCCCCGGCAGCGAATCGCCCTCGCCGTGAATCAGCCGGTAGCACGTCGTCGCCGGGTCGTCGGTCAGTCCCAGCGTGCGGCGCACGCCGTAGGCGCTGGCTATGCGGCGGTTCCACCACGCCTGGTCGATGGCCTCGCGCTCGAACGAGAGTACGCGCACCGCGATGGAGCCTACCTGGTAGTGGCCTTGGGCGATGAATTCGCCTGCGCGGGTGTAGACTTCGACCAGCGCCCCTTCGGCGAATTCCTCCTCTTCGGCCTTGATGTAGTCGATGGCGCCCGAGAAAATCCAGGGGTGACGGCGGGCCAGCGATTCTTCCTTGCCTTTGCGCAGGTATACTTGAGGTATCATGGTTGCGGTTTTTTGAGTTTCGGAGTTCGCAGCAGACGTTCGTAGATGCGCGTGCAGACCCACGCGTCCGTCGCGGCGTAGAGTTGTTGCTTGTCGGTCAGCGTCGCCGCTTCCCAGTTGCTCAGGCGCTGGGCTTTCGATACGCGTTTGCCCAGCACGATGGCCGAGAGTTTGCGCAGGCTCTTTTCGGCGATGCCCCATTCGGCCGCAAGGAGCTGCAGATCCACGAATCCGCCGTCGCGGAAGTGGCGGATCTGGTGCAGCGAGCGCAGGTCGCCGTTGACGTCGGCGCCGATTTTGAGCACGCTGCGGTCTTCGAGCAGTTGCAGGATGGGTTTGGCCAGAGGTATCTTGTTCAGCCGGAACAGGTAGCAGCGTTCCGGCGTGGAGAGCTGCAGCAGCGATACGCGGTAGGTCACTCCCGGCCGGAACGAGGGGCGCGTCTCGGTGTCGAATCCGATGACGGGGTGCCGCGCAAGGTCCTTGCAGGCCGCGGCGATGTCGCGTTCGTGGTCGACAATGCGGATTTCGCCCCGGAATTCGATGGCCGGAAGCCCGGCCGTCAGCTCGTTGCTTATCTTGTCCGTAAAGGTGTTGGTCGTAGACATTGGGTAGCCGTGATGTTCCCGCAAATTTACGCAATAATTCTCAGATTTCCCGCTTCGTCGGCCGCGATTTTCCCCTCGTCGAGCAGCCGGCGCACCGCTTCGGCCACCCGTTCGGGCGGTGCTGCGACTGCGTCTGCCAGCGTGCGTGCCTTGGCCGGGCCCGCCGCGAGCTGCTCCAGTATCCGCGCAGGCAGCCCGTCATCCTGTTTCGCGGCACGGCGGCGCGCCAGGCAGAGGTCGCAGATGCCGCACGCTGTTGTTTCTTCCGAACCGAAATAGCGTTCCAGCACCGCACTGCGGCACTCCGTGTCGTTGGCGGCGTAGGCGGTCATGTGGCTGAAGCGTTCGCGCAGCAGCTCCTGCCGCCGCTGGTAGGTCTCGGGGGCGATGTAGAGGTCGGCGCGCGGCAGCCGTTCCTGGTTGAAATAGAGGATAGGCGAGCGGTTCGAGGGAACGTAGCGGATGACGCGCAGCTGCCACAGCCGCTTGAGCAGCTCCTTGACCTTGTCGGCGGTGTAGCCGCTCCAGGTGGCGATTTCGGCTTCGTCGATGGGGCGGAATTCGGTGAAGATGCCGTTGTACAGGCGCAGGAGCGTGCGGATGAAGTGGTCGAGGTCGCTGCGCTCGACGCGCAGCTTGTAGAGGTCGTCGCGGTGGACGGCGAACATGATGCGCGCGGGGTTCTCCTGCGCGTCGGTCAGCGTCAGATAGCCGTTCTGCTGCAGGAGCCTGAGCGCTCCCACGACCGTGCCCGACCATAGGTGCTGCCGGGTGCAGAAGTCGTGGAGATTGAACAAGCAGGCCGTTCCGGCCCCGTCGCCGATGCCGACCTGGAGGTAGGAGCAGACCAGTTCGTAAATATCCTTGATTTGGTCCAGCGGCGGAAATTCCCTCTTGAGGCGCTGTTCTGCGCGGGCGTTGTCGTCCGACGCCGCGAGCAGCAGGGCATAGGCCCGCTGTCCGTCGCGTCCGGCCCGCCCGGCTTCCTGGTAGTAGCTTTCGAGCGAATCGCAAATCGAGTAGTGGACCACGAACCGCACGTCGGGCTTGTCGATGCCCATGCCGAACGCGTTCGTCGCCACCATGACCCGGACCTTGTTCTTGACCCATTCTTCCTGCCGCAGGGCGCGTTCGGCGGAGGGCAGTCCTCCGTGGTAGGCCAGCGCCGCGATGCCCTCGTCGCGCAGCAGCGCCGCCACTTGTTCGGTGCCCTCGCGCGTGCGCATGTAGACGATACCCGACCCCGCCACGTTGCGCACCAGACGCAGCAGCTGGCCGTTCTTGTCATCCGTGCGGCGGACGCTGTAGGAGAGATTGGGGCGGGCGAAGCTGCTTCGCAGCAGGCGGGGTTCGGCGAATCGCAGGCGGTGCATGATGTCGTCCGTGACGGGTTTCGTGGCCGAAGCCGTGAGCGCCAGGACCGGAACGCCGGGGAGTTTTTCGCGCAGTTCGGCGATGCGCAGGTACGACGGCCGGAAGTCGTAGCCCCATTGCGAGATGCAGTGGGCTTCGTCGACGGCGATAAGCTGGACGTTCATCCGCTCGACGCGCAGGCGGAACGCTTCGGTGGCCAGCCGCTCGGGCGCCACGTAGAGGAATTTTACGTCGCCGTAGGCGCAGTTGTCCAGCGCGATGTCGATTTGCCGCGGTGTGAGGCCCGAGTGGATGGCGACGGCCGGGATGCGGCGTGCGCGCAGGCGGTCGACCTGGTCCTTCATCAGGGCGATGAGCGGCGTCACGACGATGCAGAGCCCCTCGCGGGTCATCGTCGGCACCTGGTACGTCAGCGACTTGCCGCCGCCCGTGGGCATCAGCGCCAGCGTGTCGCGCCCGGCCAGCACCGAGCGGATGATTTCCAGCTGTACGGGCCGGAACTCGCCGAATCCCCAGTAGCGCCGCAGCGCTTCGTATGTTTTTTCGTCGCCCGGTTGCATAGCACAAAGATAGTTTAATTTGAATTCACAATTCATAATTCGCAATTCATAATTCGCGCTTCGGGTTCCTTCGGCTGCTCTTTCGGCCCGGTTGTTGGATGTTTCCGTTATTTTTCATACCTTTGCGGTCAGTCGGGCCGTTCGACGTTGGAAGCGTCGGGCTCCCGGCCATGGTAACAATGGGCTTCAGAAGATACATATCGTCCTTGCTGCTCGTCGTCTATCTGCTGGCGACGGGCGGGACGGCCTATCGTTCGTTGTCGTGCCGTTGTCTCGAAGCGGTCCACGCTGCGGAGCACCTCTGCTGTGCGTCCGGACACGTTGACGCCGAGGCCGTGGGCGGTGCCGAAGCGCTGCACACGGCATGTCCCTGCGACCGCCATTCCACCGCGGTCAAGCTCTACACCGGCATCCACAACGACGACGACAAAGCCACGCGCTGTGCCGTGACGTTCCTGCCGCCGTCGCTGGCGGTCGAGTGTCCGTGTCCCGCCCATGTGCCCGCCCTGCGCCGGAATGCTCCCGCGCAGCCCGTTCCTTTGATAGCCGCGCCGTTCTTGGCGGTCGGCGGACTGCGGGCTCCTCCCGTGTCGGCTTAGAAACGTTGCGGCGGATGTCTCGTGCAGGCATCCGACCGGAAAAGAGTTTTTAACCGATTACGGAAAATCATGAAAATCAAGACATTCATTCTTTCGTTTTTGTCCCTTGCCGTTTGCGGCGCGGTCGCCGCACAGGAGCTGCGGGGGACGGTGCGCGATGCCGAAGGGCAGCCTTTGGTCGGAGCCGCGGTCTATTGGGCCGGCACGAACGTGGGGGCGAGCACCGATGCGACGGGTGCGTTCCAACTGCACCGCGTGAAGAATTACAATAAGCTGGTAGCTACTTATCTGGGCTATCTGAACGACACCTTGCAGGTGGCGGCCGGTACGCCGCGCGTCGAATTCGCCTTGCAGAACGAGGGCGTCGCGCTGGACGACGTGGTGATCGAGGGTACGCTCAGCGGCAACTACGTCAAGCGCGACGGCATTCTCAAGGGCGAAATGATTTCGTTCGCGGGGCTCTGCAAGATGGCCTGCTGCAACCTGGCCGAGTCGTTCGAGAATTCGGCGTCGGTCACCGTCGGTTACAGCGACGCCATTTCGGGGGCGCGGCAAATCAAGATGCTCGGGCTGGCCGGAACCTACACGCAGATTCTCGACGAGAACCGCCCCATCATGCGCGGTCTGTCGGCTCCCTACGGGCTGAGCTACACGCCGGGCATGTGGCTCAATTCGATTCAGGTCTCCAAGGGCGTTTCGTCGGTGACGGCGGGCCACGAGGCCATCACGGGCCAGATCAATCTGGAGCACCGCAAGCCTACGGACGACGAACGGCTCTTCGTCAACCTCTACCTCGACGACGAGCTGCGGCCCGAAGTCAATCTGTCGTCGGCTTTTCCCGTTTCGCGCGACAAGAAACTTTCGTCCGTCGTGCTGCTCCACGGTTCGATGGACACCGACGTGCGCAAGATGGACCACAACCACGACGGATTCCGCGACCTGCCCAAGGCCGACCAGATCAACGTGGCCAACAAGTGGCTCTACGCGGCCGACAACGGTACGCAGGTGCGCTGGGGCTGGAAGTTCGTGCAGGAAAACCGTTTGGGCGGCATGATAGGCTACAAGAACACGGCCGCCATGCGCGAAGCGATGCTCAACGATTGGGACTGGCAGGCCGAGGGCAAGCCCATGCCGCTCTACGGTTCGCACATCCGCAACCGCGGAGCCAACGGGTATTTCAAGGTCGGCACCCCCGTCGGTCCGTCGGTCTACGATGAGGAGGAAGCCGACGAGATGCGTTCCAACCTCGCTTTCGTCGTCGATTTCGACCACTTCAACGAGGACGCCTATTTCGGGCTCAACGATTACGGCGGCAACGAAAACACGCTGTCGGCCAATCTGATGTACGCTCATTATTTTACCTACCGTTCGTCGCTCAACGTGGGTTTGCAGGGCCATACTTCGGCCGTGCGCGAGACGCTGCTCAACAAAACGCCCTGGATTGCGGGGCAGGGGGCGGCGCTCTACAAACTCAACCGCACCGAGCACGAGGCGGGCGCCTACGCCGAGTATACCTATACTATCAAGGATAAGTTTTCGTTGGTGGCGGGTGTGCGCGGCGACTACAACAGCTATTACGACAAGTTTTATTTCACGCCGCGCGGGCATGTGAAGTGGAATATCACGCCGACGACCACGCTGCGAGCTTCGGCGGGCCTGGGCTACCGCTCTACCAACGTCATCACCGACAACATCGGCATCCTGGCTACCGGACGCCGGATTATCTTCGATGGCGACACCGCGGCGAGCGAGACGGCTTTCCGCAGCCTCGACCGGATGGAAATGGCGCTGACCGCGGGCGGAAGCCTGACGCAGACTTTCTCGGCGCTGGGGCAGGACAACATGACGCTGAGCTTCGATTATTTCCGCACGCAGTTCTACCGTGCCGTGGTGGCCGACCAGGAGTGGAACCCGCAGTATATCAACATTTACGACAGCCGCGGCCGTTCCTTCACGGATACCTATCAGGTGGATTTCTCGTGGACGCCCGTCGAGCGGCTCGACATCTTCGCGACGTTCCGCTATACGGACAGCGAAATGACGATCGACCGTCCTGACGGCACTACCAAGCGGGTCGAACGACCCTTGGTGAGCCGCTACAAAACGCTGCTCAACATTCAGTATGCCACCAAGTTCCGCCGCTGGGTCTTCGACGCTACGGCGCAGCTCAACGGTCCGTCGCGTGTGCCGCGTTTCGGGGCCGGCGGACAGCCCGATTTCGACAACTATTCGCCCAGCTATCCGATGTTCTTCGCGCAGGTAAGCCGCAAGCTGGGTAAGTTCGACGTCTATGTGGGCTGCGAGAACATCGCCGACTACCGCCAGAAGGACCCCATTGTGGGGGCCGGCAACCCGTGGTCCGCGGAGTTCAACTCGATGAACGTTTGGGGACCGCTCATGGGCCGCAAATTCTACATCGGCATGCGCTGGAACCTTTATTAAGGTGAAAGGTGAAGAGTGAAAGGTGAAAAGTAATGTGCCGCTGAATCCTTACCTTTGTCATTTTGAACGAAGAAAAGAATCTTTTTGCCATGCAAGGAGGAGGAAAACAAGCGTAGCGTAGTTAAGAAGTTGAAATAATCATAACCGAATTAATTTAAGTAACCATGAAAAAACTTGCAATGCTTTGCCTGGCGCTGGTGATGGGCGCAGGCATGACGATGGCTGCGAAACCCGCGGCCGAGAAGAAAACCGTGACGACGGTCTTCGTTACCGACATCGACTGCGACCATTGCGCACAGAAAATCATGAACAATATTCCCTCGCTGGGCAAGGGTATCAAGGACGTCCAGGTCGATGTGGCCGCCAAGGAGGTCAGCGTGACTTACGATGCTGCCAAGAATTCCGACCAGAATATTGTCAAGGGTCTCGCTTCGCTCAAGGTCAAGGCCCAGCCCAAGACCGTAGCCGCCAAATAGTTCGGTCGGCTGTTTATGAAAAGTCCGGAGCCTTGAGTGGGTTCCGGGCTTTTTTTGCTTTGTGCGGTCCGTCAGCCTTTCCGAGCTTCGTCCCTGCATTCTTTTACCAGCTCCTCTGTCATTCTGTGGCCTTTCCTCTGTCATTCTGAGGAGGTCGCAAGACCGACGAAGAATCTGTTACTCGGCGAACGTGCGTGTACCGTAGGGTAGGCCCGCTTATTCCATCGGGAAGACGCGGATGTCGGTCGTGTCCAAGGCGCGGACTTCGCGCACGAGGCGGTCCATGTCGGTCTTGAATTCGGTCTGCCCGAAGTGATAGGGGTAGAAGATGGTGGGCTTCAGCGCCTTGACTGCGTCGACAGCTTGGTCGACGGTCATCGTATAGGGCTGGTTGACAGGCAGGAAAGCGATGTCTATGTCGCGCAGGGCTTTCATTTCGGCCGTCGGTTCGGTGTCGCCCGCCACGTAGATCCGTGTGCCGCCGATGGTCAGCAGATAGCCGCAGTCTTCCCGCAGTTTGGGGTGGAACTGCTGGTGTTCCTTGGTCGTGTTGTAGGCGGCGACGGCTTCGATTTTCACATAGTCGCGCGGCGTGGCGATGCTGCCCGGACGCATCACGTGCCCTTCCATGCCGAACGCTTCGGCCGTGGTGCGGTCGCTGAGGATGTCGGTCTTCGAGGTCCGCAGTTTCTCGACGGTCGCCAGGTCGAAATGGTCGTTGTGCGAATGGGTCAGCAGGATAAGGTCGGCTTTGGGCTGGCCCGCGAAGTTGCCCACCGGGTCGATATATATATGGTGGCCGCCGACCCGGATGCCTATCGAGGCGTGTTGGAAGAACGTAAGCGTGAATTCGGTGCCGTCGCGCGCCGTCAGCGTGTCGGTGGGATATTCCGGGGTCTTGGTCCGGCCGCAGCCGAAAAACGAGAGCAGAGACATAGATACGAGTATTGCTTTCAACATATGGGTGAATCGAGGATACGAGTGAGCCGAACGCAATGCCGAATTTATTCGGGCATCGCCGGGGCCCGGGTATCCAAGACAAAGTCAAAGATACGAAGAATTTTTGTTTTATGCGTGCAAAAAAGGTTGCAGAATGCGAAAAAAATAGTACTTTTGCAGGCTATGTTTAACTAAATAACTGTTTGCGACAATGCCGAAAATGAAAACCAATGCCGCGGCGAAGAAGCGCTTTACCTTCACCGGCACAGGAAAGATCAAGCGTAAGCACGCTTATCACAGTCACATCCTGACCAAAAAGACGACTAAGCAGAAACGCAATCTTTGCTACGCAGGGATCGTTTCGCCGGCCGACGAGGCCAAAATCAAGAACCTGCTGGTTAAATAACCGTCGGGCAAAATTATTAACCGGAGCGAATCAGCCCCGAAGAACGCGGGAGAACCGCGTCGCTGACAGCTCTTAAAAAAAACATTTCAGACTATGCCACGTTCAGTCAATGCCGTTGCGTCCCGCGCACGCAGAAAGAAAGTTCTGAAACTTGCCAAGGGTAACTTTGGTTCAAGGGGAAACGTTTGGACCGTAGCGAAAAACACGGTCGAGAAGGGTTTGCAGTATGCCTATGCACACCGCCAGCTCAAGAAGCGGACGTTCCGTTCGCTGTGGATCACGCGTATCAACGCTGCGGTCCGCGCGCAGGGGATGACCTATTCGCAGTTTATCGGCAAACTCAACGCCAAGGGTATCGAGCTCAACCGCAAGGTGATGGCCGACCTGGCGATGAACGAACCGAAAGCATTTGCGGCAATCGTCAAAGCAGTCAAATAGCAATGTAGCCGACGGCCGGGCTGCGGGTCACCGCAGGCAGGGCCGTCCGATGGTTGCAGGATTCCGGTAGTGGGTCGGACGGCCCGAATCGGGGGACGGCAGCTGTTTTCAGGCGGAGAGCGTTTCGGCGTTCCCCGCCTGCTTCTTTTCGGGGCGGTACGTGTTTTGCAGCGGTCGCAGGAAAATGACGATTATGGAAAAGACCGATTGCAGCAAGCCCATGCCTGGCCAGAATAACCAGATGACCCCCGCCGATACGCGTCCCGGATGCGCCATGCGCATTCCTACCGTGACGCAGAACATGCCCGAGAACGGGAAGCGCATCACTCCCGCCGCCGCAGGCGAAGCGCCTACGCAGCAGCAGATCGAGCAGGACGTTACTGCGACGAACCCTTCCATCGAAAGTATGGAAAGCAGGGGGTAGATATTCGGAATGACATGACGCCGATTGGTTGCGTTCGCTATGTCAGAACGAAAAACAGCAGAACCAAGGTTCTGCTGTTTTGTTGTATTTGTTACAGGAACGGTACGCTGCCGCTGCGCGAGGCGGGTTGGAGCGGTAGGCTGGGGATGACGCTGCGGGTGTAGGTGGCGATGTCGCTGGTCCCGGCCATCTGCCATTGCATGCTGTTTTCGGTCAGCGCTCCGATGATGTATTCCCCCCCCCACGGGGTGCCGTTGGCGTAGGTGCCGCGGATGAGTGCGCTCTGCGAATCGAACGTGAAAGTGCCGTCGAAGCACTCGAATCCGTGCGAGACGATGTTCTGATAGAGAGTGAAAGTTTGGTCGGCGTTGAGCCGCAGATAGATTTCCTTGTCGAGGTCCGTGCCGCCCGACCAGGCGCTCAGACGCCATTCCCCGGCGAAGTCTGCGATTTCGATGCCCACGGCGGGCTCAATCGTGGGGACAGAATCCTTGTCTTTCTTGCACGAGGAGCACAAGAGGGCGCACGCGAGAAAAGCGTATTGTAAAAGTCGCATCATGATTCGGAAGTTTTGGATGTTCAGACAAATATAGTCGTTCGGCGGCAAATTGCAAAATCCGGCGGCCGAAATATGATTTTCACCGAAAAATTCCTACCTTTATCGGCGGTCGGAGTGTTCCGGCGCAAAAACGGATATTTATAATTAAAGGATATGAAACGACTGATATGGATAGCGGCGCTGCTCGGTCTTGCCGCCTGTGCGAATGACGCTACGGAGACCGCCTCCGATAAGATGCTTCCGCAGTCCGGCGCGAAGATTCTCAGTGTGCCGCAGGGGGCTGTTGCGGGGTGCCTGTCCGTCGAAGTGACCGACGAGCTGGCCGAGCGTATTGAGACGGCGCAGGCAGCGACGCGCAGCGGCGGGGGAGCGACGACCCGTTCGGGCGTGGCCGACATGGACCTTGTGCTGGAGCGCATCGGGGCCGAGCGGTTCGCCCGGGTATTTCCCTACGAAGCACGCTACGAGCAGCGGCACCGCGAGTTCGGGCTCCACCGCTGGTATACGGTCCGTTTCGACAGCGAGGAGGAACTGACCGCGGCGGCCGGGCTGCTGAGCCGTGTGGAGGGCGTTTCGGCGGTGGAGTACCGACATCCCATCAAGTCGGGGCGCCGGGGACCGATGGTTCCTGCCGCGGCTGCCCGTCCTGCGACGCGTGCGGCGATGCCCGCCAACGACCCGCGCCTGCCCGACCAATGGCACTATAACAACACGGGGAACAAGACGCTGGGTTCCTACGGCAACTTCGTGTTCCAGTTCCGGGCCGGGTGCGACGTGAATCTGTTCGACGCGTGGAAACTCTGTACGGGTTCGCCCGAAATCGTGGTGGCGGTGCTCGACGAACCGGTGCAGTCCACCCATCCCGATTTGGCGGCCAATATGTGGGTCAATCCCCATGCGGGCGAAAATGCGGAGTTCGGCAATGACCTCCATGGCTACAACTTCTGCAACCGCACGGACAAACTCAACTGGCAGGGGAACTATTACGACAGCGAGAACAAAGAGTGGATGTACGCTGACCACGGGACCCATGTGGCCGGAACGATTGCGGCGGTCAACGGCAACGGAATCGACGTCTGCGGCATAGCGGGCGGAGCCGACGGCAAAGGCGGCGTGAAAATCATGTCGTGCCAGATTCTGGACAGCGACGGCGACCCGGCCAACGATTCGGACGACGCGGCGGCCCGGGCCTTCGTCTATGCGGCCGACCGGGGCGCGCTGATCGCCCAGTGCAGTTGGGGCTACGGCACGAACCTGAAGACCGAGGCCCAATGGGCAGGCATCGCCCAGGGGATGGAGAAACGTGCCGTGGACTATTTTATAAAGTATGCGGGTGCCGACGACCCGAACGCACCGCTGAACGGCGGGCTGGTGATTTTCGCCGCGGGCAACGACGGCGACATAGTGGGCGACCAGATGATGTGGCCGGGGGCCTACTCGCCGACGGTGGCCGTGGCGTCGATGGCCCCGGACTTCACACCTGCCTACTATACGGACTACGGAAGCTGGGTCGACATTACAGCCCCGGGCGGTGACTATCTGTACGAAGAAGAGGGCGCTGTGCTGAGTACGATACTCGAAGACCCCGCGATGCAGTTCCAAGACGGCCGGAAAGCGGCGGTCGGCTACATGCAAGGCACCTCGATGGCCTGTCCCCATGTGTCGGGCGTGGCGGCGCTGGGGCTTGCGTATGCCTCCAAACTCGGGAAACGCTTTACGCCTGCGCAGTTCAAATCGCTGCTGCTGAGCAGCGTACACGACATAGATGGTTATATGAAAGGCTCGAAACCTTTTGTGGATGTGAACGGCGGTGTGTCGCAGCTTAATCTGACGGACTACCGCAAGAAGATGGGAGCGGGCTATGTGGATGCCTATCTGCTGCTGCTGAATATCCAGGGAACTCCGGGCGTGTACGTACAGCGCGGCAAGGAGAGCGAAATCCCGCTCGACCGCTATTTCGGCGGCTCGACCGGAGTACTGCTGAAAGCGGAAGCGACGCCCGAGGCGAAGGATCGGCTGGGCATCGGGACGCTGGCGGTGCGCAATGGCAAACTTGTTGTTGCGTGCTCGAAAACGGGTGTGGCGACGGTCCGCCTTTCGACGCAGATCGGCCAGACCTCCGTGTCGCGCGAAATCGCACTGATCGTCCGCGAACGGGTGGCGGCCAACAACGGCTGGCTGTAAGGAAAAAACATGGAATGGAATTTTATCTGGCGGCTGTGCGCGGCGGGTCTGTGCGGCACGATTATCGGCCTTGACCGCGAATACCGGGTGAAGGATGCGGGATTCCGCACCCATTTCCTGGTGGCGCTGGGCAGCGCCCTGATGATGATTGTGTCGCAATACGGATTCGAGGAACTGCTGGCGACGCACGACGGACTGCGCTTCGATCCGGGACGGATTGCGGCGCAGGTGGTCAGCGGCATTGGCTTCATTGGCGCCGGAACGATTATTCTGCACCGTCAGCTGGTGCGCGGGCTGACCACGGCCGCGAGCCTGTGGGCAACGGCAGGCATCGGGCTGGCGGCGGGTGCGCACATGTATGTAGTGGCCGGGGCGGCGACGCTGCTGACGCTTTTCGGGCTTGAAGCGCTGACCCTCTTTTTCGGCGGGCTGGGCCGCAAACGCACGCTGATAGTCTACTCGTCGGGGCGCCGCGAGGTAATCGACGCCATGTTCAACAAACTCAAGACCTCGAAATACACGGTCATCTCCTACGAAATCGAACCGACCCGCATGGACGGTGCGACCGTCTACCGGGCGACGCTGGTCATTCGGGCCAAGGGCATTGCCGAGGAGGAAGAATTCGTCAACCTGCTGCGGGAATCGCAGGACATTACGGTCGAACGGATTGTCTGAGCCGCGACGGGTTCGGAGCGGCGGCAGATGAACGGGCCGGTAAAGCGGCTTTCAAAACCAACGGAAAACCTCGGTAAGCAAGGTGTCGCGCGACATGTCGTTGGGATTGGTGCCGGGCAATCCTTCGGGAATCTCTTCGCCCAGTTTTGCGAACAGCTCGTTCCAGAACGGCGGCATCGAACCGTCGGCGGCGCGGAAATTCATAGGCTGTGCCGGGAACAAACGACGGCCATCGGGGGCGAGATAACTTTCCCATACCAATTCACTGCAATATAGCTTCCCGTTGTCGGGGCGGAACGAATAGTCGTAGGGCTGCCCGAGGAACGTGCGTGCGCGGGCGACGGCAGCGGCGATGCCTGCGGTGTCTTTCAAGCGTTTGGCAATGGCGACGGGTCGACCATTCAGCCGGGCGGACTTGTTCAGAAAGTCGCTGAGTACGGTCATGCGCACGCCGCCGTCGGAGGTGGCCTCCAGTACCGAATCGGCCCGGCTGCCGATGACGGCGATTCCCACGTGAGTGAATTGCAGTTCGCAGTCGTTGCCCGTGGCGGCCTTGATTGCGCCGCCCATGACCGATTCGCGGCCGACCTGGAACAACAGATCGCCCGAACGAAGCTGTTCCCGCTGCTGGGTACAGGCCGCCCCGGCCAATATACCTATATATAATATAAGGGTTCGCATCCTATTGAATCTTTGTGTATGAATTCGTACTGCGGGCTCTCCGGTGTTGCTGTGCCGTCCGGCGACCCGATTGCAAGGCGAAAGATAACGCAAATCGAACGCAATGCCAAATATATTCAAGCATTGCCGTGGCGCAGCATCTGCGATGAAGCCAAATATAGTAAAAATTTTTCATAACTAACTTCCTGACTTATAGTCGGGTATAAAAAAGCGCGGAAAAATGTCAAAAAAAAGTCGCTGAAATATTTGGAAATAACATCCGGAAACCTTTATCTTTGCACCCGCTTCGAGAGAGAAAGCAACCCTCCGAAGCGATACGGGTTCTGAAAAAGTTTTGAAAAAAGTTCCGGATTTTTTGGAGTTTCGGAAATTTGAATTACCTTTGCATCCGCTTTGACAACGACGCCTTGTCGGCGAAGAAGCGAAAAAGGTTCATTCACATGCAACTTTTCTTGCCTTGGCAAAGTCCGAATACGTTCGCCTTTGCGCTCGGCTTAAGAAAAGATTCTGAAAAATTTTCTGAAAAAATCTTCCGAAAAGATTTGGCGGTTTCAAAAAAGGTTTTTACCTTTGCACCACTTTCCGCTCTGCGAAAGCAGCGGACGGAACCGGGAGGGGCAACCCTCCGACAGAAACAGAAAATGTTCTTTATAGCAATATAACGGACAGCGTTCTTTGAAGTATTTGAGCAGCTAAAGTTTTCCCACTCTCTTCGGAGAGTGATTTCAAACAATACCTTTGAGATTAGAGCTAAAGATTTAGAACAAAACATTTTATACAATGGAGAGTTTGATCCTGGCTCAGGATGAACGCTAGCGGCAGGCTT